>WNFV01016589.1_pt1 | contig 12346 bp, 6 predicted proteins | sample 5400101 | NCBI WGS metagenome assembly WNFV01 (sample SAMN13153361, study PRJNA577476) | soil metagenome | isolation source: 115 cm soil or saprolite under grassland replicate 1 | place: USA:California | collected 2016-06-15
GCGCGCGCAGCGTGACGACCCCGACGTGCGGCGGCGGCTCACGGAGGCGGTCCCGGTCGGCGAGTCGTTCTTCTTCCGGGTCCCGGAGCACTTCGCGTTCGTCAGGCGGACGCTGCTGCCGCGGTGGAGGTGCGAGCCCGACCGGCCGCGGTCGATCTGGAGCGCGGGGTGCGCGGGCGGGGAGGAGGCGTACTCGCTCGCCGCCGTCATGCAGGAGGGGGGCGTGCGCGCGTTCGAGGTGGTCGGGACCGACCTCGTCCAGGCGAACGTGGACGCGGCGACCGCCGGACGCTTCGGGCCGTGGTCGCTGCGCGGCGGCGCCTCGCTCGATGACGTGTTCGTGTCGCCGCCCGCCGGCGACGTCCGCGAGGTCGCTCCGGCGCTGCGGGCCCGCACGCGGTTCCTGGTGCACAACCTGCTCGACGCGCCTCCTGCGCCGGGGCGCTTCGACCTCATCTTCTGCCGCAACGTCCTCATCTACTTCAGCCCGGACGCGGCGGCGCGCGCCGTCGCCTCGCTCGCGTCGGCGCTCGCGCCGGGCGGCGTCATCGCGTTCGCGGCCATGGACGTCGCCGAGCCACCCGCCCACCTCGTGCGCGCCGGTCCCCCGGAGCTGCAGCTCTTCGAGCGCCCGCCGGTCGGCGCCCCGCCGGCGCCGGTCGCCCGCGCTCCCGCGCAGCCGCAGCCCGTCACGCCCGCGCCGCGTCGGCGCCGGGCCGCGGCGCCCCGCGACGCGAGCCCGACCGCGCAGCCGCTTCCCGCCGCGCCCGAGCCCGTATCGCTGCACGTCCGCGCGCTCGCCCACCTGGACCGCGGCGACCACGCGCGCGCGCGGGCGCTCCTCGCTGAGCTCGTCCAGCTCGCGCCGGGGTACCTGCCCGGCGTCCTCGAGGGTGCGCTCCTGCACGCGCGCGAGGGGCGACGCGGGACCGCCCACGAGCTCATGCGCGCCCTCCTCGAGCGCGCGCTGGCGCTTCCCCCCGAGCAGCCCATCCCCGGGCCGGAGATCCTGCCCGCCCGCTTCTACGCCGCAGCCGCCCAGTCGTTCCTGGGCTCCGAGGTCCGCCGGTGAGCGCGCGCAACGTCCAAGTTCCCGAGGCCTCCGTCGACGAGATCCTCGAGCGCCGCGCGGAGCGCGCGCGCGCCGCGGTCGACGAAGGCAAGGCGGAGGCGACCCTCCCCGTCGCGGAGTTCAGCCTCGGGAAGGACCGGTACGCCATTCCGCTCGCGGCGCTCCGTGCGGTGCTCCCGCTCAAGGTCGTCACGCCCGTGCCGCGCTCACCCGTGCACGTCATCGGGATCCTGCGGTTCGAGGGGCACCTCGTCACCGCGGTGAGCCTCATGACGTTGCTCGGCGCCAAGGGATGGCGGCAGGACTGCGCGGTGCTCCTCGTGGTCGAGCGGCAGGGCGGCGGCCGCGTCGCCATCGACTGCGAGCACGTGCCGCGCATCGACGCGCTGCCCCAGCGCGACGTCGACCAGGCGCGGGGCCGGAGCGGCGGGCCCGTGTACGACGTCACGACGGACGGCCTCCACACCGTGGGGCTCCTCGACATCCCGGCGCTGCTCGCGCGGGGAGCGGAGACGGCCCATGGATGACGGGGTCCTCGGCACGCTCATCGTGACCTTCGCCCGGGAGGCGGAGGAGCTCGGCGCCCGGCTCACGCGCGCCCTGCTCGAGGTCGAGAAGCCGGACGCGGGCGAGCACGCCCTCGCCGCGGCCCACGCGGACCTGCGCCGCGGGCTCCACCGGCTCAAGGGGAGTTCGGCGACGGTCGGGCTGACGGACGTATCGGCCCTCGCCCACGCGATGGAGGACCAGCTCCAGGCGCACCCGCCGTCCGGGCCGCTGCCGCGGCCCGTCGTGGACGCGTTTCTCTCGGCGCTCGACCAGAGCGTGGAGTGGGTGCGCGCGAAGGCGAGCCGGCGGACCGACAGCCCGGACCTCGGCGCGGTGCTTCGGACGCTGCAGGCCGCCGCGAGCGGCGCCGCCGGCGCTTCGGCTCCGGACCCGGGCGCCGCCCCCGCGCCTGCGGGCCCGGACGCCGAGACCACCGGCTGGAGGGTGAACGCCGCGCACGTGACCTCGATGATGGGCGACGTCGAGCGGCTCCGTGAGATCGCGCTGCGCCTCCAGGACCAGGGTCGAGACGTGACGAAGGCCATCTCGCTCGTCCGCGGCGGCGTGGCGGCCGAGGCCGCCGACGAGTTGCGGGCCGGGCTCCTCGGCACCAGGGTCGCGCTCACGAGCGACGCGGCGGAGATCGCTGCCCTGGTCGAGTCGATGGAGGAGTGGCTGAAGGCGATCTGCACGCTGCCCTGCCAGACCGTCGTCGACCCGCTCCACCGGACGGTCCGGGATCTGGCGCGGCAGCTCGGGAAGGAGGCGAAGCTCTCCGCGATCGGGGTCGACATCGCGCTCGACCGCCGCCTCCTGGACGCCCTGCGGGCGCCCCTCATCCAGATCGCGCGCAACGCGGTGGATCACGGGATCGAGGCGCCCGCCGTGCGCGAGCAGGCCGGCAAGCACCGCGAGGGGATCATCGCGCTCCGGGTGGAGCAGGCCGGGAACGAGGTGTTCATCGAGATCTCGGACGACGGCGCGGGCCTCGACGACGAGCGGATCCGGACCATTGCCGTCGCGCGGGGGCTCGTGAGCGCGGAGGAGGCGGCGCGCCTCGATGCCCGCCAGGTGAACGCGTTCGTGTTCCGCTCGGGGTTCACGACGCGCAGCAGCGCGAGCGGGGTCTCCGGCCGGGGCGTCGGCCTCGACGTCGTCGCCGAGGCGGTGCGCAGCGTCCACGGCCGGGTCGAGGTGCACAGCGTCCGCGGCCACGGGACGCGCTTCGTCCTGACGGTGCCTGCGGAGTTGGGGAGCTCGCCGCTGATGATCGTCGGGGTCGGCGATCAGGTCTTCGGGATCCCGATGTACGCGGTCCGCAGCGCCCTGCCCGCGGACCCGGCCCGGGTACGGAGCGGCCGCACCGGCCTGCAGCTCGAGCACGGCGGGGCGCTGCTGCCGCTCGAGGACCTCGGCGGGCTGCTCGCGCTGCGACAGCCGATGTCGCCCGGCCCGCGGCAGCCGCTCCTCGTCATCAGCGGCGAGGGGCGAGAAGTGGCGCTGGCGGTCGACACGACCCTCGGCGACCGGTGGCCGGTCGTTCGTCCGCTCCCAGAAGAGGTCCGTCACCTCGAGCCGTACCTCGGCGCCGCGACGCTGTCGCGCGGCGAGCCGGTCCTGGTGCTCCGGCCGTCCTGGCTCCTCGAGAGCCGCAGCGCCGACATCGCGGCCGCCTCGCGCGTCCTGGTCGTCGACGACTCCCTCACCGCGCGCGCCGTCCACCGCTCCGTCCTCGAGTCCGCGGGCTACACCGCCCACGGCGCGTCCAGCGCGCAGCAGGCGCTCGAGCACCTGCGCCACGGCACGTACGAAGCGATCGTGTGCGACGTGGATCTCGGCGAGGGCATGGACGGCATCGCGCTCACCTCGCTCGTGCGCTCCCGCCCCGAACTCGAGGGCGTCCCCGTCGTCCTCGTCTCGACCCACGACGCGGAGGCGGACCGCCAGCGCGCGAAGGAGGCCGGCGCCGACGGGTTCATGAGCAAGAAGGAGTGCGCCGCCGGGCTGCTGCTCTCGGCGATCCGCGACGCGATCGCGCGGCGGAGGGGGAAGGCGTGACCGCGCGTCGACCCACCCGCGTCCTGGTCGCCGACGACGCGCCGACGCTGCGGCACGCCCTCCGGGTGCTCCTGGAGGAGGACCCCGACCTCGAGGTGGTCGGCGAGGCCGCCGACGGCGAGGAGGCGGTCGCCCGCGCGCGGGAGCTGGCGCCGGACGTCATCACCATGGACGTGGTGATGCCGGGGCTCGACGGTCTGCGCGCGACCGAGGACATCATGGCGGTCGCGCCCACGCGCATCATCATCGTGAGCCAGCTCGCGTCGCGCGAGCAGACCCTCGCGTTCCGCGCGCTCGCGGCCGGCGCCCTCGAGATCATGGCGAAGCCGCAGATCCAGGGCGCCGACGACCTGCGCCGGTGGGGGCTCGCCGTCCGGGAGGCCATCCACCTCATGCGCGAGGTCCCGGTGATCACGCGCCACCGCGCCGCCTCGCCCGGCGCGGCGCTCGCGCGCCCGGTGCGGCCGCGCGGACTCGAGGCGGTCGGGCTCGTCGCGTCCACGGGCGGCCCGCAGTCGGTTGTGGCGATCCTCTCGAGCCTCCCGCCGAGGCTCCCGGTCACCCTCCTCCTCGCGCAGCACATCGCGTCCGGGTTCGTGGACGGCATGCGGCGGTGGTTCGCCGAGTCGACCCTCCTCGAGGTGCGCATCGCCCGGGACGGCGAGCGGCCGGAGCGGAGCTGCGTCTACCTCGCCCCCCCCGGCTGCAACCTCGTCTGGGGGCACACCGGCCTGCTCGAGACGCCGCCGTGCACGCAGTGCACCTGCCCGAGCGGAGACGACCTCCTCTTCTCGCTCGCGCGGGAGCTCGGACCGCACGCCGCCGGCGTCGTCCTCTCCGGCATGGGCGAGGACGGCGCGCGCGGGCTGCTCGCCGTGCGGCGCGCCGGCGGACTCACCCTCGCCCAGAGCGCGGCCACGTCCGTCGTCAACGGGATGCCCGGCGCGGCGCACGCGCTCGGCGCGGCGGAGGCGATCGTCGCGCCCGAGGAGGTCGCTGCGCTCCTCGTCGCAGCGTGCCCGCCCGAGCGAGCTGACGCGCCCACGTGACCCGCAAACCGTCGATCACCCCCGCTCACCGGAGGACCACGATGTTCGGTACGAAGAAGGGCCCGCTGCAGAGCAACCTCTCGATCCGCTTCCTGCGCTGGATCATCCCGCTGCTCACGCTGTCGTTCGTCGCCTTCGGGGTGGCCGGCTTCTTCGTGACGCGCGGGTCGCTCGTCCGCTTCTCGCAGCAATCCTCGAAGCTGCTGACCGACCAGACGAAGGTCGCGCTCACCAACTGGGTCCACGACCAGGTGTACCTGGCCCAGTCGATCGCGACGAACCCGCTGATCGTGCACGCGTGCCTCAAACCCGCGGACGACAAGGCACGCGCGGAGGCCCGCGCGTTCCTGCAGGGCGTGCACGATTACGTGAAGGCGGTGCTCGACGGCGCCCCGCACTTCGTCAGCCACGTCTATCCGAGCATCCTCCGCGGAAACCCGCTCTTCGTGGTGGCGGCGCCCGTCCGGGCCGAGGGCCAGGTCGTCGGCGTCGTCGTCGTGGCGCCGCGCATGGACTACTTCACCGATCTCTTCCTCGACAAGGTGAAGATCGGCGAGTCCGGCTACCTCATGATGTTCGACGAGAACGGGAAGGTCGTCGCCCACCCCGACAAGACGCTGATCCTGAACGAGGCGGAGAAGAAGCGGGTCGTTCACCTGACGGAGAAGATCCTGCGCCATGAGACCTCGTTCTTCGCGCAGTTCGACGGGATCGAGAAGCTCTACGTCGTGTCGCGCGTGCCGAAGGACTCGTTCAACCTGCCAGGCGCCGCCCCCGGGTCGCCGAACCTGATGGCGAACGACTGGTACATCGTGTCGGGGCAGCCGGTCTCGGAGATCGTGAAGTCGTCGACCACGCAGGTGTACTCGTACCTGTTCTTCTCGATCGTGCTCGCGATCTTCGTGGCGATCCTCCTCTACCGCCACACGACGAAGACGATCACCGACCCGCTCCTCAGGCTGACGCGCGCCGCCGCCGAGATCGTCCGCTCCGGCGACCTCACCCAGAAGATCGACGCCCACTCGAACGACGAGATCGGCGAGCTGAGTCGGACGTTCAACCAGATGGTCGACAAGCTCCGCGACATGGCGACGAGCCTGCGCCAGAACCTCTCGTCGCTGCTCGAGGCCGTGTCGAACCTCGAGGCGACGAACACCGAGCAGCGCGAGACGATCACCCGTCAGGCCGCGGCGCTGCAGGAGACGCAGGTCACGGCCCAGGAGATCAAGCAGACCTCGAACATGGCCGCGCAGAAGTCCGAGGCCGTGCTGAAGGTGGCGGCCGAGGCGGACGAGATCGGTCGCTCGGGCGAGACCTCCATCGAGCAGACCCTCAACTGGCTCACCGACATCCGCTCCGAGGCCGAGGAGATCTCGACGAAGATCGGTGACCTCGGGGCGCGCACTCGCCAGATCGGGCACATCACGCAGTCGGTGCGGGACCTCGCGGACCAGTCGAACATGCTGGCGCTCAACGCGGCCATCGAGGCGGTGCGCTCCGGCGAGCACGGGAAGGGCTTCGGGGTGGTCGCGCGCGAGATCCGCAACCTCGCGGATCAGTCCATCCAGGCGACCCACCGCGTGAGCGACGTGCTCGACGACACCACGAACGCCATCACCACGGCGATCTCCATCTCCCAGAAGGGATCCCAGAAGATCGACAACGGCCTTTCGCAGGTGCGCTCCTCCGGCGAGAACCTGCGCCGCCTGTCGAACATCGTCCGGGAGAACTCGTCCGCGGTCCGGCAGATCGCCGCGGCGGTGAGCCAGCAGGACGCCGGGATCGCGCAGATCTTCGGCGCGGTCACCGAGCTCTCCAAGGCGGTCGATGCCACGATGAAGCGGATCGAGACGACCGACCAGGCCACCGAGGCGGTGAGGTCCGTCACCGTCCAGGTGTCGGACATCATCAAGGGCTACCGAGTCTGATCCGTATCCGCCTCGCGGGACGGACGCCGCCGGCGCAGCGCGGCCGGAGACACCGGGGGGTGGAAGGGAGGGCAGGTGCGACGAGTGCCCGGTCACCGAGACGGGCGAGCAGTGCGCGGGGTGGGTGGCCGGCGGATGCCGGCGCGTGCAGCGAACGAACAACCGGAGGATGCGCATGACCACGAAGCATCGAAGCGTCGAGGTGAGTAACGCGAGCAGCGCTCTGCGGACCATGGACCGCAGGGGCTTCATCAAGGATCTCGCAGTCGGCGGCGCCGCGGTGCTCGCCGCGGGCGCGCTCGCGGCGCCTGGCGACGCACGGGCGTGCCCGGGCGACGGCGGGGCGCACGACCAGGTGCTCGCGACCACGGGCGTCCCCGTCCCGATCGGCGAGCTGAAGAGCCTCAAGGTGACCTGCCTCAGCGAGGTCGGCTGGTGGTCGACGCCGCGGTTCCTGGGAGACATCAACGCGGCGGGCGGGATGAGCACGAACCAGTGGACGATCCCGTTCGACCCCAAGAACTCGGGCGGCTACTCCGCGCTCATCGAGGCCGAGGAGTGCGACGGGACGGTCCACACCCTGCTGCTCGATACCGGGTGGAACACCGACTACATGAGCTGGGTGTTCCGCCGCGAGGGCGTGGCGGAGAAGCTCGAGCAGGGCCTCGTGGACCGGGCGATCCTCTCCCATGAGCACCTCGATCATTTCTGGGGGATGCCCGCGCTCACCGCGCTGAACCGGAAGGTACCGCTCTACGTCCCGTCCACGCTGAGCTCGGACGCCTGGACGTTCATGGACCAGTGCAAGTACAAGGGCGCGGTGACGCAGGTCACGCCCGGCGTGCTCCACAAGCACTTCCCGGGCTGCGCCTCGGCGGTCATCGACATCCCGATCATCCTGGGCGTGCGCGGTGAGCAGCTCCTGTTCTTCAACGTGAAGGACAAGGGCATCGTCATCGTGAGCGGGTGCGGGCACATGGGCATCCAAAACGCGATCGCCTACGCGAGGGCCAACGTCGAGACCGCGACGGGTCGGCTGTACGGCCTGTTCGGCGGCCTCCACATCTCGGCGCTCGAGACCTGGAGCCCGGCCGCCGATCAGATGCTCGACGCGATGGCGGCCGCGCAGTTCACGGTCATCGCGAGCAACCACTGCACCGGCATCGCCGCCGTCGAGAAGATGGTCGAGCGTGGGTTCCCCGTCGCGAGCGGGAGCGCCAACTTCGGCAGCAAGAGCACGCGATACGTCGGCAACGGCGACGCGATCACGTTCTGATCTGGCCGCCACCCGGCGGAACGCGATCGGCCGCGTTCCGCCGGCTATTTCGGATCACCCCTCAACGAGTTCGATTCCCGGCACCTCCACTGGAGCGCCGCGCGCTCCGGGAGGGTTCGCCATCGCGGTCACGCTGTGCGCGCCTCGACGGGCTCCGCGCACGGGTCGCAGAGCTGCGGCTCGTTCTCCGCGGACAGCGCCCGCGCTCCTTCGCGCTGCAGCTCGGCCGCGCGGCCATGACGAGCGAGCAGGTGATACAGGATCGGCACCGCGTAGCGGGACAGCAGGGTCGCCGCGATGGCACCCGACATGAGCGCCACCGCGAGGCCCTGGAAGATCGGGTCGGCGAGCATCACCGCGCTCCCCACGATCACCGCGAGGGCGGTGAGCAGCATCGGGCGGAACCGCACCACCACCGCCTCCTCGACGGCGAGGGCGAGCGGCATCCCCTCGCGCAGCTTCAGCTCGGCGAAGTCCACGAGGATGATCGAGTTGCGCACCACGATACCGGCGCCCGCGATGAAGCCGATCATGCTCGTCGCCGTGAAGAACGAGCCGGTGATGGCGTGGGCGGGCAGGATCCCGATGAGCGAGAGCGGGATGGGGACCAGGATCACGAGCGGCATCGTGAAGCTCTGGAACCAGCCGACCATCAGCACGTAGATGAGCAGCAGGACCGCCGCGAAGGCCAGGCCGAGGTCGCGGAAGACCTCGAGGGTGATGTGCCACTCGCCGTCCCACTTGAGCCCGGCGGACTCGGTGGTGGCCGGGTGGTCGAGGCCGTAGCGCGCGACCGCCCCGCCTTCGTCCCCGCGCAGGGGCGCGAGGTGCTTCTCGAGGGCGAGGAGCGCGTACAGCGGGCTCTCGATCTCGCCTGCCAGCTCGGCGAACACGTAGGAGACCGGCTTCAGGTTCTTGTGGTGGATCTCCGGCGCCTCGCGCGTCTCCTCGACGTGGACGAGCTCGGAGAGCGGCACCTGCCCCCGGGCGCCGGCGACCGTGAGGGAGAGGAGCGGGGCGAGGTCCTGGCGCCGCTCGGGGGCGAGCTGGAGCACGAGCGGCACCCGGCGGGCGCCGCGCTCGACCTGGAACGCGCCGACCTCGCCGCCATGACCGGCGAGGGCGAGGGTCTCGACGACCGCCGACGGCTGGACGCCGTGGAGCGCTGCCTTCTCGCGGTCGAGGGCGAGGACGAGGCGGGGCCGGGTTTCGTCGAGCGTCGAGTCGACGTCGACGATGCCCTTCACGTCGCCGAACGCCTGGCGGACCTCGCCGGCGATGCGGCGCCGCTCGGCGGCGGTCGGGCCGTAGATCTCGGCCACGAGGGTGTCGAGCACCGGCGGGCCCGGCGGGATCTCCACGACCTTGAGCTTCGCCCCGGAGGGCGCCGCGAGGCGGGCGAGCTCCGGGCGGATCCGGACCGCGATCTGGTGGCTCGACGCCTTCCGGTCGTGCTTCGGGACGAGGTTCACCTGGACGTCGATCTGCTCCGGCGCCTCGCGGAAGAAGCTGTGCCGGACCATGCCCACGAAGGTGAACGGCGCGGCGACACCGGAGTGGATCTGGACGTCGCTCACCTCCGCCTCCTGGAGCAGCCGGCGCGCCAGCGCCTGGCCCACCGCGAGGGCCTCCTCGCGCGCGGCGCCCTTCGGCAGGTCGAGCTGGACCTGCAGCTCGCTCTTGTTGTCGAAGGGAAGCATCTTGACCTTCACGACGCCGGTGCCGAGGAGCGCCACCGCGCCGGCGAGGAGCACGATCACGCCGCCGCCGAAGGCGAGCTGGACCTTCCACGACCCGAGCAGCGTCCGGACGATGCGCCGGTCGAGGCGGGCAAACCGCGAGTCGGCCGCCGACTCGGGGTGGGCGCTCGGGACGTCGCGCTCGGGCTCCGGTGCGTCGCGACCGGGGTCGCCCGGGTGCATGCCGGTGGCATCGAGCTCCGGGACCTTCGCCTCCTTGCGGAAGGCGAGCATCGCCGCCCAGGGCGAGACCGCGAAGGCGATGAGGAGCGAGAAGATCATCGCGAGGCTCGCGCCGACGGGGATCGGGCGCATGTACGGGCCCATGAGCCCGCGCACCATCGCCATGGGGAGGATCGCCGCGATGACCGCGAAGGTGGCGAGGATGGTCGGGTTCCCGACCTCGTCGACGGCATCGAGGATGACCCGGGCAAAGCTGCGCTTCGGGCCGGGCAGGTACAGGTGGCGGTGGATGTTCTCGACCACCACGATGGCGTCGTCGACGAGGATGCCGATGGAGAAGATGAGGGCGAAGAGCGTGACGCGGTTGAGCGTGTAGCCGTTCAGGTACGTGAGGAGCAGGGTGAGCGCGAGCGTCACCGGGACCGCGACGCCCACCACGACCGCGGAGCGCCAGCCCATCGCGAGGAGGATGAGGGCGATGACCGACAGGGTCGCGATGAGCAGGTGGTCGATGAGCTCCGAGGACTTCTCGCCCGCGGTCTCGCCGTAGTTGCGCGTCACCGAGGCGTGGACCGCACTCGGGAGCAGCCGCCCGCGCAGCGCCTCGACTTTGGCGAGCACGCGGTGCGCGAGCTCGGTGGCGTTGGTGCCGGGGCGCTTCGCGACCACGATCGAGACCGCCTGGGAGAACCCGGGGTGCTTCGCGTCGGCGGTGAGGATCACCGCCGGCTCGGGCTCGGGCCCGTCGACGACCCGGGCCACGTCGGTCACGTAGATGGGGCGCCCGTCCCGGACCGCCACCACGACCCGCTGCAGCTCGGAGGCGGAGCGGAAGAAGCCCGCCGCCTCGAGCTCGACCCGGCGCCCGCCGTCGACGAGGGCGCCGGCGGGGAGCTCCGCCTGGGCGGTCTGGACCGCGTGGGCGATCTCGCCGATCGAGACCGACAGCGCCCGGAGGCGGTCGGGGTCCGGCTCGATCCGGATCGCCCGGCGCGCGCCGCCGAGGACGGAGACGCTCGCCGTGCGGGGAACGTCCGCGAGCTCCCTCGCGACCTCCTCGCCGAGCTTGCGCAGCTCGCCGGCGGGGAGCGGGTCATCGGCGTGGAGCGTGAGGGTGAGGAACGGGACGTCGTCGATGGTGAGGGCGCGCACGATGGGCTTCATCGCCGTGGGCGGGAGCACCTCGGGGTGCGCCGCGAGCTCCTGGTGCACCTTCACGAGCGACGGCTCGAGCGGCTCGTTCACCGCGAACCGCACCGTGACGAGGGCCGAGCTCTGGCCGCTGACGCTGTAGACGTACTCGACGCCGGGGATGCCCCACAGGCGGCGCTCGAGGGGCGTCGTGAGCTGAGTCTCGACCTCGGCGGGCGAGGCGCCGGGCATGGGGACGATGACGTCCACCATCGGGACGACGATCTGCGGCTCCTCCTCGCGCGGCGTGAGGGCGACGGCGGCGACGCCGAGGCCGATCGAGGCGAGGACGATGACGGGCGTGAGCTTGGAGCGGAGGAACGGCTTCGCCATACGCCCGGCGAGCCCGAGGCGCGACTCAGTTGCCATGGACCACCTCGATCTCCTGCCCGTCGCGGAGGACGCCGGGCGCGTCGATCACGCGGTCCGCCGGCGCGAGGCCCGCGCGGACCGGGACGTGGTCGCCGACGGCCTCGCCGAGCGCGATCCAGCGCAGCTCGGCGCGGCCCGCCGCGGCGACGAAGACGCCGGTCAGGTCGCCCCGGACCACGACCGCGGACCGCGGGACCCAGACGGCGGCCGGCGCGGTGGTCGACAACGGGACCTCGAGGCGGGCGAAGGTGCCGGAGCGGAGCCCCTCCTGCGCCGAGACCACGCGGGCGCGCAGGCCGCGGCGGTGGGAGAGGGCGTCGCCGCCCGGCGTGAGCGAGGTGAGCTCGGCGGTAGCGTCGCGGTCGCCGGCGCGGAAGCTGACGCGCTGGCCGACAGCGAGGCCGCGCGCCTCCTCCTCGGAGAGGCTCGCCTCGAGCTCGAGGGCGTCGCCCTCCAACTCGACGAGCGGTTGGCCCGGGCCGACGAGGTCGCCGGGTTCGATGCGGCGGGCCTGGACGACGCCGGCGAAAGGCGCGCGCAGCTCGGTGTGGGCGAGGCTCGCCCGCGCCGCGGCGACGGCGCCCTTCGCCTGGGCGCGCTGCGCCTGGGCGGCCTCGAGCTCGCTCGGGGTGGCGGCGCGCTCGCGGGCGAGCTCGGAGATGCGCCGCTCGTGGGCGGTGGCGCTCGCGAGGGCGACCTCGGCGGCCTCCACGGCGGCGCGGACGTCGGGGTCGGCGAGCGAGACGAGGACCTGGCCCTCGCGGACCCGCGCGCCCTCCTGGACGTGCACGGCCGTCACGGTCGCGGACAGGCGCGTGGCGATCCGGGCGCGGCGCACGGCGCGGACGTTCGCGGCGACCCAACGGCCGGCGCCCGCGGGGCCGGTCTCTACGACGCGGACCTGCGCCCGCGCCGCGTCGGTGCGGCCG
>WNFV01008211.1_pt1 | contig 12344 bp, 11 predicted proteins | sample 5400101 | NCBI WGS metagenome assembly WNFV01 (sample SAMN13153361, study PRJNA577476) | soil metagenome | isolation source: 115 cm soil or saprolite under grassland replicate 1 | place: USA:California | collected 2016-06-15
TTCTTGAATGCGTCGTGACCACCGAAAGCAGCATTGATCTTCTCGGCCAATGCCGCGCCGGGCTTGCCGCCACCTTTTGGCTTCAGCGAACGCCAATAAAAGTCGTGGTTCCAAGCCTGCGCCGCATTGTTGAACAGCTCGGTCTTGTCGGACTTGCCCGACGTCGCCATCACGATCCGTTCAAGGCTCTGCCCTTCGAGCCCGGTTCCCTGGATCAGTTCGTTGACTTTGTCGACGTAGGCTTTGTGATGCTTGCCGTGGTGAAAGCTCAGCGTCCGCGCCGAGATGACAGGGGCAAGCGCATCTTCGGGATACGGAAGCGGAGGTAGTGAAATCGATTTCGCGATTTTTTTTGCAGCGAGCGTTGCCATTCGCGTTCTCCTCTAACAATACGTAGGACGAAAGACTACAAAAGCAAGCAGAGAGCGCCGCGCCCATACCGCGCATCTCTTTTGCAGGCAAAACCATCCGCTGGATTGCCCTGCCTGCGCTTGCTACAATCAAATCGACACTTCCAACCGGCGAGAGTTTCGCCGTGTTGGGTCCGGCAGGCCAACGGCGCGAGGGGGAATCGATGAAAAATCCGCTTGATTCGCTTTGGGGAACGGTCATTTCCGGCTTGATCCTATTTCCGGCTTGATCCTGACCGTGATCCTGTACTTCGTCGTGAAAAGCATTTTGAGCTAGGGGGCCACGATGGATTACGTTCCTGCAATGGCAAGATGGCTGCATTTCTTGGCCGGCGTGATGTGGATCGGCCTGCTGTACTACTTCAACTTCGTACAGGTGGCGGCGCTCAAGGCAGCGACCGCGGACGGCACGGCGGCGGGTATCACCAAGCACGTCGCGCCGCGCGCCCTGCTCTACTTTCGCTGGGCAGCCGTCGTGACCTGGCTCGCCGGCGCGGCTTTGCTCGGGAATCAGTTCGTCAACGCCTTCACGCTGAGGGGCGGTATGGCGGGCATCGGCGTCGGTGCATGGCTGGGCACGATCATGCTGATCAATGTGTGGGCGCTGATCTGGCCGAACCAACAGAAGATCCTCGGCTTGAAGCCAGCGACCGACGAAGAGAAGAACAAGGCGCGGCGCGTGGCTTTCTTAGCCTCGCGCACCAATGTAGCGCTGTCGATCCCCATGTTGTTCTTCATGGCGGGCGGCTGGTCGCACCGAGCTATCTTTGGGTTGTAGCCTGGGCTCGCGCCCGCGGGGTGAAGCCCGGGGCGGCGCTTCGAATCGACGCGAGTCCCGGGCATCGCTCCGCTCAGCCCGGGCTACGACGCATCTCCGGGCATCGCTCCGCTCAGCCCGGGCTACGAATACTCGCGAAAGCTGAACAAGAACGGCCCGGTGATTCCGGGCCGTTTTCATTTGCGAAGATGCTCGGGGGTTCAGTCGCCGTACAACTTCTGCACCCGCTCGCGCCGCTCTTGCGCCTCGAGCGACAAGGTCGCCGTGGGGCGCGCCAGAAGGCGCGGTATGCCGATCGGCTCGCCGGTCTCCTCGCAATACCCGTAGCTGCCGTCGTCGATCATGCGCAGCGACTTCTCGACCTTCTTGAGGAGCTTCCGCTCGCGATCGCGTGTGCGCAACTCCAACGTGTACTCTTCTTCGAGCGTCGCTCGGTCCGAGGGATCGGTCGTAATCTCGTTCTCGCGCAGATGCTGTCCCGTATCATCGGCATTGTTGAGCAACTGCGCGCGCAGTTCGAGCAGGCGCTGCCTGAAGAACGCCAGTTGCGCCTCGCTCATGTATTCGCGCTCAGGCGCCTTCAGCAAGTCCTGATCGGTCAATTCCTTGATCTTCTTCACGACGCTCTTCGTCGCCACGCTTCCACCTTACCCAGGTCCGCGAATTCGCCACGCTGCCACTACCGGGCCTTCGGGTCAACTCTGCACGGCGCCGGCTCGAAGGCCAGCGCCGCAAGGCTGCCGCAACAAACCGAGCATTATATCTCCAACCGGTCCGTGCAAGCCATCACTGTTACAGGTTTCGGCCTGGACCGCCCGCGCGGCTCCGGTGCGCGCGGCGCCCGTATAATCGCACAAGAACAATGACTTTGTATGATGCAAACGAAGCTGACAATCACGCGCCCGGATGATTGGCATCTCCATTTGCGCGATGGCGAATTGATGCGATCGGTGGTCGGCGCGTCTGCACGCGCCTTTGGCCGAGCCGTCGTCATGCCCAACCTCGAGCCTCCCGTCACGACGGTCGCTGCCGCCGCGGCCTATCGCGAGCGGATTGCGGCGGCAGTACCCGCAGCATCGCGTTTCGCGCCCCTGCTGACGCTGTACCTGACCGACACCACCCCGATTACGGAGATCGCACAGGCGCGGCGCAGCGGCTTCGTGATCGGTGTGAAATACTATCCTGCCGGGGCGACGACCAACTCCGCTTCCGGCGTCACCGCGATCGAGCGCGTGTATCCGGTGCTGGAAGCGATGCAGAAACACGCGTTGCCGCTCCTGATCCACGGAGAAGTGACCGCGCGCGAGGTCGACGTGTTCGATCGCGAGCGCGTATTCGTCGAGAGCGTCCTGGAGCCTATCCTGCGCGATTTTCCCGAATTGAAGGTCGTGCTCGAGCACGTCACGACCCGGGAAGCCGCCGAGTTCATTGCCGCGGCCCCCGCGCATGTCGGCGCGACCATCACGCCGCAGCACCTCCTCCATTCGCGCAATGCGCTGTTCGCGGGCGGCATCCGGCCGCATTTCTATTGTCTGCCGATCCTGAAGCGCGAATCGCACCGGCAGGCGCTGGTGAAGGCAGCGACCAGCGGCAACCCCAAATTCTTCCTGGGTACTGACTCGGCGCCGCATGCCCGGAATGCCAAACAAAGCGCTTGCGGCTGCGCCGGCTGCTATACCGCACACGCGGCGCTTGAGCTCTACGCCGAGGCATTCGAAACCGCGGGGGCGCTCGACAAGCTGGAAGCTTTCGCGAGTTTTCACGGCGCCGATTTCTACGGCCTGCCGCGTAACGGCGATACCGTCACGCTCACGCGCGAGGCATGGACCGTCCCCGCCGAATATGCGTTCGGCTCGCATGCGGTGGTTCCGCTCAATGCTGGACAGACGATGCACTGGCGACTCACCGCGCCCGCGCAGGGTCCGACCGCGACCGTGCTAACATAGGCGCTCGAAGTCAGCCAGGCCGTCGCTGCCGACGGCGCGATTTTGCGCCGCCGGGAGAGGAAAGTCCGGGCTCCAAAGAGCGGGATGCTGGGTAACGCCCAGACGCTATAAGCTGTTCGCGCGAGCGGCGGTGAAGGCGAGGAACAGGGCCACAGAGACGAGTCGCGTCCGATCTACACGGATGCGGGTGAAACGCGGCAACCTCCATCCGGAGCAACACCAAGTAAGCGGACGATGACGCTGCTCGCCGAGTCCGCGGGTAGGTGGCTCGAGCGCCGCAGTAACGCGGCGCCTAGATGAATGACGGTCATAGCGCGCTTACGTTAGGCGCGCCGTAACAGAACCCGGCTTATCGGCTGGCTTCGATTTCTGTTGCAGGCATTGACGCCCCGCGGCGAAAGTCGCGGGGCGTCACCCTTTTGGAAAGCTTGCGCCGCGGCGCCGCGCGTCGCGCAGAATCTCCCGCGCGGCGTTGTGTCCCGGCACACCGGTCACTCCGCCGCCGGGATGCGTGCCCGCGCCGCACATGTAGAGGCCCTTGAACGGCCCGCGGTAGTTGCCATGTCCGAGCACCGGCCGGGCGGAGAAAAGTTGATCGAGCGTCAGTTGACCGTGAAAGATGTCGCCACCGGTCAAGCCAAACTCGCGTTCCAGATCCAGCGGGGAAAGCGCGCGCCGCGCGATAACGCTGGCGCGGAAGCCGGGAGCGTAGCGGTCCACCGTGTGGAGCATCAGCTCCGAAACCTCTTCCTTGACGTCGTCCCATGACCTGCCGCCGGGAAGCTGCGGGTTCGCATGCTGGCAGAACAGGCTCGCTACGTGCTTGCCTGGCGGCGCGAGCGTCGGATCGACCAGCGATGGGACGAGCATCTCGACGATGGGCTCGCGCGACCAGCCATGCTGCCGCGCGTCGAAGTAAGCGCGTTCCATATACGCGAGCGAAGGGCCGACGATGATGCCCGAACGCAGATGCGGTCCGTCTCCCGGAAGACAGCTGAACTCGGGCAGCGCGTTGAGCGCGACGTTCATGCGAAAGGTCGCGGACGCACAGCGATAGGCTTCGATGCGGCGGCGGAAGTCGGCATCGAGCGCCGATGCTTCGATCAGCCGCAGATAGAGGAGCTTCGGATCGACGTTGGCGACGACGCGGGGAGCGGTGATCTCGGCGCCGTCGGCGAGCACGATGCCAGTGGCGCGCACGCCGCGGGTCGTGACGCGCACCACGGGAGAATCGGTGAAAATCGCCACGCCTCGCCCTCGCGCCTCCCTGGCCATCGCTTGGGTGATCGCGCCCATGCCCCCCATCGCGTGTCCCCACTGCCCTCGCTTGCCGTTCACTTCGCCGAAAACGTGGTGCAGCAGTACGTACGCCGAACCGGGCGTATAGGGGCTCGCGAAATTGCCGACCACCGCATCGAAGCCAAATGCGGCCTTGATCGGCTCCGACTCGAACCGGCGGTCGAGCAGGTCGCCGGCGCTCTTGGTGAAAAGATCCAGCACGTCCCGCCGCTCGGGCAGCGTCAGCCGCTTCAGCCGGCCGCCGACTTTCCACGCCCGCAGCCAATCGGCGATGCCGCCGCCGACGTTGGGGGGCGTTTCGAGCAACAGCGCGCGCAGCACGTCGGCGACGCGGCCGAGCATCGCGTAGTACTCCGGCAACGCTGCCGCATCTCGAGTCGAGAAGCGCGCGACCTCGGCTTGCGTGGCGGCCAGGCCACCGCCGATCTTGAGGTAATCGGCGGCCGAGAGCGGAAGAAAGTTTGCCAGCGGCCGTTCGACGATCGACAGCCCATGCTGCGCGAGCTTCAGATCGCGCACCACTTTCGGATGCAGCAGGCTGACCGTGTAGCTCGCGGTGGAGTTGCGAAACCCGGGGTGGAATTCCTCGGTAACCGCCGCGCCGCCGACCACGCCGCGGCGCTCGAACACCGCGACGGAAAGTCCACCGGCGGCGAGATAGCACGCGCACACGAGGCCGTTGTGGCCGCCGCCGATGATCACTGCGTCGTAGCGAGATGAGGGTGCAGGCATGGAAGTTCTGGCTCCCTCTCCCGCCTAAGCGGGAGAGGGTTGGGGTGAGGGTGGGCAGCTCGAACGATCCCTCACCCTAGCCCTCTCCCCGCGAGCGGCGAGAGGCCAGAAACCCTAGTCTTCGCCCATTCCCGCCACAACGATCGAAAAGCCGCAATCGACGTAGGTGATTTCGCCGGTCACTGCGCTTGCGAGATCGGACAACAGGAACGCTGCGACGTTGCCGACTTCGTCGATGGTCACATTGCGGCGCAACGGCGCCGTCTTTTCGACGAAGCGGAGAATCTTCGAGAACCCGCCGATGCCCGCGGCCGCGAGCGTTTTGATCGGTCCCGCCGAGATCGCGTTGACGCGGATGCCCTCGGGTCCGAGGCACTGCGCGAGATACCGCACGTTGGCTTGGAGGCTCGCCTTGGCGAGCCCCATGACGTTGTAGTTCTGGATCGCGCGTTCGGCGCCGAGGTAGGTGAGCGTGAGCAGCGCTCCGTGGCGGCCCCGCATGAGCGGCCGCGCACCGCTGGCGAGTGCCGCAAAGCTGTACGAGCTGATGTCGTGCGCTGTCGCGAACGCGGCGCGGGAGAGCCCGTTCAGGAAGTCGCCAGCCAGCGCTTCGCGCGGCGCGAACGCGATCGAATGCAGCAGGCCATCGAGCGTGCCCCATTCGCGCTTGAGCGCGTCGAACAGTGCACCGATCTGCTCGTCGCTGCCGACGTCGCAGGGCAGCACCGGAACGCTGCCGAACTCCTCGGCGAGCGTGGTCACGCGTTCCTTCAAGTCGTCATTGACGTACGTGAACGCAAGCGTCGCGCCTTCGCGCCGGCATGCCTGCGCAATGCCGTAGGCGATCGAGCGGTTCGACAGCAACCCCGTGATCAGAATCTTCTTGTCGGCGAGAAATCTCATATTGTCGATCGGCGCCCCGGTTCTGCCGGGCGATGCGGCAGCGGCCGATGAGCTAGAAAAGCTTCTTGAGATCGAGACCCTGACTGCGCTCGATCACGCCACAGGCGAGCCAGCCGTTGCGTACGCCGAACTCCACCTTGGGGTCGGGATCGACGGCGGCGTGAACGATCACTGCATGCCCGATCACGTCGTTGGGCTTGCCGGTGCCGACCGACAGGGTAGCAGAGGATGTCTGCAACTCTGCTCTTCCCTCGCTGCCCGCCATGAGCTCGGGTAGATCGCCGGTACGCTTCTCTCCTGACCGGGTGCTGGCGGCATTCCACACCGGGCCGGCGCTTGCCGCATTGGGCGAGCCGCAGTTGCCGACCGCGTGAATGTAGACGCTGTGCGTCCCCGGGAACAGCTCGACAAAGTTACCTGCGATGGCCACCTTGTCGCCGCGCTGAGTGAAGCTGATCATCCCCCGCACGGTGCTGCCGTTCTTTGGGACGAGCCGTGCGACGGCCATCGGTCCGGCTTCCGGTGCAAGTTTGAAGCTCGGCAACTCGCTGCAACCGGCAATGAGCGCGGCGGCCGCCGCGACGATCAGCCAGGCGCGCCCGCGCTGCGACAGGCGAATCGGCGAAACGGCGGCAAGCAACTGCGACGCACGTCGCCTGCGTGCCCGTGTCGCCGGGATCAGGACTTGTTGATGACGCCGCACGCGACGCGCGCGCCCGAATTGCCCGTCGGCTGCGTCTTGAAATCGTCGGCGTCTTTGTGGACGATGACCGACTTGCCGACGATGTCGGTGACGCCGCTACCGACCGTCATTGGGCCGAGCTCGGCGGAAAGCGTCGCGTTGCCGCTCGCGTCCGCCTGCAGCATCGGCATGTCACCCGCATGGTGATCGGGCGCATTCGGATCGCCGTGCGGCTTGCCGGTCGGATTGAAATGACCGCCTGCGCTCATGCCGTCGGACGCGCTGCAGTCGCCCTTTTCGTGGACGTGAAAACCGTGCCCGCCCGGCGTCAGGCCGGAAGCCTTGGCGTTCACCATGACCTTGTCGCCCTTCTGCGTGAAAGTGACGGTGCCCGAGGTAGTGTTGCCGGCCGTCGGCGCGAGCGTCGCGGTCGCGGTCTGCGCCTGCGCTGCGCCCGCCAACCAGGCCGCAAAAAAAAGGCTGAGCAGCCGGCCTGCTGTTAAAAGCCTCATCGGTGTCTCCTCGTCGGTTAGGGGCGATGATGTTCGGCGGCCCGCGTGGCGTCCGGGGCCATGATATGCGAAGACTAGCGCGTTGCCAAACGCGCAGACTGACGGCTGCCGCGCGAGGCCTATGAAATATTCAAGTTATCGCGCCAAAAACGCCCGGATCGCCTCGCCCTGCTTCGCGACGTTGAGCACGCCATCGAGGTGTCCGCCGTCGCCGTCGATCGCCACGACTTCCGCAACCCCGCCCTGTGCGCGATAACGCTCCGCCGCGCGTTGCGACAACTCCGGCGGAAAGATCAGATCGCTTTTCGCCGGCATGAACAGGATCTTCGCCTTCATCTTCTTCACCTCCTCGCCCAGGTTGTAGAGCTGGTTCGCTTTCGCCGTGTAGATCATCGAATTGGCGTCGGCCGTGGTCGCGCGCGCGGCGCCGGTCTTGTTCAGCGTGTCTTCGATTGCGAAGACGTTGCCCATCTCGGCGCCGGGGTCCTTCGCCGCATCCGCCCACTTGTAGGCGAATGTCTTCTCGGCCCAGCCGTGCGCGCGCGCCGTGATCGTCACAACCTTGAGCGCCTGCGCGATGCCGGCGACCGGCTCGTCCTTGCCGTAGTAGTCGCCGTTGTTCCACTTCGGATCGAGCCGGATCGGCATGACCCAGATGTCGAGCATCTCGACGACGTACGGCGAAATATCGAAGCCCGGCCCGATGACATGGATCACGCGCTCGACAAAATCGGGATAGAGCGCGCCCCACTCCATCGCCTGGATCGACCCGCCGGATGCGCCGGCGACCGCTTTCAGCCTTTTCACGCCGAGCGAATCGACAAGCGCCTTGTGCACGCGGACGGAATCGCGGTATGTGACAACCGGGAAAGTCATGCCGTAGGGCTTGCCGGTGTCGGGGTTGACGCTGGCGGGACCCGTCGTCGTGACGTTGGGATCCTTGGTGTTGAGATTCACTAGCGCGTCGGCGCTGATCACGAAATACTTGTCGGTATCGATCGGCCTACCCGCGCCGATGATCGGGTCCCAGTAGCCCGGCGCGGCGTCGGCCGGCTTGTACTTGCCCGCGGCGTGTGAAGTGCCCGTAAAGAAATGCGGAACGAAAATCGCGTTGTCGCCGGCGGCGTTGAGCGCGCCGTAGGTCTCGTAACCGACGCGGACGTTCTTGATCGTCTTGCCGCCGACGGTCGTGAACGTCGGCAGCGTGAAGACCTTCTTTTCGACCGGGCCGTCGTAGGCGGACGCGCCCGCCGCGACCCAGAGCAGCAGCGCCGCCAGCGCCCACCGGCCCTGCGCTACCGTACCCTTTGCATTCATGTCTGCTCCCCGTGTGATATCGAATCGCCCCGAAAATTGGGACGGGCGGGATTCTAACCCGATACGAGATTGAGGTCGCCCCTCACCGGTGAAAGGACTTCGGCACGGTAGAATAGGACGGCTCCCACATGATGTGGCAACCGTTTTCTTTCCGCGACCTGCCCTGCCGACCCTCCCATGTCGTTCATCATGACGCCCGCCGAGATCGTTCATGAACTGAACAAGCACATCGTCGGCCAGAATGCCGCTAAGCGTGCGGTTGCGATAGCGCTACGGAACCGTTGGCGGCGCCAGCAGGTCGGCGAGCCGCTGCGGCAGGAGATCACGCCCAAGAACATCCTGATGATCGGCCCGACCGGCGTGGGCAAGACCGAGATCGCGCGCCGGCTCGCGCGCCTCGCCGATGCGCCTTTCATCAAGGTCGAGGCGACCAAGTTCACCGAGGTCGGTTACGTCGGACGCGACGTGGACACCATCATCCGCGACCTCGCCGAGACCGCAATCAAGCAGACGCGCGAGCACGAGACGCGCAAGGTGCGCGACCGAGCGGCCGATCAGGCGGAGGAGCGCGTGCTCGACGTGCTGCTGCCGCCGGCGCGCGAGGTCAATTTCGAGGACATGCAGCCGACCGATTCTGCGGCGCGGCAGAAATTCCGGAAGATGCTGCGGGAAGGCAAGCTCGACGACAAGGAGATCGACGTCGAAGTGTCGGTGCTCCCGGCGCAGATGGAGATCCTCGCGCCGCCGGGCATGGAGGATCTCACCAGCCAGATCCAGGGCATGTTCCAGCAGATGTCCGGCGGGCGGCGCAAGGTCAGACGCATGAAGGTCGACGAGGCGCTGAAAGCACTGATCGAAGAGGAAGCCGCGAAGCTCGTCAACGACGACGACCTGAAGGCGAAAGCTCTCGCCAACGTCGAGCAGAACGGCATCGTGTTCTTAGACGAGATCGACAAGATCGCCAGTCGCCAGGAAACGATCGGCGCCGACGTCTCGCGTCAGGGCGTGCAGCGCGACCTGCTGCCGCTGGTCGAAGGCACGACGGTCGCGACCAAATACGGCATGATCAAGACCGATCACATCCTGTTCATCGCCAGCGGCGCGTTCCACCTCGCCAAGCCTTCGGACTTGATCCCGGAGCTGCAGGGACGGTTCCCGATTCGCGTCGAGCTATTGCCGCTGTCGGTCGCCGACTTCGAGCAGATCCTGACCGCCACCGACGCCTGCCTGACGCGGCAGTACCAGGCGCTGCTCGCCACCGAGCGCGTCGAGCTCAGTTTCGAGCCCGACGGCATCAAGCGCCTGGCCGAGATCGCATTCGCGGTAAACGAGAAGCAGGAGAACATCGGTGCACGGCGCCTGTATACGGTGATGGAGCGGCTGCTCGACGAAGTCTCGTTCGACGCGGCAAAGCTCGAGGGCCAGACGATTGAAATCGACGCCAAGTACGTCGATGATCGCCTCGCCGGTATCGCCAAGGACGACAACCTCTCGCAGTACATTCTGTGACTGCGGCGGCGCTAAGAGCACGCGTCGTCGACACTGTCCTTCAGCATGCTCGAGCGCATCCTCGGCATCATCCTGCCGGTGTTCAGCATCATCGTCCTGGGCTATCTCTACGCCAGGCGCGCAAAGCCGGACATGGCGTGGGTGAACCGGCTCAACATGAACGTGCTCGCGCCGGCCCTGATCTTCACCGCGCTGGCGAGCAAAGACTTCGACCTCATCTCCAACACGATGCTGATCCTGGGAAGCATCGGCGTCGTCCTCGGCTCGGGGCTACTCGCCTGGCCGTTCGCGCGTCTGTTGCACGAGGACCCGCGCACCTTCGTGCCGCCGATGATGTTCAACAACTGCGGCAACATGGGCTTGCCGCTCGCGGCGCTCGCCTTCGGACCGGCGGGGCTGTCGGCGATGGTGGCGATGTTCACGATCTCCAACCTGCTTCATTTCACCCTCGGTATGCACATCGTCGACCGCCACGCTGCGTTCTGGCCGGTGCTGAAAAACCCGATGGTCATCGCGACCTTCATCGGCTTCATCTTTGCCGTCACCCATCCGCCGATGCCCGAATGGCTCATGCTGGCGATCAAGATGACCGGTGATGCGATGATCCCGCTGATGCTGATCTCGCTCGGCGTGCGCATGGCGGAAGTCTCCTGGGGTGGCTGGCATCTGGGTCTGATCGGCGCCCTGGTGTGTCCGCTCACCGGCATCGCCATGGCCGCATTGCTCACCCCGGTGCTGGGGCTCGACAGCATGCAGCGCGGGCTGCTGATTCTTTTCGGTTGCCTGCCGCCGGCGGTGCTCAACTTCATGGTCGCCGAGCAATACAGCCAAGAGCCGGCCAAGGTCGCATCGATCGTGCTGCTCGGCAACCTGCTCGCGATCGTCTTCGTGCCCTTGGGATTGTCGCTCGCGCTGCACTAGCCGCTAGAGCAGACCCCGCCGCCCCAGGTTTTGCATCAGCGCTCTCGTGCCGAAGGTCCATGGCGGGATGCGGTCGCTGCGATTGACGCGATTGACGAGCGCGCCGAGCGTGGGCGTCGCCACCGTGACGATGTCGCCGACGACGTGGGTAAAGCCCTGCCCGGGGCCATGCCGGTCCTGCGTGGGCGCGAACATGGTCCCGAGAAAGAGCACCAGCCCGTCGGGATATTGATGGTTGGCGCCGATCGCCTGCCCGACCAGATCGAGCGGGTCGCGGCTGATCATCGCCATCGAGCTGTGTCCTTCGAGCGCGAAACCTTCCGCGCCGTCGACGCGCATGCCGAGCTCGCAGCCGCGCACGTCGTCGATGGTGAATGCGTCGTCGAAAAGCCGGATAAACGGGCCGATCGCGCAGGAAGCGTTATTGTCCTTGGCCTTGCCGAGCAGGAGCGCGCTGCGGCCCTCGAAATCGCGCAGGTTGACGTCGTTGCCCAGCGTCGCGCCGACGCTCTCCCCGCGGCTGTTCACCGCCAGCACGATCTCCGGCTCGGGATTATTCCACTCCGAACGGGGGTGGATGCCGATCTCCGCGCCGAGGCCGACCGCGGACATCGGCTGCGACTTGGTGAAGATCTCGGCGTCGGCGCCGATGCCGACTTCGAGATACTGCGACCACACGTGCTGCTCGATCAGCACCTCCTTGAGCCGCATCGCATCGGGCGAGCCCGGATGCACGCTGGCGAGGTTGTCGCCGATCACGGAGACGATGGCCTTGCGCACCGATTCCGCCTTCGCGGGATCGCCGCGCGCCTGCTCTTCGATGACGCGCTCGAGCATGCTGGAAACGAAGGTCACTCCGCTCGCCTTGATCGCCTGCAGATCGCAGGGCGCGAGAAACCAGGGTACGCCGTTGTCGCGCCGGTTCCACGCCGAGTTGGCGAGTGTTTCCGCCAGCGGCGCGAGTGCAGGCAGAGCGCTTGCGTCGCGCAGCACGGCGACGGGATCGTCGAGTTCGAAGAACGCGCTTGCGGTGGCGGCGATGGGCGAGAGATCGTATATGGCGTCGTCGCGCACGCAGACGACGGCCGGTCCCTCCACGGCGGGCACCCACGCGCGCCCGATCAGCAACGCCCGATCGCAGTCCTCAGGCAGGCATGCGGAAATGCTCAAGCGCTCGTTCATCGTTTCCTCCGCGACCGACGCGCAGGTATGATGGGTCATCCCGGCGCGTGCGGGGACCTAATTTCCGAGACACAGCTAGTGCCCGGCCTGCGCCGGCGACGCTTATCGTGTCATCCCATTGCGCAATGCGCTGTAGCTCCCGATCATGCTGAC
>WNFV01016260.1_pt1 | contig 12343 bp, 13 predicted proteins | sample 5400101 | NCBI WGS metagenome assembly WNFV01 (sample SAMN13153361, study PRJNA577476) | soil metagenome | isolation source: 115 cm soil or saprolite under grassland replicate 1 | place: USA:California | collected 2016-06-15
GACCGCCCCGATAAGAACTTCTGTTGGGGAGGATCGACCGCAATAAGAAGATCGACCTTCGACGACCTGAAAATTGCGGAGCGTTGGCATGGCACAGTCTCCGATGACTTCACCATGACACGCGCATTGCACGAAGCAAACCTGTCGATATGGTTTGTCCCCGCCTGCCTGGTTCCTTCCCTGGATCGTTGCACCATCAAAGAACTTCTCGAATTCACAAATCGACAACTTAAAATCACTCGTGTTTATGCGCCACATTTATGGAAGCCACTGCTCGTCGGTAGCTTTTTGTTTTGCGCAGTATTTTTTGGCGGGCTGGCGCTGGTAATCAGCCGCGCAATACTCCATTTGTCTTTTGCGCTACCGCTTGCCCTGCTGTTTCTGATCTATTCGCTGGGCGCTGCAAAGGCTTTTGTCCGTTTCAAGGCGGTTGCCATCCCAATGGCTGATTACAAGCGGCAGGTATGGAAGAGCTTGCCCGCGCACCTGCTTCTGTGGCCATTAGCCTCAGCGCTTTATTTGTGTAATGCGTTACTCGCCGCCTTCTCGCGTCGGATCAAGTGGCGCGGCATAACCTACGAATTGAAATCACCTACCGAAGCTGTCATCATCTCGCGCGAGTCTGACTCTGGAGTGCGCTGACCAGTCAGCGCTTTGTTCGGGTCGCGATCTGTCGCGACCACGGTTCGCTTGAGTCACGGAACGACTGCGGCGTCAGGCCGCCGAAGGCCAAAGCGGTGACAGGTCACCGCACTCCAAAACACCGAGCAATGCCAAACAAAGCCGTACAACTAGTACAACTCCTGCGTTCCACCAACCGCGAGAAGCGCCTGGGCACGGTCATTCTTTTTGTTACCTCGCGCTGCAACGCCTTTTGTAAGACCTGTTTCTATCACGAGGAGCTAAACCAACCGGGCGATCTGAGCTTCGAGCAGATTGAAAAGATTTCACGCACGATGCCCTCGATAACCGACCTCTGGCTCTCTGGCGGCGAGCCAACTCTCCGTCGCGATGTCTCTGAAATTATCAAAACCTTTCTAAGAAACAACAGTGTCGATCGCGTCATCATTCCCACTAACGGTCTAATCAAAACGCGTGTTTATGAAATTGTTGACGACGCGCTGGGTTGCCATCCCAAACTCGATCTTTATCTCAACATCGCGCTCGACGGCTACGGAAAAACGCACGACGAAATCCGCGGTGTCCCCGGCAATTGGGAGAAAGCCCTCGATTGCATCCAGTCGCTTTATCCTCTTAAAGCGAAGTATAGGGATCGTTTTCGACTCAACGTAAACACCGTCGTCTGCGCCGACAACTACACCGAGGTTAGGAAGCTGGGCGAGTTTATGTGGCAAAACTTTCAGCTCGACGGCCAGTATTTCAATATAGTTCGCGGGGAGACTCTGGTTGGCGACGAGATCAAGAAGGTGCCCGCCGCAGTGCTTCCGGACATGTACCAATACATTTCCAGACTGACGAAACGCTACGGCGATCGCATGTTTGTCGAGGACGATGCCGGCAAGCGTTTCGTCAAGAACGTCGCCTACGTGGGCGCAATCACCACTCACTACCGGACTCAACACGCAAACTTCCAAGCGTCCAGTGCCTGGCCGTTTCCCTGCACAGCGGGCGAGACGACCGCCGTGATCGATTACAACGGCGACGTGCGCGCCTGCGAGTTGCGAGAAAAGTTTGCCACGCTTTCCGACTTCGATTACGACTTTGGCGCGCTTTGGGCGGCACATGAACGTTCCCTTGAACTGAATGCGATCGACGGCGGCAAGGCTTGTTGGTGTACGCATGTCTGCTTCATACACGACTCGATGCGCCACTCGAGCCGCGCAATGTTGTATGAACTGCCGAAGAACTATCTTAGACGGGAGAATTGGCAGTCGTAATGCCGGATCCGGATAAGGAAGAAACCAATCGCAAGAGCGGCATCGCATATGCCGCAGCGCTTACGCTGTTTGCCTCGGTAGTCTCACTCTGCGGTGTAGGTTGGCTGTTGGATCGTTGGCTGGGCACGAAGCCCTGGCTGCTGGTTGTCGGGATTGTGCTGGGCGCCGCGGCCGGTTTTTATGAATTCATCCGGCTGACTGCAAAGCTTTAGGAAACACACGGCAGTGCTCTGTTAAGTCTATTGTGCGGGTCGACTGTGTGAAAACTCTGCGACAGTTTTGGCGATGGGTTTTCGACGCGTAGCGTCGGTAAGGGCGAACGGTTACGCTGACCCGGCGTTGAAACGCCGGGCTAAATTCATACCGACGCTACGCGTCGAAGAAGTGGGCAGTGGTTACTTTGGACTTTCCACACAGTCTCGGTAGCGACCGGGTCACGTTGCAACATACACAGCCGCCTCACTTGTAACGAGATTTGTAATCCAACTAATCACCCCGTCGCCACCGCTCCCGGTTCCGTATTTGTGCGACGCTGCTTCCTAAGTTTTGCTCCTGTCATCACCGGGCACGCTTCGCTCATATCAAACTGAGCCCATACCCACCAACCCCCAACTCGACAATAGAGCGATTTCCCGTGTAAAATCGCCAGCTTTGCTAATGAAAAAGTCTCAAGACAATGGGCGTGGAACTATGCCTTCGGCGAGTGGCGACAAGTATCCGGAAACTCACGATAGCCGGATTGAGAAGCGTGTCTTGCGCATCATGGCAGTTTCGGTGGCCGTAGCAGTTGTCGCCAGTTTTTCCTTTGCTCCGTTACGCGTTACGGCAGGCTTGCTCTTGGGCGGCCTTCTTTCGTTGCTTAACCATCATTGGCTGAGTAGTTCGACTGCAGCGGCCTTCAATGTAATTGCCCATGGCACGAAACCGCAGCTGAAGTTGACGCAATACATTCTGAGGTATTTTGTTATCGGAACAGTCGTGTTCCTCGCATACAAACTTAATTTGGTTTCACTTGCCGCAACCATCGCCGGGTTATGTAGTTTCGTTGTTGCTTTGTTCGTTGAGGCTTTTCGAGAATTCTATTTCGCAATTATTCACCGAGAGGAAACTAATTGATGTTCTGGTTCCAGGAAGCCGCGGCAAACGGAGCCGAGCACGCTGAAGAAGTCGAACAGGCTCCTATCATCGTGCAATTTGTTAATCACTACTTTGGCGAGTGGGCGTATCGGTTTGAGATGAATTACACGTACCCGCGCTGGACGAAATTCTTTGCCAAATTTAATACGACGCCGGAAGCAGTGTTTGGTCCTTATACGCCGGAGACGGCGATCCCTTGGTATACGGTGATGTTTGTCATTGCCTGCATTCTCAGCGTAGTTATTATTTGGATTCTCAAAGGCCGGCTTTCCGAAGATGAACCTGGCTATGGACAGCAGACCCTTGAGGTTGGCGTGCTGGCGGTCCGTGGCATGTTGGAAGACATAATCGGTCCCCAGGGATTGAAATATTTTCCTGTGGTTATGACATTCGCAGTGCTGATTCTTGTTTCCAACCTGATGGGATTGTTTCCGCTGTTCTTGTCTCCCACCGCGGCGGTGAGCGTAACCTTTGCCCTGGGTCTCTCTTCGTTTCTCTATTACAACTGGATTGGCATTAAGGAAAACGGAATTGTTGGTCATCTCAAACACCTGGCCGGACCAATCTGGTGGATTTCATGGTTGATATTTCCCATTGAGTTGATCAGTAATTTCATCCGTCCGTTTTCGCTGGGCATTCGTCTTTTCGGCAATCTCTTTGCCGATGAGAAGGTAGTACACACAGTCTCCCAGCTTGCCCCGCCATGGACTTCTTTCCCAGCTTTATTTGAGCGAGGTCTCGCATGAATCTCATGAGGAGCATGAGGAACACGAAGAGCACGAGGTCCATCGTGGCGTTTCTGAGCCCGGGCATGGCCAGCTGGACAAAGCGGTAGTAACGGCTTCCTGAGTAATAAAAGTTTCGGCGCGAGTTGAGCGGTGCGGACATACGCGTCTGTACACGTTGGCGCGTAAGTTTTTCAAGTAGGGTGCGGCTGACGAAAAGCTGGCAGCGGGACCGGCAAATAATTGACCATTGATCGAATTGCAGGGTCTGTCTCGCAGGAGCGCCGTTGTTAGAGGGACGGTGGATACCGGATGCAGGCGAAATCATAACGGCCTGGTAATCGCTGCTGGTGTTGCAGGGTTCGCATCCCATGTTTTCTGAGGTTAGGGCCTCAGCAGGAGAAATCGAAAATGAGAAAGCTCAATTTACTCTTCTTTGCTCTCATCGGCGTGCTGATGAGTGGAATAACCGTCTTAGCGCAAGCACCGGCCGTGGCTGAGCACGCAACGGATAGCTCTGCCGGTCTTAAAGCAATTGCCGCGGCCGTTGGCTTTGCCATAGCCGTTTTTGGCGGTGCTCTTGGTCAATCACGAATTGGCGCGGCAGCGTGCGAAGGCGCCGCGCGCAATCCTGGTGCTGCTTCCAAGATTCAGACCATGATGATCTTGGGATTGGCGCTTATCGAATCACTGGTTCTATTTGCCTTGCTCGTAGTCTTCGCAAAAGTAAGTTAAGCTTCGGTCGATTATCGATTTATCAAGCAACTGATGCGGGCGTGGCTTCTGGGCTTCGCTCGCATTCTTGCTTCACCTTAGTGTTCACGCAAATCATTAGTTTGCGCGCTAACAGCTTGTGTTAACACTGCATCTTTGCTGCCTCTAAACCTCTGTGATACGCTCTTTCCATTCTCCCGAAGAAATGCAGTCTCCCAAATAAAGTCGGACACCATTGTCCAATTGAAGACAGAGGGCAGGAATGCCTGTCCTGCCCGAGTTAAGCGAGGACCTTACCTATCGATGAAAGCCTGTCCGAAGTGCGGAAAAGAATATCCGGACACGACCACACTGTGTCCTGCCGATGGCGTCGCCCTCGAGAAAACAGATGACTATTTACTCGGTCAAACGCTGACCGAGAAATATCGCATTGAAGAACGGCTGAGTGAGGGCGGTATGGGCACCGTTTATCGGGGCACGCACATTTTGATGGACAAGACAGTGGCGATCAAAGTCTTACGTCCCTCGTTTGCTGCTGATGAAAAGATCGTGGCGCGTTCACTCAGCGTTACAGACTTTGGTGAAGCGGAAAATGGCATCGTGTTTCTGGTGATGGAATACCTGAGCGGAAAGACGCTCAAGGACATCATCCGGCTGGTTGGCCCGATGCCGCTACCACGCGTCGTTGAGATTATTCGCCAGGTGGGCGGGGCGCTCGATGCCGCGCATGAGCAAGGCGTCGTCCATCGCGATCTCAAGAGTGACAATATTATGTTGCTCAGCAGCTCCGGCGCTGACTATGCGAAGGTACTCGATTTTGGCATCGCAAAAATCAAGGAAGCCGAAGGCGCCTACGATCCAGGCTTAACCGCACCTGACCTCGTAATCGGTACGCCACAATACATGTCCCCGGAGCAATGTTCGCAGTCTCCGGATATTGACGCGCGTTCCGACATCTACTCATTCGGGGTAATCCTCTACGAAATGCTGGTGGGACATGTACCATTCACCGGTGATTCGCCAACGGCGATCATGCTTAAACATTTGCAGGAGCCTGCGCCGTCAGTGTTAGCTGAAAGAAGGGACCTTCCGGAAGCCATTGATCGCGTAGTGGCGCGGTCAATGGAGAAGCGACCGGAAGATCGTTACCAGACCGTCGGCGAGTTAGTTGGGGACTTTACGATCGCCGCAGGAATGGAACCTGCCAGTGCTTCATCAACAGCAAATAGCATCCAAGTTGAACCTTCCCCGCCAACAGCTCAACCCTTAAGCGATGATGATGACGAAGAGACTTTGGTACGGCACAGAATAACGAGGCAGATTGAGCCGCCGGTTCCTCCCGTAGTCCCATCTGCCGTAACGCCGCTGCCGATGCCGCCTCAGCACGCCAGCTTCAACCCGTGGAAAGTCCTGGTTCCCTCGATGATTGGTCTGCTTGTTATCTTCGCAGTCATCTACGCGTTTACGCGCAACTCGCAGCCAACGAATGCTACCGCGCCGGGCTCCACCCTGGCTGCTGATCCGAATGGCCAACCAGTAGAACCAGCGAAGCCGCCCAGCGGCGAGGCTGAAGCAGGAATTCCCGCCGGCGGCACTACAAATCAAAGCGCTAACTCAAACAGCAATACGAACACCTCAGCCGCGCCATTGCCGGGTGAGAGTCCGGCCGACATCGGCGGTGTAAACCTCAACGCCAACGAGAACGCAAACGACAATTCAAATAGTAAAAAGGCTGCACCGCCATTGCCTTCGCCGACCCGGCAGGCAGAAGAAGAGCCGCCTCAACCGTCTCCGACAGCGACCAAGCCGCCACTACCCAAGCCCAGTGTGGCGCCGGCGAGCGCTTCACCACCCGAACTGCGATAATCAACATCCACGTCCGACGTCCTGCCAGAACCGGGAGCAATAAGCAATCGGGTCGTAACGTTCTATCGCTCCCGGTCCTGATAAGCAGTCTTGCGAATTATTTCGATGAGGCGGTCTTCCTCGCCGATTCTAATTTGAATCTCGAGAACGTAGCAGGGAAGTTCCAACTTAAGTGACGAAAGCCTTGTTGCGTCTTTTGCAGTAGTTATCAGACCTATCGCACCGCGGGCTCTTGCTTCCTTTACCAGCGCCTCGAGTTCTAATTGCTTGTAGTTGTGATGATCGGAAAACGCGTGCGTGAAGGCGAGTGCAATTCCTTCGTGACGCAGATGGCTGAAGAACGACTGCGGATTTCCCACGCCGCAGAATGCGCCAAGTTGTTCCGCCTGGAGGGTCTCCTGGTCGACGTCTTCGCCCTCCAGTCTGCGAATTCGCGAGGTTTCCATATGTGCCGAGAAGATTGGCACGGCGCCAGCTAATCGCTCAACCGCTTTTTTTATTGAAGCAGAATCTTCGACCTGAGCTGCTCTTGTGAGCACTATGCAATCAGCACGCGACAAGCCGCTGCGTGGCTCCCGCAAACGACCATAAGGAAGCAGGCTGCCGCCCCCCCATGGGTTTGTAGCATCAATCGTCACGATGTCCAGATCTCGCGCCAGACGCAAATGCTGAAAGCCGTCGTCCAGCACAAAGACTTCCGTGTTCAGTTCCTCGAGGGCCCATTGTCCAGCGGCAACTCGATTTGGATTCGCGATGACTGCGGCGATTCCGAGAAGGTTTCTGGCGAGAAGAAAAGGTTCGTCCCCGGCATCTCGTTCACCTGCCAGCAGGTCAATCCCGTTTGAGACAACCACCTGAGTTTTTGGACTCTCTCTGCCGTAACCTCGCGTGAGGACGCAGATTCTCTTTCCTTCCCAAACGCCTGACGCAGAACCGCTGTTTGCTATCGCTCGGCAAACCCACTCTACGAGAGGCGTCTTGCCGGTTCCTCCTGTTGTCAGATTGCCGACGCTGACGACCGGCACCGGAAGTCGGGCCACTGAAAACCATCCTCGCTGATAAGCCGCCAGGCGCATCCGTGTAACCGCACTGTATATTGTGCTGAGAGGTATTAATGATACAGACGGCTTCATGCTATAGGCGCGTTTTTCGCGCGTAGCGAGGCAGCTCGCTCGACAGTGTTCGGAGAGTTTGAAAGCAATGGGCTTAGTGATTGAAGCGTGCGCTCAGTGGCGCCGAGATTTTCGTTAACCAGACTTCTTGCGAGCGATCCAAGTTTAAGTTGTTTGGCCGGGTCACCGAGCAACTCCAAAATCGCATTTGCCAGTTCGACGATTGCTGCTGAATCAGACGCCGGTTGTAGCTGAACAATAGCATCAGCTTTAAGGAAAGCTTCCACAATTGATTGAAAATTGTAAGTGTGTGGACCGGTAATCACCGCTGCGCCTACCGCGGCCGGTTCGAGGATGTTGTGTCCGCCCGTTTTCGCGATGCTGCCCCCAACGAAAACAATGCAAGCCAGGGAATAGACGGAGTGTAGCTCGCCGATGCTGTCAAGCAGAATAACTTCAGCCTGTCGATCGATCGGATGAGACGGCGCGGTTCTACGGGACCAGCTTAATCCCGAGGCTTTAAGCAAATCGGCAACTTCTGCAAAACGCTCGGGGTGACGCGGCGCAATCATGAGACGTGGTTTCAGTTCAGATCTGGAAATCACTTGCCTGAGACTGTTGAGAATGATTACTTCCTCAGGGTTATGCGTGCTTGCAGCAAGTATTATCGGGGAACCATCGCCAAGCTTAAACCTTTCACGAAATTCCTCGGTCAACGCATCAGTCGGCGGCAAAGTCCCGGCGTCGAATTTAAGATTGCCGGAAACAACCGTCCTGGCAGGGTCCATTCCCAGTGTGCGAAACCGCTCGGCATCAGCTCCTGTTTGCATTAAACCCAAGCTTATCGAGCTTAGGACCCGTTTCATGAATCTTCTGATCAAGCGGTAGCGCCGGAACGATTGTTCCGAGAGACGGCCGTTTACTATGGCAACTGGAATCTGCTGACGTTTGCATTCACGCAGAAAGGCGGGCCACAGTTCTGTCTCCACCAGCAAAACAGCGTCAGGGTTAATTGCCTTCAGGGTGCGGCGTACGACCCAGCGCCAATCGAAAGGAAAGTAGAAGACCCTGGCCGCGTCGTGCCTGAAGATTTCGCGGGCAAGATTTTGTCCAGTCAGGGTTATTGTGGAGATAGCGATTAGGTGATTGGGATACCGGGCTTTGACGGCTCGCACTAAAGGCCGCGCCGCTTGTGTTTCGCCAACGGAAACACAATGTATCCAAACAACCGGGTCGCCATTTTTTAGGATTGGCTTCAGCGACCCTAAACGCTCGCGAAAGCCGGCTACATACTTGCCATGACGAAGGGCGTCGAGAAGAAAGCGGGGCAGTAGAATTAGAAAGCCGAGACTCAGAACGAGGCTGTAGATGAAATACATAGGTAGGAGGCATCCAAGCCTGTCTGACATCCACTAACAGACAAGAATGTCTGTCCCTGCTCAATGACAACCGATCACGTCTATCTCATGCACAGACAAACAATTGTCCATGCTGCTCGCATCACTTGGCGCGTTCGATGTAGCGGCCTTCGGTGGGATCGACGCGAATACGGTCTCCTTCATTCACAAAGGGAGGAACGGTAACGGTCACTCCGTTTTCGAGCATAGCCGGCTTGTTTACATTGGAAACAGTCGCGCCTTTCATAGTAGGCTCGGTGCGTGTGACTGTTAACTCCATTGAAGGCGGTAGGTCGATTCCGATCGGCGCACCCTCGTAAAACTCCGCCTGAATCTTTAGTCCGGGAGTCAACCACTGTGCTGCATCGCCCAGTTCCTCGCCGCTCAGGGCGACCTGCTCGTAGTTTTCCGTGTTCATGAAATGATGATGCGAGCCATCGGAATAAAGAAATTCCATCTCATGTTGCTCAAGCACGGCACGCTCAACCGTATCAGCCGAACGAAAGCGGTGTTCAAATGACGAGCCGGTCTTAATGTTTCTGAGTTTCGTCTGAACCATGGCGCGCAGATTACCTGGCGTGTGATGGCGGAATTCCATAACTTTGCAGGGTTCACCCTCGAAAAGAATCATCATTCCGCGCCGAATTTGAGTCGCTGGTATAGCCATAAAATTATTTCAGTCTCCATCAAAAGTTATTTGTATCAATGCCGCGAGCCTAATGTTTTTACTACCGATAACTAGAGGAAAGCATCTGGACGTAGTTTTGAAACGCGTAGTCTAGCGAGGAGCAAGGAGCTTTGTCCAGTAGCGCAAAATGATGTTAATGGTTCAGATTGAGCTATCCATCGGAAGGAGTGTGCATTTACATCGCGGTGGGGTCGAGAGCGCCCTCGAGCCCCAGTAAATAAAAAGGCGGCCTCACTGGGACGAGAATTTCATCCCCGTTTAGCCGCCTTTTTTGAGGAGCCCACCTACCTCGATTGTGTAAACGCCTTAGGCCTGAAAAGGTTCCACAATCGCGCCCGATCTAGATAAGCCCGCCGGTGATGCGACGCCCTCACTGGGCGCCCTCACCCACATTCCACAGAGAATTACGACGAGAATTACTATGCAGCACGAGCGCGCGGAACTCGACGCTGGCGAGCAACTTGCTCAAGCCAGCGTTGGGCATCGTCATACCTGGCAAAGCGTCGTTCATCGAGGCGGAATGCGGTCGTGTGGTAATAGCGACGCCCGTTTATCATTCGCGCCATATGTCTTATGTGAAGCATCTCGTGATAAAGAATGTACTCTACAAACCAGTCGGGTACTTGAGATGAGTCGAGAGACTTGCTAATCGTAATCGTCTCGTACACTCGATCATGATGACCCAGGATGCTTCTTGTTTTCCGTTGCGACCAGGTAAGTGCCGGTTTTTCGAGAGTGGAATCAAAATATCTGCGATTGAGTTTGGAAAACATCTTGCCGAGATCATAGACGCTGCCCTTGGCACTGGAAATCATTTTCCTTCCCCGACCGCGGCGGGCGAGATCCGATGAGCGCATCACTTCCGGTGTTAAGGAATAGTCGCGATAAGTTCGCTCATGAACTGCCGGTACCTTTTTCCCCAGCAACCTGGCCACCAGCACAAAAGCCAGGGCACGCAAAACTTCAGGCGGGCTGTTTTTACAGATGTCGGACAAACGCACGTAGACCTGACCTGAACGCACCCTGATCGTGTGGCGTAAACCGGCGTACGGATAAAAGCGCACGTCCATTACCGGTATGCCACGATTGTTGCCCAGATGGTGAAAAGCATCGCTAAAGAACTTCTTCACCTCAGTCATTGCCAATACTCCCGACACAACTTCGATTCGCGCTTCAAATGCTTAATCCCGATACAGGAAGAGGCAGGAACCTTCTGACTCCCGGGCTACCGGCTGTAGACCCGAGAAGATTGGGTTCTGAAAGCCTTTGGGTACGGCTCATATTACGGAGAAGCCTTGCTGAGCGTCAATTGCTCCGGGGAGGGGTGCAAAAACCCCAGAAAAAACCGGCGAAATTGCATGGATGAACGGGGGCATAGGCAAAGGAGCTACGATTTTCAGAAGCGGCACACCTGGTTAACTGAATGGGTTCGAACGATGCTCTTGAGGGGCTTGCAATCATGGAGTCAGGTTCGGTTAAATCTTTGCAGGAGTTTGAATTATACAATCTTCGCACGCGCGCGCGTGTGTTACGCGAATGTTTGCAGGGCGACAAAAGATTCCTTTATACTGCGGCAAGTGGTTGTTTAGTTAAACCGCTAATTCTTCTCCTATGGAACATGAGATTCCGGATTAGCACAACAAAGAACAGGCTTTACTAGAAAAATTGATGCCCCGTCGTACTTCAACCCTCAAATCTCCGGAAAAGAACAATCTCGACGCGCGCGCGCAGGCGGTGCTCGCTGCCGTGATCAAGGAGCACCTCGTCACGGGCGACGCGGTAGGCTCGCTTGTGCTCGCGGATCGGTTTTCTAACAGCCCGGGTTGGAGTTCGGCTACTATCAGGAATGTCTTGGGAGAACTTGAGGAAGCTGGACTCGTAGAACAACCGCATACGTCGGCAGGCCGAGTGCCAACAGATCAAGGCTACCGTTTCTACGTCGATAATATCCTGGAAGAAGCTCGGCTATCCCGCGCCGAGCTTCGCGCAATCGATAGGGTGTTCACCTCCAGCGGAGTCGATTCAGCCACTTCTTCCGATCGAATTATGGAAAAGATGTCCCATGTACTCTCAGAGCTTTCCGAGAACGTGGGCATCGTGATTTCACCCTCGCTCGCCGAAAACCGGCTAAGTCACATTGAGTTTGTGCTTCTCGCCGACAGGCGTATCCTGGTTGTTTTAGTGACGACCTCAAACATTATTCACAACAAGATTATTCGGCTGGAAGACCAGATCACCCAGGACGAACTCGAGCGTACCGCGCGATATTTAAACACCGAGTTTGGCGGTAAGAGCCTCGTTGCTATTCGGGCTGAGATTCTCGAACTGATGAGCGAGGAGAAAGCTCTTTATGATCGGCTGCTCCGGAATGCCATTCTGCTTTGTGACATGAGCCTGGAAGGTGAGGAATCTACCAGCGGAGAAGTTTACGTTGATGGAGCCTCAAATATCCTAAGCAAACGTGATTTTGTTGATGTTGATAGGATGCGGGAGTTGTTTCGAACTTTTGAAGAAAAGTCCCGCCTAATCAAAATTCTGAATGAATGTGTCTCTCGTGAACAGCATGCGTTGGGGGATGTTCATGTCGTCATTGGACGGGAACACCCTAGCTCATCCATGCGCAATTGCACTCTCATCACCGCCCCCTATCGTCTTGGTTCAAACGAGCATCTTGGCACGCTTGGCGTCGTTGGCCCGATGAGGATTGAATATTCCCGCATTATGGCTATGGTAAACTACATGGCGCGGCTGATTGAGCGCCGCCTGAACGAAGAAGCGCGCGTTTGACACCGGGATCACCGACGGC
>WNFV01018788.1_pt1 | contig 12340 bp, 12 predicted proteins | sample 5400101 | NCBI WGS metagenome assembly WNFV01 (sample SAMN13153361, study PRJNA577476) | soil metagenome | isolation source: 115 cm soil or saprolite under grassland replicate 1 | place: USA:California | collected 2016-06-15
TGATCGGCAGTGGAACGATTGAAAGCGGCTGTAAACAAATCGTCACCCAACGTCTCAAACGCTCCGGTGCTCAGTGGACCGTGGAAGGTGCAGTGCTTACTGCCAAAGCCCGTGCCGCCTGGCTCAGTGGCCATTGGCACTCCCTCTGCCAGAAACAAGCTCGGCTTCCTTTAGCCATCTGACATCTTTTGCGTGCACACCCTTCGCTAAGTTGTCACAAGGGAACACCGATTTCCGTTACTGCCAGGCTGGTAATTCCTATTAAGAGCCACCTCGAACTCGCAAATTCCGCAAACAACTACGCTCCTTACATCCAAGAAGAGTACTAAAGCAAACGATTATGGGAACTGGCACGGTACAAGTCAGACAGGTACATCAAATCTGAATTGCTTCCTGCTCTAATTTCAGTCCGCGCTTAAGGATATGTTCGATGGTTGGGTATACATCTTTTAAACTGGGTTTAAGGGCAATGCGTTTGAGATTGTGTCTGTCGGTTTGCGTAAGCGGGCGGGAGAGGTGAGCATACTTGTTGAATGTGGGGATGTCCATGAGGTAGGGTTGGATGCGGGAGCTAACCTGTTTGCGGAGTTGGGCAAGAATATTGAAGCCGCCATAATCCATGTCTGACCAGAGGTGAATGGGGATCTCTTCGGGAATCAGGCGGAGGAGATACCGGATAGCGGGAGATGGGTTGCCCATGAGACAGATTGTTGCATGTTGTCTGGGATATACAACATTGGCGCGTAGAAATTCGTGAAAGGAAGTGAGGTTTTCGATGCAGAGCACGGATCCGGCGCGAACGGTGATTTTTTGAAGAGCTGTGATTTGAGATGCGGGGAATCCTACCGAAGGTGTGAAGGAGTCAAGGTTGATAAGTTGACCATTGATATCGGTGAGTTCCCAGTTACCACCAAGATGAATGTAACCAGGATTGGAAACAAGATTGAGTTCGCGGAGGAGGTCTTCATTGTTGAGTGATTTCCATTCGGGATTTGCGCGGCGGACGAGACGGACAAGGGCAGGTTTGAGATCTTCAAAACGTTTGGAATCGTTGAAGACGCGCACGCTGAAGACCCGGTAAGGAGCCTCTGTTGTCACTGTGGGCAAGGCCTGTAGAACAGCGAGCAGATCGAGGTCCAGATTTGAATCGGCGAGGCTGAAGGGGGAAGGAGATTTTCCAGCGCGGAGTTGCTGCAGGGTGTAGTCCAAAGCGCGGGCGCGCCAGTCATCTTTTGGAAAACGGAATTTTTCAGCTAAGAGTAGAGATTCGAGGCGGGCGCGATGGTCGCTTATCGGTATTCGTTCAAGGAGTTTGTAGAGTGCGTTGTGTTGCGTGGCACTTGTAGCGCGTTCCGTTTGAAGGATGACTGATTGGAGAAGGTGTCCTTTTTCGCCAGAATGCCAGGCAAGTTTGACAATCCCAATATACTCAAGCGCTTGCAATTGTCCATTAGCAACAAGGCGTGGATTGGGATCTGTTTGAGAAAAATAAGTTGGAAGAGGAAAGTCAGTGAGGGATACTTTTATAGAACGTGTGGTATGTTGTGTGGATAGTGTTGAGTGATACGTCCCTTCAGATTCGCTTATGACATGGTTGCGTTTGGCGCGACTCTCAAATCTATCGAGGAGAGAGTTGAGAATCACAACAACATCGGGCGAGGGAGTGAAGGAAATTTCCATAATCAATCTACGAAACACACAACAGAAACAATCACTGCCTACTGATTACCGCTCACTGTGTCTCCAACTCTCTCATCATTTCACTTTTATCAATCTCAATCACAAACGCGTGACTGTTTTTGCGGACGACAGTGCAGACGGTGTCAACAAAGGGAAGGAGGGAACCAGATTTGTCGGGAGGCGTAGCGAGCAGGACCTGTAACCCGGCTTCACGCATGAACTGGAGGGCGCTCGCAGTACGGGCGGTGTCCATTTTGCTGAAGGCTTCGTCAAAGAGGGCTAGGCGGATCGTATCGGACGGGCGCGACTGGTTGAGGCGATAGGCTTGTGCGAACGAGGCGGCCATTGCAACATAAAACGGCGTTGTGGTTTCGCCGCCTGATTTCTTGGCGTTGATTTGGCTCAGCAAGGCACGGTCGTTGTTGGGGTAATGGATGCGGATATCGTATTGCAGGTAGGAGCGGTAATCCTGGAGTTCACGCAATTCGGCGGCCAGGGTATCGCTGGTCTGGTTGTTGGCGGTAAGCCGTTCGAGCAGCAGATCCCAGGCTTGCTGGTGCTTCTGCCGAAAATCAGAATCAGAGAGCGACGTACCTAAAACCTTCTGGCTGTCCATGACCATCTCGTACATCATGCGCAGGTTGGCGGCGGGCTGTGTGATGAATTCATAGCGTTCGCCGCCGAAGCGCAGTTGGGAAAGTGTGCTGTTGAGATAAGAGAGCTGCTGGCGCGCCTCTTCAATTTGTTCACGCAGGCGATGGATGAAGTTTTCGACAAGTTCCTGTTCGGCGAGGGTACGCTGGCGGGCGATTTGGGATTCGTATTGGGGGAGCTCGGAGTCAATCAGTTTGTTTCTTTCGTCAGTGTAACGTGTTGCGTGTTCCGTTTCGTCATAGCCGAAGTCATATTTCATGGAGTAGGCTTGTTTGGCTTCGCGCAGGCGGTCGCGGTTGCGCGACTCGGCGGTCTGGTGATCGCCTTCGTAGCGTTCGGCGTTTTGCAGAATAACATCCACGGGCTGGCGTTCGATGCGGCGTGTGAATTCCTTCTCAATCTCGATACGCAGGTCATCATCGCTGCCTTCACTGGCAAGGAAGTTTTCCGCGTTTTGAATGGATGCATCGATCTCGCGCTCGAGGCGGGGGATTTCGACCTCGGCGAGAATCTTGGCTTCGGAATCGAGTCCGCCGATTCGTCTCTCGACCGAGCCTGCTTCCGTTTGAAGACGCGTGAACTCTGCCTGATGCCTCTCTACGTCTGCTTTCAAAGATTCGGCGGTGTGCAGATCGAGCTGCTCTAGTTCTTTGATGAGCAAAACGTGTTGCGCGGTGCGTTCGGGAAGGATAGATAATGTTTCGAGAGCGTGTTCGAGTTCGATGAGTGGACGAGTTTTATCGTGAGTGAGGGCGAGACGTTCGCGCAAGGCATAGTCGCGTTCATTGAGCGAAACCATCTCTTTCACGATTTCATCGAGTCTCTGCTGGCGGCTTTCGATTTGGCGCGGTGCGGCGCGCTCGCCAATGAACCAGCGTCTGTAGATTTGAGGATTGAGATGAGAGTCTGTGAAGTTGCGGCGGACGAAACATTCAGGTATGATGGCAGTGCGGTGGTTGCGAAGTTCTTCCAGAGAGTCGCATTTGATGTAATGACCAAGCAATAAATCCACGAAGGCGCGAGCAGCGGGGTTTTCGGTAACAACTTCTGATGCCAGTGAATCGCGTTTCTTGTTGCGTGTCTCGTGTTCCGTTTTGTTTCTGAGGATACGTTCAGTATCAAGTAGTGCAACGCTATGAAAGTTATCTTTCTGGCGTCGCTCGCGATAGAGTTTCATCGCGGCGGCGTAGTGAACGGGCGGGATAAGCAGGGCGAAGCGGTTGAAACCAAGAATCCCCTCGACAGCATCCTGCCATTCTTTGTTAGGAATATTCAACCGGTCGCAGAGGAAGACGACCTCTTCGCCGGAGAGTCCCAGTTCGGCGCGCAAGAGGCGGCGCAGGCGCACAGCATTTGGAGCTTCACATTCGTAACTGATTTCGCGGTCACCTGTGCGGAGTTTGTGGATTTCATCTTCGAGTTTTGTTGCTTCTTCGCGTAATGTGGTTGCTTTTTCAGTGAGGAGGATTTGTTCGCGAGAATATGCTTGAGATAAGGTGGTGATGGCTGACTGGTAGCTTCGAATCGTGTTGCGTGGTTCGTGTTCCGTGTCTACTTGTTTACCTGTGTACTTGTCTACTTTTTCCCTCATGAAGGTTTCGAGTGCAGGTGGAATTTCGATGCTATCAGAAGCAAGAAGTTTCTTGAGTTTTTTCGCGTCGGTGCGCTCTTGGGTAAGGGTAGTTTCTATTTCAGTTTGACGTTGGCTCAGAATGGAGATCTCGGCTTCCAGGGCGGCAAGTTTCTCGCGCAGTTCACGTTCTTTGATGGCAGACTGGTCAGACTGCAGGGCAAGTTTCGCGTCGATGAGTGCGGTTTCCGCGAATTTCAGATGGCTCGCCAGTTGTTCACGATCCATTTCGGAACGATGGAGGGCAAGGTGGGTTTCTTCGAGTTTGAGGCGCGCGTTCTTCAATTCGGTGCTGTGGAGTTCTCCGCGTGCGCGGCGGGCAATGTAGCCGTTGGTGATTCTGCGCCGGCGGTTGGCGGCGCGTTCTTTGTCGAGTTCATCGATCCTGTTAAGAGCTTCGATACGCTCGCGCACGTCGGCGGCAAGCTCCTCGAAGTGACGGAGGGTGTCGAGCTGTTCTTGCAGGTTCTTGACATCGAGCAGGTTTTCATCCAGCAGGTAATTGTGGACAAACGATCGGATGTCGGTGAGTGGGCTGAAAGCGAGTCCTTTGACGATTTTAGCGGGGAACGAATCTTTGAGCTGCCCAAGCCGGTTGAGGAGGTGGACGCGGTAATCCTCCAGACGCGAGAATGTTTGGGCACGGGAAGCAGGTGCAAGGCTGAAATGATCGAGATGTCGCTTGAAGGCGCGGGTGTCGAAGAGGCGCCCGTTGGAATCCGCCTGGAAGAACCATCTGTCATCCAATCCCGCGTTGTGAACGATAAAGTAGATGACATCAGGCGCGCGTCCATCTTCGTAGGCGTCAATGACCGCGCCATGCGAAAATAGCGTGCCATCGGGGTTTTTGAATTCGAGGGCGATCACGCCCGTCGCATCGCCGCGTAGGAAGCGCTGACCCTCGGTGCCCAATTCGCCCCGCACATAACTGGCGAGCGTGCGTTTCCCTCCGCTGAGGGCTGCCTGGTTGAAACGTACATCCCGCTGCCCACCGACGAGCGTGAATTGTACCGCGTCGAGAATGGTGGATTTGCCTGCGCCGTTGATGCCGATAAAGTAGGTGCTGCCCTGGCAATCAATGGTTGTATTCTCGAACAGGTGCCAGTTGATGAGGCGGATTTTAGTGAGGGTTTTCATCGCTATACACTTTCTTCAACTTCTTCTTCAGTTCCAGTGCGATATTTGCGAATCCACGCGTCAAGTTCATCCACGGTTTGGATCGGGAGGATCATGCGGACGGAACCACGCAGCCGCAGGCGAGCTTCGGCGTCGCGCACGTCTATAGAACGGCCATCGAGAGTCTCTATCAATCCAATCGTGCGAAGGTGGCGCAGGAGGGTTTCATATTGCCCCACGCCGAGATCGCGTTCCTTGCCTGTGATCGTGCGGTATTCTTCGCGCACTTCTCCGATGGTGACAACAGGGTCTTGCGCGAGGCTGAGGCGCTCGATGTGCTCTTCGTAGAGTTTGCGGAGGACGAGAATCATCAGGGTTTCATCGAGTTTGTAGCGGGCGCGACAGTAACTGTATTCAGAGACTGCTTGAAATATTCGATGATAGTCATCGTGGAGAAGTTGGAAGCCAGTAAGTTCGAGCGCAGTCTCGCACGCAGCGCGATTGCGATGAATGAAGTAGTAATCATCCTTGTTGATGACGCGTGGGAGGTCGCGTTGGGATTTTTCGGGGAGAGAGGAGAGATGGTTAAGTTCCATAGTACTTTTCCATTGTGATTTTTGTATTTTGATCAAGATAAATTCACCACGGAGACACTGAGTCACGGAGCATCTTTTGAGAGTCCGCCAATCTTCGCTAACACCTGCACTGCACCAAACGCAGTGCGGTGCAAGTGTCAGCGCGAATGGGTTTCAGAAATTCGCGTAAATTCGCGAGGATTAGCGGATAAAAATCTCAGTGTCTCCGTGTCTTTATTATCCCCGTCAGGGGACAGTGGTTCAACTTCATGTTTGATTCTTTCGCGGATTGCGAGCGGAGCTTTGGTTTGTCCGATTCATGATTACAACTTTACTAATTCGAATGCAACAATTCGATATGTTCCCATGTCAACAGATTCGCCATTTGTGATTTCTAATCCGTAGGAGACTTCTGGATGGTGGGCATAAGCTACGATGGTCGTGAGCCAGTGCAGGTCGGTGGAGATTTCGGTGGGAAGTTCGGCAATGTGGAGTTTTTTGTGTCCGTTGAAGAAGCCCATGACTTTGCGATTGACCTTGTCGGGCGAGAAGGCCTGGGTCACGTCTTTCATGGTCAGCGCTCGCAGGTGTGCCAAATCTTCGGGATGAAGAATGGGAATGACGACAGTATCGGATACGAAAGGCGCGCGGCGCTGGGGTGGCGTGTAATAACTGTGAAGATCGGGTAGGTCCACGGGATGCTGGCGGAGGGCAGGCGCCTCAGGTGGAAGATATTCCATACCTTCTTCTTTCAACGCAGCCAGCTTGCGCGTCAGTGAGACCAAACGGTCTTTGAAACTACCGTCGGCATTGCCCAATTGATAGCGTATCTGTCGCAGGGATGTCCGTAGATATTGCGCGTGGCGTTTGTCAATATCTTCGATCAACGGGTCAAGTCCTTCGAGCTGGTGGATGATGAAGTGCATGTACCCTATCAATGTTTGTTCGGCTTGCGCCGGGTTTATTCGGCTCTGTACAGAGAACTCTTCGGCGGCTTGCGTCAGCCAATCGGGATCGAGCTGCCAGGTTTGCAAGCGGCCCGCAATGTCGCGGCGGTAACGCGAAACATGGTCAGACGTCTTGAGCGCGTGATACGACGCACCCAATGTCTGTGAATAATCTTCAAACTGTAATCGCAAAATATCGGCGATGTTCTTTTCGCGCGTGGCGCGCTCCACATAGCGGCGGATGTTTTGGTTGAGTTCACTCAGTCCGCGCACCATTTGGCGGACATTTTCATAAGCCTGTGTCACGGCCAGCGCGGGCGAAAAATCCTTATTGGTGTCGGCAGCAGTGATGAGTTGGTGGGCAGCGTACAGTTGGCCTGGGAAATCGTGTGGCTTCTGTTCTTGAATTTTGCGGAACGCTTCGAGTAAAGTAAAAGCGTAATCGGGCAAGCTGATGGTTTCGCTGTAATCGGCGTGTTGTTCGCGCTCGATCCAGCCTGTCTCTTCGAGACGGCGGATAAAAAAGGAAGCGTAATCCTGCTCGGATTTTGGATTCGCTGTCGATGCTGAATCATCCTCAGCCCCAGCCTGATTCGCCATCTCAACCTTTATTTCCGCCTCGGCATTCGCGCCCGCCTCCCGCAGATAATCCAAAATTTCAGCGATGACAACCTCCCGCGCCAACCCAAAACGATTGAATTCCGCAAGCGCATAGATGCGAAGCAGGAGCGCCATGTAGTGATGCTGGAGCGAAACATCGCCATGTGTAATGAAAAGGTTGAAGAGGTTGAGGGGAAGAATGTCAAAGGGATTTGCCATCTTGCGGTTCCCAAACGAGAATATCCTGCAATTCGCAGTTGAGGGCAGCGCACAAGCGGGCTAGGGCGTCGAGATCTACATGGCGGGCTGCGCCTGAATCGAGGCGATAAACGAAATCTTTCGGCACGCCTGCTTTCTCTGCCAGTTTACGTGGGGACATACGTTCGCCCGTTGCAACCTGATGTTTCCCGAGCAGGATAGTAATACGACCAGATGTCGAGATTTTAGAACGCATGTTCTCATTCTACTGACGCGGGGATGGTTTGTCAAGGTTTTTGGCGAAGAAACAGGACAGGTGTAAAATAATTTAAGATGAGTATACACCATGAACGTTCAACTGACCGAAGAAATCATCCGTAGCGGGGCCAGCGACCAGAGTTATCAAAAAGGGCGCGGTATCCATCATGGCAGTTTACTGTGGAAGAGGGAAACAGTGAACTTCAAGATCCATAAAAGTGATGTATAATTATAATGTATAAAGGAGCTAAAATATGTCTGAACACATGATCCGTAAACAAATTTATCTTGCCCGGCGACAGAATCTAACGCTGAAGCGGTTGGCAAAACAGCGGGGCATTAGCGAAGCAGAAGTAATCCGACAAGCGCTGGAACGCGAGGCAGAATTATCTGTCTCGAAAGTCAAGGGTAGCAAACAGGCGCTAAATAATATCATTCGATATGCTCGTTCTCTTCGTGAGCGTCCCGAGTTCTTGCGTGGTGAATCTTATCGATTCGAGCGCGAAGAGCTTTATCGCGAACGGGAGGATCGCTGGTTCAAGCCTAAAAGAGGCTGATCAACTATGCCTTCTGTTCTGCTGGATACCAACATTTTGATCTATACCTTTGATCCACGCGATGAGGTACGTCAAGAACATGTCATTGCTGTACTACTCAAGCTCGAAGAAAATGAACAAGGCTGCTTGAGTGTACAATGCCTTTCTGAGTTCGCCAATGCAGCGATCACAAAGCTCCGTCTCTCTGCTGGTGATATTATGGCGAAAATCAATGAATGGCAGAATGTCTTCCCTGTGTTCAACCTGACGCCTCAAATTATCTTGGAAGCCACACGCGGGGTGCGCGACCACAAACTCTCCTATTACGATGCACAAATCTGGGCCAGCGCCAAGCTCAATCAGGTGCCAGTGATCTTTAGTGAAGATTTTCAGAATGGACAGACGTTAGAAGGGATTCGATTTGTAAACCCTTTTGCAAACGAGTTTACGATCGATGAATGGTAATTTTGTTGAGATTAATGTGCCCAAATAATTGTTCATGTTAAGGTAGTTGTCGAAGATGACAAAAAAACAGTTCATGTGAAATGACTATTTCGACAGCAACCGCTGTCTCTTGCCCAAATATAGCTTTCATCAAGTAGACAACAGACAAATTCGATTGAACTAACTACAAGGTGCGTTTTGGGCGCGGGAATATCATTCACCAACATATTCTTTGAACGAAACCAAACACGTCGTCTCCTACCCAGATTTCTTATTAAAATATTGCGTTGAATGAAACGACTGCCCAGATTACATTGTGCAAACTGGGCAGCCACGCCCTCATTCATGCTTACTGGTCGCAGCGCGTCCGTTTCTTACAAATATCGTATATACCTGTGATACAAAAAGACCATACCCAACATGAATAAGCAAAGCGCACCCCTCCTGAAAACAAAACTTCATATCCCACCACAGCGTGCGAATATGGTATTTCGGCCGCGGCTCATGACCAAATTAGGAGAGGCGCTGCGCCGGCAACACCGTCTGACGCTGATCTCCGCGCGAGCTGGCTCGGGGAAAACAACGCTGGCAAGCGAGTGGTTACACGGACAGGATCGCCCATCTACATGGCTCTCGCTCGACGCGAAAGATAACGACCCACGGCGATTCATCAGCTATCTGGTGGAGGCATTGCGACAAATGGATATCACCATCAGTCCGGTTGGATTGAGCCAGTTAGAGAAACCTGAACTTTCACCCGCCGATGTTCTGATGACTGAGTTGATCAATGAAATCGCAAGTCATCCCGTTCCTTTCCTGCTTGTACTGGATGATTATCACGTGATCCAAAGCGATTGGATTCATCAGGCGATTGGCTTCCTGATCGAACACCAGCCACCTGAGCAACCGGGATAGAAACTCGCGAACTCCCGCCCTTCCATTGGCGAGGCCGGTCATGAGGATGCCAACAACGCTGGGGCCTGCGAGCATTACCATGAGCGCGATCGGGAACAGCATCTCGGTTTGCTCGCGGGTGCCCGGGATTCCGCCAGGTCCGCCGATGACCAGGAGTATGCCGCCCCATGAGATCGCGAACGTTAGGGCAAAGTAGGTCAGCAGCGGGCGTCTTTTGATGAAAGTCGTGATGGTCGTCATGATGTTCTCCTTGTATCCTGGCTTTGGTCGGTGGATGGACCACCACTGGTAACAGAAATCAATGGCAGGTTGAGGTCGCGGATGCGCTCGAGCAGCCCGTGAAGTGCAGCTTGGTCGGGGAGCAGGCCGGAGAGCAGGGTCTCGTCCGATTCCAGGTGAGTCAACTTCAGACCTGCAAACCACTCTGACCAGCGTGGATCTAGGCATCCCTTGATCTTGATCTCGTAATATTCCGGCATGGCAGTGCTCCTTATTTGTTTCTGTCTATAATGTAGCGCGCGATGAAGAAGCCCGCATCTGCCGAACGGGATAATCGGGGTTTATTTGCAGGGTTTACTTGTGGAGTTGGTTGGGAGTTAAGGAAGGATGCCCAACTGCCTGGCGCGCGCGGCTGCCTCGGTCCGGTTGGCGACGTCCAGCTTACGATAGATACTGGCCGTGTGGGCTTTGACGGTTCCTGGAGCCACAATGAGTTGCTGGGCGATCTCCTGATTGGTCTTGCCCAGGGCTATGAGATGGAGGACCTCCAGCTCACGCCCGGAGAGTGGTTCAATCAAGTCAGCCGACCGAAGATCAGGAGAACTTCCCTGACTCATGAACGAAAACGCATCCAGTAGTTGCTGCGCGTAACGTTTTTGACCGAGAGCATTTGAACATAGATAGGCAGCCAGCAATTCTCGGGCCGATCCCCCAACATCCAAAAAGACTCGGATATAGCCCTCCGGCTCGGCCAGGGCAAGACAGGATTCGATTAATGCAAGGGCTTCCGGCAAGCGCTGCTGTGCAACGATCGCAGCGGCCAGGAGCAAATTGGATTCGATCTGCCTGGTAATTCGATTTCCGACGGCAGTCGGGGGTGCGGTCCCCGTCAACATTTTTTCCACGTCGGCATACCTGCCTTGCGCAAGGCGGATGCGGGCCAGGGTGAGCCGGTAATATCCCTCGTGGAGATGGAAATCCTCGCTATATTGAATCTGATCCACCCAATGAGAAGCGCTTTGGAGATCCCTGCTAGCCAACTGCACGCGAACTCTCAGCCTGCGGAAATCCTCCTGGAATTCAATCGGTCGTGAATCCCCTTGCAGTCTGGTTTCAAATTTCTCTGCAACCTGCATCGCCTCAGCATAGTTTCCCTGCGCCTGAAGGACGCGCGTCAGGGCTAATAACCCAAAGGCATCCGTCATGATGTTCTGCCAGGGTTCATTCGCTTGAAGGCCGTCTCCGATGTGCTGCTCGGCCTCTTCCAGGCGATCCCATTCGTACAGCACCTCCCCCAGAACGACCTCCAGGCTACCAGCAGTAGAACTGAACCGGAAGCTTTTCTCCTTGATCGGCGCGAGAAATTCGCGACACAGGGAGTCTGCTGCATGTAAACGACCTTGCATCAGGTAGAGAACGGCCAGGAAGGGGACCAGACTAGGGATAGCCAGTTTCCTATGATTTGCCTTCTCCCTCTGGATGCAATGGACCGCTACCTCCGCAGCGCGGTCGATTTCGCCTCGCCTTCCCAGGGCCATCCCGTATAGAACATCTGCCGCGTCGCGCAGGATCGGCTCACTAGCAGGAATCTCGTCCAGGTCCTGATAATCGGGGAGAGGATTCGATCGGGTAAGAAAAGCAAGAGCCAGCGCGATCATCGTTTGCATCCAGTCGGAAGTGGAATCGGATTTTTCGCTGGCAAGACGAAGGACTTCGTGCACCAGGTCTTTTAATAGCGGGATGGCTCTTTCGACATCCCCCTGGCAGATGAGAAGCCAGGCCCGGTAGATGCCGATTTTGGGCCGGACAATGAGCATTTCTGGCGGCAGGCTATCCGCCATCTGCAAAACCGAAGGGTCGTTCTCTGCCAAACGCGCGGGGCCGTAGCGCTCGATCAAGTCTGCTGCCCGGCCAATATGCTTGGCCGCGACGGCATAGCTCACTGCTTCTGTGACCTGCCCCTCCTGCTCACACCAACCGGCGGCGCGCGCGAATAGCCGTGTGACTCGATCAGGTCCCGACTGATAAAGCCTTGCCTGCAGCAGGTCGGCAAAGAGATGATGATAACGATACCAGCAGCATTTGTCGTCCAGGGGCACCACAAAGAGGTTGCGACTCTCCAGCCTCTCAAGCATCTCCTGGCCGCCTGATGTGCCAGTCACCGCGTCGCAAAGCGGTCCGGTGAGACGGGTAAGGATCGCGGTCTGGAGGAGAAAGTCCTGGACCTCTTCCGGCTCACGAGCAAGCACCTCCTCCAGCAGGTAGTCCAGAATATAGCGGTTCGTGCCTGAGAATCCTTCGATAAATCCGGATACATCTTTACGATCGCGCATGGAGAGAGCTGCCATCTGCAGTCCGGCGATCCAGCCTTCTGTGCGCTCTTCAAGCGCCGCGACCGACCCGGCGTCCAGGTGCAGCCCCATAACGTCGTTCAGGAATTGAGCTGCCTCACGCTCGGTAAAGCTGAGATCAGCGGCACGGAGTTCAACCGTCTGAGCGCGCGCCCGCAAGCGAGCTAAAGGAAACGGAGGTCCATGCCTGGATTGGCATTGTCGGCTTTACATTCTT
>WNFV01020361.1_pt1 | contig 12339 bp, 8 predicted proteins | sample 5400101 | NCBI WGS metagenome assembly WNFV01 (sample SAMN13153361, study PRJNA577476) | soil metagenome | isolation source: 115 cm soil or saprolite under grassland replicate 1 | place: USA:California | collected 2016-06-15
TCAATTAATCTAGTTAATCTTGCCCTTAAGTATCGATTTGAGCGAAGGTTTTGGCGTAGGTGTTGGCGAAGGTTTTGGTGTCGGTGTTGGCGTCGCGCCGCTCGGCGCTTTGTCGTCTTTCGGCGTCTTGTCGTCTTTCGGCGCCTTGTCGTCTGCTTTGGTTTTGATCGGGATCTTGATGCCGAACGGGATCTTGCTCTTTACTTTATTATTTATCGGGATCTGGACATCTGTCGGAATGTTTACCGGGAGCTTGCCGTCATTCAGGAGATTGACCCCATCCAGGACCTTGCGAATGTCAGGCGACGCCTGTGCTTTAACGAATGGTAAGATCCCGGCGGCGTCCAGCTTTTTCACCGCGCCTTTCAGATCCGGCTCCTGTTCTCGCGCGTCGTCTTCGCAAGCTTTGCCGGTTTTCCTGTATTCCTCGCCTTCCGCGCCGCCGATCTCATCACCCTTCTTCCTGTAAAGCGAGGCGAGCGCCAGGTTGTTGGCGGCGTACTCGCTGGAATCTTTCGTCTCGGCGCGATAGCTCGTGGCCACCTCATACTGTCTGATCGCCTGATCGGTGGAGCCCATCGTGTGATAACAGTAAGCCAGTTCGCGTTGCGCCTCGTAATAATCGGGACGCAGTTCGATCGCTTTTTTAAATTGTGGCGCGGCCTGCTCGCACTGCCGCTTCAACCGATAGACGTAGCCGACACCGAAGTAGGCTTCGGCGTCTTCCGGCGCGATGGTCGAGGCGCGGACAAAGGCGTCCATCGCGCGGTCGTAATCCTTCCTCTCGGCCAGCAAGGCGAATCCAAGCGCTAGGTGAGCTTCGGCGAGACCGTCGTCTTTCTGAATAGCGAGTTCGGCGTCATGGATCGCGTCGCTCGATCCTGCGGGGTTCTGGCGGGATTCGGCCGGCGCGGAGCCTGTGAGGCTCCTTCTCTGGATATCATCGCCCCGGCTCTCTTCAGAGGAGTCTTTCTTGTTTTTTTTACTGTCCTTCTCACTCTTCTTGTCCTTCTTGCTCTTCTTGCCGGATTCTTCGCCGGACTTTTCATCGGATTGCGGCGCTAAGGATTGCGAGGCGCGTGGGGGCGCGCCTGTGGGCCTTGAGGATGCGGTCAGATCGTTTTCGTCTGATCTCATCGCGCTCTGGGCGCGGGATCGGCGGGCCAGGATGAGCGCGTTATCCGGGAACTTCTGTATCGCCACGGTCAACAGATCGACCGCCTCCTGGTAGCGTACGTTCTTCACATAAGCCTGAGCCAGACGCTCGTACACTGGCGCCGAATTCGGGTCCTCGCGCAGCGCCTGTTGGTATGAGGCGATGGCCTGCGGCCAGAGCTGTTGCCGTTCAAACTGGATGCCCTTTTCATAGTTCGAATTCTTGGCAAGGGCTTGCAGGTTGATCGTGATCTCCTGCCGGTAACCTGCGATCACGTTGACACTGGTCTCGGAGGGTTGGAACCCGGGCAGTTCGGCGCGCACCGTATATTGGTTCGGCGCCAGATCCTTTTGAAGCGGCCCGCGTCCGGCCAACTGGCCGTTGATCGATATCGTCGCGCCTTCGGGAGACGTGTTGAGAAGTATTCCGGCGATGGGCGGCGCCTCGGGGACATTTGCGGAAAGGGGCAGGATGCGCGCGATCAACACCGGGCCGCGCACGTCCGTAGCCACCATCGTCGGATTCTGTTCGATGGGGATCTTGGCCTCCTCGCGCGTCCATTTGCGGACGTTTTCCCTCAGGTATCCGGCCAGCCGGCCGGCGTCGACACCACCGTCGGGGCGCGCGGCAAGCTCTTGCAGTCCGCGCAGGATGTAGTAGGTGAAGACGCCATGCTGGAGTTTAGCGTTCTCGTAAGCGCGTTCGCCGATCTGGCAGGCGTAAAAGATCACGCTAGTCGGCGGTTCCGTCCGGGACTCCGGCAGCCGGGTGGGGGTCAGGGTCAGGATCCGGGCCGTCACGTCGGTGAGAGTGTTTCCTTTCAGGCCGCGTCCGGGAAAAGGGTCTTCGCGGCAGGCGTCGTAGAAGACGGTGAATTGCGAAGCCTTCAACGCCGAGAGCTTGCGGGACAAATCTTCCATATCGATCGCCGTGCTTTCGAGAGCTTCTTTAGTCTGGACGTCAATGTCGACCGGCAGGTAATAACTCTTGGCCTCCGCTCCGATTCCGCGCACGACGCCGTGACCGGCCAGAAAGATGATGATTTCGTGACCTGGCTGGACGCGCGGCGCCAGATATTGATCGATGGCGGCGAAGATGTTCTGCTTCGTCGCCCTGGCTTCTCCGACGCCATCGTCGGTGAGCAGCCGGACGCGATCTTCCGCGAAGCCCGCCGACGAGATCAACAGATCCTTGATCGAACGGGCGTCGGCGCCTGGGAATTTCAGGTCCTGAATCGTGCCTGGATAATCGCTGACGCCGATCAGCAAGGCCCATTGATTGGGATTCGACCGGGGCTGGGGCTTGGGCTGGGGCTTCCTGGCGGTGCGTGAGTTTTGCGCCGCTGTCCCGTTATCGAATGATAAGCAGAAGAGGAATAGGCTGATTGTAATGAGTTTGCGAATCATTGGTTCACCTTGCGTGTTTGAGTCCTTAATCGTGATAGATTGGCTGATTGGGTGTCGAATCAGCTGATGTTAAATGCCGAGGATTGGGTCGCAATCCGGTTGTAGTAATTCATTTGCGGAGGCGAGACCCCGTCATTTCAGGCAGAGATAAAATGACTAAAGTCGAAGCCCCAGGACCAATATACGTCCCTTTGACGGTCAAAGGCGCGTCCGCGTTGGATCGCGTGTCAGTGTAAATGGAAAACGGAAATATGAATGAGAAAATCTGTCTGGCGCCCGGCGCCAGTTCCGGCGTCGGTAAAGTGACGGCGAAGGCTCTGGCGGCGGGCGGGGCGACTCGACATTGCCTTACACGATGTCGATCAGGTCAGCAACCGAGTTGACTTGGGGGATGCAAATGTGTGGATGTCAAACATCCTGGCAAAATAGGCGTCTGGCGTTTGGCATATCTCTTGCAAACTTCATTTCCCGGCGAAACTAGCGCAATGCTTATGAGAAGTAATAATGAACAACTTATCATTGTCAATTGGCGCGAGCAGGTGGATTTAGTATTGATTTTGTGGCTTTCGGCCACGCCCACATTTAGCCGTGGCGCTATTAACCGCAGCGCTACCCAATTCCCTCATCGAATACCTTCCCGATGTTTTGCTAGGAAAGAAGCAAGATTGGGAAGAAACAAGGTTTGTAGAAACGAGTCAACTTGATAATGGATAAGCGGTAAAGGAGCTGCACCCAGAACTTTTCCTTACCTCTGCCGCCCAGAAGAACAAATAGATAACCGCGTCATATCGGACATGACCTAATCCCCTCCCACAGAGACTGGGTCTGCTGAATAACCGGTACGCTGCCTCGTCACGAGGTTTCCTTTACGGTATATACAACCAAGGGATTTGTGTGTCTGCGCAAAACTATAGAGATCGCTGAGAAGCGAGGGAGGAACCATATGCAGTCAGCCAAATATCATTTGCAACTTGGTGAAGGTCATTGGTTTTATGACTTTCATTCTGCTGATCATCAACACCGTTTTTAGCAACAACCGAATCACGGCTGGAAGGCAGGGGCGCGCAACTATTCGTGGGAAACAGTCGACGACTAATCCGACATAGGCGCGCAAACAACAGCCAGCGACGCGCCCGGTAGTAAAAGTAACAAGAGTTCGTTCATCTTGACTGAGGTTGAGCCGTTGATCCTGCTCTTATTCGGCCTGCTTCTGTTTTCTGTGGCGACAAGTATCAAGTTGAATCTTTGAAGGAATAGTTGAGGTAATTATGGCAATCTTGAGACCACGAGGCCTGTTTGAATATTTGGGAATCCTGTGGCGGAAGAAGCTACTGATTCTCCTGGTGGCCGCTTCCGTGTCAATTGCGATATTTCTGATCATCAGGCGCATTCCCAATGTCTACGAATCTCACGCGTTAATCGTCATCTCAAACCAGGGCAATGGCAATAATGATCCTTCGCTGTCAAGCCCCCCGCTCAGCGCTTTGACGCAGCGAATGACCAGTCAAGGAAATCTGACGGAGATCGTCCGTCGCTACGACCTTTACCCTCAGACTCCCGGAGTGGCCCCCAATCCGGGCGCCGCGGTTGAGCGATTGCGCAAGGCGGTTAAGATCGATATCAAAATGCGCAATTATTACCCTGACGGGCCGGAGTCACTGACGATCAGTTACCGTTACACCGATTCGGTAATCGCCCAGCGCGTGGTGGCGGACCTGATTTCGATCTTCGACGAGACGAACGCCGCGATACGGCGGCAGGCCGCGACGGAACTCGAACGGTTCCACGCCCAGGTCGCGGAGATCGAAACGCAGTTACATGGGCTCGCGCCGCAACGCGATCAGGCGCTTCTCCGAAGCGGGAGCCTCAACAACGCCCCTTCGGCGGTCCGCGCACAGCGATTTGCCGCCACAGACTCGATCGGCGCGCTCGGCGACAAGGAGTTCATGCTCATGCGGCAGATAGATGAGCAGAAGCGGCAGATCGCCGAACAGGAGAAGCTGGTCAGTTCCGCCGCGCCGGCGAGCAGGGTTGCGTCGAACAGCGCTTACGGCGTTCTACTGGCGCGGAGGGCCGAGGTCGAAGGGCAGATCAAAGATCTCGCCAGTTCCGCCACCGAGAAGAATCCCAAGATGATCCAGGCGAGGTCTCAATTGGCCACGATCAACCAAGAGATCGCGCGGCTTGAAGCGGCCAGCGGAGCGAACTCCGGCGCGGCTGTTAACTCGGCGGCGCCCGAAGCCCGCGAACTTCGCACGATGCGGCGCGAATTGCAGCGCCTCGAAAACGATCTGGAAGTTGCGCGACGCGATTTGAGCCGCAAAACACTGGGCTTGAAAGAACTGCCCAAAGAGGATCCTGACGCCGGCCTTAAGGAAATCGCCTCCAACGTCCGCCTCAATGAGGCGAAGGCCGAATACGATCGCCTGATGGGACGATACAACTGGCTGATGGATAGACAGGACTCGCTGCAGAAACTGTTTGGCAATGACGGCCGGAAGGGAGAGGTGTTTCAGGTGGTTGACGCGCCCCTCGCGCAGCCGGCGCCGGTCGCCCCAAATCGCCTGATGCTTAAGCTGATCGGACTGGGAATCGGGCTGGCGTTGGGGCTACTTATCGCGTCGGCGTGGGAGATCCCGCGCCTCTTCCTGATCCACAGTGAACACGATGTTGAGTATTACCTGGGGACTCCCGTGTTGGCGGTGATCCCCGAGACATTGACGCCATCCCAGCGCGGCCGACGCCGGGTGTTGTGGGGGCTGCGCTGGCTGGGACTTGCGCTGATCCTCGGCGCGATGATTCCGGTCTTCGTCATAGTTATCGACCGGGCTCAGATTTTTCAGATTCTGGCGAACCGATAGCTAATGGTTTGAAACCTGCGCACGAAATGGAAAGGCTCAAGCATGGAAGAATTCATTGAAGATGGAGTCACGAGAGAGTGTGCTGCGCCTGAACCGGCCAAGGCTCAAGCGATGCAAGAATTCACTGAAAACGGAGTCACGAGAGATTATGCGGCGCCTGAACCGGCCTCGGAAATAATCTCCGTGCTGGCCCGTGAGGATGACGGCGACCTCCCATTTCGTCATACGAGGCCGTACTTCGAGTGGGAGCGGAATCGCGGCAATCGTGTAGATGACGCGGCTGCCCTAGTTCGTCAGACGAGCTATCCCGCGTATGAAGTGGACCTGAGGCCGAAGCGGCTTGATCCGGGCCTGATCGCATTTAACGATTTCGACCCGCATGACATCGCGCCATATAACCGGCTTGTCATTTCCCTGCTCTCCGCCGCCGCCTCGCGACAACTCAAGCGCGTGTTAATCGCTTCGGCGCAGTACGGCGACGGCCGTACCACTGTAACGCTCAATCTGGCCGCGGCGCTCGCTCGCGCGCGACAGCGCGTGCTGGTTGTCGAGAGTGATTTTCTACGGCCGGCGGCAATGCGCTTGCTAGGAATTGACTCGGCGACGGGATTGGCCGAAGCCGTCGCGAAAGGCCTGGCGCCCAGCAAGGCGATGGTCTGGCTGCAACCGATCGGGTTCAACCTTTTGCCGACTTGCTCGCAGGTCGAGAACTCTGCGGAGCTGCTGGCCTCGCCTTCCTTCGAAGTGATGATGCGGACGTTGAGTCCGGAATTTGACTTCATCCTGTTCGATTCCGCGCCGCTGCTGGCGGCGGCCGACGCCAGACTGCTCGAACGTCACACGGACGCGACACTGATTGTCATACGACAGGGCGGCGCCTCTACCAGTCAAATGGCCAAAGCCGTCGCTCTACTCAATGAAGAGCGCCTCCTCGGCGCCGTGCTCAACCGCGTTGTGACTTAACAGGATTTGACGATGATCTCGTCGGAGGAATTATGAACAATAGAAAATTGATGAATTACATGGAACGCTTTGGCCTGACGGTCGCCCTGATCGTGTCGACGTCCGCGATTCAGCGCCAGCAAGTGTTCGCGCAAACTCCGGCGTCATCCGCCGGGCAGACTTCAGAAGATGATCAATTCTTCAAAGGCATCTACCGGGAGTTTTACGACACATACCGGCTCGGCCCCGCCGACGAGATCGCGATTCGCGTGACCGGGCAGCCGGATTACACGCTCGAGCGGGCGAAGGTCTCGCCTACGGGGAGCGTCTATCACCCGCTGCTCGGCGACGTGGAGGTGGCCGGGATGACCGTCCCGCGACTGACCAAGCGGCTGACCAAAGACCTGGGCGAGTACCTGGTTGACCCGAAGGTGAGCGTGTCGTTGCTCGAAGCCAACAGCGCCAAGATTGGCGTGCTCGGCGACGTCATACACCCCGGCATCCTGGTCATGAATAAGCCGATGACCGTGCTGGAGGCCCTCACCGCTTCCGGCGGCGTCGCCGACACGGGCGACAAATCCGGCGTGATTGTGCTCCGCCGATTGCGCGACGGCCGCGCTCAAACGTTTAAGGTCAACGTCAAACGCATTCTCGAAGGAAAGGCCGGGCCGGAGGAAAACGTCGGTCTGCAGGCCGGTGACACCGTAATCGTGAACGGCAACACCAAGAAGAAGATGACTAATATCCTGTCTCTCGCCGGATTCGGAAGCTTTCTCTCATTCATCTCTATGGGAAAAGGACGCTGACGCCAGTACAGCCAGCAAATTCCACTAAATCAAGCCAACCATGATCGGGACACTCAACCGCAGAGGACGCAAAGGTACACAGAGGGAAGACAATTCTGAACTACCTTTGCGAACCTCTGCGTCCTCTGCGGTTGATACTCTTGTACCAATGTTGTGTGGTCTGATTTAGAAAAGCGAGAAGAAGAACACAAAGGCGCCAAAGCAGATAGATATGAAGATGCGATCCGATCTCAATGATCAAACCCGGCCCGGAGCGCTTTTCAAACACCGAGCGACACGATCGAGAGATGTTCTCAGCTCTCAGCGCCGGCCCGGAGCGCTTTTCAACCGCCGAGCGACGAGTTCGAACGCCGTTGAGCAGGGCGGCGAAATCAGTCTTCCGCTCACATCCGGCGCCGGAGACACACGCGGCAAACACTGGCTGGCGTTCGCAGGCGTTTATCTCTTTACACTGATGCTCTATGCGCGCCCCAACGATCTGTTCCCGGCTCTCGGTGATTTTCCGCTGGTCAAGATTGTGTCTATCAGCGTTCTGCTGATTTACATCGGATCGAAGATCTCCGCCGGCGAAAAGCTGTCAGTCTGGACGCTTGAGATGACGATGCTCGTGGTCATCGCGGCTCTGGGGCTGCTCCTCATGCCAATCGCCGCCTCGCCGAAACAAAGCATGGACATGCTCACCGACATATATCTCAAGACGGTGATCATCTTCATACTGATGGTCAATCTGATTGACACGCGCCAACGAATCTTTTCAATGTGGAAACTAGTCGTGATCTGCGGCGCGGCGCTCGGCGTCGGCGCGATCAGGAGTTATATGAAAGGCGAGTTCGCCGTGAAGGGGGTGCGTATCGAAGGATTGGTCGGAGGGATGTTCGAGAATCCGAACGACCTGGCGACGGCGCTCGATCTTTTGCTCCCCTTCGCCGTCGCTCTAACGCTCATCAGCAAGGGACTCTCGCGTCTGTTCTATCTGGTCTGCGCGGCGGTCCTGGCCGTCGGTGTTCTGTTCACTCTCTCGCGCGGGGGATTTCTGGGATTGATTGCGTCGAGCGGCGTGTTGCTGTGGAAGCTGGGACGCTGGCGCCGGCTGAAAACCACACTGGGGGTCGCGCTGATCTGCGGAATTTTGTTAGCGGTCATGCCGGGCGGTTACGGCGCCCGTATAGTGACGATTTTCAACAACGAACAGGATCAAACAGGCTCGGCCCAGGAGCGCCGTGAATTGCTGGAGCGGGCCGCCTCGATAGCCATCAGCCGCCCCATCGTCGGCGTCGGCATGGGAAATTTCCACATCTACTCGATCCGAGAAAAGGCGGCTCACAACGCCTACTTGGAGATCGCCGCCGAGTTGGGCGTGATGGGATTGATCGCCTATTTGATCTTGATCTTAGCTCCATTGCGCTCGCTCCATCGGATCGAACGTCAAACCAGGGGCATGCGAACGAAGAGGGAACGGGAGATGTATTGGTTGAGCGTGAGCATACAGGCGGCCTTCATCGCGTACATGGTTTGCAGCTTTTTCGCCTCGATTCAGTACCTCTGGTACCTCTATTACACCGCCGCCTATGCGGTGGCGCTCAGACAGATTCACGCCGCCGAAGAAACGGAAGAAGAGATGAAATGGTTACCCGTATGAGTTCGCGACGCCCGAACAGATTTTCGAGCTTTACCGCGAGAGCGGCTTCACCCTGACCATACTGAAATGCGGACGGTCATCACCAAATTCGCCAGTACGTGACCGCGCTGACCGCAAGACTAAGTGAGAGGTTATTATGAAATGGTCTAAAAAAATCGCGCTGATGACGCCTGTAATATCGGCGATTTGTCTCTTCGGGGCCGTGAATGCCATGCAGAGTAGTTACCGACAGCCAGGCGCCACGCCGTCAGGCGCCACGCCGTTCGACTGGTGTGAAACCAGCGAAGGGCGCTCGGTGAGGGAGATGGCTGTCAATCTCGGGCTTAGTGAATGCGTCAACATTCTTGGCCCGCGCAGTCGCAAGGAAACGATCCGCCGAATAAGGCAGGCCGATTTGCTCTTGTTGCTGGCTGAGAGGTTCGTCATCCAGATTCCGGGCAAGACCTATGAATATTTGCGCGCGGGGCGTCCCATCCTGGCCCTCACGTCGGAGGGGGCGCTGGCCAATTTTCTGCTAACAATGGGAAGCCGGGGAACGCGGGCCCGTCGCCGATCCGGAGATCGTAGCCGGGTTCGACCGGCGCAAGCTCGCCGGCCGTCTAGCGGAATTGTTCGACCATCTAAACGGCGCGCCCCGAAGTAGACATAGTGGAAGTTCGAATGGCAAATGAAAAGGTAACCGGAAGATCTGTTATTGACGCTCCAGCGCCGCCGCTACCGGGCGCATCGCGCCCGTCCGCCCGCGACGTCACAGCCGATGGGGCCGGGGTGTCGGTGGTGGTGATTAATGATTTGACCGCTCTGGAAAAGTATGTCCCTGCGTGGGAGGATCTGGCCGCCAACGCGATCGAGCCTAACGCCTTTTACGAGCCGTGGATGCTGATGCCCGCCATCCGGGCTTTCGGAGCGGGCCGGCGTCTACAATTCGCGCTCGTCCTGGCCAACGAATCGGCGCGCCATGACGGGGAGCCTCTTCTGTGCGGAATCTTCCCGCTGGAACAGCAAAACCATTATCAAGGGCTGAGCCGGAAACTTCCTTTCAAAACTCTTAGTCTTTGGAAGCACAAGTATTGCTATTTATGCACGCCGCTGGTCCGGGAAGGGTGTGGCCGGCAGGTGATCGCCGCGTTCTTCGACTGGCTGAATGCGGGCAGTCACGATTGCTCACTCATGGAGTTCAGATTCATAGCCGGTGAAGGGCTGTTCAATGACCTCTTGATAGATTACTTCGAGCGCCACGCAAAACTGCATTACATCTCAATGTACTTCCTGCGGGCGATGTTTCGCCCCACGATTGACGCCGACACTTATCTTTGCGCCGCCCTGTCAGCCAAACATCGCAAGATGATCAGACGCCAGGAAAGACAGTTGTCGGAGATCGGTCGCCTCGAATATGACGCGCTCACCCCGGATGACGACGTCGCCGTGTGGATCGAAGAGTTTCTACGACTGGAAGCCGGCGGTTGGAAGGGTCGGGAGAACACGGCCATCGCTTCGTATGAATCCGATCAGAGTTATTTCAGGTCAATCGCGAAGGAGGCGTTCCGGCGAGGCCGGTTGTCGATGCAGGCGCTGCGGCTCGACGGTCGCCCGATAGCGTATAAGTGCGATTTCCCTACCGGGCGCGGCTTGTTCACCTTCAGAATCGCCTTCGACGAAAACTACGCGCGGAACTCGCCTGGCATGCTGCTGGAGATCGAAAACGTCCGCCGGCTCCATGCCCGATCGCAGATAGAATGGGTTGATTCGTGCAATGATTCAGTCAGCTTCATGTTCAACCGGCTCTGGCCGGCGCGGCGGACGATCCTGGACGTCGTGGTCGGCGCGGGGAAAACTTGGGGGGATTGGATGGTTGCGGCGATTCCGTTGTTGAAATTGCTGAATCGCAAACTGCTCCGTCGTGACGCGTTCCCGCAATAGAACCGGCGGACGAATGGAGGAAAAATAATGAAGACGATCTTTACCCGCCGGGCGAAGAGTGCCGACTCGACCAAAGGACCGCTAACCAGGAGGGAGGTCATCGGAGCGCCAGTCCTGGACCAGCGGGAGCGAGCGGAACCGCGCCCGTCCGAAGTCGACGTCACACCTGATGGCTCAAAGATGTCGGTGGTAATCGTCGATGATTTGACCGCTCTGGAGAAGCACATCGCCGCCTGGGAAGAGTTGGCCGCCGCCGCCGTCGAGCCGAATGTATTTTACGAGCCGTGGATGCTGATGCCCGCGCTCCGGGCCTACGGCGGCGCCGGGCGCTTATTGTTCGCGCTCGTTCAGACTCCCGATCCGGCGCGCCCGCTCGGGCCGCCGTTGCTCTGCGGCTTCTTCCCGCTCGAACTCAAAGATCATTACGACAGCATCTCCAAGAGGCTGCCTCTCAAGACGCTCTGCCTGTGGAGGAAGCCGGAGATGATTTATTTATGCGCGCCGCTCCTCAGGGCCGGATACGGACGTGAGGCGCTCGCCGCGTTCTTTGACTGGCTGGGCGCGGGGGACCACAACTGCTCGCTGATGGAGTTTGGCTTCGTCACCGGCGAGGGGCCATTCCATCATCTCCTGTTGGATTACCTGAACCAGCGTCTGAAATTCACCTACGTCACGGAGGCTTTCACGCGCGCGCTATTTCGTCCCGCCGCCGACGCTGAGGACTATGTCCGGTCCGCGATGGGGCGCTTCCGACGAAAAGAGCTTAGGCGGCTGGAGAAGCGCCTTGCGGAGACGGGCCGGCTCGAATACACGACGCTCGAACCGGGCGACGACGTCGACGCCTGGGTCGAGGAGTTTCTAGAGTTCGAGGCGAAGACTTGGAAAGGCAAGGGGGGCCGCGCGCTCGTTTGCAGCGAGACCGATCGGAAGTACTTCGTGGAGATCGCCAGGGAGGCTTTTCGTAGAGGCAAGTTGATGATGCTCGCGCTACGTTTTAACGGTCATCCGATCGCATACAAGGTCAATTTTCTCTCCGGGGACGGATCGTTCGCCTTCAAGATCGCATTCGACGAAGAGTATGCGCGCTACTCGCCCGGCGTGCTTCTGGAGTTGGAGAATATTCGTCTGCTGCACGAGCGGACGCAAATCAGGTGGATGGACTCTTGCGCCAACCCCGATCGTTTTATGATCAATCAACTGTGGACTGACCGCCGCGCGATTCAAACCCTGGTGATCAGCACAGGCAAGCGTCAGGGGGATCTGGTAGTCGCGGCGATCCCTTTGTTGAAGTGGGGCAACCGGCGGATTTTCCGCCGAGACCTCCTGGGACGGTGATCCATATGCGATATGACATATGTCATATCGCATATGGCATATGAAAGTCGCTGGTACTAACGGATTTTGTGGTTGTGGCCGCTCAGCCACGAATAAACACGAATGTTCATGAATAGAAGCGAGAATATGAAGTGCGCGCATAAATCGGCGGAGCCTTTGGAGTGCGGCGAGCCCTGATACCGCTGGCGAATTCGGAGAACGGTACGGTACAGGGAGCGGTAGCGACCTGGTGGAATCGGAAGTCGTTGCCTACAAAGCACCAGGTCGCTACCGC
>WNFV01007736.1_pt1 | contig 12338 bp, 9 predicted proteins | sample 5400101 | NCBI WGS metagenome assembly WNFV01 (sample SAMN13153361, study PRJNA577476) | soil metagenome | isolation source: 115 cm soil or saprolite under grassland replicate 1 | place: USA:California | collected 2016-06-15
ACTCCGGCCGCGACGGATCCTGCTGACCGAGGCCGAGGAAGCTGAGGCCGGCGACGTCGATGATCGCAGTCGCGAGGGTGAGCGTCCCCTGCACGATCACGGGCGAGATCGCGTTCGGGAGGATGTGGGAAGCCAGGATAGTCCGGCGGGGTACGCCCACCGATCGTGCGGCGAGGACGAAGTCGTTCTCGCGCAGCGCGAGGATCGATCCGCGCAAGAGACGGGCGAAGACGGGGACGTTGACCACTCCCACCGCGATCATCAGCTGCCACAGGCCGGGCCCCAGCATCGCGACGATGCCGATCGCGAACAGCAGCCCCGGGATCGCGAGCATGATGTCGATCCCCCGCATGATCAGCGTGTCGACGAATCCGCCGAGGTAGCCCGCGATTGCGCCGACGATGAGGCCGAACGAGAGGCCGACAGCCACCGCGACGACGCCGATCACAAGCGACGAGCGCGCGCCGTAGAGGACGCGCGAGAACTCGTCCCGCCCGAGGTCGTCGACGCCGAACCAGTGGTCGAGGGACGGACCGGGACAGCAGCCGTTCGAGACGATTGAAAGATTCTGGTCGAGCGGCCCATGGGGTGCGATCCAGGGCGCGAAGATGCCGACGAAGACGAAGACCAGTACGAAGACGAAGCCGACGATTGCCCCGGGGTTTCGGCGCAGGCGCGAGAACGCCTCGCCCCAGAGCCCGCCGCCGGTGACCTCCAGCTCGACTTCGTGGGACTCGAGCTCGGCGATGGACATCTACGAAATCCGGATCCGTGGATTGATGATCGCGTACGAGATGTCGACGATCAGGTTGACGAACACGAACACGACGGCGGTGAAGAGGATCCCACCCTGGATGACGGGGTAGTCGCGGTTGAAGATCGCGCCCGCGATCCACGACCCGAGTCCTGGAATCGCGAACACGGTCTCCGTAAGCACGGCGCCCGAGAGGAGGAGACCCGTCTGCAAGCCGATGATCGTCGACACCGGCAGCAGCGCGTTCCGGAGGATGTGGCGGGTATCGACGAGGTGCGGCGCGATCCCTTTCGCGCGCGCGGTTCGGACGTAGTCCTCGTTCTGCACGTCGAGCACGGCGGCTCGCGTGATCCGCGCGATGATCGCCAGCGGAATCGATCCGAGCGCGATCGCCGGCAGGATCAGATGCTTGAGCGCGTCCCAGGCGGCCGTCCAGTTGCCGGTCACGATCCCGTCGAGGACGTAGAAGTTCGTGGGATGGGACGCGTCGATCAGCACGTCCTGGCGGCCGATGCTGGGCAGCCAGCCGAAGTGCACGGCGAAGACGTACTTGAGCAAGAGGGCGAGGAAGAAGATCGGCGTCGACACCCCGACCAGCGAGCCGACGAGGGTCGATGCGTCGAGTAACGATCCGTACTTCTTCGCGCCGATGAAGCCGAGCGGGATGCCCAGCAGGGTCGCGAAGATCATCGCGCCGACCGCGAGCTCGACGGTCGCCGGGAACCGCTCCTCGATCTCGGTCGAGACGGGACGGCGCGAGTTGATGCTCGTCGAGAGGTCTCCCTGGAGCGTCTGTTTGAGGTACCGCCAGTACTGCTCGTAGACCGGTCGGTCGAGACCGTACTGGTGCTTGATCTGCGCGACGGCCTCAGGGGTGGCGCGCTCCCCGAGGAGCGCCTCCGCCGGAGATCCCGGCAGCGCCCGAATCCAGGCGAAGATCAGGATCGAGACGCCGAGGAGGATCGGAACGAGAAGGAGGAGCCGGCGGACGAGGAAACGGAGCATGTCTCTCGTCCGCCGGCTCGATCGCCTTCTTTACGTCCCGATCGACACGATCGAGAACGGCTCCAGAGAGACCGGGCTGGGGATGTAACCCTTCACGGTCTTCTGGAAGCCGAGGGCCGGCTTGCTGTGAACGTACGGCACCATCGGCAGGAACTTCATCACCTCGATGCTCGCCTGCTCGTAGAGAGCCTTCCGCTTCGCGAGATTCGTCTCCGCGTCAGCCCTCCCCAGCAGATCGAACAGCTTCTCGTTCTTGAAGCCGAACTGCTTCGTCTCCGATCCGAAGTGCACGTTGAGGAAGTTGGCCGGGTCGCCGAAGTCGCCCGTCCAGCCGAGCAGGAACAGCTGTGCCTTGCCGTTCTGCACGTTCCCCAGGTAGTCCGGCCGCCACGGAGCGCTGTGCGCCACGACCTGGAAGCCCGCCTTCTCGAGGCTCGCCGCGAAGGCCTCGAAGTTGCGCTTCGGGTCGGGCATGTAGGGCCGTGAGACGCTCGTCGGATACCAGAAGTCGATCTTCACCGGCAGCGTCAGGCCAGCGCTCTTGAGCAGCGACTTCGACTTCTCCGGGTCGTACTTGTACTGCGGAACGTTCTTGTGGGCGAAGCCGACGAGTTGGGTTGGCAGGAACTGATCCGCCAGCTCACCGCGGCCCGCGTAGAACGAGTTCACGACCGAGCTCCGGTCGAGGCCGTAGGCGACCGCCTGCCGCACCGGCAGCTTGTCCATCGGGGCGATCGACTGATTCATCCCGACGTAAGCAACGTTGAAGGCTGGCCGGTCTTGGGTCTTCAGCTTCGAGTTGCTCTTGATCGTCGGGATGTCCTGCGGCGCGACCAGGTCGTAGCCCTGGATCTCGCCGGTCTGGAGCGCCTGGAGGCGCGCCGAGTTGTCGGCGATCGGCCGGAAGATCAGCCGGTCGATCTTCGCCTTCGGGCCCCAGTAGTTCGGATTCTTTACGAGCTCGAGCTTGTCGCCGACCTTCCACGACTTGAACATGTACGCGCCCGTCCCGGTTGGATGCTGCGTCCCGTAGGTACCGGACGGGTGGAAGACGCCGCTCGAGTCGACGGTGCCCGCGTCGGCGTCGTACTTCTTGAGCGCCGTCGGGCTCGCCATCCCGAAGTTCGTCAGCGCGAGCGCACCGACGAATGACGACGACTTGCGGTTGAGGATGATCTTGACGGCGTACGCGCCGGCCGTCTTGCAGCCCTTGTAGAGGCTCTTGTCGGGGCCAGGGCTACCGGCAGCCGGGTGCTTGAAGCCGCCGAACACGGTGTTCCAGTAGTAGGTCACCGCGTCGGTCTGCAGCGGGCCAGGGAAGCTGTACCAGCGGTCGAAGTTCGCGCAGACGGCAGCCGAGTTGAACGGGGTGCCGTCGTGGAACTTGACGCCTTTGCGGAGCTGGAACGTCCAGATGAGCCCGTTCGGGCTCGCCTTCCAGCTGGTCGCGAGCGCGGGAGTGACGTCCGTCGACCCGTGCTTGAGGCCCACCAGGCCCTCGAAGATCTGGTCGATCACGCGCAACGACTCGCCGTCCGAGACGAGCGGCCCGTCGATGATCACGGGATCGGACGCCCCCCCGAAAACAAGCGTGGTCGTCGCGCTCGACGTCCCGTAGCTCACTCCGCCAAGCGCTAGCGCAGTACCGAGCGCCGCGGCAAAGAGCAGGAAACGTTTCTTACCCTCCACGATCTCTCCTTTCGTGAACGAGTGGATCGATCGTAATGGACGAAGTAACTACGAAATCGATAGTGAAGCGTGCCGATCGTCAAGACAACTTAGGCCGGCTTACGCCGGCCTCAGGACGAATCGGGTGCGGTTGCGCCGCTAGGCGGCCAGGACCGAGTGGAATTGATCGGAGACCGGTTACCCGGTCTCCGATCGTGCCGGCCTCGCGCTAAGCGGCGAGGACCGAGTGGAATTGATCGGAGACCGGTTACCCGGTCTCCGATCGTGCCGGCCTCGCCGCTAAGCGGCGAGGCCGGCGAGCTCGCGCAGAGCTGCGAGCCGCGAGAGAGCCTGGTTCTCGAGCTGGCGCACGCGCTCGCGCGTCAGGTCGAGCTCGTGGCCGATCGCCTCGAGCGTCCAGGGCTCGCCCTCGAAGCCGAAGCGAAGCTCGAGGATCCGGCGCTCCCGCTCCGGCAGGGCGTCGAGCGCGCGTCGAATGCCCTGTCGGCGGAGCGACTCCTCGGCTTCGTCGAACGGATCCGCCGCCTCGCGGTCGGCGAACAGGTCCCCCAGCTCCCCTTCGTCGTCCGCGCCGACTGTCTGGTTCAGCGACACCGACGCCTGGGCGGCGCCGAGCGCCTCGTCGACGTGCTGGATCGGCAGGCCGGTCGCCTCCGCCAGCTCCTCGCGCGTCGCCTCGCGACCCAGCTCCACCTCGAGCCGCCTCGCCGCTCGCGACAGCTTCTGCTGCCGCTCGACGACGTGCACGGGCACGCGGATCGTGCGCGCGTGGTTCGCGACCGCCCGCTGCACCGACTGGCGGATCCACCACGTCGCGTAGGTCGAGAACTTGTAGCCGCGACGCCAGTCGAACTTCTCGACCGCGCGGTTCAGGCCGAGCGTGCCCTCCTGGATCAGGTCGAGGAACGGAACACCGAGGCCGCGGTAGCCCTTCGCGATCGACACGACGAGCCGAAGGTTCGACTCGATCATCCGTCGCTTGGCGGCGTAGTCGCCCCGCTCGATGCGCTTCGCGAGCATGACCTCCTCGGAGGCCGTCAGGAGCTTGTGGCGCCCGACGTCGGCGAGGAAGAGCTGGAGGCTGTCCGCGGACCCCGAAAGGCCCGGAACTTCAACCGGCACGGCGACCTCAGCCGGCTTCTCGGCTGCCGTGTCGTCACCCGCCTGCTCGCGCACCTCGAGGCCGATGCGCTCTAGCTCGCGCCTCAGCTCCTCGACGTCCACGTCGGACAGCTCGTGCTCCAGGGTGAAGGCCTCGAATTCGGCCGGCTCGACGAACCCGCGCTCTTCTGCCCCCTCGACGAGGAGGCGCGCGCCCTCGGTCTCAAGCAGTTCAGTAAGCTGACTTTGCGTCAAAGCGGTATTCGGTGTCCTTTCGTGGTTGTGCGGCTCGGACGAGTCTCAAACGTTCGTGGTCGAAGAGAGTTACAAACTTTCGCAGTGTAGGGGTCGATCCCTCTCGTTGCCAGGGGAAGGGCCCTGCACGCGGACCCGCAGCAACAAACGACCGGCCCCTGCCGGGCATTCCAAGAAGCGTGAAACGTCTCTTGGCGCACCCGAACAGAGCGTCTGCTTCGACGCTGCGCCCCTCATTCTGACAGACGTAGCCTGACGGAAAAGGTTTGTGGCTTTGTTAAGCCGGTGCAGCGACTTCTAGAAGAGGCTCAGCCCGCGCTTTTCGTCCGCCGGCGGCGAGGCGGTGACGCGGGCCCGCGCGCTCGGCGGTCTGCGAGCAGCTCGAGGGCGCGCTCGAGCGACAGCGACTCGACGTCGTCGCCCTTGCGGAGGCTCGCGTTCGTCTCGCCGTCTGTCACATACGGGCCGTACCGGCCGCTCTTGACGACGATCTGCTTCTGGGTCGACGGGTCTGCGCCGAGCTCCTTCAGCGGCGGCGCAGCTGTCGACGCACCCTGGCCTCGACGGGTCTTCGGCTGGGAGAGCCGAGAGACGGCCTCGTCGAGCGTGATCGTGAACAGCTGCTCCTCGCTTTCGAGCGAGCGTGTCTCGGCGCCCTTCTTCACGTAGGGCCCGAAGCGCCCGTTGAGCGCGACGACTTCCTCGCCGTCCGCGGGGTCGACGCCGAGCACGCGAGGCAGCGAGAGCAGGCGCACTGCCTCCTCCAGCGTGACCTTGTCGAGCGACATGGTCTTGAAAAGCGATGCGGTCCGCGGCTTTCCGTTTGCTCCCTCCGGAAGGACCTCTGTCACGTACGGCCCATAGCGGCCGCTGCGGGCCACGATCTGGCGACCCGTCTCGGGGTGGACGCCTAGCTCGCGGTCGCCGGACGGCTGGGACAGCAGCTCCTCGGCCTTCTCGACGGTCAGCTCGTCGGGCGCGAGGCCCTCCGGGACGTTGGCCCGAACCTCGCCGCGCTCGAGGTAGGGGCCGTAGCGGCCGACGCGCAGGACGATGTCGTCGCTGATCTTGAGCGAGTTGATGGCACGAGCGTCGATCTCGCCGAGATCCGAGACGAGCGCTTTCAGCCCTTCCGCCTCGCCGGCGCCGAAATAGAAGCGCCGCAGCCACTCGACGCGCTCCTCGTCGCCGGAGGCGATCCGGTCGAGGTCGTCCTCCATGCGAGCGGTGAACTCGTAGTCCACGAGGTTCCCGAAGTGAGACTCGAGCAGCCCGACGACGGCGAACGCGACAAAGGTCGGAACGAGGGCCGTGCCCTTCTTGAAGACGTAGCCGCGGTCGAGGATCGTGCCCAGGATCGACGCGTACGTCGACGGTCTGCCGATGCCGAGATCCTCGAGCGTCTTGACGAGCGAGGCCTCCGTGAAGCGCGGCGGCGGGGTGGTCTGGTGGCCCAGCGCCTCGAGCTCCTTCAGCTCCAGCTCGTCCCCCTCCTGCAGGTGCGGCAGCCGTCGCTCGGCCGCGGCTCCATTGCCGTTCTCGTCGTCCCGGCCTTCCTCGTAGGCGGCGAGGAACCCTCGGAAGGTGATCACGGTGCCGGAGGCGGCGAACTCCACCGCCTCGCCGGCCGCCGAGGTGGCGCCGATCCGGATCGAAGCCGTCTGCCCGCGCGCGTCTGCCATCTGCGAGGCGACCGTGCGCATCCAGATCAGCTCGTACAGCGAGTGCTCCTCGCGCGTGAGCTCGCCGGCGACGGCGGACGGGGTGCGGAAGCGATCGCCGGCCGGGCGGACCGCCTCGTGCGCCTCCTGTGCGTTCTTGACCCGCTTCTCGTAGCGGCGCGGGGTGCTCGGGACGTACTCGGGGCCGTACAGCTCCCTCGCCTGATCGCGGGCGGCGGTAAGCGCCGACTCGGACAGCGTGGTCGAGTCGGTGCGCATGTAGGTGATGTAGCCGTTCTCGTAGAGCCGCTGGGCGACGCGCATCGTGTGCTGCGCCGAGAAGCGGAGCTTGCGGCTGGCCTCCTGCTGCAGGGTCGAGGTCGTGAACGGGGGCGCCGGCCGGCGCGTGTACGGCTTCTCCTCGACCGACCGAACGGCGAAGTCGGCTTCGCGCAGCGCCTCGGCGAGTGCCTGGGCCGCAGCTTCGTCGAGACGCGCGAGCTGCGGGTCCTTGAGGGTGCCGTCGGAGGCGAAGTCGCGGCCCTGGGCGACGCGGCGGCCGTCGACGGCGGCGAGGCGGGCCTCGAACGAGCCCGGATCGAATGTCGCCTCGAGATCCCAGTAGCCGGCGGGCACGAACTTCATCCGCTCGCGCTCGCGCTCGACGACGAGGCGCGTCGCGACCGACTGCACGCGTCCTGCGGAGAGGCCGGCCATCACCTTCTTCCAGAGGACGGGCGAGACCTCGTAGCCGTAGAGCCGGTCGAGGATGCGGCGGGTCTCCTGTGCGTCCACGAGGCGCTCGTCGATCTCGCGCGTCTCGTCGAGCGCGCGGCGGATCGCGTCCTTCGTGATCTCATGAAAGACCATGCGCCGGACGGGGACCTTCGGCTTCAGCACCTCGGTCAGGTGCCAGGCGATGGCCTCGCCTTCGCGATCCTCGTCCGTCGCGAGCAGCAGCTCGTCGGCGCCGGCGAGCTTCTTGCGGAGGTCCGCGACGACCTTCTTCTTGTCGGGGTCGACGATGTAGAGCGGCTCGAAGCCGTGCTCGACGTCGACGCCGAGCCTCGCCCATGGCTCCTTCTTGACCGCGGCCGGGATCTCGCTCGCTTTGTCCGGGAGATCGCGGATGTGGCCGATGCTCGAGGCGACGTCGAAGTCGCTGCCGAGGTAGCCGGCGATCGTCCGCGCCTTCGCGGGCGACTCGACGATCACCAACCGGCGGTTTCCGTTTTTCGGGCTCATCCGCACTGATATCCGTTTTTCGGGCTCATCCGCCCCTGTTCTCGGCTCGACACGCGCGACACCTTAGCGACGGCACCCGTCGCTGCGGTCCTCCGGAACCCGGATACTTGGGCCGGATGGCGGCGCCTAAACGCCCGAGCTGGCTCTATCTCGTCGTCGGCGCGCTGAGCTTGCCGATCGTGAAGCTCCTGTTCCGACTGCGGGTGCGGGGGCTCGAGCATCTGCCGCGCGAAGGCGGCTACGTCCTGGCCGCGAACCACACCTCGAACCTCGATCCGTGGCCGCTCGGGCTGCCGCTGTGGCCGCGCCGGTTCTTGCGGTTCATGGGGAAGTCGGAGCTGTTCTTCTGGCCGCTCGGGCCGCTGATCGCCGGCTGCGGCGCCTTCAAGGTGCGGCGCGGCGAGAGCGACCGCGAAGCGATCGAGACCGCGGAGCAGCTCTGCCGCGAGGGCTACGTCGTCGTCATGTTCCCCGAGGGGACTCGCCGCACGAAGGGGCTCCGCAAGAAGTGGCAGGCGCGGGCCCACAGCGGTGCAGCACGGATCGCGCTCGGGGCTGGCGTGCCGCTCGTTCCCGCGGCGATCAAGGGCACCGACCGGATCGCGCGACTCGGCCCGCTGCGGGTCGCCTACGGGCCGCCGATCGTCCTCGACGACCTGCGAGACCAGGACGTGAAGGAAGCCGCCGACGTCGCGACCGAGCGGCTGATGTCGGCGATCCGCGAGCTGGAGGCGTCGCTCTGAAGGGGCCTCTGCTCGTCGTCGACGGCGATTCGTTCGCTCACCGCGCCTACCACGCGCTGCCGAAGTCGATCAACCGCGCCGGCGGGCGTCCGGCGGGCGCGCTGGTCGGGTTCACGAACATGCTGCTCCGGCTCTGGGAAGCGGAGTCGCCGCGCGCGGTGCTCGTCGCCTGGGACAGCCTCGACACCCCGACGTACCGGCACGAGGCCCTGGCCGCGTACCAGTCGGGGCGCGTGTTCGACCCGGAGCTCCTCGAGCAGCTCGACCTCCTGCCGGAGCTCGTGGAGGCCTGCGGATTCGGCTGTGCGAAGGCGCCGGGGTACGAGGCCGATGACTTCCTCGGCGCCGCCGTCGTCGGCGAGGAGGCGCGCGGCGGCCATGTGCTCGTCGCGACGTCCGACCGAGACTCGTTCCAGCTCGCGAGCGAACGCACGACAATCCTGCAGCCGGTTCGCGGCGTCAGCGAGATTGCCCGAATCGGCCCCGACGAGGTGCGGGAGCGCTACGGCGTCGAGCCGGCGCAGGTGCCGGACTTCATCGCGCTCCGCGGCGATCCCTCGGACAAGATCCCCGGAGCCAAGGGGGTAGGGCCGACGACGGCCGCGTCCGTGCTGAAGGAGTACGGGTCGCTCGAGGCGGCGCTCGCGGCGGGCCGATTCTCGACGCAGCACGACGAGCTGCTCCTCTTCAAGCGGATCGCGACCCTGGACCGGTCGGCGCCGCTGCCGCCGCTCCCCGACCAGGAGCCGACGTGGACCGCCGGGGCTGAGCTTGCGCGCGAGTGGGGCCTTCCACGGCTCGCGGAGCGCCTCGCGGCACTCGCATAAGATCGCGCCATGGATGCCTGGATGACCAACGCCGCCGAGGCGATCGGCGCAGGCGAGATCTCGGACGAGGACGCGGACCTCATCCTCGAGCTCGCGGCGATCGCGGCGCACGACAGCGGCGCGCGGACGAACGCGCCGCTCCTCTGCTATCTCGTCGGCCGCGTGCAGGGCGAGCGCTCGCTGGACGAGCTCGCGGAGGCGATCCGCCGATCGAGCTCGTAGCGGATCCGCGACTCGCAAGCCTTCATCCGACGGGCGGCCATCCGGAATCGGGCGTCCGGATCCGGGCCCTGCTCGCGCACTTCGGGAGCTGGGTCGAGCCCGGGCCGGCGAGCGAAACCGCGATCCTGCGCTGCCATACCGAGGACCACCTGGCGCGGATCCGAGCGATCGAGGCGCCGACGTGGCTCGACGGGGACACGATCTGCACCGAGACGACGTACGAGGCGGCGCTGCTCGCCGCCGGGGCCGCGATCGAAGCGGTCGGCCGCGGCGGCTTCGCGTTCGTCCGTCCGCCCGGGCACCACGCGTTGCCCGCACGCGCGATGGGCTTCTGCATCTTCAACAACGTCGCCGTGGCGGCCCGGCACGCGCAGGCCGAGCTCGGGATCGAGCGTGTGGGGATCGTCGACTGGGACGTCCACCACGGAAACGGGACGCAGGCGATCTTCTGGGACGACCCGACGGTCTTCTACGCCTCGCTCCACCAATGGCCGTTCTATCCCGGCACCGGCGGGCCAGACGAGCAGGACGAGACGACGCTCAACGTCCCGCTGCCGGCCGGAAGTGGCGACGACGACTACCTCGAGGCGTTCGCGGCGGTCGAGGCGGCGGTGGCGCGGTTCGAGCCGGAGCTCGTGCTTGTCTCGGCTGGCTTCGATGCCCACGTCGACGACCCGCTTGCCCAAATGGAGTTGGCGGCGACCGGCTTCCGCGAGCTCGCGCGCCGAAGCGCTGCGCTCGCCCCCCGCGTCGCGGCCGTGCTCGAGGGCGGCTACAACCCGGGCACGCTGCCGGGGCTCGCGGAGGCCGCGCTGGAAGGTTTCAGCGCCGAGCGCGGTTGAGCAGCTCGAGCGCGTCGCGGCGCGACGAGACCTCGAGCTTCGCGAGCAGGCTCTTCACGTGCGAGCGGACGGTGTGCTCGGAGATGAACAGGCGCTTCGCGATCTGGTCCGTGCCGAGGTGCTCGTCGAGCAGCAGCAACACCTCGAGCTCGCGCGCCGAGAGGGCGCGGGCGATCTCGTCCGGGACGTGCGAGTTCCGGCCGCCTTCCCGTACCTGCTGGAGCAGCCGCCTCGCCGCCGAGCCCGAGAGCGCCGCCTCGCCGTTCGCGACGCCGTGGAGGAACCCCACGATCCGCTCCGGCGGCTCGCTCTTGAGCAGATAGCCGGAGGCCCCCGCGCGAATCGAGTCGAGCAGGTTCTCGTCGGTCTCGGACGCAGTCAGGACGACGACCTCGCAGCGGGGAGCCACCAGCCGCAGCTTCGGCAACGCGGAGAGCCCGTCCAGCTCGGGCATCGTCAGGTCGAGCAGGACGAGATCGGGCTGCAGGTCGGTGGCAGCGTCGACCGCCTCGTGACCGTCAGCCGCCTCGCCGACGACGTCGAAGCCGTTCGCACGCAGGAGTGACCCCAAGGCGCTTCTCGTGAGCGGATGGTCATCGACGATCAGCACGCGGGCGGGCATCGAACTACTTATCGGCAGAAGCCCTGCTGCCGACAAGAGTGAAGGTGGACCGAAAGGCGAAGACCGCGTACCACACCTGGCTCGTCGGCGAGGCGCTCCTCGTCGCGCTGCTTGCTGCGGGCACCGCGTTCTTCGCGGCCTATCCGGACCTCCTGCCGCCGAAAGCGGTGCCCGAGCTGCGACTCGTCCTCGACACGGCCGTCATGCTCACGGGCACGCTCGTCGCGCTCCTCACGGCTTCTCGTTTCGCCGTCGAGGGCCGGCTGGCGGACCTCGTGCTCTCCGCCGGCTTCTTCACCGTGTCGGCGTCGATCCTCCTGTTCACGATCGTCCCGGCCCTCGGCGGGCTGGATTCGCGCGGCGCAGCCTGGGCGGACGTCGTCGGGCGGCTCGCCGGCTGGCTGTTGATCGCGATCGCGCCCGCGGTACGAGGGCGCGTGCGCGCGCGCGTGCTCGCGCTGGCGAACACGCTCGTCCTCCTCGTCTTGCCGTTCGCCGGCGCCTGGATCGCGAGCGGCTGGGCGGCGACCGTCCTTCCGAACATCGCCCTCGCGACGAGCGACCACCGTCCGGCCGGCCTTACCACCCTGCTCTCGCTACAGGCGTTCGTGGCGCTGTGGGCAGCCGTCGCGTTCGGCCTTCGCTTCCGCAGCCGCGGCGACGATCTCGACCGCTGGCTCGCCCTCGGGGCGACGCTGATCCTGTTTGCGCTGCTGAACCTCACCTTTACGCCGCTGCTCGGCCGCGGGGACGTCTCGCCGGCGGACTTCCTCGTCGTCCTGGCCTACGCCGTCCTGTTCGCGGGCGTCTGGCGCGCGATCCTCCAGCTCGAGCTCGGACGCGCCGTCGCCGAGGAGCGTGCCCGGGTGGCACGCGACATCCACGACGGCTTGGCGCAGTACCTCTTCGCGCTCTCGACCCACGCGAGCATGCTCGAGGCCGGAGCCGATCCCGCCGAGACGATCCCGCACCTGAAGGAAGCGGCCACGGCGGCCCAGCAGGAGGCGAAGTTCGCGGTCCTCGCGCTCTCGACCGCAGCGGGCAACGCGCCGTTCGACGCCGCGCTCCGGCGCTACGTCGACTTTCTGGTGGCCGACGGCGAGCTGGACGTCGACCTCGAGATCGACAAGGACATGCGCCTCGGGCCCGACGAGCAGATCGAGGTCTTCCGGATCGTGCAGGAGGGGCTCGCGAACGTCCGCCGGCACGCGGCCGCTCGACAGGCCGAGGTAACGATCGGGCGAAGGCCCGGCGGCGAACGTGTCGTGGTCGTCCGCGACGACGGCGCGGGCTTCTCCGGCGAAGCGGCGGGCGCCGGGCAAGGCCTGAAGAACATGCGCCACCGCGCCGCTCGGATCGGCGGGTCGCTCCA
>WNFV01016857.1_pt1 | contig 12329 bp, 9 predicted proteins | sample 5400101 | NCBI WGS metagenome assembly WNFV01 (sample SAMN13153361, study PRJNA577476) | soil metagenome | isolation source: 115 cm soil or saprolite under grassland replicate 1 | place: USA:California | collected 2016-06-15
CGGCACCCGCGGGCGCACCGGCCCGTAGTACGTCGGGCAGTGCAGGACGTCCGGCCCGCGTAGCGCGGACAGCCGGAACGGGTACCACCACAGCTCACGCAGGAGGACGGACGCGCGGTCGTCACCCCCGAACGCGACCGGCTCGACCGCGCCGATTCGCGCGAGCAGGTTGCGAAGATATCGCGCGGTGCCGGCGCGGGTCAGCCGCAGCGGCGTGACGTCCACGGCGACGTTCACGAGGCCGCCTCCCAGGCCGCGAGATGCGCGCGCCCGTTCGCGAGCCACGTGAACGAGCCCGCGTGCGCGATACCGCGCGGCACCAGCTCCTCTCGCCGGTCGAGTGCAGCCTCGATCGCACCGGCGATCGCGTCGGGGTCGCCAGGGTCCGCGCGTACCGCCGCGTCCCCGCACGCCTCGTCGAGCGACGCATGCGACGACGCGACGACCGGAACGCCGCAGGCCATCGCTTCGAGCACGGGCATGCCGAAGCCCTCGTAGAGCGACGGGTAGACGAAGACGCTCGCACCGCGGTAGAAGCGCGGGAGCTCGTCCGGCGGCGCGTAGCCGAGCCTCACGATCCCGGCGGCGTCGAGCTTCGACTGCTCGCCCCAGCCTGCGGCCCCGACGACGGCAAGGGCGAGCCGATCGTCCAGCCGGCGGTATGCCTCGATCAGCGTCGCGAGGTTCTTGCGCGGCTCGAGCGTCGCGACCGTCAGTGCGTACGGCCGCCCGAGCTCCATGTGCTCCCCGACCGGCGTGAACTCCGGATCCACTCCCGGATAGGCCACGTGAATCCGCTCCGGCGGCACGTCGAGCGTCTCGGAGACGTCGCTGCCCGTGAAGCGCGAGTTGACGATCACGACGTCGCAGGTGCGCGCCGCGTGGCGGTACTTGACGCCGTGCATGCGACGCGTGCGCGGGTGCACCCACTCGGGATGGTGCACCGGCACGAGGTCGTGGATCATCGTCGAGCGGAGGCCCGCACGCTGCGGGGGATACATCCAGTCGCTGAAATGCAGGACGTCGAAGCTCCCGAGGAGGCGTTCTGCCGGCGGCCTGCCGAGACGGCTCCAGGCCGTACGCAGCGCGTGCGCGGCCGGAACGACCGGCAGCGAGCGCTCGACGCCGACGCCCGCAAGCGAGGCCTCGATCTCGCGCTTGCCGCGGCCGCCCGCCGGCGCGAACGCGACGACGTCGTGCCCGCCCGCCTCGGCGAGACCGAGCAGCGAGCCGCGGATGTAGTTGCCGACGCCGGTGCGCGGGTGAGACAGCGGCGAGACGTCGACGACGATCCTCACCGCGTCACTGCGTCGGCACGTAATTGAAGTAGTCGATGTGCACGCCGAGTCGGCGCGGATCCGTAGCCGGTTTGCGCGAAGGCGTCACGTCGAGCACGACCTTGCAGGCTCCGTCCTTCGGCACGAGGGGGACCGAGACCGTCCGTGTCTTCGTTGTCGGCAGCATGATCACGCGGGCCGGTGTGGTCCCGGAGACCGCAATCTGCTGAGTCACGCCCGGGAAGAGACCCGAGTCGCTTCGGAGGTTGAACCGGAGCACGCCGCGCGCACACGAGAGCCGATGCCACACGACGTGCGGCGTGGTCCATGTGTCCGCGTACCAGCCGGTGACCTGCGTCGCCGTGCGGACCGGCCCGGTCATGCGGTAGAGCACGAGGTTCCGCCCGGCGTCGGCGGCGATCGGCGTGCCGTCGATCTGGGCATTCCGGTCGGCGAGCACGTAGCGAGCTCGGAGCGGGCTGCCGTGCGGGTCGACGAGGATCGCCTTCGACTGCTTGAACCGCAGCGGCGTCTCCGGCATGCCGCCGGGCAGCTGGGTGCCGAGGTCGTACACGCGGCGGATGCTCCGGTTCCAGAACTCGGTCTCCCAGATGCGGTACGGGTTGTCTCCGGACCAGATCGCGACCACGTCTGCGTCCGTCCCGACGGTGCGGTCGATCCAGTCGCCGTGCCGTACCTGGATCCCGTTCGCAAACGAGGCCGCCGATATGCGGGGGAACGAGCTCGTCCAGAGCTGGAGCGGCAGCCACGTCAGGAAGAATCCGGCCGCGACGAGCACCGGCAGGACGGGTGCGTAGCGCGCGGGCAGCCAGAGGAAGAGCGCGGCGAGGCCGGAGGCGACGGCGACCGCAAGGAGCGTGACGTTGCCGCGGCCCGTGAGGGTGTCGCCGAGGTACCACCACGGCTGGATGAACGGGGTATCGGATTGCGCGTTGATGTTCATCAAGTTGAGGAACGGGATCGTCCCCGGGAGTACGGCGCCGAGACCGGCTGCGGCGACCGCGGCGCGCGGCGGGCGCGGCTGACCCCGCTCGATCCACGCGAGCAGCGCAATCAGGAACAGGGGCGCGAGATAGAAGAGGTTGCGCTCTTCGATCCGGAACGACCACGCCGAGGCGAACACCGCGACCTCGAGCGTGAGCCACACGACGAGCGCCACGGCCGCGGCCGAGAACACCCGAACCGCCCGGTCGAGATGCCGTGCGCTCGCGGCGAGGACGATGAGCGCCGCGAACGGGAGCACGAAGAGCGAGAGGTCGAGACCCGCAAGGTGGTAGACGACCCAGCGCAGCGACGGCCACACGTGATACGTGCCGTTCGACGTCGTCACGCTGTACCCGCCGAGGATCGAAGACGGCGACTGGCCGCGCGCGACCTGGACGGCGATCACGAGCAGCGCGCCCGCTCCGACGACACCGTAGAGCGGCTTCCACGCGCCGAGCCGGCGCGGGCGCCCGCGCTCGATCCAGGCGAGGAGCAGCGGCGCCGTGAGGACGGAGGCGACGAGCGCCACGGCTTGCGCCCGCGTGAGGAACGCAACCGCGCAGAGCGCCAGCACGATCAGCTGCCGCCGAAGCGTCGGCCGCTCGAGCGCGAGCACGAGCGCATACGCAAGCCACGCGAAGACGGGATAGAACGCGTTCTCCGTCATCAACGTGCCGACGTAGACCATCGGCGGGATCGCGACGGCAAGCGCCGCCGCAGCGAGCGCCGCGCCGGGTCGAACGACCCGCCGCGCGAGCAGGAACACCGGGACGACGACCGAGCACATGAGGAGGGCGTTCACGACGCGTGCCCACTCGTAGACGTCCGGCATGCTCGTGAAGAGCTTGTAGGCCGGCGAGAGCAGCAACGGATACACGAAGCCGTAGTTCGCGTGTGCACCGCGAATCAGGAACTGGCCGGAGTCAGCGAAGCTCCGCGCCATGTCGGAGTACACGAGCTCGTCGACCATGATCCACGGCGAGACGACCCTCAACCCGAGGGCGAGGTGCACGAAGACCGCGACGACGTAGAGCGACGTGAGCCAGGCCCACATCGGCCAAGCACCTAGGAGACCCGTCCGGGTGTCTGACACCTGGACGTGGCCGTTCGGGCTGAGGAGTCCGACCTCCGCGAGCTCGGGCGCGAGCTCCGAGACGTCGACCCCCGTGACGACCGCTGCCTCGACGACGGCGCGGACGATCTTCGACTCGACCACGGGCGCTCCGCCCGTCTGTTCGAGCACCGCCGCGTAGCCCTCGGCGACGCGGTCGAGATCGTGCTCCCCGCGGATGTACGCGAGCGCGGCCTCGGACATCCGGGCACCGACACCCGGCTCCCCGAGCCTCTCCATGGCCGCGACGAGGGCGGCGACCTCCTCCTCGCCCCCGACCGGAACCTTGAGCGCGACGTCGTCGGGGAGCTCCGAGAACCAGCCGAGGTCGCTGACGACGAGCGGTTTGCCGAGCGAGAGCGCCCTGATCGCGCCGCCCGACGTCTCGCCCATCGAGGGCGCGCGAAGAAAGAGGCAGGCGTCGCAGGCCCGCATGAGCGCCCAGAGCCGCTCCTCCTCGACGTACGGCTCGCGGATCACGCCCTCCCGGTCGAGGCCGATTCGCTCGAGCCGTCCCGCGAGGTCGAACCCCGGCGCCTCCGCCCCGACGAGCAGCAGCCGCGCGTCCGGCTGCGACCGGCGGAACTCGGCAAAGGCTCGCAGCAGCTGCGGGACGCGCTTGTTCTCGTTCAGGTGGCCGAAGCAGCCGAGAAGCGGCGCGCCTTCGAGCCGCGCCGGCTCCACCTCGGGCGCAGGCCAGGCCGGATGAGGGATGCGCCAGAGCGGCCCGTCGTACCCGTGCTCCCGCACCAGCGTCTCGGCGTAGCGGGAGTGGACGATGACGCCCGTTGCGAGGTCGAGGACCTCGCCGGCCAGCGGGAACTCGGTCGGGCGGATCTCCCACAGCGGCGGCACGCGGCCCTCGAGCACGCCCCAGCCGAGCATGCGGCCCGCAGCGCCCGCCTCGCGCTCCATCGCGGAGAGGTATGCGTGACCGTCGTTGCGGCCGATCGTCATCCCCGCGACGAGGTGATGGATCACGAAGTCGTGGAGCACGACGACGCCCGGCCGGCGGCGGAGCGCGTCGACAATCCACGCGTGCGCGTCCGGGTCGTTGCCGACGTGGTACAGGGCCACGTCCGCGTCCGCGATCGGCCGCGTCCGACCGGGCCGTACGACCTCGACGTCGACGAGCCGCGAGAGCGCGGAGAGCAGGAGCATCGAGTAGTCCGCGATGCCGCTCGTGCTCGGCGGCAGCGGGCTGAAGTACGCGACCTTCACGCGACCGCCGCGAGCAAGCGATCGATACACGAGTCCCAGGTCACCGCTCGCGCGACCTCTTGCCCGGCTCGCCCGAGGCTCTTCGCCTCGTCGGCGTGCTCGCGCAGCCACACGCACGCCCGCGCGAGATCCTCGATGGTCGGCGCGACGACGAGCCCGGTTTCCCGATCGCGCACGATGTCGAGCGGGCCGCCGGCGTCGGTCGTCGTCAGGACGGGTTTCTGCGAGAGAAAGGCCTCGTACGGCACGAGCCCGTAGTCCTCGTTCACCGGGGCGTAGTACACGCCGAGGCAGCGCGCGTAGAGATCGGCCAGCTCCGCGTCGTCGATCCGCCCGGTGAATGTCGCGCGACCGTCGAGCCCGCGCGCGCGCGCAAGCTTCTCGAGCCGGTCGCGGTCGGGACCGTCGCCGGCGATCACGACGCGAAGACCCGGCGCGTGCGCGGCGGCCTCGATCAACAGGTCGATGCGCTTCGCGCGATCGAGCCGGTTGACCGAAAGAATGAAGTCCTCGTACCCGTCGCAATGGAAGTCGAGCGGCGCGGGCGGAGGCGCGAGCACCTCCGCCTCGAGCCCGACGGAGTCGCGGAGGCGCCCGGCGACGATCGACGAGGTGGTGAAGATCTTGCGCGCCTCGCCCAGCGTCACGCGGTCGAATTCGAGCACCTTGCGCCGGATCGCCCGGTCTTCGGCCGAATCGGAGAACTGGCCGAGCTCGGTGCGGTCGAGGTCCCAGGCCTGCCGGAACTGGTGGAGCAGCCAGACGACCTTGCGCGGATGGCGAATGCCGTACGACGGGAACTTCGTCGCGATCACCGCGTCGATCGGCTGCCCGACTGCCTCGTCGAGGTCGAGCAGCCGCCAGAGGAAGGCCTGCGTCAGCACGCGCTCGCCCGGATACCACTTGTACGGCACGGTGACGAGCTCCGTCTCGTGGCCGTGCTCGCGCAGCGCCTGGACGAGCCCGTCCGCGAAGATCTCGGTGCCGCCGCGCTCGAACGGCACCTGCGGCATGCAGACGGCGAGCCTCATGGGCGGTCGCGCTCGAGCTCGTCGACCCGGCGTGCGAGCTCGTCGACGAGCCGGAGCAGCGCGTCGTTGAAAATCCGCTGCTCGGCGAAGGCGGGCTCGATGTACCAGCGCACGAGCTTGCGGAGGACGCGCTTGACCTGGAATGCCGCCCAGCCCTTCGCGCCGGGGCGTCTCAGGAGCGGCTTGTCGGCGCTCACCGCCCAGAACCGCTCCGCGAGCCCGCGCATCGCCGCCGGGTCGCGGGCATCGCGGTCGATTGCCCGCTTCAGCTCCTCGTAGACCCGGTCGACGTCAGCAGGCTCCAGCTCCGCCTCCGGCATCGGCGGGATTGTAGTGAGCGGGTGTTACGGAGCGGTTTGGGCGACCGCTATCCACTGATACGCGAAGAGTTGTGGGCGCAGGCGTCCGACGGCCCGGCCGAGGCCGTCGAGGAGGTCGGAGTCGCCGGGAACCGGCACCGAGAAGTCGATCTCCACGTGCTCGTAGCCGGCACGGTGGAGGGCCTCGGCCAGGGTCGCGCGGGTGAAGAGGTGGGTGTGCGTCCGATCGAGGATGCCGCGGTCGGTGTACCGCCAGCGGCCGCCGAGGAGCGAGAGGCGGATCGCCCAGTTCGCGACGTTCGGGGTGGAGAGCACGATGCGGCCGCCGCGCTTCAAGAAGGGCCGCAGCCGGGTGAGCGCGGCCCCCGGATCGCGGAGATGCTCGACCACGTCGCCGCACAGCACGACGTCGAACGAGCCGGGCTCGAGCGGCAGCTCCATCGTCTCGACGTCGCCGACGAGCACGCGCTCGCAGAAGGCCTCGGCGGCGCGGGCTGCCACTGGATCCAGCTCTACCCCGACGATCGTGTTGCCGCGTTCGGAGAGCGGTTGCGCGAGGTAGCCGCTCGAGCAGCCGACGTCGAGCACGCGCCGACCGGTGCCGACCGCCTCGAGCAGCTTCGCGTGCGCACGGTGGCGGCGCTCGTTCAACGGGACGTATCCGCTCATTCGGCGGCGGCGGCGTCGACGAGCAGCGCGACGAGCTCGTCGAAGGACACGGACGGAGCCCAGCCCAGCCTCGTGCGGGCCTTCGACGCATCGCCGACGAGATGATGAAGCTCGGCCTGGCCGCGCTTGAGCGACTCGTCGACACGCACGTGCCCGCGCCAGTCGAGCCCAACGTGGGCGAATGCCGCCTCGACGAGCTCACCGACGGTGTGCAGCTCGCCCGTAGCGACCACGTAGTCGTCCGGCTCGTCCTGCTGCATCATCAGCCACATCGCCTCGACGTAGTCGCGCGCGTACCCCCAGTCGCGCTGCGCGTCGAGGTCGCCGAGCACGAGCTCTCGCTCGCGGCCGGCCGCGATCGCGACGACGCCGTGCGCGACCTTGCTCGGCAGGAAGTCGAGCGGCCGGCGCGGCGATTCGTGGTTGTAGAGGATCCCGCCGCTCGCGTGCAGGCCGTAGCGGCGCCGGTACGAGTGGAGGATGAAGTGGCCGTACGCCTTCGCGACGCCGTAGGGCGTCACCGGCGCGAGCGGCGTCGACTCCGTCTGCGGTACCTCCGCGGGCTCGCCGAAGATCTCGCTCGACGACGCCTGATACACCCGGATGCTGCTGTCCACCGTGCGGACAGCTTCGAGCAGCGAGGTGACGCCGACAGCCGCGAACTCGGCCGTCTCGACCGGCGCGAGCAGCGCCTCCGCAAGATACGAGCCGTCCTGCCCGCCGATACCACTGACGATCGCGCGGCGCTCGCTCAATGAAGCCCTCGCACGTACGTCCATGCATCCGTGAGCCCGAACGAGCGGATCGAGAAGATCACGAGCGCGTACACCGCGACTCCGGCCGCCGCCGCCGGCACGGGCGACAGCAGGAGTGACAGCCCCCCGAAGGCGAGTGCGCTCGCTGCGCCGACAGCCAGCGCGAGCCGCGCGAGACCCACGGCGGCGATGGCGAGGGTGTGTCGCGACAATCCAGCCATCAGACCGAGTGAGATGACGAACGTCGCGAGCCCGACCGCGATCGCGACGCCCGGCAGGCCCCACGCACGCCGCAAGCCGAGGCCGAGCGGGATGAACGCTGCGAAGCCGACCAGCGCAAGCGGCAGGAGCACCTTGCGACGTCCCGCCACGAAGACGAGCGGGAACGTCACCGCAAAGCCGACCCACGCCACCATCCACGGCGACAGGTACACGACGAGATGTCCGAGCTCGCGTCCGACCCGGCCGCCGTAGGCGTCGCCGAGCACGAACTGCACGATCCTGCCGCCGACGAGGGCGAAGACGCCGGCCGCCGCGCCGACGATCGAGAGGCTGATCCAGCCGGCATGTACGACGTGCCGGCCCGCCTCCTCGGGATCGACGCCGCGCCTCGTGAGCGGTGCTGACGAGATGAGCCCGAGTGAGAACGCGGTCGCCCCGACGAGCGTCGAGGCGGCGAGATATGCATACGAAAAGCTCGTAACGCTGCCGACGCCGAGCCTCGCCGCGAATCGGAGCGCGAGCAGATAGCAGCCTTGCAGCGCGAGCGGTACTGCGGCGCCCTCGAGCAGGCGCCAGAGCCGCAGCAGAACGTCCAGCTGCGCCGGCATTGCCCCCGCGAGGGCGCGCTTGCGGACGAGCGCCGTCACCGGCACTGCGAGCGCGACGCAGGCGTTTACCGCCAGCCCCCACGCGAGCGCCACGATTCCGACGGTATCCGCGAGCGCGGCGAAGACGACGAGCCCCGAGATGCCGCCGAGCGCGAAGCCGAGGGCGGCCGTGCCGTAGCTGTTGAGCGCGGCGAGCGCGCTCGCGGCGAGCGCCGCGAGCAGCTGTACGAACGCCGCGGGCACGAGGATCGCGAGCGCGCGACCGGCGACGTCGCCCGCGCGGGGCGGGAGGTCGCCGGTGATCAGGTCGCCGAGCGGCCCGGAGAAGACGGCGACGAGCACCGAGACCGGGAGCGCGAGGCCGAGAAACGCGAGGGCGGACGCCCGGCTCTCGCCGCCGAGACGTCCGGCTGCGGCGGCGCGAGTCAGGTCCGGGACGACGACCATCCGGAACGCCTGCGCCGCGAGTACGAGCACGAGGTACACGCCGTACGCGGCGAGGAAGCCGTCGGTCTCGGCGGTACGGCCGAACTTCTGGGCCAGGAGCGCTCCCGCTCCTGCGGCGGCGAGTGCGAGCACGACCTGCGCGAGGCCCGTGAGGGCGCCGCTGCGCACCGCGCTGCGTGTTCGGAGCATGTTGAGACTCACCAAAGCCATCGGAGGACGACGCTACTCTAGGCGGGTGCGCGTGCTGATCACCGGGGGCGGTGGGTTCCTCGGTTCTCATCTCGTCGAGCGCGTCCGGCGCGAGGGCATCGAGCCCTTCGTCGCCCGTCGCCGCGACTACGACCTGACGAAGGCCGGCGATGTCGAGCATCTCTTCGAGACGGCGCAGCCCGAGGTCGTCATCCACCTCGCGGCCGAGGTAGGTGGGATCGGCGCGAACCGCGCGAATCCGGGCCGCTACTGGTACGCAAACCTGATGATGGGCGCACTGGTGCTCGAGCAGAGCCGCGCCGCCGGGGTCGCCAAGGTCGTCCTGCTCGGGACGATCTGCTCGTACCCGAAGCTCGCGCCGATCCCGTTTCGCGAGACCGATCTCTGGGATGGGTATCCGGAGGAGACGAATGCGCCGTACGGCGTCGCGAAGAAGGCGCTCCTCATCGGCGCGCAGGGCTACCGCGCGCAGTACGGCCTTAACTCGATCTATCTCCTTCCCGTGAATCTCTACGGGCCGCGCGACAGCTTCGACCTCGAGACGTCGCACGTGATTCCGGCGCTCATTCGCAAGATGGTCGAGGCGCAGGAGCGCGCGGAGCCCGAGATCGTGTTGTGGGGCGACGGCTCGCCAACACGCGAGTTTCTCTACGTCGAGGACGCCGTCGAGGGCATCTGGCTTGCGACGACGCGCTACGAGGATCCCGAGCCGGTAAACCTCGGGACGGGCGACGAGATCTCGATCCGCGAGCTCGCAGAGCTCGTGGCAGAGCTCACCGGCTTCGAAGGCGCGATCGTGTGGGACACGAGCAAGCCGAACGGCCAGCCGCGGCGCAAGCTCGACGTCTCCCGCGCCGAGGAGCGCTTCGGCTTCCGGGCCGCGACGCCGTTCCGCGAAGGCCTCGAGCGGACGATCGCGTGGTACCGGCAGACTGCGGCCACTGCAGTGCCGCGATGAGCGCCCATGCCCCGGCGCTCTCCGCCGGACGCCTCTGGGCGCAGCGCACACGACTGGCGGCGGCAAGAGTCGAGGCGTGGCCGGTGCCTCGCGTTCTCGGCGCATTCGTCCTCGTCGAGTGGCTCGCGGTGCTTGCGCTCGCGCTGACCGTCCGGCACAGCGGCTGGCTCTACTACCAGGGCGGCGACCAGCTCTGGTACTACACGCTCGGCTGGCTCCTCGGGCACGGTCAGCTAAGCCAGACAGAAGTCGGCTACGGGTGGTCGGTCGTGCTGGCACCGCTCTCGCGGATAGCAGGACCGAACCTCGTCTCGGCGCTACCGGTGATCCTGCTCCTGAACGTGCTCGTCCTGCTTCCGGCGGCGATGCTTGCCCTCTACGGCATCGCTGTCCGCATCGGCGGCCGCCTGTTCGGCTACTGGACGCTGCTCGTCTGGATCGCGGTGCCGTTCATCGGCATCGTCTACACGAACGCGGGCTACCACCAGCGCTACACGGAGCTGACGCTGCCGCAGTCGCTCGGGCTGACGGCGATGGCCGACTTCCCGTCGACCGTTGCGTGTCTGGCGACGGCGTACTTCGTCGCGCGCGTCGTCTTCGACGAGCACCCGCAGCTCATCGACGCTGTCGCAGGCGGCGTCGCCGCCGGAGCGACGATCGCGATCAAGCCTTCGGCTGCCCTCTTTCTCGTCGGGCCTGCTCTCGCGTTCGCCTACCGCCGCCGCCTCGTCTCGGCGGCGGCCTTCGTCGTTGGCATCCTCCCCGCCCTGCTCGCGCTCATGGTCTGGAAGCAGCGCGGGCTCGGACACCTTCCGATCCTCGGCGCGCCGGGCGGACGGCCGCTTGCCGACGGCGCCGGACTAGCGGCCGGCGCCCCGATCGCTGGGCTCGACTTCGGCAAGTACTTCAACAACCTCAGCTGGCAGCACTTCATCGACGAGCTCGATCAGCTCCGGGAGCACTTCTGGAGCGGGCGGCTGCTTCAGTGGCTCGTGGTGGCGGGGATGATCGGGCTCGCGCGGCGCTCAAGGACCGGCCTGCTTCTCGTGGGCGGCTCCTTCGCGGCGTACATCGTCGTGAAGGGCAGCTATCAGGGCGCCGGCATCGAAGACAGCAGCCTCTTCCGGATCATGATGCCCATCTTCCCTGCCTTCGTCATCTGCCTCGCGTCCCTGCCGTTCCTCCTGCCGCATGCACCGCGGCGGCTCGCGGAGTCGAGGCCCACCGTCAGGCCGGCGGCGACGCGCAGGCAATGGACGCTCGTCACGGCGGCGGTCGCAGTCTCGGGCGTGGCGCCACTCGCCGCGTTCGCAGCTGCGGACACCAACGGCGGCCTCGTTGCCGCAAACATCGGCAAGACCGGGATGCCGATCCCGGCGAACATCGACCTGGGGCTCGAGGCGACGGTGCGACGGGGCGCGGTCACGCTCCGCTGGCGCGGCGGCCAACCGGCGGGCGGCCCGGTCTTCTTCCGTATCTGGCGCGCGCACCGGGACGTCTTCCGGTGCACGGTAGGTTCGGGGGGCAAGCTGTGCAACGTCTCCCTCCCCGAGGTGGGAGTCGCCCGGACGCCCGAGTTCCGTGACCGCCCGGCTGCCGGGCGCTGGGTCTACCGGGTGGCGATCGCAGCCAACTGGCTCAACGACCCGGCCTACGGCGACCCGTACCTCGTCAGCCGGCCCCTTGTCGTAACCGTCCAGTGAGCGCCGCATCACTCGCTGCGGCAGCTCCGGCCCCACGCACGCGCGGGCGGACGCTGGCCGCGATCGTGTCGGGGGGAGCGCTCATCGGGGCCGTCGCCGTGGCCGTCGCCGCCGCGACCCAGGCTGCGCCGAGTGCGGTCTCGCCGATCACGCCACCCGGCAACTGGAACGGCGCGTGGGTGGGCGGGCTCACCGCGGCGTTCGTGCTCTACGGACTCGGGGCCTACTTCGCGTGGAGCGGACAGCTGAGCCTGCGCGTCGCTGTGGCCGTTGCGATCGCGGTGCAGGCGATCCCGCTTGCTGCACCGCTCCTTCTCTCCAAGGACGCGTACCTCTACTGGGGCGAGGCTCGCGTCATCACCGTCCACCACGCGAATCCGTACCGGGCGGCGCCGGCCGACTATCCGAACGATCCGGGACTGCGCTGGATCTCCGAGTCGTGGCGCGACGAACCCGCTCCGTATGGGCCGGCTTGGGAGCTCGCCGCAACGGCGCCGGCCGCCGTGGTTGGGGCTTCGGCTCACCGTGCCGAGCTCGCGTACCGCGTGTTCGCGGTGGTCGCGCTCGCCGCGTCGATCGCTCTCGTCGCGCGGCGGACTCGAAACGCCGCAGCAGTTGCGTTGCTCGGCTGGAGCCCGCTGCTTGCGATCCACTTCGGCGGCGGCGGTCACAGCGACGCCCTGATGATGCTCTTCGTCCTCGGCGCGGTCACGGCCGGCACCACCGCGCGCGGCGCCGCGCTCTGGCCGATCGCCTCGGCCTTCAAGCCGTTCCCGCCGATCCTCGTCCCGC
>WNFV01016900.1_pt1 | contig 12327 bp, 16 predicted proteins | sample 5400101 | NCBI WGS metagenome assembly WNFV01 (sample SAMN13153361, study PRJNA577476) | soil metagenome | isolation source: 115 cm soil or saprolite under grassland replicate 1 | place: USA:California | collected 2016-06-15
CTGCTCCCGCGGTCATCCATTGGGTGTCGCCGTCGGTGATCAGCCCGCCGCCGCCGTTGGAGTCCTGGTGCTGGAAGATGCCGTCGATCATGTAGGTGACGGTCTCGAACCCGCGGTGGGGGTGCCACGGGGTCCCCTTGGGCTCACCGGGGGCATAGTCCACCTCGCCCATCTGGTCCATGTGGACGAACGGGTCCAGGGCGGCCAGGTCGACGCCGGCGAACGCGCGCCGCACCGGGAAGCCTTCACCCTCCAGGCCGGACGGCGCCGTGGTGACCGACACCACGGGGCGGTCGGCTGCTGCCGGGTCGGGATCGGGGATGCGTGGCAGGACCATGGTGTCGGCGCTGATGGCTGGCATGACCGCTCCTTGGGTGCTGGACGGGCTCAGGCGATGTCGCCGGTTTCAAGGATAGTTGCCCGTGCAACATTCCCTCGCTGTTGGGGTTGCGAGCGCTGGCTTCATGCTCAATCGGCCTGTCCGGGTCGTTTCTCTGTGATGGGCCACCCACGATCTCGGAGGAGCGCCGCGCGCTTCCGTGATCCGTCAACGGTCCAAGCAGGCGGCGTCGGTCTTGGTGAGGAGCCGCTCCAGGCCGTCAAGGATCAGGTCGAGCCCGAACTCGAACTCCTTGCCGTAGTCGTAGCCAGGCTGGAGGACGTGCTCGGTGGTCAACTCGGCGAGGTAGGGGTACTGCGCGGAGGGGAACCGCGCCAGGAACGCCTCCGCGACATCGGGAACCGTCTCGGGGCCGCCGAACGGCAGGGCGGCTTCTTCCAGCGCGAACCCGTAGATGTAGCTGTCGAGCAGCGAGTAGGCGTGCGCGGCCATCGCGATCGAGAAGCCGGCGCGGCGGAGCGTGCCGAGCACCGCGTCGTGATGCCGTAGGGTGGCGGGTCCGGAGTTGGTTCGCGACTCCATCAGCGGGGTCGCCCAGGGGTGGCGTCGGAGCACGCCGCGGGCGGAGATGGCACGCTGGCGCATCGCCTGTCGCCAGTCGGCATCGGCCGGGGGCAGGTCGATCTCGCTGAAGACGACATCGATGATGCCGTCGAGGATCACTTCCTTGTTCGCCACGTGGTGATAGAGCGACATGGGCTTGACGCCCAGCTCGTGGGCGAGCGACCGGATCGTCAGCGACCCGATGCCTCCCGCGTCCGCGACGGCGATCGCCCCGCGCAGCAGCCGTTCTCGGCTGAGCGGGAGCCGCCGCTTCGCATCGGCGACGGCCTTTGGCGGCATCGCACCTCCTGATCAGCGGTCGGACCACTGAACCGTGGATGGCGGCCCGGCAGACATTGCTGTTGACGGCCTCCATCGTAGCAGGTATCGTACTAAGTATGGCGTACTTAGTACGGGAGCTGGGATCGGGCCCGGCAGGGTGCCCGGGCTAGCTCCCGCCTAAAGAGGAGACGACGATGGAATCACCGAGGCAAGCTGGACCGCTCCACGGCACCACTGCGGTCGCTGCCGACGGGCACCTGGAGGACCCCGGCTCGAGGAGCTCCGAACAGAGGCGTGATCCGATTCAAGCCATCCACACCGCAAGCACCACGGCAGGGATCGCTCTGCTGCTGCTCGCGCTCCTCGCCGCGTTCGGAGATCTGGTCGTGATGGGGCGCCTGGTGGTGGAGGGCGATGCGGTGCGGACCGCGGCGAACCTCGCGAGCTCCGAGACGCTGTTCCGCCTCGGCATTGCGAGCCTGCTCGTCGTCGCCGGCCTGGACGTCGTCGTAGCCTGGGCGCTGTTCACGGTGTTCGAGCCGGTAAGCAGCCGCCTGTCGATGCTGGCGGCGTGGTTCAGGGTCGTCTACGCGGCGATCTTCGCGGTCGCGATCGCCCAGCTGGCGGGAGTGCTTCGCCTGCTTCCCCAGGCCAAGGGGCTGGCCGCGCAGGTGCTGTTGGGAGTCCAGGCGTACGAGGACATCTGGACCGCAGCCCTGGTCCTGTTCGGATTCCACCTGATCCTACTCGGCATTCTCGCCTGGAGAGCGTCCTACGTTCCGACCCTCCTCGGCATCTTGCTGGTGGTTGCAGGACTCGGGTATGCGGTCGACGGCTTCGGCATCCTGCTGTTCGCCGGCTACGAGGCGAACGTGGCGGCGTTCACCTTCGTCGGCGAGGTCGTCCTGATCGTCTGGCTGCTGGTCAAAGGGCGCCGCATCACGGTGAGGTAGAGAACCGGAGCGGGGCCGTTGGCCTCGTGCGGTGCCTGCGCTGCCGAGCAAGCGTCGACTTCGACGCCGCAGGAAGGGAGACGACGATGGGGTCAAGCAGGCAAGCAGGACGGCGCGCCGGCACCACTCAGCCCGCTGCCGACGGACGTGTCGAGGGCTCCGGATCGGCGAGCGCCGGATCGAGGCGGGGCGTGATGCGAGCCATCGTGCAGGAGGCCTACGGCTCCGCCGACGCTCTGCGTCTGGCAGAGGTCGACAGGCCCGACATCGCCGCCAACGAGGTCCTGGTGAAGGTGCGCGGGGCCGGGGTGGACCGGGGCACCTGCATGTCATGACGGGCCGGCCCTACCTGATGCGGGTCATCGGCTTTGGGTTGCGTGGTCCGAAGCAGCGCGTCCCCGGGCTGGACGTGGCCGGCACGGTGGTGGCGGTCGGCTCTGAGGTGACCAGGTTCCAGGCCGGCGACGAGGTGTTCGGCATCGCCAGGGGCTCGTTCGCCGAGTACGCGGCCGCGCGGGAGGACAAGCTGGTTCGCAAGCCGGCCAACCTCAGCTTCGAGCAGGCCGCCGTTGTTGCGGTCTCGGGGGTTACCGCCCTGCAGGGCCTGCGCGACGCCGGGCGCGTCCAGGCGGGGCAGAAGGTGCTGGTCATTGGGGCATCGGGAGGCGTCGGCAGCTACGCCGTGCAACTGGCCAAGGCCTTCGGCGCACAGGTAACTGGTGTGTGCAGCACCGCGAAGGTCGATCTGGTCCGCTCGATCGGGGCCGACCATGTCATCGACTACACCCGAGAGGACTTTGCGGAGGGTCCACGGCGCTATGACCTGATCCTCGACATCGGTGGCGACAGCCGGCTGTCGCGGCTGCGGCGGGCGCTGGCTCCCAGGGGGACGCTGGTCATCGTGGGCGGCGAAGGTGGGAGGTGGACCGGCATGGCGCGGCAGGTCCGCGCGCTCGCCCTCTCTCCGTTCGTGCGCCAGAGGCTGACCATGTTCATCGCCAAGCAGCGGGACGCCGACCTGGAAGCGCTGCGCCGATTCATCGGGGCCGGTCAGGTCACTCCGATCGTCGGCGCGACCTACCGGCTGACCGAGGTACCCGACGCCATGCGCCGCCTCGAAGCCGGAAGAGCCCGGGGCAAGCTCGCCATCACGATCTGACGCACGCCGTCGACCACGGGTCGACAAGGCTGACCGGACCCGGATCAATGGGCGGGTCACGCCTTGCCCCTGCCTCGACACGGATGCCCAAGGCCCACCCCGAGGCTCCCTGGCCACAGTCCGCGCGGCAGGCGAGGCGTACGATGCGACCCGCGGCGTCTATTGCCCCTCAGGGCCGAGGCCGAGCAGTGAGGAACCGCGATGCCCCTACCGCGCTGGCTTGCCTGGATCAACAAACGGGTCTTCAACCCGAGAGAGATCCGCCGGGGCGTCCGGCCGGTGTTGATCCACGTGGGCAGATCGTCGGGCAAGACCTACCGCACTCCCCTCGACGCCCACCCCCTCCCCGATGGCTACCTGTTCATCCCGATGTACGGGCCGCGCACCGACTGGCTCAACAACGTCCTTGCCGGGGGGGCGGCACGCCTGTCGATCGGCGGCAAGCAGATCGAGTTGGAGTCCCCGCGCATGGTGAGGAAGCGGGACATCTGGCCACTGCTGCCGACCACCACCAAGACCCCGCCGGGCATCTCGGACCAGTCCGAACTGCTGCGCATGGACGTCCGCCGACGAGGCTGATTCCCACGCGCCGCGGGACCGGGCGCCAACTCGGACCACACCGTCCGCCATCGACCGTCAATCGCTTGCTCGGCCCGCTTGGACAGACCCGGACGAGGGGGCGTACCCGTACAGGTCAGCTCCGCCAGCAGCGGCAGCACCCGGCGACGCAGCTGCTCATCGCCTTCGGTCAGGTCGGCCAGCGCCGGCATGGCGAAGGTCCGCACGATCCGGCTCTCATCGCCAAGAAAGCCGCCGAGGATGCTGACCGCCTGGGTCCGCTGCTGCGGGTGAGGGCAAGCCGCGGCAGCAGCTGCGCGACATGCCAGCGGACCTCGTGCTGGTCGATCGCTGCCACCTCGGTGAGCACCAGGTCCTCCGGCCCGCAGCAGATCCGCACGGCGGCGCGTGATCTTCTCCACGGCGTCCGCCGCGCGCATGCGCACCACCGCATCCGGCACGAGCATGGCGTCAACCAGCAGGCGGAACTGGTCAGGGTCGGCCGGCACGTCGCCGACGACCCCGATCGAGCGCCGGCCACCGCCTTGCAGCTTGGCGACCAGCGGATCCATCACCAGATCATCACACAACGATGGCCGGACACCGAAGACCCCTGCATTGGCGGCTCTGGCCGGGCGCGTGGGCGAGTCATGAGCTGGCCGGTGTGGTTGCCCGCAGCTGGGTTGCCGGTGTTGCCGACAGCGTTGGCTTCCGCCAGGTCCACGCGTACCAGACAATGAACAGGGTGCAGGCAATCTCGATGGCGGCGAAAAACACGTAGAAGACGTTCACCGGTCCACCGGTCATTGACCAGATGACCGAGGCGGTGTGTAGCAGGCCCACAAGGATGTTCGCCCATCGATTGGCGCCATAGGGCAGCACCCGGGACAGCAGGACCATCACGATCGCGGTCTCCATGAGGATCGCCCCAACCAGGACGAATCCCTGGGTGATTCGGATGTCGCCGACATACCCCGACAGGATCCGCTGGTGTTCTTCCTTTTGCAGGACCGGGTTGAAGAACAGCGTCATGATGTCGGCATAGGCGTAGTTCAAGATCGCGAAGATCCACAGTGTGGAAAGGAGGACCTCCCGGTCGTGCAGACGTGTGCGACACCGCCAGCGGCAGCCACGATCCGCCGCGGCGTGGGGTCATTTTCCGGCAGACCCGCTACGCCGCAGCATGGTCCCGGAATCGGCTGCGCGGCCAGGGTCGCCTGACCCGTGCCTGTCAGGACCAAGGCCTTGCCGGCCGGCGTCAAACGGTGATGGCGTGGCGGGCCCGGCGTTCTGGAAGGTGCCCACGGGGCCGGAGGGCGCCCCGAACCGAGCTGCCCTCCGCCGCCTTCCACCGCGCAGCGGCCGGGCGCGGCCACCGCGAGGACGCGCCTCATGCGGGGCTGACCGGCTGGCGGATGATCGTCCTCAGCCGCTCCGGCGCGGTTCGCCGCGGGTCACCCAGGTAGATCTCGTGGTGCTTGTGCCGCCTGCCGTCGAAGCTGCGCCCTGCGCGTGGATGAACGCATGTAGCGCGGCGATCGTCGGGCCTTCGGCGCTGTAGGGCCCCAGATGCAACACCTGCGCGGCGGGGCCCTCGGTGAAGCGTTCCAGCCGAAGCTCACCGGCCGCCGGGAGCTGCTTGGCCGCCGCGACCTGCCGCGCCGTCTGCTCGGCCAGTTCCAGGGTCACCTGGGCGGGCTGGCGGATCATCATCGTCCAGTCCCAGTCGCCCTTGCGTTGGACGCTGAACTCGGCCATGTCCTGGGCCCACCACAGCCCCTCCAGCGGGCCGACGCGGTAGGACAGGCCGAGTCGCTTCTTGAGCGCGAACTTCAGCGCGTAGGAGACGGTGTACAGGGCCTGCACCGCCTGCTGGTAGCGCTGGGAGTGGTTGGGGTCGCCGTTCCCGTCGATCATCAGGAAGCTGAGCTCGGGGACGTCGACCATCGCAGGGGTCCGCCGGGCGCGGTAGAGCCGTTGCAGCTCCTGCTCGGGGTCGGTCACGGTCGTCATCGAGATCCCCTTTCGGTCAAGGTGGTGGTGGACTCGCGCGTGCTGGCGGCATTGCTGCGCCCGTCGGCCGGAAGGCGGCGAGCAGGCGGCGACCTGGTCGGGCTAGTCCTCGGGCGGCAGGTGGCCCGCCTGCCCGACCGTCCGTGACGCGGCGGCGGGACGGTCGGTCACTGCCAGCTCTCGACCAGCGCGCGACCGCGACCAAGATGGTCCCGAACCCGTTGACCACCGACCGAGTCGGGATCAGATGCGCCAGGCCCCAGGCGGCAACCACCAGCGATGCCGCGTACAGCAGTGTATTGGCAAGCACGGGCGCCTCCGTGGTCCATGGACCTCCTCGTAGGCTCCTCAGTCGCCCAGGCCGCAGGCAGAGCCAGGGTGCCCGGTGCTTGTGGGCCCATCCGCTCTGGACCCTGGACCGGGTTCGCCCTGTCAGGTCGGCGGTTGCCCGGTGAGCCCTGGAGCCGGTGGTGGACCTGCGGTGCGAGGAGCACGCTCCGTGGGCTTGCCTGGGACGGGACCTGGGGTCCCGGCCCTGGAGGGCCGTTGGACCCTCCCTGTGTTCTAGAGCTTCTGCTCTAATCAGTGCATGGACACGACAACGAGGCAGCGGCGGAGGCGGTCGGAGCTGACCAGGAGACGGATCCTGGAGGCGGCTCGGCGGCTGTTCAACGACCGTGGCACCGCGGCGGTCAGCACCAACCACATCGCCGCGGCGACCGGCATCAGCCCGGGCAACCTCTACTACCACTTCCGCGACAAGCACGACATCATCCGGGCGCTGCACGCCCACTACGCAGCCGCGCACGAGGATCGCTGGGAGCCAAGCCCCGACCCCACCCAGAACCTGGCACGGCTGGGCGAGAACCTGGCCGCGGGGATGGCATTGGCGTTCCAGTACCGGTTCTTGGAGCGTGAGATCCTTGCCCTGCTGCGCGCCGACCCCAAGCTGCAGGCCGCCTATCGGGAGTTCTACCAGCGTCGACTGGGGCAGTGGGTGGCGTTTGGGGAGCAGCTGGTGGCCCAGGGCGTGCTGCGGCCGCCACGCCCACCAAGGACCCTGCATGACCTGGCGGTGGCCATCTGGCTGATCGCCGAGAGCTGGATTGGCTTCCTGGACCTCACCGGCGATCCCGCAGACCCCCGGCAGGTGGCCAGGGGCGCCGACCTGGTCCTGGTCGCGCTGGAGCCCTACCTCACCGCCAAGGGCCGCCGCGCCGTGGCGGCCCTGGCGCCTGCGACCGCCCGGGGCGAGCAGGATGACGCAAAGGAGCAACCATGACACTGCACGTGATCGTCGGATCGGGCCCGGTCGGATCGGCGACCGCGATGCGGCTGGCCGAGCAGGGCCACCACGTCCGCCTGCTCAGCCGCTCGGGCGGCGGCCCCGCGGTGCTACGGGCCCGTCGACCACCCCATCAGTGAGCGCGACCCACTCCGCCCCACCGGCCCGAAGGGGAGGGTGCGGGCGGCGATCTGGACCCAGGCGCTGGCCGCGCACCAGGCCGGGCGGGTCCGGGTGACCGAAGCCCGCGCCAGCGATTACTTCGGCCCCGGCGCCCGCCAGCAAAGCCACCTCGGCCAGCGGTCGGTCCCCCGGCTGCTGCGCGGCCGACCCGTCCGCGTGTTCGGCGACCCGGACGCCCCCCACAGCTGGACCTACCTGCCCGACATCGCCGCCGCCCTGGCCACGCTGGGCACCGACCAGCGGGCGTGGGGTCGCGCCTGGCACGTGCCGACCAACCCGCCGATGCGCCAGCGGGAGGTCTTCGGGGTGCTGGCCCGCCTGGCCGGCGTGCCCACGCCCAGCGTCAGGGCCATGGCTGCCTGGCAGCTTCGGGTGGCGCGGGCGTTCGTGCCGTTCGTGCGGGAGCTGGAGGAGGTCGGCTACCAATTCCAGCGGCCGTTCGTGCTCGATTCCTCCGCCTACCAGACCACCTTTGGGACCCGACCAACCCCGATGCAAGACGCGCTGGCGGCCACGCTGGCGTGGTGGATCGGGCAGGGCCGCGCTGCGGCCTGACGGAAAGGAGCAACGACGATGAAGACGCTTGCCGAAACGACCCGACCGCCGCAGCTGCCCCCGCCCACTGCTGCCCGGGTGGCCTGGCGGCGCCGCGTGGCCCGGGTCGGCTCGCTGATCCAGCTCGGCTTTGCCGCGCTGTGGCTTGGCCGCGGGACGCTGGCCAGCGGCTGGCCGGCACGAGCGCCGATCGCACTGGCCCTGGTGGCGGCCGCCGTGTCCATCGGGGTGTGGGGGGAGCGGAGGACGCGGGGGCTGGCGCCACGGCCGGCGGGCCCGGCCGCCCGACCGCTGGAGCGGGCGGTCACCATCGCCACGCTGGCGCAACTGGCGGCCAGCTTCGGGCTGCCGCTGGTGGTGGCGGCGCTGGGCCGGCCCGACCTGATCGTGGGGACCGTGTCGGTGACCATCGGGATGCTGCTGCTGTGGCTCCGCACCAGGCTCGGAACCCCTGGGCACCTGGTGGCCGGCGTCCTGCTGGTGGTGGTGCCGGTGGGGCTGGCCGCGGCGCTGGCCGGCAACGCGCTGACGGCCGCCACGGGCCTGGCCACCGGGGTGATCCTGCTGGGCAGCGCCGTCGTCGGGGTGCGCTCGCTTGATCCGGCGGGGAGTCCCGATGGGGTCTGAACGCCGGCGCGGTCCCCGGTCGGCGCCCCAGCAGCGTGCGCAGGGCGAGCGGGCCGTGCGCTGGCTGCGGCGCAGCTACCGCACCGGCGCCGTCGTCGACGCTGCGGCCGCGCTGGCATGAGCTGCCCTGCGCGGCTATGGCCGGTGCGGCTGGCCCCCTGGGTAGGCCGTGACCGCCCGCAGTTCACCGACGGTATGGGAGCCGGCGTGGCGCTGCTGGCGGGGTGGACGCTGCTGCTGCTGTGGGCCGATCGCCGTCCGCTCCAGCACAAGGGTGTCCTACGGCTGACCATACTGGTAATCAGCGGGCTGATGGCCAAACGGCGAGCACGCCCGCCACGCCGGCCTCACCACCAGTCGTGCCTGGCCCCACGCGCGCGCTGCAGCTCGGCCTGCTCGCCCTGTTCGGCGCCAGCTATGGCCTGGCGCGACGCTTCAAGCAGTGAATGGAGGCACCAGATGGATCCAGCGATCTCACGGGCGGCTGATCACGGGATGCTCCTCGGGGATCGGGCGGGCCACGGCGCGGCGGCTGGCACGCGCGGGCTGGCCGGTGTACGCCACCGCGCAGCGACCGGCATCCATCCAGGACCTGGCTGGCAGCTGCACGATCCTGCCGCTGGACGTCACCGACGAGGCGTCGATGCAAGCAGCGGTGGCGGCCGTCGAGCGGGAGGCGGGAGCAGTCGGCGTGCTGGTCAATAACGCCGGCTACAGCCAATCCGGGGCGGTCGAGACAGTCCCGCTCGACCTCGTACACCGGCAGTTCGGGACCAACCTGTTCGGGGCGGTGCGCCTGACCCAGCTGGTGCTGCGCCGAATGCCCCAACAGGGCTTGGGGCGGATCGTCAACATCAGCTCGATCGGTGGCAAGCCGAGCTTTCCCGGCGGCGGTTTCTATCACGGCTCCAAGCACGCCCTGGAGGCGGTCAGCGACGTGCTCCGCTTCGAGCTGCGCCCTTCGGCGTCCAGGTGGTCGTGATCGAGCCCGGGTTCATCCGTTCCGGCTTCGCCGAAGCGGCGGTCCACGCTATGGGCTTGGTCGAGGGTGACGGGCCCTATGCCAGCTACAACGCCGCTGTTGCCGCCGCGACGATGGAGTTCTACGAGACCGGGCTGCTGGCGAGGCTGACGGGCGACCCGGACGACGTCGCCCGGGCGGTCCAGCAGGCGATCAGCGCACGACGCCCACGGCCGCGCTACCCGGTGACGGCCTCCGCCCGGCTGCTGCTCGCCCTTCGCGGGCTGCTCAGTGATCACGCCTGGGACCGCTTCCTGCGCCGCAGCATCCCCGAGCCCGACCACCAATGGATGGCCGGCGATGAGCGGCCGCATCAGGGCGTCAGCGAGCAAGGGGCCGGTGCGGAGGAGGAGCGGGCATGAGCAGGCCCAACCGCTCCTCGTCAGGACAGCGCGTGCGGCGTTCCACTCGCCGCGTGCCGGCCGAAGCCCTGCGGGAACTGCTGCAAGCCCCCCCGCGCGCCAACATCGCCTTCCGCACCGGCGACACGGTCCAGGCCGCGCCGGTGGCGTTCCGGTTCCAGGCCGGACGCTACTGGATCGGCGTCCCCCGGACCGATACTGGACCCCTGCTGGTCCCGGCGAGCTGGTCAAGCTGCTGATCGACGACGGACGCTGGTTCTTCCAGCTGCGTGGGCTGTGGATCCGCGGGCACACCGCCGCGACCGCCGGCCAGCCGCCCGGCGGCGCTCCTGGGTCGCTGGCCTGGTTGGAGCTTGTCCCCGACAAGGTGGTCGCCTGGGACTACGGAATCTTGCGTACGGTGGCCGACGATGACGCCTGACGATCCCCGGGTGCGGCAGTTCCTCACCCGGTCGATGACCATGCGGGTGGCGACGCTGTCGGCCAGCGGCGTGCCGCACCTCACGCCCCTGCGGTTCATCCACGACGGGCGAGCCATCTATGCCCTCACCAGGGGGACGTCGCCGGCCGTCCGCCACATCCGCCAACAGCCGGGCGTGGTGCTGCTGTTGGACGCCGAGCGGCCGACCGGCCCGGTGCTGCGGCTGCGGGCGCATGCGGCCGTCCGAGGCGAGCCGCAGCTGCGTGGGTGGTGGGAGCGGCGCGCCGCGACCAAGTACTTCCTGCGGCCGGGTGGCCTCTGGAACATGCTGCGGCACTGGCGCAACCTCCCGACGTGGGCCCGCACCCGCCGCAGCGCCATGCCGGCCGACACCGTGCTGATCGAGTTCGTGCCGGAGGCCGCCGAGTTCGTGCCCCGACCGTCTGCCGGCGAGGTTGGCCGCGTTCAAGGCGGGTGCGCGTAGCAGGCGAGCAAGGAGGTCGACCGGAACGTCGCCTTGCTAGCTGACGGTGCAGGGCACGCTGGCGAGAGCCTGCGGGCAGTAGGCCCCTTTCTCGGATGGTCGTTCGGGTCGGAGCCCAGCCGGCGCTCGCCACCGCTTGAGCTGGTGACCGTGACCCGCCTGGTGGCAGGGTCGATCGCGAGGGCGGTATGGTCGAGCAGCAGCCGGTGCGCCTGCTCGAGTTCGTGCTGGTGCGGTGGGCCAGCGAACGCCCGAGGACTGGAGTGAGGTTCGCGCCCAGCGCTCACACGTGCCGGCTGGTGCCAGCAAGTGACGTTAACTAGCTGGCCGACCTGGCAGTCGAAGGGATGCCTTGCTCGCAGGTTGGGTCGGGCGCGTCCGAAGACGGGACCGGGAGACTTCACAAGGCGTCACCGGTCCGGCTCATCGCCCCAGTCGCACGGCGGTTCCCGCTGGTGGTGGGGGCAGCCGTCCTGGGTGGAGCACCGCGTCGAGGATCTCGACGTTGACAAGACGGGGACCCGACGGGAGCAGTAGGCGCTGGCGTCGACCGCCACGATCGCCTCGGCGCCGGCCAACTCGGGTCGCTGCAGCAAGGTTCGTCTGGCTTCGTCGGCGGCCGCTTGGAGGCCGTAGCCGCAGGGCATGAACACCACCACCTGCGGCGCCGCGGCGTCGATCTGCTCCCACGTCACCCGCACCGAGGGGGCGCCCGGACAAGCGAGCAGCGCCTCCGCGCCGGCGACATGCAGCATCTCCGGCACCCAGTGCCCGCCGTTGAACGGCGGATCGCCCCACTCCAGCGCGAACACCCGGGGCCGTTCCAGCCCCTCAACGGCAGCTCGAACGCTGGCGAGTCGCTCCCGCAGGCCGGCGACGACCTCCCGGGCCCGCTCCTGGACCCCGGCGGCCCTGCCGACCTGCAGCACGCCGTCCAAGACTTCCTCCAGCGAGCTGGGATCCAGGGACACGACCTCGGCCTGGCAACCCAATGTTGCGTGGTCGCCTTCTCCGGGCGGCTCTGGGTCGGGGCGTCGGGCAGACGGCCGCTGCACCGATCTTCCCAAGTTGGGGCATATCGGTTATCGTCCGGTCCTGCCCGGAGCTGCGGGTTGCGCATGTGCGACAGGGATCCCAGTGGCGGGCTTGGCGACGACGCTAGGGGGTGAGGCCGCTGCGAGCGACGGGACGGTCACGAGCCGGTCTGAACCAGATGTCAGACGCGGTCGCCCACCCGGCCATCACTACCGCCGACAGCCCAGCGGTCGCTGCCATGGCAGCGACCCGCCACGCCATCGTGCAGCCGGACGAATACCAGCAGGCGGGCAGGCTCGCCGCCTGACCCGATGAGCCGTCCGATGGGCGGTACCGCATGCTCGGCACCGCCCTTCCCGACAGTCAGCGTGCCCGACGGCAAGACGCGGTTCCCGCAGATGGGGAAGGGGAGTGGTGGTGATGAGCCGGAGACCTCGGTGGCCGAG
>WNFV01007745.1_pt1 | contig 12326 bp, 12 predicted proteins | sample 5400101 | NCBI WGS metagenome assembly WNFV01 (sample SAMN13153361, study PRJNA577476) | soil metagenome | isolation source: 115 cm soil or saprolite under grassland replicate 1 | place: USA:California | collected 2016-06-15
GCAACCGCTAGCACGTCGCTCGGGCTTGCGCGGGATCTGCGCCTGGCGGCGCCGCGAGCGACTCGGCCGGATGCGGCCTCGATCGCTCGCTTGATCCCGCGCTGCGCCCTCGCTCCCGCGGCGCGCGCCTCCTCCCTCGATGACTTCGGGAGACTACGCGCGCCGCGACCTGGGCCGGCACGACGATTAGTCAGACACGATCCTCGCTCAAGTTTCCTTCGATCACGAAGGTCAGGCCGTCGCTCGCGGCGCTCACCCGGCAGCCGGGCGCTTTCTCCTGGGCCAGCTCCGAGAGCGCTCCTCGCAAGACCCGCTCCCCCATCTCGATCGGTCCCTTGCCGAAGTGGGAAAAGATCGCGCGGGCGACGCGGTACTTGCCGAGCCAACCCAGTTGCGCCCGCACGGTCGTATGACCCATGAGGGCACCGCTGGCGTGGCGGCGCACGAGCGAGCCCTTGAGCGTCGAGCCGTCCCCGATGTAGAGATTCGCTCCGGGAAGAGCCGCCTCCGGCCGTTCGAAAGCGATGATGTCTCCCGAATAGACGAGCACGAGATCCGGCGTCTCGATTCGCGCGGCAACACAAGGGCATCGGACCGAATGGATCACCGGGAAGGCCGTCAACCGGAAAGGCCCCACAAACACGGTCCTCTCCGGTTCGAGCGTCACTCGTTTGCGGACCGGCAGATCCCTCGTGATCTCGTGCGTGATCGCGGAGGCGTGGACCGGAACGCTCGTCCCTTCCTGGAGCCCCCAGGCGTGATCCGGATGCGCGTGCGAGATGAAGATCGCGTCAGGCCGGATCTTCTTCAGGAGCCCTTTCCGGTTCTGCCCGAAGTCGCAGAGCAGCCGGAACCCCTCGGTCTCGAGGGTGAAGGCCGAGTGGCCCGAGTGCGCGCGCGACTTCTCCTCGACGTATCCCTTCGTGCCGAAGAAACGCAGGCGCATGCTCTGATCGTAAGCCGTGAGCCGGGAGCCGTAAACCGTGGCGCTGCCAGGCCGGCGGCCCGCCTCAACCGCTCCGGATGCATAGAATCACGATCCTGATGGGACAAACGCGCGTGGACCTGCTCCATCTTCTGGAGGACCTTCGCGACGCCTACCCGGGATCGCTCGAAGAAACTCTCCTAACCGAGATCGTGGCCAACTCGCTCGATTCGGGCTCGCGCAGAATCGTCCTGACGGCGGACCCGGCGCAGTCGGCGCTGCTGATCCTGGACGACGGTGAGGGGATGAAGCGCGCGGAGCTCGCCCGTTATCACGATGTCGCGGCGAGCCGGAAGTCCCGCCGAGAAGGGATCGGCTTCGCCGGCGTCGGCATCAAGCTTGGTCTCCTCGCAAGCGATGAGGTCATGACCGAAACACGCCGCGGCGCGAGCCACTTCGCCACACGCTGGCACCTCGCCTCGCGGCACCGTGCCCCATGGAAATGGACCCTGCCGGCGGGTCTCCTGTCCGGTCACGGCACTGCGGTCAGTCTCAGGCTGCGAAATCCACTCTCTCCCCTGCTCGACGCCGGATTCCTCGAGGAAACACTGCGCCGACAGTTCCAACCGTTCTTCGACCCCGGTTTCGCCGAGACTCTGGCGACGCACTATCCTGGCGGCGTCTCCTTCGTCATCAATGCGACGATGCTAAGCCTCGACTCATCGGCGCTGGCTCCCCGTTTTCCGATCGCGCTGCGCCTGCCGCGGCGGCGCCGCGCCTCGGCCTTTGGCTTCCTCTGGCGAAGCCTCGAGGATGGACCTCTCCCGGAAAAGCGGCGCGGACTCGCCGTCAGCACGTTCGGAAAGGTCATCAAGCGCGGATGGGACTGGCTCGGCGTCTTTCCCGCGGACCCCGACCGCGTCGGCGGGCTCATCGAGGCGCCGCTCCTTTCCGAGTGCCTCACTCTGGCTAAGAACGACTTCATACGGACGGGTCAAAAAGGCGCCGTTTACCTCGCGTTCCGCAAGGCGCTGCAGGAAGCCGTTTCATCGCAGCTCTCCGCCTGGGGCGAAGAGACCGGCGAGGCCGGACCTCGCCCGCGGCGCGCGAGACCGCACGAGCGAGACCTGGCTGCCGTGCTCGAAGAACTGGCCGAGGAATACCCCCTTCTCGAAAGCCTGGTCGAGAAGCGCGCCGGCGGCCAGAAGAGGTTGGCCGTCGGGCAGGCGGGGACCGGCACGAACGCCGCCATCGCAGCAATACCGCTCCTGGCGGAGACTCCCTCGCGCCCGGCGCCGGCAGGCTCTCCTTCGGAAATGCCCGCTGCCGGACCGCCGGAGCCGGAGGACGCGCAGCCCGTAGGAGCGGCGATCGACCTGGCTGTGCCGGCCCGGCGGGCGCGGTCGAAGCCCGTGCGCCTGGGATTGAAGCTCCAGTTCGAATCGAGACCCGAGAGCGCCGAGCCGGGGCGCCTCGCCGAGAACATCGTCTGGATCAACGAGGCCCACCCGGCCTACCGCCGGGCCGCGGCGTCGCGCTCCGAGGGATACCACATCGCTCTGTCGGCGGCGATGGCTCTCTCGACCGTCGCCGTCGAGCCGAGAGAGCAGCGCGGCTTCATCAACGCTTTCCTCGCGCATTGGGGAGGAGCTTTGGACCGGCCCGCCAAACACCTCCGACGCCGCCGCCGCCATCGTGTCTGATTCCGGAGAATTCCCGGACGAGCAGGTTGCTGAAAAAGGGTGTGGGTGGCGTTGCGAGCGCCGCGGGACCGGATGCAAGGAGCCGCGACGAAGGCGATGCCGGGGCGCATCGGGGAGGAGCGGCGACGCCGCAGACGGCCCCGCGCGACTTTCGGCTGCGGCGGTCGCGTTGCGACCGGCAGCCGAGAGATTTCAAAGGGCCCCAGCCAGGCCCAGGACTGCCAGGCCCCGGTCTAGACTCTCTCGGCCGCCACTCTTCTCCCTCTCCCGGCGGGAGAGGGTTGGGGTGAGGGGCTCGCGAAGCGAACGCCTGCGGCCGACAGCCAGACACGACGCCCGCATCCATTTTTCAGCCGCCTGCTAGATCTCACGCAGGGCGTTGATGATCTTGAGTCTCGCGGCGCGGGCGGCGGGAAAGAAGCCGCCGAGGAGACCCATCGCGAGGGAGAAGACGAGACCGCCGATCATGAGCGGGGGCGTCAGGCGGAAGTTGAACAGGACCTCGGAAAACGTACGGAAGTTCATCGTGCCGGTCGGCTTTGTCAGCAGCAGGTTGAAGAGGACAAAGGCCGCGGCCGTTCCGATCACGCCTCCGATGAGACACAGCAAGAGCGCTTCGAGGATGAAGGAGGCCAGGACCGCCCGCCGGGAGAACCCGATCGCCCGAAGAGTACCGATCTCGCGCGTCCTCGCGGCCACCTGGGCGTACATCGTGTTCATGGCCCCGAAGGCGGCGCCGATCGCCGTGAAGATGCCGACCAGGATCGCCAGGATCTTGATTGGAGCGCCGGTGACCATCTGCTCCTCGTAGTATTTCTTCTCGGTCTTCCCTTCGAGCTTCAACCTCTGGTCTCCCTTGACCGTCTCGATGTAGCGCAGGGCGGCGTCCGGGTCGCTCGTGCGCACGAAGATCGAGGAGAAGATCTGCCGCTTGGTCTGCCCCTGGAGGTCCTTTACGTCCGTCCAGATTTCCGACTCGTAGGCGGAACCGGAGGCGTCAAAATGGCCGACGACGACCCAGCGGTACGAGCCCGTCTTGATCGTGTCTCCGATCCTCATCCCTGCGAAGCGGTTGGCCAGGTTTTTCGAGACGACCGCCTCGTTGGTTCCGAGGCGGAACATCCGCCCGTCCAGGATCCTGACACCCGGCCGCATCGCGAAGCCGATCGGGTCCATGCCGCGAACCTGAACGTTTGTCGTCTGCCCATCCGCACGCGGCAAGTTGACGAGGCTGATGAGCTCCGCCGAGACGTAGGGCTCCCCCGACGGGCTCTTCTCGATGCCCGGCAGCGAACGGATCGTCTCGTAGGCATCCTTCGTGATGACGCTCTGCATCTCGGCCTGCGAGCCCATGCGCATCGTGATGATGTTGCGCGTGGAAGCGGTCACGGAGAGCGTTCGTGAAACCCCCTGCCACAAGGCCAGCACGAAGAGGAAGACCGTGACCACGAGGCAGACGACGAAGATGGTCATCAGGGTCGAGACCTTCCTCACGAAGAGGTTGCGCAGGTTGTACTTCAGCGGAATGGCCATCAGTAGTTCTCAGTTCTCAGCTTTCAGTTCTCAGTTCCTTGTTCCCCGGACAACTGATCACTGAGAACTGAGAACTGACAACTCATCAGACGACTTGCCTCAACCCATCCACGATCTTGACCTGCGAGGAGCGGATCGCGGGAACGAAGCCCGCGAGGATGCCGACGCCGACGGAGACGCCGAACGCGGCCATGAGAACCAGCCACGTGACCTTGAAGTTGATCAGGAACGGGGCCATCGGTGTCGTCTGCATGCCCTTGACCATTCCCGGGATGAAGAAATACTTGGCCAGGAGCACGCCGACGATTCCGCCCAGCAGCGACATGAGGACCGATTCCGACAGGATGAAGGCGAGGATGTGGGTCCGGCGGAAGCCGAGCGTCCGCATGACCGCGATCTCGGTGACGCGCTCCCGGGCGGACATGGCAACCGTGTTCGCGACGATCAGTGTCACCGCGAAGAGGATGATCACCGAGATCCCGTGGATCAACCCCTTGACGTTGCCCATCATCTCCATGAACTGGAGCTGGAACTGCTTCTCGGTCAGGGTCTTGGTCGGCCGGTCGCTGTTCTCGAACATCCGGTCGATCGCGGCCACGACCCGCGGGATGTCCTCGCGGCGCGCGACCCTCGTGTAGTAGAGCCCGGTGTACTTGTCCGCGCCAAACCACTTGCCCTGGTTCAGGACCTCGTTGGAAAAGAAAATGTTCGATTCGTCGCCGGAGTGGTAGCTGCCGGCATAGACAAGATCGAGCGTCATGGGGATGTAGGTGCCGCGCAGGATGATGTGGTCCCCGCGCTTCCAGTGGAACTTCTCCTCGAGCTTCTTGCCGGCCACGAAGGAGTTGCGGTTGGCTCGCCACTCCTTCTCGACGGCCGGATCGATTGTCGAGTCGTCGAAGATCTTGGAAAAGTAGATCTCCGGGTCGCAGGAGAGCTGGCCGAAGAAATTCTCCGGCCGGTCGTCCTTGTAGACCCCGCCGAACCAGATCTGCGGCGACGTCGCCAAGACACCAGGGATCTGCTCGATGCGCTGCCTCTGCGACAGGGCCAGGAAGTTGCCGAGGCCGGTCGCGTGCTGGACGACGATGCGGTTGGACCCCTTCCCTCCGGAGGGATCACTCTCCATCGCCTGCAGCAGCGACACGAGGACGACAATCAGAACGAGGACGAGCACGATCGAGGAGGTCGTCAGGACCGTGCGCGTCTTCTTTCGGAAGACGTTTCTCCAGATCAGGCGAAGGTACTTCATTCGACCCTCCGTACCTCGCCGATCAATGTGCCCCTCGCCGTCAGCTCTTCCGCGTGGAAGACTCCCTTGTCCAGATGAACCATGCGGTGCGCCCGGCCGGCGGCCTTCGGGTCGTGGGTCACCATGACGATCGTCTTCTTGAACTCCTGGTTCAGACGGTTCAAGAGCCCGAGAATCTCCTCCGCGGATTTCGCGTCGAGGTCTCCCGTCGGCTCATCGGCCACCAGGATCGCCGGGTCGGACACGACCGCCCGCGCGATCGCCACGCGTTGCTCCTGGCCTCCGGAGAGCTGTCGCGGGTAGTGATCCATCCGGTCCGAAAGGTTGACGATCGAAAGAGCGGCCTCGACGTGCTTGCGCCGCTCGGACTTCTTGAGGCCGGTCAGGAGAAGCGGGAGCTCCACGTTCTCGAAGGCCGTCAGCACGGGAATCAGGTTGTAGAGCTGGAAGATGAAGCCGATCGTCGTCGAGCGCCAGCGCGCGAGCTCCGTCTGGGAGATCTGCGAAATGTCGCGCCCGCCGACCACGATCCTGCCGCGCGTGGGCTGGTCGATCCCCGCGATGAGATTCAAGAGTGTTGTCTTGCCGGAGCCCGAAGGGCCCATCAGGGCGACGAACTCGCCTTCCGGGACCTTCAGATTGACGTCGTTCAGGACCGGGATCTCGAGAGCGTCCCGGTGGTAGACCTTTTCGACGTGCGAGATCTCGATCAACGCGTCGCTCACGCCGTCGCTCCTCCTTCGACCCTGACGCGGTCTCCATCCCGGATCCCGGCCTTGTCGGGTTGCGAGACCAGAGTCTCTCCCCCCTGGAGACCCTTTGTGACTTCCACCTGCCCCTGAACTTCCCCGGAAGTCTCCACCGGCTGGAACTTCGCCCGTCCTTGCGCGACGCGAAAAACGCCGGTGTGACCCTCGTGCGTCCCCAGGGCCGACTTCGGAATCAGGATGCGCGAGCGGCTCGTCTTCCCCTGCGTCGGCTCCGCTGTGAAAGAAACCCGGGCCGAAAGGTCCGGCAGGATCTTGTCGTCGGCGTCCGAGAACGCGACCTTGACGCGCACGGTCCCCTTCTGCCGGTCGGCCGCGGGAACGATCTGCCGCAGGTACCCGTGATAGGTCTTGGCCGCCACGGCGTCGAGCGTAATCTCCGCCGGCTGCCTCTCGCCGAGCTTGCCGAGGTTCGATTCGTTGACGTCGGCTCCGACGTAGAGGCTGGAGAACTCGACGAGAGTCACGATTGCGCCCCCGGAGCCTCCGCCCGAGGGAGAGGAACCGAAGGGCGAGACCGCCTCGCCGACGAAGGCCCTCTTGGCTGTCACCACCCCCGCAAACGGAGCGCGGATCTCGGTGTAGCTCAAGAGTGCCGCGGCGTAGGCAACCTTGGCGCGAGTGGAGGCTTCCTGGGCGACCGCGGCGTCGAGCGCCGACTGCGGCGCGAGTCCCTCCCTCCGGAGAGCCTTCTGCCGCTCCAGCTCGGCTTTCGCATTGACCCAGCCGGCTCTGGCGTCGGCGAACTGTGCATCCAGGTCCGTGTGGTCGAGCCGGGCAATGACGTCCCCCTTGTTGACACGGCTCCCCTCGGTCACGTTTAACACGGTAATGCGAGAAGTGATCTTCGGCGAGAGGTCGGCCTTGCGCTCCGCCTCGACGTAGCCGGTCGCGGAGAGGAGTGTGGTGGCCTGCCCCTCCGTGACGATGGACGCCGTCACGGTCTCCACCGTCTTGCCGCGCAACGTACGCCCCGTCACGAAGAAGGCGGCGACACCCGCCGCGACGATGAGGACCGCGGCGAGGAGCAGCCACCCGCGCGCGCCGCGGGGCTTCTCCGGCTCGCGCCGGATGCGGAGCGCCGAAAGGTCAGCCGGTGTCCGTTCCCTGTCCTGGCTCATGAATCGAAGGCTTTCCATTCTATTTCGTCAGCCTCGTCGAGGCCGTCTCGCGCGCGCGATATAATCGATGTCATGCTGTGGAGCAACGCTCTGCTGGCGGGTTTGATTTCGATTCATGCCGCGACGCCGGCGGCATCGGGACCCTCGGTCTACAAGGTCGAGCTCTCCGGAAACCAGACCGTCTGGTCGGAGGATCAGCCCCGGAACGCGGGCGCTCTGGTGCTCTTTCACCGCTATCCGGGCGGCCTGCTCGTGAGCGTCAAGAAGGCGGACGTGCGGCGCGTCACCGCGGTTCCCCGGGTTGCCGAAGAGCTCAAGACGGGAAAAGACGTCGTGCTTGGGCCCCTCGCAGACCGACCGTCATCGGAATCCGGCGCGACGGCGGGGAAGGCGCTTCCGGAAGGAGCCGCGCCGCCTCCCGGGGCACGCAAGGATGGAGCCGCGCTCTTGAATCCCGATCGCCGTTACCGTCCCGAATGGGACTCCAAGCAGGTGCCCGGCCTGAATCTTCCGTATCCGGCTTCTCCCAACGATTACCGCGAGGGCCGGACGTTCCCGTATCCGCCGGCGGGCGCCGTCCAGGCAGCGCCGGGCGAGCCGCCCACGATGGCGCCGGGCAGCGGCGAGCCGCCGAAGGGACCGCAATAAGAAAAAAGATTCCAGATTCCACATTCCAGATTCCAGGGAGCACCGGTGCCACTTGGAATCTGAAATCTGGAATCTGGAATCCTACTCAGATGTGGATCGGCTTTCCTTCCACGGCTTCGGCGGCTTCGTGAATCGCCTCGGAAAGAGTGGGGTGGGCATGAATGGTTTGGACAAGCTCCTCGGAGGTCGCCTCCAGCCTTAGCGCGGCGCTCGCTTCCGCGATCAGCTCGGTGGCCCTCGGTCCGATGATGTGCACGCCGAGCACCTCGTCGTACTTCTTCTCACCGACGATCTTCACGAAGCCGCCCGTCTCGTTCAGGATCCTCGCCTTGCCGATGGCCGAGAAAGGGAATTTCCCGACGGCCACGTCGTAGCCGCTCTCCCGCGCCTTCGCTTCCGTCAGGCCGATCGAGCCGATCTCCGGCGAGCAGTACGTGCAGCCGGGCACCTGGTCGTAATTCAAGGCCTGCGTCTGCCTGCCCGCCATGTGCTCGACCGCGACCACCGCTTCGGCCGAAGCGACGTGGGCGAGCTGGGCTGTCGGGACCACGTCGCCGATGGCGAAGATCCCGGGAACGTTCGTCCGCATGGCGGCGTCCACCCGGATGTATCCCTTTTCGGTCTCGACGCCCGCCCTTTCGAGTCCGATCCCTTCGGAGAGAGGCTTCCGGCCGACCGCGATGAGGATCTTCTCGGTCCGGAAAGTCTCTGTCTTTCCGCCCGCGGAACGCGCGATGACCTCGAGACATCCCTCCGTCTTCGTCACCTTCTCGATCCGCGTGTCTACGTACACGGCGATTCCCTGCCGCTTGAACGAGGCTGCGAGCTCGCGCGAGATCTCTTCATCTTCGATCGGCACGACGCGCGGCAGGATCTCGACCACGACGGTTTTCGAGCCGAAGCGCGCGAACATCGAGGCGAACTCCACGCCGACGGCGCCCGATCCGACCACGAGAAGCGACTTGGGGATCTCGGTTACTTCCAGTATCGAATCCGAGGAGAGGATCGTCTGGTGGTCGATCTCGATTCCGGGCAGCGAGCGGGGCGTGGACCCCGTCGCGATCAGGATGTTCCTGGACGAATAGAGAGTCTCTGACCCGTCGCTGCCGGCGACGGAAACCTTGCCCGTGCCGGCGATCCGGCCGAATCCGTTCACGACCTTGACGTCGTTCTTCTTCATCAGGAAGGTGATCCCGTTCGAGCTTTGCCGGACCACTTTTTCCTTGTGCTTCATGGCTGCGGCGAGCTCCAGCCGAACCTCCCGGGTCGAAACTCCGACCTCGGCTCCATGGCGCGTCTCCTCGAGCAGGTCTGCCGTGTGGAGGAGCGCCTTGGTCGGAATGCATCCGCGAAGGGTGCAGACGCCTCCCAACCTCGAGTCCTTCTCGACGAGGAGGACGGACAGGCCGAGCTGCGCCGCGCGGATCGCCGCCACGTATCCCCCGGGACCGGACCCGATGATCGCGACGTCGTAAGTCTTGGTGTCGTTCATCATTCCTCTCTACGCCTTCACGGCGGATTGCGGTGCAAGGCTATCAAGAGAGAAGGCGAGCTTAGAATTCTCTTTCGTGCGACGAACTCTCCTTCTCGCTTTATGCGCCTTATCCGGCGCGCTAGCCTCGCGCTGCGGGGGGGAGAAGGCTCCGGCTTCCCAGGGAATCCAGATCGGCTTCTTCGGGGCGCTGACGGGCCCGCAGGCGACCTTCGCGCTCTCGGGAAAGAACGGGACGCGGCTCGCCGCCGACCAGATCAACCGCGCGGGAGGAGTCCTCGGGAAGCGGCTGGACATTCTGGTCGAAGACGACCACAACGAGGCATCCGAGGCGGCCTCGGCGGTATCCAAGCTCATCACCCGCGACCACGTCGTGGCGCTCATCGGCGAGAACGCCTCCTCGCGAAGCCTGGCGGCGGCTCCGATCGCGCAGAGCTACCGGGTCCCGATGGTCTCTCCCTCTTCTACCAACGTCGAGGTGACCAAGAAGGGGGACTACATCTTCCGCGTCTGCTTCGTCGACTCCTACCAGGGCAAAGCGCTCGCGACGTTTGCCCGCCGGACCCTGAAAGCCGCGACAGCGGCTCTTCTCGTGGACTCCAAGAGCGACTACAGCGTCGGCCTCGGCGGCGCGTTCCGTCAGGCCTTCACCGCGCTGGGCGGACGCGTGATCCAGGAATCGAAGTACGCCGAAGGCGACAGCGACTTCTCCGCTCAGCTCACCGCGATCCGGCCGTCGCGGCCGGACGCCATCGTCATCCCCGGCTATTACACCGACGCCGGACTGATCGCCCGGCAGGCCCGGTCTCTCGGGATCGAGAGCGCGCTGCTGGGTGCGGACGGCTGGGATTCTCCGAAGCTGACGGAGATTGGAGGGGCCGCGGTCGAGGGCGCGTATTTCTCCAACCACTACTCGGTGGACGACCCGTCGCCGGCCGTGAGGGCATTCGTCGGCGATTACCGCCGCGCCTTCGGCGCAGACCCGGACTCCATCGCCGCGCTCTCTTACGACGCCGCGCGACTGATCGCGGATGCCATGCGCCGCGCCGGTTCCGCGGAGGGCAAACGCGTGAGAGATGCCCTCGCCGCGACCAGGGACTTTCCCGGCGTCTCCGGAAAAATCAGCATGGACGCCGACCGCAATCCGGTCAAGCCCGCGGTCATCCTCAGGGTCGAAGGCGGAAAGTTCCGTTACGCCGCTACGATTGCGCCTTAAGGCGCAATCGTGGCTGGCTCGAGGACGAATTCGTCGAAGGCAACAATTCCCGGACCGGCGGTGGCCATTCCCGAACGGCCGGCCGCAGGACTCGGATCGACCGCCTGGAGGAGAGGTCTGTCCTCCCATTCGGCGGAGATCTTCGGACCGGTCGCGCTGATCTTCAACACTCCCCAATCCCTGTCGATCTTCGCCGTGGCCTTCGCGAGCTCCGAGGCCCGGCCATTGCGATAGGCAGAGAGATGGGCTTCCCCGGTTGTAAGGTCAACCAGCAGGACGAGAAAGTCTTTCTCCCCCGCCATACGGAGCACGATGCCGCCACGCCCCTGCGCGCGGCTCAACGCAAGGGACCACACGCCGTCGCGAAAGAAAGAATTGCGCCGCAGGGCGACGGCGATCGAATCGTCCGGGCGCGAGGCCAGGGTCTGGGTCGCGTGGTTGGGAGCGGAAGGCGGATTGTGACCGCTCACGACTCTCCATTGAGCCGCTCCGGGGGCGCCGAGAACGACAAAATCGAAGAAGGCCGGTTCTCGAACCAGCCCGTCGGAGTCGCAATGGTTCCGCAGCGTCTGCGCGCTCGCAGGAGCGGCCGCGAGAAGAAGCAGAAACGCCCACGAAAGTTTCTTTCTCATGGTTTTGCGGGTCATCGGGGCGGAAAACAGGTCGATGGCACTAAAATTCCCTTTCGTGACCGACAAGCCTCGCGCTTCCGCGCCTTACCGCATGGCCAGAGAAGGCTACATGTTCGAGCTCGACCGGGCGAACGTCGAGAAGCTCAAGACCCTTCCGGACTTCGAGGGGCGCGAAGAGCCGGCCCTCGCCGAAGACTTCATGAGATTCCGCGTCGAGACGTGGGCGGATAACCTGGGGGATGCCGGGGCGGCTCCCGGGGAAGTCTCGGTCTCGGTCGATCCCCATCAGCGCAAGGCCCACCTGTTTCGCGGCGCGACAAAGCTCTTCAGCGCCGACATCTGACCGCGGCGCTCGCCGCGCCGCCCCAATTCCAGATTCCAGATTCCAAATTCCAGGTGGAAGGGAGCCGATCCGCGCCTCTTGGAATCTGGAACCTGGAACTTGGAACCTCGGCGTCTAGAAGCTGACGATCCCCCGAATCGTCTTCCCGACCGCCAGAAACGCCTGGCGCGAGTAAGGATCCACGACGACCCGCACTTCCGCGGGAACGGGAACGTCACCCGACACTGCCCCCGTCAGCCGCGCGGTCTGACCGTCGAAGAACAACTCGCCGAGCTCTCTGTCGGTCTTCCCCTTCGAACCGGGAAGCTCCCGCAGCCTCGCCAAATCGGGCGGATCCAGCCTCAGGGTATACCCCCCCGACTCGCGATAGACAGGCTCGCGGGGTTCGATCATCTCGGGACGCGGTGCGCGCGTTCGCTCCGCGCGGGACTCCGCAGACCGCAGCGGCGCGGCCGCGGCGGGAGGCTTCGTCTCGGCCGTCTTGCCCGCCTCCGTGCCCGGCTTCTCCTCTTCCACCGACTACCTTCCCGCCAGCAGGTTCTTGGCGACGACCATGCGCTGGATCTCGCTCGTGCCTTCGTAGATCGTGGTGACGCGGGCATCGCGGTAATACCGCTCGACCGCATAATCCCGGGAGTAGCCGTAGCCTCCGAAAATCTGCACCGCGCGGGCGGCGATCGCGTTGCAGGCCTCG
>WNFV01007746.1_pt1 | contig 12325 bp, 9 predicted proteins | sample 5400101 | NCBI WGS metagenome assembly WNFV01 (sample SAMN13153361, study PRJNA577476) | soil metagenome | isolation source: 115 cm soil or saprolite under grassland replicate 1 | place: USA:California | collected 2016-06-15
GCCACGAGATCCAGTCGCTCGCCGGCGAGACCGGGCTGGAGATCGGCGAGTTCCGCAAGATCGTGCAGATGGTGCAGAAGGGCGAGCGCGAGGCGCGCCAGGCCAAGAAGGAGATGGTGGAGGCGAACCTGCGCCTGGTGATCTCGATCGCCAAGAAATACACCAACCGCGGTCTGCAGTTCCTCGACCTCATTCAAGAGGGGAACATCGGTCTGATGAAGGCGGTCGACAAGTTCGAGTACCGCCGCGGCTACAAGTTCTCCACTTACGCGACTTGGTGGATCCGGCAGGCGATCACCCGCTCGATCGCCGACCAGGCGCGCACCATCCGCATCCCGGTGCACATGATCGAGACCATCAACAAGATCGTGCGCACGTCGCGGCAGATGCTCAACGAGATCGGCCGCGAGCCGACGCCGGAGGAACTGGCCGAGAAGCTCGGCATGCCGCTGGAGAAGGTGCGCAAGGTGCTCAAGATCGCCAAGGAGCCGCTGTCGCTCGAAACTCCGATTGGTGATGAGGAAGATTCGCACCTCGGCGATTTCATCGAGGACAAGAACGCGATCCTGCCGATCGACGCGGCGATCCAGTCCAATTTGCGCGAAACGACGACTCGCGTCCTGGCGTCACTGACGCCGCGCGAGGAGCGCGTGCTGCGCATGCGCTTCGGCATCGGCATGAACACCGACCACACCCTGGAGGAGGTCGGCCAGCAGTTCTCGGTGACGCGCGAGCGCATCCGGCAGATCGAGGCCAAGGCGCTGCGCAAGCTGAAGCATCCGAGCCGGTCGCGGAAGCTGCGGAGCTTTTTGGATAACTAGCGATTGGCGCCCTGCTTCGGTGCAAGATGACAGCTTAGTTGCGAACTAATGCGTCCCTCAATGCAAGCCATAGCCGATGTGGTCAAAGAGTTTCGGAGTCTTTTGGAAAAAGCCGAAGGCGAGCAGGTATACCAAGCATTTTTAGAGCGTCATACCCAGCTAATCCCGCGGGAATTCATACAAAATCACGGTGTCCACTTTAGCTTGGTATTGCGCAAACTCGCGATGGCAAGGGACTATACGACGGATTTCTTCTATCTGTCGAAAAGTTCAATGGATTGGCACGCCGTTCTGGTTGAACTTGAAAAGCCGCACTCACACTATTTCAGCGACCCATCGAAAGAATTCCATCGGGACTTTGTTACGGCCCTCCAACAAATAAGTCGCTGGCGAGCTTGGTTCTCTGAATCTGAAAACCACGCAAGTTTTGTGAACGGAACGCTTGGGCTAGTGAGACTGCCAATTGGGATGCAGCGCCATCCTTGTCATATCAAATATGTTCTCGTCTTGGGGAGGCGGCGTGAGTTCGAAAACAACCCCATTCGGCGTCAACTGATTCACGCGCAAGAGAGAGACGATTTCAAGATTTTGTCCTACGACAGTTTGACTGAGGATGTCGGCGCAAGAGATGAATTATACGTAGGGATTCGTAAGAATGAATACATTGATATTATATCCGACAAGTTTCTCAGCGAAAGTATTTTCGCCTCGATGTCGCCGGAAACGCTGAGGATAAGCCGTGCGCTGAAGGAGCAAGCACTCTCGAAAAAGGGAACTTGGTTTCACGTTGGTATTGATGAAGACGGTAAGGAGTTTCCGCAAATGGAGCGCGCTTTGAGAAACATAAGATTGCGGGACTCCATTGCGGGGAGCGCATCGAGTTGAGATTTTAAGGGGGCTGGAGAATTGACCAGCAGTTCTCGGTGATACGCGCGCTAGCCTATGAAAAGCCGTTAGTACGAAAGGGCCGTAGGAGGGAGGCGGATGTATGCATTGTCGGCTAGATGGATTTGCTCGGATACGGAACCCAGATTGCGGCCGCAGGATTAAATCCACTCGATCCGAACGCAGTAGACGCGAGAGAGCGATTGATTAGATTTTCTAACATCGTCAAAAAGCATAGTAATCGATCGTTCCCTTCGCTTCTCGTAAACGATGGAGCCGCTTATTTCCGAAACCTATCTTTCAGAGGAAAATTGAACACTCTGGATTTCGTTAACGCCATTGTCCGCGCCCACTACGCGGTGAGGAATGCTGACCGAGTTGGTGCGAGAACAGTTGTTTCTGTTGGCTTTAGGGACAAAGCGTTCGTTAGCCAAATCGAGGAATTGGAGGAGCTCGCAGTCACATTTGCTGAGAAAGTTACGCAGAAAATTAAACCTCTTCAGAGCGTGATATTGGATGCATTGATGACCACGTCGGCCTTTAATCAGGTTCCTGCATTGAACTCCAATTACGCTTTTACAAAATCTTATATCGTAGACACGTATGGCTCCAAAGGTGGATTTTCCGGTCCTGAGATTTTCATTGAAAGTGGAATGTTTTCGGAGACTCTACCTAATAACTACGTAAAAGCCCGTGTTAATTGCGAGATTTTTTCACGGCAGTATACTTATCTCAATGTCAGACGAATGAAGCTTGGTCCAGAGCACGTTTTAGACACGGTCTCCATAGCAAAATACCTAGCTTCTGACGAAAACGTCTTCCAAAAACTGTTTGCGGTGTGAGGAGAGTTCACCCTCACCAAGCCTGCAGAAAACAAAAATGAGAGGAAAGCCGATATCGGCAGCAAGGACTGATAATCACAGGTTGTTCACATCGGCAATGATTTGTGCTACTTCGGTTCCAGTCAGGCCGACGTCTCTGTTTGTGCTGGCACGTCCCATCTCATTCAGAAATTGCGAGCGCGGGAGACGCACGTGGGGCTGTTGTCGGATCAGGAAAGCCTCTGCACCAGTATGAAGCGCAGCATGGCTAACGATACAGCACGCCTTTGCGCGAGTAAGAGAAACATAAAATAGGCGACGCTGTTCGTTGAGGAGCCCGACCGCTTGAATAGCGCGAAAGCTCGGCATGATGCCCTGCTCCGCCGACGGAATGAATACGACTTTTCCACTCAATCCCTTTGCTCCATGCATGGTCAGGACGCGAATGCGCTTTTGAATGGGCCCTGCTGCACCCGCGATCTGTCCGAGGCGATTGTTTGCCGCATTAAGGACTATCCTCTGGTCGGCTTCATCATCAGCCGCCAAGAAAAGTAATAACTCCTCCAGAGTCATGCCTTGAGGCAATGAAATTGCAAAGGTGTTCCACTCGTTAACGTATGCTGCACTCTGCGAAGAGCCGACGAATATCAGATTCGATAATATCTGTCCGATATCACCGGACCTCGCTCCAATCGTATCGTGAACGGCCCACCCAGCTAATCGTTGAAGGATGTTACGAATCCTTGTGACGGCAGCAGCGGGCCTTCCAGCTAGCCAGTGAGGAAGAGCCACCAGATGAAAAAGGGCTCGAAAATTGTGGTGATGATTTACGCACAGGTCGCCTATGGCTTTAGCCGTCGTAGCGCCTGTGCCATGGAGCTGGCCAATCAGACTCCTATACGCAACATAATCTCGCGTATTGGTTGTTTGGTCTCGAAGCAAGCGCAAGATGGTATAGACCGCCCGAAAGGCGACTTCATCGCGAATTGATTGTCCCCCGGGAGGATCGAAAGGTAGACCCAAATTTCCGAGTTCTCGCGTGATTGATCCGAGCTGTAGTCGTCGATTGGAAATTAAGATGACTATCTCGTCTTCTTCCCCTGCCATTCCACCATGGATCAATTGTTGGCACGATTGTGCAATTGCCACTGCCTCAGCTTGGGCAGAGGCGAAAGACCAGACCTGCATTAACCCCTGGACCGGGGGTGTTGCAGCTGCGTAGAGCGAAATCAATTGCTTCGGAAGTCGTTGCGGATTGTGTGCTATTAGATTCATCGACGGCTGCAAAATTGAAGGAGCGCAGCGAAAACATGCGGACAGATTGTGAGTCACCGCAGCTGGATAAATTACATTGAACTGCACGATGCCAGCCGGATTGGCATGACGAAAGCTATAGATGCTCTGATCATCATCACCGGCGACAAAGAGCGTTGCGCCGTTGTTGGCCAGACGGCGTACGAACTCTTGATCGCAGGCGTTTAAATCCTGAAATTCATCTACCACCAAATGTTCGATGGTTGGCAGTTGATTGGGCTGGATTGCTCCCTGTTGAAGGCGGTAGACGCATTCATATACAACCTCGCCAGGAAGCACACACGAATAGAGATTTCGTCGAGTAGTGTGGAAGGTCATAAATCCTTGTCTTTCAGCGTTTGTTATCGCAGCCTGCGCTATTACCTGCGGGTTCAGGGTTTGCCATTGGGCATCGTGCGCTAGTCTCAGTTCCTCCGCTCGGCTTGGCGTGCAGCCGAGCGCGTGGGCAAGCTCAACATCGTACAAATTTCCTCGCTCCCAATCATCTAGCACCATCGGATCATCTGGATATAACGTGGCTAGTACTGCTGCAGAGCGCAGAATGCGTAATGCTAGGGAGTGCATCGTCGAAACGCTAATCTGCGGCGTAGTCGCAGCGCATGGTTGATTTGCACAAAAATTCGAGATTCTGCTTCTTAGTTCGGCGGATGTCGCACGGGTGAAGGAGATCACGTAGACACGTCCGGGAGGAGCGTTGTTGTTTAGAATGTGCGCGATTCGTCGCTCGATTGTTGCGCTCTTGCCCGTTCCCGGACCTGCAACCAGTCGGATCTGCGGAGCAAGGTCTCGCGCTGCCAGCCATTGTGCCTGTTCCGCTTGAGCAGCTTGCGCAGCAGTGATGGGCATCGGCTTCTCCAGGAATCAGTAAGGGCTGTAGCGTGCAGTGGCGGGGCGTTTTCCAACTGACTGCACTTGCCTGATCCTCGGCAACAAGCTTTCAGTGTCAACTCGACACTAACGCCTGACCTAGTGCCATTGAAACACGAATTTCAATGGCACTTTAGATTGAAAAATATTGTCGGTTCCAATCAGCTCGGCGCTATGGAGGCGCAAGCCCTTTGAGTTGCTGACTAGAGGATATCCAAAGACGCTCCTATCGGGCATCTTGACCTGGCTTAGGTCAAACACAATCGAACATAGTTCGTGCCCATGGATGACCTGAGATTTCCCCAGATCAAAGGATTCAACGTGCGCTTCTGGTGAACTCTTTGCCTCTCCAGCCTTGCCATAGATTTCCAGGATCGGTGCTTCCGCTTGTCTTCGGCGGCTTCGCATACGGCCCTTGATTTCTATGGACTGCGCGGGGACGCGACCTATAAACAATCTCGCGCCATGCAAACCCAAATGAAAGCGTTTGAAGTGATCTTGCATAGTGTTCAAATCATACTTTTCTGTCATCTTCATTAGAATGTCTCGCCAATTGATGGGTTGACCGTTTGGGTCAGTGATCTGGGGGGAGTCGATGTTTGGTCGGGCTGGCAGTGTGAAGGTCAGCTCGACATCTCGAAATTCGTAGAAAACGAGGGTCAGAGTGCTAAGTACGCCCCATCGCGACACTTCTTCCGCCGAGAGCGTTTCGAAGTCTCGAAGTACGACGCCGAAGCGTTGGGCTTTGAGCCGGGCACCTTCGGTAAATCCAGAGCTAGAGACGCCGATAACGACATCTGCCGCTAAGCTCATCCGTCGGCCCGCGAGCTCCTCGATCCAGTTTACATCTTGGGCGTTCTTGTGAGCGCGGCACTCAACGATCGTAAGGCTGTCATCACGCCGGATCGTCACATCGACTTGTCTTAACCGATTCGGGTTATCGGGATCTGGGATATGGTCATTCCAGGTCACATGCGCGTCCACCCCCTCAAGCAATCGATGAATGCGCTCAATCTGGCGCTCGAGGTGCTCGGATGGCTTGTCGCTCATAGCCTCTGCGCCTACGCTCCATGTGAGCGCTGGTCAAGCAGTGGACCCTCGCGCATCAGGCCGAATTGCAGGCGAATTGGAATCGCGCCCGTGCTAGGGTTCCGCTCGAACGGATAGCGGGTCTCGACGATGATCAAGGTCTCGAAGATTGATCGGCTCGGAGGTCATCGCCTCCGGTTCCGCTTCAACGACGAGTCGATCGGTGAATACGATTTCGCGAAGCTGGTGAACGAGACCGGGCCAATGGTCGAGCCCCTGCGGGACCTTGCTTATTTCAAGCGCGTCTTTCTCGAATACGGCGCACCGACTTGGCCGAATGGTTTCGACGTTGCACCGGCTTGGCTCCATCGGGAAATCGCTGCCGCCGGCAATCTCATCCGGCCAGCTGTCGCCTGAATAACCCCTATTTCGGCGCACGTCCCGGCCCGGCGCTAAGCCGGTGAAAACATCGAAGCGGCCGTGCGGTGCGCCGTTGCGTCCTGGTCTAGCTCAGGAATTCCGAAATTATTGCTGCGGATTCGCTGGCGCTGGTGACGAGAAACAGATGGCCGTCGTCGATGGTTACCAGGCGCGCATCCGGAATGAGGCGCGCCAGGATGAGCCCGTTGGCGACCGGCACAAGCGGATCGTCGGTCCCCGCCATGACGAGCGTCGGCTGCGAAAGGAAGCGGAGCCAAGGCAGGCTGCTCCAGCCGAAGCCGGCGATCAGCTGCAGGTAGTAGCCGTAGTCGCTCGACCAGCGGACATGGCGAAGATGCTTGCGCACCAGCTCAGGCGAGCTGCGCAATGCCCCTCCATAGATGTCCCCCGCCACGCGCTTCATGTAGTCGGGGTCCTTGTAGCGTCGCGGCGTCGCCATCTTGAGCAGCACGGTGAGCTTGCCCGGCACCATCAGGTGGCCGGGGGAGGTGGCTGCGAGCACCAGCCGCCGGCAACGCTTCGCCTGCTGGAACGCGAATTGCTGTGCGAGTGCCCCTCCCCAGGACACGCCCAGCACGTCCACCTGCTCGTGTCCCAGCTGGTCGAGCAGCCGAGCGCTCAGCCGTGCCAGCGTCGACGGACGGTAAGGCAGCCTCGGGGCGGGCGAGCCGCCGACGCCCGGCACATCGAAGATGATCGCCTCGGCTCCGTCGAGCGCGTCGAGAAAGGGTTCGACCAGCTCGATATTCGCGCCGATCCCGTTGAACAGAAGCAGCGGCGGGCGCGCCTTCTCGCCGCGCCGGACGCCGACGCGCAGCCTATGCCCTCCGACGTCGTGCAGGCTGATTTGCACCTATTTTCTCCATGACGTATCGGCCGGGCGCCGCGCCGAGCGGCGGGTTCTGCTCGCTGCCCAGCGCGGCCGGCGCCGGCCTCATTCCGCCCGAGCGGGCCTTGATCCACTCGAGCCAGTGCGGCCACCAACTTCCGGCGTGCTTCGCCGCCTGTTCCAGCCACGCCTGCGGGCCCGCCGCGCGCGCCGCGCCGGTCCAGAACAACGCCTTGGGATTGCCGGGCGGATTGAGCAGGCTCTGGATATGGCCGCTGTTGGCGAGCACGAACGTGCTGCGCTCTCCGTAGAGCTTCGCAGTGTTGTAACACCCTTGCCACGGCGTGATGTGATCGGTCACGCCGGCAATGACATAGCTGTCCATGTTCACACGGCGCATGTCGAGCGGCGTGCCGCGCACCTCGAGCCGGCCGGCATTGACGTACGGATTGGCGTCGATGAGATCGAGGAAGTCGGCATGCAGCCGTGCCGGCAGCCGCGTGGTGTCGTTGTTCCAGTAGAGCACGTCGAAAGCGGGCGGTGCATTGCCGAGCAGGTAGTTGTTCACCCAGTAGTTCCAGATCAGGTCGTTGGGCCGCATCCAGGCGAACATGCGCGCCAGTTCCTGTCCTTCGACTACGCCGGCGAGCTGCGACGCGCTCTTCGCCGCGACGATCGATTCCGGGGTGACGAACATTCCGGCCGTCGTGTTCTGCGCCACCGCCATGTCGAGCACGCAGACCGCCACGGTGGCGCTGTGGACCTTGGTTTCGCCGCGCGCTGCGAGGTGCGCGAGAAATGCCGACATGGTGATGCCCCCCGAGCACGAGCCCCAGATGTTGACGTCCGCGCTGCCGGTGATGTCGCGCATCGCATCCACCGCTTCTTCCAGCGCCCCGACATAGGTGTCGATCCCGAACCGGCTTTCGGCGGGCGTGGGGTTCTTCCAGCTGATGGCGAAGGCCTGCAGGTCGCCGCTCAGGCAGTACTGGATGATGCTCTTCTCGGGCGCGAGATCGAAGACATAGAACTTGTTGATCTGCGGCGGGGCGATGAGCAGCGGCCGCTTGTGCACCTCGTCGCCGATCGGCCGGTACTGGATCAGCTCCATCACCGGAGTGCGATAGACGACCTCTCCCGGCGTGGTCGCAAGGTTCTTGCCCACGGCGAATTTCCGGGTGTCGACCTGCGCCGGCAGGCCGCCGTTGCGCACGAGGTCGCCGACGAAATTCTCCAGCCCGTGCACGAGGCTCGCGCCGCCGGTGTCGACGAGCTTCTTCAGCGCCGCGGGATTGCCTGCGAGCGAGTTGGTCGGCGCCATCGCGTCCACGACCAGCGAGAGAACGAAACGCGCGCGCTCGCTGTCGCGCTTGTCCAGCTTGGCGTCGTCGAGGAAGCGGTTGAGCGCGCTGCCCCAGGCCAGGTAGCCCTGCGCCAGCGCCCGGTAGGCGGCGCTCTCCTGCCACGCCGGATCGGCAAAGCGCCTGTCCTTGGCGTCGGGCGCCAGCTCGCTGCCGCCGGTCGCGATGCGCCCGAGCTCGGCCAGGAGCGAAAGATACTGCTGCGCGGCTGCGGCCGGATTGCTCAGCATCTGCCCGAGCAGCAGACGTGCCGAGTCGAAAATGTCCTCCCCCCGCACCCCGACCAGCGGATTAGCCGCCAGCGTGTGCTGCGCCGCCTGTTCGCGGATGTCATGGTCCGCCGTGTCGGGGACTTCATGTGCCATGGATGCTCCTCCGACCCTCATGCCGCCGCATCGCGCTTGCCGATCAGCATGCACAGCATCTCGGCGACCAGGGCGGGCTTCGCCTCGCCTTCGATCTCCAGCGTGCATTTGAGCTTGAGCAGCGTCCGCCCGCCGCTCTGCGCCTCCGTCGCGAGGAGGCTCGCGCGCGTGCGCACGCGCGCGCCCGCCTTGACCGGTGCGATGAAGCGGACCTTATCCAATCCATAGTTCAGCCCGGTCGCGGCATCCGGCGGAATTGCGCCGAGCTCCATCACCATCGCGGCGACCAGCGACAGGCTGAGGTAGCCGTGCGCGATCGGCCCCCCGAATGGGCTCTCGCGCTTGGCGCGCTCGACATCGACGTGGATCCACTGCCGGTCGTCGGTGCAGGCCGCGAACCGGTCGATGCGGTCCTGCTCGACCGCGACCCAGTCCGAAGCGCCCAGCTCGCGGCCGACGAACTGCGTGGCCGTCGCCATGGAGTATTCCGGGATCGCCATGGTCGTCGCTCTATGGCAGCCCGCGCAGATCCTTGCGCAGGATCTTGCCCACATTCGACTTCGGCAATGCGTCGAGGAAGCGGACCTCCTTCGGCACCTTGTAGGCCGAAAGTTGCCGACGGCAGTGTGCGATCAGGTCCGCTTCGGTGAGCGTGGCGCCCGGGGCCTTGGCCACGAACAGCCGCACCGCCTCGCCGGTCTTCTCGTCCGGTCTGCCGACGCAGGCGCATTCGGCGACCCCGGCGCAGGCGGCGGCGATCGCTTCGACCTCGTTCGGAAAGACGTTGAAGCCCGAGACGATGATCATGTCCTTCTTGCGGTCGACGATCTTGAGGAAACCGTTGGCGTCGAACACGCCGATGTCGCCGGTGCGGAAGTAGCCGTCGGCGGTGAAGGCGTCGGTACTCGCCTGCGGCTTCTGCCAGTAGCCCTGCATGACCTGCGGGCCCTTGGCGCACACCTCGCCCGGCTCGCCGAGCGCGGCTTCCTTGTCGTCGGCGTCGAGCAGCTTGATGTCGGTCGACGGGAACGGCAGCCCCACCGTCGCCGAGAACCCCCGCGTCGTCGTCGGATTGAGGGTTAGGATCGGGGAGGTTTCCGACAGGCCGTAGCCTTCGAGGATGTCCCTGCCGGTCAGCGCCTTCCATTTCGCCGACGTCGTCGGTAGCACCGCGGCACCGCCGCCGATCGCCACCCGCAGCCGGCTGAAATCCACCTCGGCGATCTTCGGATGCATGAGCAGCCCGCCGTAGAGCGTGTTCACGCCGGTGAGGGCGGTGCAGCGCGCCTGCCGCAGGATCTCGACGAAGCTGTCCAGGTCGCGCGCATTGGCGACCAGCCAGTTCTCCGCGCCGATCGAGTAGTAGGAGATGAAGTTCACCATCAGCGCGAAGATGTGGTAGAGCGGCAGCGCGGTGACCACCACCTCCTGCCCGGGGCGCATCGCATCCGCCATGAACGCCTTGAACTGCTCGGTGTTGGCGACCAGGTTGCGGTGCGAGAGCGCGGCACCCTTCGAGAGCCCGGTGGTCCCGCCGGTATATTGCAGGAACAGGAGATCATCGCCGCACAGCGCCACCGGCGTGAAGGTGAGCTTCGCGCCTTGCGCAAGCGCATCGGAGAAGGCGATGACGTTCATGAGCCTGGCGTCCACCGCCGGACCGGGCAGCGCGGCGCCGGTGCCGTCGCCCGGGCCGACGCTGATGACCTGCTTGACCGCAGTCTTGCCGATGATCTCGGCCAGCGTGGCCGACACGCCGTTGAAGACGACGATGGTCTCGACGCCGGCGTCGTTCAATTGATGCTCGAGCTCGCGCGGCGTATAGAGCGGGTTTACGTTCACCTGCACGGCGCCGGCGCGGACGATGCCCAGCATGGCGAGCGGAAAGGCCGCGATGTTGGGCAGCATCACCGCAATCCGATCGCCTTTCTTCACGCCGATCCTGCCCTGCAGGTAGGCCGCGAACTGGCGCGACAGCCGATCCGTATCGGCATAGGTGAGCGCGTGGCCGAAGCAGCGAAACGCGGGCCGGTCGGCGAAGCGCTGCATGGCGGCCTCGAGCATCTCCAGCACGGAGCCATGTGCGTCCGGATCGATCTCGCACGGAATTTTTGCGCCATAGGCGGCGAGCCAATGTTTGCGTGACATGTCCTTTCCCTTTCTGCTGGAGCGCGTTTCGGTGAGGTTGGTGCACAGCGGCGCCGCGAACTCGGTGGGCTCCCTCTCCCCATTTGGGGAGAGGGATGGGGTGAGGGGGTTACGGACGGTCGATGGGTCATCGAGAGATCCGAACCCCCTCACCCCATCCCTCTCCCCTTTGGGGGGAGGGGGCAGACCGAGTCTGCCGCTCGCGCTGACTCCATCTCTCCGCTTGCGCATGTTCTGAATCCTGTTGACGATGGGACCGGTTGCTTGCGGATCAGCCGCTGACCAGTGGACAGCCGCCTCGACCCAGGGGACGGAACGCCTCCGCCGCCAGGATGGTGGCGCGCAGCTTGTAATAGTCCCACGCGTGCTTCGATTCCTCGGGCCGCTTCACCTCGAACAGGTACATGGCGTGAATCTTGCGCCCGTCGGGACGGATGCTGCCGGTGCCGAACAACGGATCGTCGGTCGGCAGCTCCTTCATCTTCGCCACCACCGCCTTGCCGTCGGCGGCGCCGTTGAGCGCAACCACCGCCTTGAGATAGTGCGTCACCGCGGCGTAGACGCCGGCATGGACCATGGTGGGATGGCGGCCGCCATTGGCGGCAGCGAATGTCTTCGCGAACGCGCGGTTGGCGTCGGTCGCGTCCCAATACCATGGCTCGGTCAGCATCAGGCCCTGCGCGGTCTTGAGGCCCAGCGCATCGATGTCGCTGATATTGACCAGCATGCCGGCGAGCTTTTGCCCGCCGCGGACGATGCCGAATTCCGCCGCCTGCTTGATCGCGTTGACGGTGTCGCCGCCGGCATTGGCCAGGGCGACGATCTTCGCCTTCGAGGCCTGGGCCTGCAGCAGGAACGACGAGAAGTCGTTGGTCGACAGCGGGTGGCGCACGCGGCCGACCACCTTGCCCTTGTTGGCTTCCACCACCGCCGCGGTGTCGCGCTCGAGCGCGTGACCGAACGCATAGTCGGCCGTGATGAAGAACCAGGAGTCGCCGCCGGTGGTCGCGATCGCCTTGCCGGTGCCGTTCGCCAGCGCCCAGGTATCGTAGGTCCAATGCACCGTATTGGGCGTGCAGCGCGCGCCGGTCAGGTCGGACGCCGCGGCGCCGGAGGCGAGGAACACCTTGTTCTTGCTCTTGACGATGTCGTTGACCACGAACGCCACCGAGGACGTCGGCACGTCGACGATCGCATCGACCTTTTCGGTGTCGGTCCAGCGGTTGGCGATGCCGGCGCCGATGTCCGGCTTGTTCTGGTGGTCGCCGGCAACGACCTCGATCTTGAGGCCCTTGCGTGAGGCGACGAAATCGGCGACCGCCTGGCGCGCGGCAAAGACCGATCCCGGCCCGGTCGGCGCGGCGTAGAGACCCGACAAGTCGGTCAGCACCCCGATCTTGACCGCAACGTCGGCAGCCTTGACCTGCGTGGCAACGATAGCCGC
>WNFV01014409.1_pt1 | contig 12323 bp, 16 predicted proteins | sample 5400101 | NCBI WGS metagenome assembly WNFV01 (sample SAMN13153361, study PRJNA577476) | soil metagenome | isolation source: 115 cm soil or saprolite under grassland replicate 1 | place: USA:California | collected 2016-06-15
TGAACTGCCTAGGCCGCTTGTACGCCCCCGAGAAGAAGACTCGGAGGAGGTGCAGGAACACCACCAGAACCATGAGGTGGGCCGACCACCGGTGTATGTTCCGGACGAATTGCCCGAACGCCACCCCGGTGCTCAGGTTGTGCATGTCGAAGTAGGCCTCCGGGACGGCAGGATGATAGAAGAACATCAGATACATTCCCGAGATGTACAGGATCAGGAACAGCACCGCGGCGATGAAGCCGAGCCGAAGCGTCGATCGCCACGACAGCACCTTCCTGGGGACTTTTACCGGGTAGATGTGCAGGAAGAAGTTGTGGAAGGACGTCATGGCCCTTCCCCGTGGGGTGTCAAGCGGCGGATGCCGGACTACCGATCGGTAGAGCTCCGTTCGCCGAAACCGCGGCCCGGGATTGAACACGGCCTGGAAAAGGACGTTATCGCGGAGACGCTTCCCGTTCCGCCCTTCCTTGGCCACCCCTACCCCCCGGTTGCCAGAGCAGCTACCCCGACCGATTCGGTTGTGGCCTCATCCCAGCGGACCCATGACAGCGCGTCCGTCGGGCACCGTTCGATGCAGAGGCCGCAGCGGATGCAGCGGTCCTCTTGCAGGATCAGCGCGCTGGCCGGACCCGGCGCCGACAGCGCGTCGATCTTCTCCACCGGCACGATGCTGATGCAGTGCTCGGGGCAGATATCGACGCAGCCGCCGCACAGGATGCACAGGTCCACGTCGAGCCAGATGTTCAGGAAACACTGGATCCTGCGCTCGGATGGCGCCGAGGGGACCTCGACCCTGGGTACCCCGTCGTAGCCGAGGACCGGTCGGTGCACCACCTGGATCGGGATTGGCCGGCGGACTCTGGACCGCTGCTCCGGAGTTCTTTCGGCGGCGACGTAGCGATGCATCGATGCAGCCGCACGCCTTCCGTCGCCGATCGCGTCGATGAGGTTCCGGGGGCCGAAGGCCACGTCTCCACCGGCATAGACGCCGGCAGCCGACGTTGCCAGGCTGTCCCGGTCGACGGCGATCGTCCCGCGCGCGCTGAGGTCCACCCCATCACCGGGCTCGAGCCAACCCAGGTCCGGCGCCTGGCCGATGGCCATGATCACCGAGTCGCAGGGGATGACCGACTCCGTCCCCTCCACGAACCGAGGGTTGAATCGCCCATCCGCGTCGCGCTTCGAGGGATACCACCCGCACCTCACGAGCGCCCATGCGCATCGCCACGCGGGCGGCGTCGAAGGCCGCCGTCGCTGCCGCTTCCACGCCGTCGGTCGCGGCCTCGGCTTCTGCCCTGGCCCGCGCCCCCCCTTCCGCCAGCTCTCGGAGGGCGGTGCGAGCCGCGTCGAGCGCGACGTTGCCCCCGCCGATGACGAGGACGCGATCGCCCAGGTCGACCTGGTATCCGAGATTGGCATTGATGAGGAAGTCGACGGCCTTCAGGACGCCGTCCAGCTGCACCCCCGGGATGGTGAGATCCCGGCTCCGCATACAGCCGATCGCGACGAACATGGCCGCGAAGCCCTCCTCTCTCAGCGATGACAGGGTGAAGTCGCGGCCCATCACGGCACCGGTCCTGAGCTCGACCCCTAGGTCAACGATGGCCTGGATCTCCGCTTGGAGGATGTCCCGGCGGAGCCGATAGGTGGGGATGCCGAGCACCATCATCCCGCCGGGACGGTCGTGGGCCTCGAACACGACCGGGCGGTAGCCATAGGCCGCCAGGTCGTGGGCGCATGCCAACCCGGCCGGCCCGGCTCCGATGACGGCGACCCTCTCCGATCGGGGCGGCATGGCCTCCACGGCCATCCGCCACATCCGGTCGCCGTGCCCGCTCTCCACGCCGGCGTGCTCACACGCGAAGCGCTTGAGCGCGCGGATGGCGATCGGTTCGTCGATGAGTCCGCGCCGGCACGCCAGCTCGCAGGGCGCCGCGCAGACCCGTCCACAGATCGATGGAAACGGGTTCGGCATGCGCGCCAGCAGGTACGCCAGTTCGTCGTCGCCGGCGGCGATAGCGCTCACGTACCGCCCCGCCATCGTGAGCACGGGGCAGGCTCGGGTGCACGGCACGTTCTCGTCGAGCCAACCAGGACCCACGGAAACCGCCTGGAACGGCATCGGCTATCCTCGATCTCGCTGCGATTGCAGCGCCACGAAGACCCACGACAGCGCAAGGAAGAACACCGTCACCCAGCCTGTAACCACACCGTCACGGACGTTGGGCCCGACCCTTGTGGCCAGGAAGGCGACCAGGCGGTTCGGGAAGACCATCAAACCCAGGTAGGCTAGCGCCAAGATCGCCCCGGCCATGAGGAGCGCTCGTCCCCAACTCTCCGACGAGGAAACCGGCCGGGCCGGCAGCGTGGACTGCTCTTGCTCGTTGACCTCCCCAGCCCTCGGCTCCGTCATGACCCCTCCATGTCCCTGGCGGGCGCAAACTACCAGGGCGCACGTTTTCGGCGAACGGTGCCCTCGAGGCGCCGCACCATCACGCGCATCTCTCGAGCCCGCCGGCTGCGCGGTCCAGACTCTCCCCCCACCCGCCCCTTCGCACGGGCCATCTGGCCCCACGATGGCGGGACCGGAGACCCAGGTTCACGCGTCGGCTCTGCGGGACGCTGCACTCCGGCCGAGAGAAGAAGATGCTTGCCAACCGAAACGACGCCTCCCCCTGATGGTGCACTTCTCGAGAACACGCAGCATCGATCCGCGACCCCCGCTGCGCTCGTCGAAGGATACCTGCTCTCCACCCCAACGGTATGTAGTCCCTCGCTCAACCGGGAGCGTCACCACCCCTCGGAGGCCTCTGGGCCTCTGTCGAGTCCGATCGAGGACGTTCGACGCGAACGGGACCTTCTCCCGTGCCGCCAGTCAACCGGAGGGTCGAAGCTCGCCATGGAGGTGAGAAAAGATGAGTCGGTGTGATGGTCGGGCGGGCGCCGCATGTCCCTGTCGGCCAGCAGGCAGCATCTCCGCCTTGGCCGGGACCGGACGGATCGCGTCGCTGGAACGGCTGAGCGCATGACATCACCCGTCTGAACAGGAATGAGGGCCGCCGTCGCGGGTGAAACCGGCGGCCCCCGAGAGAACCCGATCAGCAACTAGGCGGCGCCGCGCTCCAGCACCCGCTTGCGCTCCTCGAACTCCTCCTTGGAGATCTCCCCGCGGGCGAACCGTTCCTCGAGTATGGCCTTCGCGTCCGGCCGACCGGATTGCGGGGACCCGTCGTGCGGGCGTCCCCAGCCCCGGATCGCGAACACCACCAGGCGCCTCCATGGCCGGAGAGTCGTGCATCGCGTCGCACGTCTGAACCATCCCCTGCCACGTCGACACTGTCGTCACGGATCCAGTGGACTTCGAGCTCGGCGTCGCGGATCCCCGGCCCGCCGCAAAGGCGATCCCCGCCGTCAGGGCAACGAGCGCCGCCGCCGCCACTCCCAGGAGCATCCATCGCTTGCGCATTCCTCATCTCCTCCTTTCGGTCCTCACGCCAGAACCCTCTCGTGAAGACGCGGTGAAGGAGTCCTGAAGGACCGATGTGCCCAGGGGGATGCGGACGCCTCGAGTGCCCGCTGACCCGTGTCCGGCCACGAGCACCGAATACCCCTCGCGCTCAAAGTACGAACGAACCAGGTCCCGGATCTTGTGTTCGTCGTCCACCACCAGGATCGTTGCCGTGCCCACCTCAGACCCCCCGCCGGCTGGTACTTGAACGCGCGGAGACCCGAGCCGGCCGGCGTTTGGCGTATGCGCGGGCCCGGCGCTGCGCTCTTCCGATCACGACGGCGATTCGCCCAGCCACCAAAGCCGTCGCCGCGAACCCGATGACCGCGATGGCCATGACCACCGCGTTCGCGGGCCCGTGGGAGCCCGATCCCAGCCGCCCCGCCGTGCTCCACGCCGAACCGAGGAAGAACACCGCCGCCGCGACGGAGCCCCAGAACAGTACGATCGACCGGCGACCCATCAGCCCATCCCGATGTGCGAGGCAACCGGCTGGACCGCCGCGTAGATGATGAGGGCTATGACCGTGGCCACCACCAGGCCGGCCACGATCATCATCGGCAGGCGCTTCCGGGGGCTCCGTTCAGGACTGCGGTCCACGAACGGCACCAGGAACAGCGCCAGGAAGATGGCCAGGGTGGCCCACAGGATCCCCGACACCCCAACCCAGTCCTCGATCGGATACACCCACAGCATCGGCCAGGGGGGCTTGGTGATCTCGATCCCCTCGATGGGGGCCGCTCCGTGGGGCGGCGGCGCCAGCACCCCGAGGATCGCGAGCACCCCGATCAGGACCAGGGCCAGAGCGCCGAGCTCCGCGAGGTGCTTGGTGAACGGCCGGGTCGGTTCGGGCTCGGGTCCCTTCCGGAACGGCGACGGCGCCATTCCCAGACGCTTTACCAGCAGCAGGTGAATGGCCACGACGAGGGTGAACATGAACGGCAGCACCGCGATGTGGACCACGTACAGCCGCGTCAACAGCGGAACGCCTCCAAAGGTCGGCGAGAACCAGAAGCCGAACCGGCCCAGGAGTTTCCCTATCTCGATGTTGTGCTCCAGAGCCTCCAGGGACTCCTGGTCCCACTTGAGCACGGTGCCAGTGAAGAACAACGTAGCCGTGACCCCGGCTAGGATCACCCCGAAGATCCAGTTGGCCTCGCGGGGGCGCTTGAACGAGCCGGACACGAACACCCGGATCAGGTGCAGGCCGATCAGCACGATCATTGCCATGGCGCCCCAGTAGTGGAAGCCTCGGACGAACTTCCCGAACGAGACCGACGTGATGATCCGCCGGACGCTCTCATGGGCTACCGTGGGGTCGGGGTTGTAGAACTGCGTGAGGTAGATCCCCGTCGCCACCATCAGGACGAACGTCATCAGCGACAGGCCGCCCAGGGAGTAGGCGAGCTTGTTGGCGTGCTCGGGGATGGGATACTGCAGCCCCTTCAGGCCGAGCCGCTCGTCGAGGGCGTCCCAGAGTCGCTGTGGGCGTGTGGCAGCGGCCTTCGGTTCGGCCAGCGTCGCATCCACTGACGTGGCCTCCTCGCTCATCGGATCCTCCTCGCCAGGCCGAGCCCGGCCAGGATCAGGACCGCACCCAGCGCGATCAGGATCGGCTCCTTCGCGCCCCCCACCGGACTCCGGTCGAGTGCCTGCAGATGTGGGACCGACGGGCATGGCGAGGTCAGCGTCGGCGGGGTCCGCGGAGCATTCTCCGGCTCGATCACGGGTGCACCGGGACAGGCTCCAATCGACCGCTCGAGCAGGGTCACCGCCTCCCCCATTCGGCCCGCCTCGAGGGCCGTGTCGGCCTGTTTCACCAGATCAAGGCGCACTCCCCGCGTGTCGTTCGAATCCATGGCGTCGTGCACCTTGTCGGCGGCGTGGTCCACGACTTCGGATTTAGGAAATTCGCCGGTATGTTCAGCAAGGATCGCGATCGCCTCTTGGACATCGGTGATCGCTGGAACGGACTCCTCCCCTTCGTGGGCGAGGGCTGGGGACGCGAGCCCGACCATCACCGCGAGCACGGTGGTCGCGGCGAGGACCATCCGGACGAAGGTGTGGTGGCCGAGGCGAGGCATCTCACACGCTCCTGACGTGGCGGCGGACGGCGTCGAGGAGCTCTTCGGTCTTCTCCCTGCCCCTACCGCCCTCGATGGCCTCGGTCACGCAGCCGTTGACGTGATCATCGAGGATCAGAAGGGCCGCGCCCTCGAGCCCCGCTCGGGCCGCCGAGATCTGGTCGAGCACGTCGATACAGTATCGGTCGGCGTGGAACCTGCGCCCGATCCCCGACACCTGGCCCTCGATCCGCTGGAGCCGCCGCACGATCTCGCCGTGGTGGGTCCGGATCGAGGCGTCGGCGACCGGCGCAGGTGTGGAGGCTGGTCGTGCCGCCATCCTCGTCCTTCTCCTCTCACTGCCGTACCCCAGCACGGCATCCCGCACAGCGTCGCGCTCCAGAGGGCCTTCTCGGTACGGCCGGGCGACCCGCTGGTGGGGGGACTAACGGCCCCCTCGCCTTGATACCCCCCCAGGGTACTCTAGGGCTGGGAGCAGGTGAAGGAGGTGAGTCCCATGACCGCAATCCCGCTGGTCCCGGACCAGAACGTCTGGCCGCAGCTCATCTTCGCACTCGTGTCGTGTTCGGGCCTTCCCAGGGGGTTGCCAGGTGGGAGGAAGCCGTCCAAGGACACGGGATGAGAAGCTCCGGGCGCTGCTATTCCGTCTCGGTGCCGGCGGATGTCCGCGATTGGCAGGACCGTAGGTGTACCTTGCCCGCGGCCTGGATCCGCCGCGGGCAGAAGCTCACCCCTCCAGCTCCTCCGCCGACGCGAACCGAAAGCCCACCCCCCGAACCGTTTTGATGTAGCGAGGGCCGTTCGAGTCGTCGTCGAGCTTTCTTCTCAACGAGTTGATGTGGACGTCGAGCGTCTTGGTCGATCCGAACCAGTTCGGATCCCACACCTCATCCATCAGCTCGGTGCGACGCACCACCCGCCCGGCCTCCCCCATCAGCATCCTGAGCACGTCGAATTCTTTGACGGTCAGCTGCACGGGTGCGCCAGCCTTGGTGACCTCTCGCGTTTCAAGACTGATCGTGACATCGCCGATCTCGAGAGTGGACTGCCTCCTCGGGGCGGGCGCCGCTGTCCGGCGCAGCACCGCCCGGATTCGGGCGATCAGCTCGGCGGCGCTGAAGGGCTTGGCCACGTAGTCGTCGGCCCCGAGTTCCAGCCCGACAATTCGATCCACTTCCTCCCCCCGTGCCGTCAGAATGATCACCGGCACCCGGGAGGAGATCCGGATCTGACGGAGGACGTCGCGACCGTCGCCGTCGGGCAACATCACGTCGAGCAACACCAGGTCGGGCGAGCGGGTTCGGAATCCCTCGAGGCCTGTGCCGCTGTGGCCGCCACATCCGAGACGAACCCCTCTCGCTCCAGCGCAGCCGCCACCGGCTCGGAGATGGACTCCTCGTCCTCGACCATCAGGATGCGTGGCTTGGGCATGGGATTGTCCAAGAGGTACGGGCTTGACCGGTCCCGTTCTTTCTCATTCTCGCCGAATCGTAATCTAGGCTCGGCGTGCTGACGGCCTCCCCGTCATACCGTCGCGGCGGGGTAGGGGGCCTCGAAGCATGCCCCGCCGAGCTCGCTGGCGGCCACGGAGATAGTGGCCCCATCGGCACGGGCCAGCTCGGTCGCAACTGCCAAGCCCAGGCCCGATCCAAGGCCCGGGCTCGACCGGCCTCGGAAGAAGCGGTCGAACACTCTGGACCGTTCTTCCTCTCGAATACCCGGCCCGTCATCTTCCACCCACAGCAGGACGCGGTCCGCCCGACGATGCACCGAAACGCGGACGGTGTTCCTGGCGAATCGGCGGCCGTTGTCCACCAGGTTCGAAACCACCTGCGTCAAGCGCCTCGGATCCGCCATGGCCCTCCCCGCGCCCGTGACCCGCACCACCGGGCCCCCGTTGCCGAATCCTGCGGCGATCCGTCCGGCCAGCTCGCAAACGTCGACCGCCTCTGTGCCCCGCTCCCGAGCCGCCCCGAGGAGCAGGAGCGTGTCCACGGTCCCGGCCAGCCGGTCTGCCTGCTCAAGCGAGTGCTCGATCTCCGCGCGAGGGTCCCGCACAGCGAGAGCCTCCTCCAATGAGAGCCTGAGGGCCGAGAGCGGGGTGCGCAGCTGGTGCGCCGCGTTCGCCGCGAACTCTCTGTCCGTCGTGCTGTTCCTGGTCGTCTTGCGAGGGCTCACGGCTGGCCTCCGCCCCGCCCGCGCGCAGCGGGCCACCGGGGCGGGTCGCAGCCGCGCTCCGAGCCCGCGGCCGCCGGCGCTCGATCGGCATGGACGTGGCTCCGGCGTCCTCGTCATGAAGGTCTCTGGCGATGGGACGATCGAGATGCCTGAATCGACGAGCGAAGGTCCTGGCCGGGGCCAGACCTCTGGCCTGTGGACACTTCCTCAACTCGGGGCACCATAGAGGGGTGGCGACTCCAGGCTCTCACCTTTCCCAGCCCGTCCATTCCGACCCGCAAGTCGGTTGGCGTCCTGCTGTAGGCCTCGATCCTGGGGAAGCCGAGGCTCGACTGAGGCGATTCGGCCGTAACGAGCTGCCCCCATCCCGACGCGATCCTCTAGCGCTTCGATTCCTGCGGCAACTGGCCGAACCGATGGCGCTCCTTCTCATCGTCGCTGCCGGCGTGGCTGGCCTGGGGCTTCGAGAGCGCATCGACGGGGTGGCGATCCTGGCGATCGTCCTCTTGAACGCACTGATCGGGCTGATCCAGGAGGGGAAGGCCGCGCAGGCAATGGAGGCACTCAGGACGATGGAAACGCCGACGTCCCGGGTGAGGAGAGGCGGATCGGTGGTGGTGGTCCCCTCGCCTGAGGTGGTACCGGGCGACGTGGTCCTCCTGGCAGCCGGAGACCGAGTGGCTGCAGATGTTCGGCTGACCCGGGCGGCGAGCTTGGAGATCGACGAATCGCTGCTCACCGGCGAGTCGCTCTCTGTCCTCAAGGCCGCAACGAGCAGCCCCGAAGACGCGGCCCTTGAGGCGCCGACGCCCGAGGCCAGGAACCTGGGGGATGCCCCGGGGCCCGCAGGTGAACAGCCCTGGCGCGCCTACGCCGGGACCCTCGTGACTCGGGGCTCGGGGGAGGGCGTGGTGGTGGCGACCGGTACAACGACCGAGCTCGGACGGATCGCTCGCCACTTAGAGGAGCGCCCGCCCGACACGCCTCTCCAATTGGAGCTGGGGAAGCTCTCAGCGCGCCTCGGTTTCATGTCCATCCTCATTGCCGGCGGCGTGTTCGCCCTAATCCTGATGCGCACGGGGCTTGGTCGCGAGAGCGTCCAGCAGGCCTTCCTTTCCGCTGTTGCTCTTGCCGTCGCCGCCGTTCCCGAGGGCCTTGCCACCGTGGTCGCGGTGGCTTTGGCCCTTGGCGTTCGCCGGATGGCCGCCCAGGGCGCCATCGTCCGCCGCCTGCCGGCCGTGGAGACCCTTGGTTCCACCACGATCATCGCCACCGACAAGACCGGCACACTCACCGAGAACCGAATGAGCCTGGAGTCGATCCTGGTTACCGGTGGTTCGCTCGTGGCTCCGGCGGAGCTCTCCGGCATACCGATGGAATGGGCAGCCGAGGTGGCGGTCCTCTGCAACGACGCAACGGCAGCCCCGCCGACAGGCGACCCGATGGAGGTCGCCCTCCTGGAGATGGCCCCGGGTCAAGTGGAGGAGCTGCGGTCCGCCCGACCTCGGATCTCCACTCTTCCCTTCGATCCGGACCGTCGGCGAATGACCACGCTCAACCGAGCCGGAGACGGCCTGCTCCTCCTGGTGAAAGGCGCCCCCGAGGAAGTCATCCCTCGATGCTCGAAGATCCTCACCGATCGTGGCGAGATCAGCACGCTCGGTCCTTCTGATCGACGCGCGTTGCTGGCGGCAGCGACCGATATGGCCGGGCGGGGCACGCGAGTCCTGGCCCTGGCCCGGCGGGCCATGTCCGTAGAGCCCAAGGACATTGAAGCTGCCGAGCGTGACATGACTCTGGTCGGCCTGGCAGGGCTCAGAGATCCCGTTCGATCTGAAGCTTCGATGGCAGTGGCCCAAGCTCGAGCGGCGGGGATCAACGTGGTGATGGTCACCGGTGACCACGCCGGGACGGCCGCCGCCGTGGCCCAGGAAGTGGGGTTGGCGGAGCCGGGCAGTCGGATCCTCACGGGCACGGAGCTCACGCACGGACCGCCCGAGGACCCCGCCTCCCTGCGCGTCTACGCTCGGGTCGATCCCAGCCAGAAGCTCGCGCTGGTCAAGGCGTTCCAGGCGGGAGGCCATGTGGTGGCCGTGACCGGCGACGGCGTGAACGATGCTCCCGCCCTTCGCCGCGCCGACATCGGCGTGGCCATGGGGCGCTCCGGAAGTGAGGTCGCTCGGGAGGCAGCCGACATGGTCGTTTCCGACGACAACCTGGCCACGATCGTCGAAGCAGTGCGGGAAGGCCGGGGGATCTACGACAACATCCGGAAGGTCGTGGACTATCTCATCGCCGGCAACCTCTCGGAGATCACCGTGGTGGTGGCGTGCCTGCTCCTCTTCCCTGCGCTGGGGGTTCCCCTGCTCCCCCTGCAGCTCCTGTGGATCAACCTCCTCACCGACGGGCTTCCGGCGATCGCGCTCGGGGTGGATCCCGTCGATCCCACCCTCATGTCACGTCCGCCCCGCCGCGGGGATGAGCGGCTCCTGTCCGGCCGCCGGCTCGAGCTCCTGTTCGGTAGGGGCCTACTCATCGCGATGGGCTCGATCGGAAGCTTGGCCGTGGCGCGATTCGGCTGGCACGAGCCATGGGGCCATGCCCGAGCGACCATGTTCACAGTGCTCGTCACGGCCCATCTCCTCTACGCGTTCGCCGCTCGTCGGCCATCTCGAGGGGTCCTGGCCAACCGGTGGCTCCTGGCAGCGGTCGCCGGAGGGATCGCTCTTCAGTTCACCGTGGTGGCCTGGCCGGCTGCACACGACCTGTTCGGAACCGCTCACCTCACGTTCCGAGAGTGGCTTTTGGTGCTGGGTGGAGGATCGCTCCCCGCAATGTTGATGTCGCTCAAAGGCGCCTGGGATCCGGCCCAATTCAGGGCCCACGAGGAGTGAAGGTCCGATCCGGAACAACGGGCGGGGGGCGGGCTCGCTGCAACGGCCCTCACGAGACCTACTAGGGATCCCTAACGCGCTGGCGAGGTCGCTCCGGCCGAAGGCGGCAATCCCCGACGGCGCCGAGGAGGCTGAGCCCGATGATGAGTCTCGCGCCGGCGGTCCAGTTGGGGTCTGCGGCGGACGCGTGGGCGACATGGGTCAGGAACGACGTCTTCGAGCAGCCAGCGGTTCGCGTTGACTATGGATCCGACGAACTCCACGATGGACGACCATGCGACAAATGCGAACAATAGCCGTCGCTAGACGGGCCGCAGGTCACCACCGCCTAGCCTGAGGCCGACATCACCACCTTGAGCGCGTTGGTCTCGCTGGGCCGGGAGAACGTGTCGTACGCGTCCATCGCCTGATCCAGCGAGAAACGGTGGGTGGTGAACTTCGTCGGGTCGAGTTGGCCACCTTGGATTGCCTTGAGCAGCGTGGGGGTTGTGTGTGCATTGCTCGAACGTATCCGGGATACCTACGGCCTCGATGGCCACGTCGGCACCCAGCTCATCGGTAAGCTGGGCGATGGTGGGGACCGCTTGAGCCGGCGCCACGGCGACGTCCGCCCCGAAGCTTATGGCCCACTCTCGCCTCGCGGGCGTCGGGTCGATGGCCACGACGCTCCTGGGCGAATACAGCTTGGCGCCGAGGATGGCCGCCAGACCGATCGGCCCCGAGCCGACCACGGCCACCACGTCGCCGGGCTGAACCCTCCCGTTCAGCACTCCGACCTCGTAGCCCGTGGGCAGGATGTCCGCGAGGAAGATTACCTGCTCGTCGGTCAGGCCGTCGGGGATCTTGTAGGTGGAGGTGTCGGCGAAGGGCACCCGCGCATACTCGGCCTGGACCCCGTCGATGAGGTGGCCGAAGATCCAGCCACCGCCGCCCCGGCACTGCCCGAATTGCCCGACTCGGCAGTACCGGCAGCGCCCGCAGGCCGAGATGCAGGAGAGCAGGACCCGATCGCCTCGCTTCAGGGACCGCGCGGCGAGGCCGACCTCCTCGACCGTCCCAACGGCCTCGTGGCCGAGGATCCGCCCGGACGCCATCTCGGGAAGGTCCCCCTTCAGGATGTGCAGATCCGTGCCGCAGATCGTGGCGGTGTCGATCCGTACGACGGCGTCGGTGTCCTCAAGGATCTTCGGGTCGGGCACCTCCTCCCACGCCTTCTGGCCGGGTCCCTGATACACGACGGCGCGCATGACGCCCTCCTTTCCTCTGGTCTCTGCTTCAGTTTGTGGCTTCGGAGCGAGCCCCGTATGGGTCAAAAGACACCTCAGCTCCGGGACCCATCAGCTTTGCTGGTGCGGTACCCGACGTGCGTCGACGCCGGATGGCCAACCGCCTGGGAAACCCCGTGCTCAGCTCAAGAGGTACGGTGCCGAGCGCGTCGGGTAACCCCTGGGAGGATCGTCAGGATTCGGACTGTCAACTCGCGGGCGATTCGCGACGCCCAGTCCTTGATCTCGGTCCAGTCGCGGAAGTCACCCTCGGGAGCCCGCCTTCGAAAAACCGCCGAAGCCACGATCATCTCTGTTCCTCCCACCTGACTGGAGCGGAGGACCCAAACCGGAATCATCCGACCCAATCTCGGTGACCGAGATCCCCGCGGCA
>WNFV01007755.1_pt1 | contig 12313 bp, 8 predicted proteins | sample 5400101 | NCBI WGS metagenome assembly WNFV01 (sample SAMN13153361, study PRJNA577476) | soil metagenome | isolation source: 115 cm soil or saprolite under grassland replicate 1 | place: USA:California | collected 2016-06-15
GCGTGTTCTCGATACAGGGCCTCCTCCCCGGGGTCCCGATAGCCGTCGTCCACCCACTCGGCGTCGAGCATCTCGTGCAACTCTTCCACCGAAGGGGCCACGGGCACCGGACGGTCGTGGAAGCGATGCAGTGTCCGATGCAGCGCGTCGCCGAAGGCGAGGGCGGGGGAGGAGGTCGTGGGCAGCTTCTCCTCGTACTGGAACTTGTACTTCGCCGGGCAGGTCTCGTAGGTCGAGATCGACGAGTATGAGAGCCTCATACGAACGATATCCCTCTTGAAGCTGGCTGCCCTGGAGTGTAAGCTCACCCAGGTCCGAATTACAAGGATGTAACTTTATCAACAGGTTTTCCCCACGTCCCCGGGGGCGTCCTCCCTCCGCCCCTGGGTCCCGGGAGCCCGTAGCCTCGGAGCGGGATGAGCAAAGACAGCGCGAGGTCGGATACCTTCGTCCACCTGCACACGCACAGCGAGTTCTCCCTGCTCGACGGGGCCTCTCGGGTCGACGACCTCTGCGCCACGGCCGCGGGATTCGGGATGCCGGCCATCGCCCTCACCGACCACGGGGCGATGTTCGGTGCGCTCGACTTCTACCAGGCCGCCCGGCGGCATGGGATCAAGCCGATCCTCGGGGTGGAGGCCTACGTGGCACCTCGTTCCCGGTTCGACCGCACGCCCGGAGACGACGAGGAGAAATATCGGCATCTCACATTGCTGGCCAGGAACGACGAAGGCTACCGCAACCTCCTCCGCTTGGTCACGGACGCCCATTTGGAGGGCTTCTACCACCGGCCCCGGATCGACAAGGAGCTCCTGGCGGAGGGGTCGGCCGGCCTGATCGGCCTGTCGGGATGCCTGGCCTCCGAGACGGCCAGGCTTCTCCTGGGAGGCCACGAGGCGAAGGCGCGGGAGGTGGTTGGCCAGTACGCGGAGATCTTCGGCACGAGCGGCTTCTACCTCGAGATCCAGGATCACGGACTCCGGGAGCAACGCGAAGTGAACGCGAAGCTGGTCCAGCTCTCTCGTGACCTCGGGGTTCCCCTGGTCGCCACCAACGACCTTCACTACACGAACAAGGAAGACGCCCGTCCCCACGACGTCCTGCTGTGCATCCAGCAGCAGAAGGTCCAAAGCGATGACACCCGCCTGAAGTTCGACACGGACGAGTTCTTCCTGAAGCCGGCCGGAGAGATGCGGGCCGTCTTCGCCGAGCTGCCCGAGGCATGCGACGCCACCCTTTCGATCGCCGACGTGTGCGAGCTGGAGCTGACCTTCGGGCAGATGCACCTGCCCAGGTTCGTCCCGCCCGCGGGGAAGAGCCTCGATCGGTTCCTTCGGGACCTGGTCTCCGAGGGGGCGACCCGCAGGTACGGGACCGTAACGAACGAGATCCGGGAGAGGATCGAGAGCGAGCTGTCGGTCATCACCCGCATGGGGTTCGCCGGATACTTCGTGATCGTGTGGGACCTCATCCGGTTCGCCCGTGAGCACGGGATCCGGGTCGGGCCCGGGCGGGGATCGGCGGCCGGGTCCGTCGTGTCGTACTGCCTGCAGATCACGGATCTCGACCCCCTGAGATACGGGCTGATCTTCGAGCGTTTCCTCAATCCCGAGCGCAAGCAGATGCCCGACATCGACATGGATTTCGACGAGCGCCGGCGGGACGAGGTCATCCGATACGTCGCCGGTCGGTACGGGGCCGACCACGTGGCTCAGATCATCACGTTCCAGACGATCAAGGGAAAGCAGGGGATCCGGGACGCGGCCAGGGTGCTGGGGTTCCCGGCCATGTTCGGGGACCGGCTGGCGAAGATGTTCCCGCCGGCGGTCCTGGGACGGGAGTTCCGCATAGACCAGGCTCTGGAGATGTCAACCGAGCTCCGGGAGGCCTACGCGAAGGAGCCGGAGGCCCGCGAGGTGATCGACACGGCTCGGGCCCTCGAGGGGTTGCGACGAGAGGACTCGGTCCACGCCGCCGGCGTGGTGATCGGGGACGCCCCGCTCGTCAACTACATGCCGCTGAAGCTGGCCAAGGACTCCCGGGACGACTCGCGCCGCATCGTCACCCAGTTCGACATGCACGGGGTGGAGAAGCTCGGTCTGCTCAAGATGGACTTCCTGGGACTGCGGAACCTGTCCGTGATCGAGGACACCGTGGCGCTCCTCCGGGACAAGGGTGTCGGGCTGGACATCGACCACGTCCCCCTGGACGACGCGGACACCTACGCGATGTTGCAGAAGGGGGACACGAACGGCGTGTTCCAGCTGGAGAGCTCGGGGATGCGCCAGCTCATCCACCTGCTGGTCCCCGACCGTTTCGAGGACCTCATGGCGCTGGTCGCTTTGTACAGACCCGGGCTGCTGTCCATGGGCCAGCACGTGGAATACGCCGAGCGGAAGCACGGGCGCAAGCCGGTGACCTACCCTCATGCCTCACTCGAGGACATCCTGGCCGGGACCTACGGGATCATCGTGTACCAGGAGCAGGTCATGCAGATCGCGGTGCGCATGGCCGGTTACTCGATGGGCCAGGCCGACCTGCTTCGCAAGGCCATGGGAAAGAAGATCCGCGAGGAGCTGATCCCTCACCGCAACACCTTCGTCAAGGGTGCTGTCGAGCGCGGCTACTCGGAAAGGCTGGCCCAGGAGATCTTCGATCTCATCGTCCCGTTTGCCGATTACGGGTTCAACGCCTCCCATGCGTGCGCCTACGCATACGTGGCCTACCAAACGGCCTACCTGAAGGCCCATCACCCGGTCGAGTACGTCTCGGCGCTCCTGACCAGCGTTCGCGATGACAAGGACAAGAAGCCGTTCTACCTGAACGCTGCTCGACTCATGGGTCTTCGCGTTCTGCCCCCGGATGTCAACCAGTCCCAGGTCTACTTCACCCCCTCGGGCGGCGACATCCGCTACGGTCTGGCCGCCGTCAGGAACGTGGGTGAAGGTGCGGTGCAGCAGATCATCAAGGCCCGAACCGATCAGGGGCAGCTGGAGTCGTTCACAGACTTCTGTCGGAAAGTCGATGCCGGGGTCCTGCACAAGAAGGTCCTGGAGAGCCTGATCCTGGCGGGAGCCTTCGACTCGCTCGGCTACACGCGGCGGGGACTGCTCGACGGCTACCAGAAGGTGGTGGATCCGATCATGGCCGACCGCCGGTCCGAGGCAACCGGGCAGGAGTCCTTCTTCGGAGGAGAGGTCGCCCCTGCCCTGCACATCGACGAGTCAGTCCTGACGGGAGAGGAGTTCGAGAAGGCTGATCTCCTGCGCCAGGAGAAGGAGATGCTCGGACAATACGTGACGGATCATCCGCTCCTGGCGATCAGGGAACGCCTTGCGACGCAGACCGACATGGAGGTCTCCGAGCTGTCGTCACTGGGCGACGGGGACGTGGTGACCGTGGCCGGAATCGTCGTCGCGGTCGGCAGAAAGTACACCAAGCGAGGTGAGCCGTACGCGGTGTTCAGGCTGGAGGACCTCACCGGAGGAGTCGGGATCGTGGCCTTCCCCTCGGTGTTCGAAAGGAGCGAAACAGTCGTCGTCCTGGACGCCATCGTGCTGGTGAAGGGCAGAGCAGACCTTCGGGGGCGAGAACTCCAGCTCGTGGCCCTGGAGATCCGGGAGCCCGATCTCTCCGGATCGGACTCGTCGTCTCAGCGCGATGGACGTGTCATCGAGCCTTCCGATCCTCTCGTCGTGGACGTGTCGGCTTCCTCGTGCACGCCTGGCCTGATCGCTCGGATGAAGGATGTCTTCTCCATGCACCCCGGGGACTGCCCCGTGCTCATCCAGCTGGTCACAGGTGGCGAGACCACCCGGTTGCGCCTGGCCGAGGAGTACCGTGTGGACGGGTCTATGGCACTCCTGGCAGAGCTCCGGCGCTTGCTCGGCCCCGGAGCCGTCCGCCTCCAGGTGGCGGAAACGACCACCTCGGGCGCTCCTAGCCCCTGACTCCTTGCTTGCCTCAGCGCATCGGGTATGGGATTCCTGACCGACGCCGTCGATCGCATTCGAAAAGAGCTCGAGCGCGATCCTCCCCCCGAGAAGACGCTCCTGCTACGGACCCGGTCGGCGCCATCACCGCTGGACCTCACCGCTGACCTGCGCGAGCCGGGAGTCTCGATCATCGGCGAGATCAAGCGGGCCTCGCCGTGGGCCCGCCGGATCGCCGAAGCCGATGCCGGGGACCTGTCTGCGGCCTACGAACGGGGCGGTGCAGCGGCCGTCTCCGTCCTCACCGAGCCCAAGTACTTCCACGGGTCCCTTCTGGACCTGAGGACGGCCCGGAGGCGGTGCAGCCTTCCGCTGCTACGGAATGACTTCATCGTCCAACCGGTCCAGGTGATCCAGGCCAGGGTGGAAGGGGCCGACGGAGTCGTCCTGATGGCCGCCACCCTCACCCGGACCGAGCTTCGAGATCTGATCGACGTGGCCCACGACCTGCAGATGGCAGCCGTGGTCGAGGCTCACTCGCCAGCCGACCTGGAGACCGCGGTCACGTCCGATGCCGACGTCCTCGTTGTGAGCGCGCGTGATCCAGAGTCCTGGGTAGTCGACGCAGAAGCCGCACTCGACCTGGTCGGTCGGGTGCCTCAGGACCGGCTCCTCGCTCTGGAGGGTGGGATCGCCACCCGGAGGCAGGTCGCCCTGGCCGGCCAGGCCGGTGTGGACGCGGTCATCGTGGGTGAGGCCCTGATGCGCTCGCCGGATCCCTCCCGGATGATCCGCAGGCTGCGAGGGGCATTGACGTCGGTCGACGAGACCTAAGGCGCCTGGCACTTGACCAGGCGCACAGCCGTTCCCGGTCGAGCCGCCGTGCCTTCTCGGATACTCAGCTCGTCGACCAGGGCCATCATCAGGGCTATGCCGTGGCTGCCCCGCCCGTCGATCTCCGCCATTCGGACCTGTCGCTTGAAGATCCCCCTGTCGCGGACCTCGATCTGGACGCAGTCATCGGCGGTGATCCAGGTGACCCGGACGTCTGGCGACGTGGTGTGGATGATGGAATTGGCACACGCCTCCGAGACCGCCAGCGTCAGGTCCTCGGCCATCTGAGGGGGAAGCGACGACTGGCCGGCCCGCTCCCTGACGAACCGCCGGATCTCGTAAAGGGCCGAGGGATGCGCCCGGAACGACTGGATCACGGGCAACGATGTGTTCGTAGCGGGCCTTCCACTCGTATCCATGCGGTTCACCGCGATGCCGCTACGGTACGACCGCACAGAGTGCGCTTGCAAACTGACTCCCGAGGCCAATCCACGTCCCTCCGGAATCACTGATGAGCGACCTGGGCCAAGCCGCCGGGGGCTCACTCTCGTACAACTATGCAGCTAGGAGGCCCATTGGGGCCCGTGCCCCACTGGAGTTACGTCCGGATGTGTGGTAAATGATGCCGGAATCGAGCCAGGAAGGTCCTCGGGCGGCCCATCGGGAGCCTCTCGACGGGCCTTGAAACGTGCTGGGGGCTTCCCCAGGGAGGAGGGGGAATGAAGAGTCGCAAAGTGCTGAGCGCAGTTGCCGTTCTCAGCGCGCTCTTGATCGTGGGGGCGGCGTGCTCGAGCAAGAAGACGGGTGGAGCCGCTGCGCCCAAGGCGGGACCACTCGGCGCCGTCACCGTGAAGGCCGGGGCGCCGATCAAGATCGCCGTCCTCGAGGCCATCACGGGTGACGGGGCAAGCCTGGGCACCGACCAGGTCCGGGGCGTCCAGATCGCCGTGAACGACAAGGGTGGAAAGCTGCTCGACCACACGATCGACATCGTCCAGGTCGACGAGGCCGGCGGCCAGTCGTGCGGGACGTCCGGCCCAGGGGCGGAGGCGGCCCAGAAGATCGCGGCCCAGAAGGACCAGATCGTGGGAATCATTGGAAGCAGCTGCTCGGGTGCGGCGGTTCCTGCCATGGGCATCCTCTCTCCCCTCGGTTTCACCATGATCTCGGGGTCGAACACGTCGCCGTTCCTCACCACCGTGGACGGGACCACGCCGGGAGAGAGCCACAAGCCCGGGTACTTCCGAGTGGCCCACAACGACACTCTCCAGGGGAAGGCCGCCGCCGACTGCGTGTTCAAGAAGCTGGGAGCCTCTAAGGCCGCCACCGTCAACGACGGCGACCCCTACACGGTGGGACTGGCCCAGGCCTTCGCCAACTCGTTCAAGGAGGACGGCGGCGAGGTCGTGGATGAAACGGCGGTTGCCAAGACCGATACCGACATGCACGCGGCGCTGACGGAGATCGCTTCCAAGGGCGCCGAGCTCGTCTACCTGCCCATCTTTCAGCCGGCGGCCGACTTCATCGCCAAGCAGGCCAAGGACGTCTCGGGCCTCGCGAACACCGCTCTGATGGCGGCTGACGGCGTGCTCTCCGACACCTATGTCGGCAGCAAGAACGGGAAGTTCGTGATTCCCGAGGTCCACGACACCCCGCCGGCACCGAAGGGGACGGCCCGAGGGATGTACTTCTCAGGCCCGATCCCGCCCGCCAGCGGCGAGTACACGACCTTCCTGACCAAGTACAAGCAGCAGTTCGGGGAGGCTCCGATCCAGGCTTACCATGCACACGGGTACGACGCATTCAACGTGATGGCAGCGGCGATCCAAAAGGTTGCGGTGAAGCAGTCCGACGGCTCCCTGTTCATCGACCGGAAGAAGCTCCGGGACGCCGTCCAGGCGACCAAGGACTTCAAGGGACTCACCGGATCACTCACCTGCGACCAGTTCGGGGACTGCGCCTCGCCGAGGATCGCCGTGTTCCAGGCCACCGCGGAGACCAAGGACCTGACGGCGGTCAAGGACAACATCGTCTGCTCGCCCACGACCTAGGCAGGCTGTCGGCGAACACAGAGGGGTAGGGTACCGGCACGAGCCCGGTGCCCTCCCTCTCTGTATGGTATGAACTGGCGACGGAGGGTCAGGTCATATGGCCCAAACAGTGAAGGCCAAGGCGCGCCCAGCCGTCCAGCTGCCGCTCGTCGACGTTTTCCTCTGGCTCATTCGCCTCGCCGCGTTGGTCGCCCTGTTCTGGGGGGCCTTCCGCAGCCTCACAGGGCGCGGCTTGGTCACTCTCTCCAGTGCACAGTGGCGCGACAATGTGGTCTCCGGGCTGTCCAGCGGTTCCGTGTATGCCCTGATCGCTCTGGGATACACGATGGTCTACGGGGTCTTGCGGTTCATCAATTTCGCCCACGGCGAGGTGTTCATGGCAGGCACGATGGTGGGGTACTTCGTGGCCCAGGCGCTCTCCGGGACCTTCCTGTACGAGGGGAACATGATCTTTGTGGCCCTCCTCATCGTTCTCCTCGCCAGCATGGCCACGTCGACGTTCATCGCGGTTCTCCTGGAGAGAGTGGCGTACCGTCCCCTCCGGGGCAAGCCGCGGCTCATCCCGTTCATCACCGCCATCGGGGCCTCGTTCTTCCTGCAGTACACCTTCGGGGGGCTCTTCGGCGTGGGGGTCAAGAACTACCCGGAGGTGACACAGGTCAACGGGCGGCTCGGCGTCCCTGGATTCCACTTCCTGCTGAAGACGCAGGGGATCGTCATCGTGGCAGCGCTCGTGATGATGGCCGGGCTGTACCTGTTCGTGGAGAGGACACGGACCGGGAAGGCGATCCGGGCAGTGGCAGAGGACCAGGAGATCGCCCGGCTCATGGGCATCAATGTCGACCGGACCATCTCCCTGGTGTTTGCAATCGGTGGAGCCATGGCGGGCATCGCGGCCTTCCTCTACGCTCTGGCGTTCGGCCAGGCTCAGCCCTTCGACGGGTTCCTCCCGGGGATCACCGCCTTCACCGCCTCGGTGCTGGGGGGGATCGGCAACATCGCGGGGGCCATGGTCGGCGGCCTGATCATCGGCCTCATCGAGCAGGTGTCCCCCAATCTGGTCCTGTCCGGACTGGGGATCCCCGCCGCTTTCCAGTTGAAGAGCATGGTCGTGTTCCTCGCGCTGGTGGTGATCCTGATCTTCCGCCCCACCGGCATCCTGGGAGAGCGGGTGGCCGAGGAGAGGGCGTAGTCCATGGCAGAGATAACGCGAACGGTTCCCTCCGAGGCCCTCGCCGAGGCGGGGGTGCTGTTACCGGCCCGCGAGGTCGGCCCGCGGCAGGGGATTCGGATGGGTCTGTTCGGTGGCTTCACCGCCCTGTTCGTGGCCTCCATCGGAATGCTGGTCACGTTCAAGGACCGTCTCATCGTGCGGCAGTTCAGCCTCGACTACGTCATCCTCTTGGCGATCCCTGTTGCCTTCGGGTATCTGGCGGGGAAGCCCCCCCAGAAACTCGAGGGGTTCGAGGAGGCCCGGCGGGGAGCCCGGAACGTCGTGGCGGGGGTCATCGCCGGAGTCGTCGCGGGCGGCCTGATGGGTGTGTATCTCGCCTTGGTGGGCAACTTCGATGTCAGGGACCAACTGATCAACATCTCGCCCGAGATGCTGGGCCGGCTCACGTTCCAGCAGGGCCTCGTCAAGGGATGGCTCCTTTTGACGCTCGCCTCGGTCGGTTTGTTCGGGCTGGGTGCGAGTCTGAACCTCCTCGACGACCGGGTGCGCAAAGCGGTCTCCTACGCCCTCCTGTGGGTGGTGGTACTGGGATTGCTGCAGGTGATCTTCTCGACGGTCCTGGGGAACCTGCACTTCGCGGCGCTGGACAAGCTCTACAACGTGCAGGGATCGCTCACCGTGCCAGGCGCCATCGGGGTGTTCGTTGTCATGTTCGCCCTGTACATGGCCCCCAAACGCTCGGTGGCGCAACTCCGGTCGAGCTTCGAAGGACTCCCCAAGAAACGGCGGAGGGTGGCGCTTGGCGGCCTGCTCCTGGTGCTACTGGCAGTGCTGGCCATCGTCCCGCAACTCCTTTCCAGCGACCTCAACGACGCCCTGAACCTCGGCGGAATCTTCCTGCTCATGGGGCTGGGCCTCAACATCGTGGTGGGAGTGGCGGGACTCCTGGACCTTGGGTACGTGGCCTTCTTCGCCGTCGGCGCTTACACGGCCGCGACGCTGATGGCACCTCAATCCAGTGTCACCCACGCTCCCAGGGTGGAACTTCAGCTCATCTTCTGGGAGGCCATCCCCTTTGTCATCCTCGCCGCGGCCATCGCGGGCATCCTCGTAGCGACTCCGGTTCTTCGCATGCGCGGCGATTACCTGGCCATCGTGACGCTCGGTTTCGGTGAGATCACCAGGCTGCTCGTGCAATCCACCTGGTTGACCCGGTACTTCGGAGGAGCTCTGGGCATCACCAACATCCCCAGCGTCAAGATCTTCGGCATCGAGTTTCTGGGCGGTCGTCCCGAACGCTTCTTCTACTTGATCCTGTTATTCGTGGTGATCGCGGCATACATGTCCTATGCGCTGCAGGACTCTCGTCTGGGCCGTGCGTGGATGGCCATCCGAGAGGATGAATCGGTTGCGGAAGCCATGGGAGTGAACATCGTGGCGGCGAAGCTCTGGGCCTTCATCATCGGGGCCATCGTCGCGAGCTTCGGAGGGGCCCTCTTCGCGGTGAACAGAGCGTCGATCTTCCCCAACAGCTTCGAGATCATCGTCTCCATCACCGTCCTGGCCATCGTCATCGTGGGAGGGATGGGCAGCATCCCCGGGGTGGTGCTCGCCGCGATGCTGCTGGTGGGACTGCCGAACATCCTCCAGGAGTTCTCGTCCTTCCGGTACCTGATCTATGGGGTCCTGCTGATCTACATGATGCTCAACCGGCCGGAGGGATTCATCCCCAGCCGCCGCCGGGCTCAGGAGCTCCGGGAGGAGGAGGTACTCCAGGACGCCTGGCTCAAGGCACGTCAGGCCGAGCAAGAGGCCGCCCAGCCGGCGGCGGAGCGCTGAGGACCGTGGCGCTGCTCGAGATCAGCGGGCTGACCAAGGACTTCGGAGGAGTCCGCGCCATCGACAGCCTTGACATGACCGTGGACGATGGCCAGATCGTCAGCGTGATCGGGCCGAACGGCGCCGGGAAGACGACGCTCTTCAACATGATCACGGGGATGATCCCTCCGGACAACGGCGAGGTCGTCTTCCATGACAGGAACATCGTCGGATTGCGTCCGAGCCAAATCCTCAAGCTGGGAATCGCCCGCACGTTCCAAAACGTGCGGCTGTTCCCCGAAATGACCGTGCGGGAGAACGTGATGGTTGCGCGGCACTCTCGGACCCGATCGGGGGTATTCCACGCGATCCTGCGGACGTCGCGCTTCCGAAGAGAGGAGACGGAGACGCGCGAACGAGCCGAGGAAGCGCTGGCCTTCTTCGGAAGCCGGCTGATCGGTTGGCGGTTCGACCAGCCGGCGATATCGCTCTCGTACGCGAATCGCCGTCGACTGGAGATCGCCCGAGCCATGGGGTCGGGTCCGAAGCTCCTGCTGTTGGACGAGCCGACGGCTGGGATGAACCCTCACGAAACGACAGAGCTCACACGTCTCATCCGAAGGATGCGCGACGACAAGGGTTTGACGATCCTCTTCATCGAACACGACATGAGGGTGGTCAAGGGCATCTCCGACCGGGTGATCGTTCTGGACTACGGGCGAAAGATCGCAGAGGGGCCCTATGAAGATGTGGCTCACAACGACCAGGTGATCGAGGCTTACCTCGGGAGGAAGGCGGCGGCCGAAGCATGAGCGAGGATGCGTCCTCGAGCCAGAGCCGGCAGGTCAGCCCGGACGGACAGCCCCTCCTCGAGATGAGGGACGTGAACACTCACTACGGCGCGGCTCGGGTGCTCCGTGAGGTCAGCATCCAGATCCATCGCGGGGAGATCGTCTGCCTCCTAGGGGGCAACGCCAGCGGCAAGACGACTACCCTCAAGACCATCCTGGGCTTCGTGGTTCCGACCACGGGGGCGGTCATCCTGGATGGAGAGAAGATCAATGGGGTTCCCACCCAACGGCTCGTGGAGAAGGGAATCTCCATGGTTCCCGAGAACCGCAGGCTGTTCAAGCGGATGACAGTCAGGGAGAACCTCGAGATGGGGTATTACCTTCGTAAGGACAGGGAGCGGATCAGGGAAGACCTCGAGCAGATCATGGCACTGTTCCCTCGGGTGAAGGATCGGCTGGGCCAGCGAGCGGGAACGTTATCCGGAGGAGAGCAGCAGATGGTGGCCATGGCTCGGGCGCTCATGGCACGGCCCAAGGTACTGCTCATGGACGAGCCCTCGATGGGGCTCGCTCCGGTCCTGGTCGAGAGGAACTTCGAGATCATCAAGGAGATCAACCAACTGGGGACGACGATCTTTGTTGTAGAGCAGAACGCCAACATGGCCCTGTCCATCGCCGACCGAGGCTACGTCCTGCAGACCGGACAGATCGTTCTGGCGGACACGGCCGAGAATCTCCTCAACAATCCCCTGATGCGAGAGGCGTACCTGGGGGAGCTTTAGGTCAGGAGGAGTTCCCCTGAAGCCCTCGAAATGAGGACCGCAGCCGATGTCGTGGTCGTGGGCGGGGGCGTCGTTGGCGTAAGCGCTGCCTACCATCTGGCCGCCGCGGGTGCAGGATCGGTGTTGCTCCTGGAGCGAGCCGACCAGCTCGGCACCGGCTCCACGGGCGCGTGCGCCGGCGGGTTCCGCCATCAGTTCTCCAGCGAGGTGAACATCCTGCTCTCGCTGGTGAGCGTTCCGATGATCACGGGTTTCGAGGAGGAACACGGCATCCCCCTCGATATCTCCCAGGACGGGTACCTGTTCATGATCCGGAGTGAGGAGTCCTGGAGGGAGTTCCTGGCTTCTGTCGAGCTACAGCGCTCGTTGGGCGTGGAGGTCGACCTGCTCACCCCCGAGGACGCGGCGGAGCTGATACCGGGGATCTCGCTCGACGGGATGGTTGGCGCCACGTTCGGACCCAGAGACGGGATCGCTGATCCATCCGGTCTCACGCTGGGCTACGCCACGGCCGCGCGGAGGGCGGGTACCGAGATCTTGATGGGGGTCGAAGTTCTGAGCATCCAGGTCAGCGACGATCGCGTGGCCGGCGTGTCCACGTCGGACGGGTCCGTATCCGCTCCTTTGGTGGTGAACGCGGCAGGTCCGTGGGCAGGAACGCTCGCAGCCTCTGCCGGGGTCGACCTTCCCATCGACCCGATCCCGCGCCAGGTCGTCGTGACCGGCCCGTTCCCGGGAGTTCCCCGACGCCGGACGCTGGTGATCGACGCGGACACGACGTTCTATTTCCACCGCGAGGGGGAAGGCGTCCACATGGGGATGGGTGGGCAAGACGAGAAGCCATCCTTCGACACCGCCGTCGATGACTCGTTCATCGCCGACGAGCTCCTGCCCACGGCGCTCGGCGTGTTCCCGCCCTTGGAGCAGGCCG
>WNFV01007756.1_pt1 | contig 12313 bp, 12 predicted proteins | sample 5400101 | NCBI WGS metagenome assembly WNFV01 (sample SAMN13153361, study PRJNA577476) | soil metagenome | isolation source: 115 cm soil or saprolite under grassland replicate 1 | place: USA:California | collected 2016-06-15
CGCTTGATCCGGCTGTAGGCCGCTGTACAACTTCTTCCAGCACAGCGAATAGACCTAATTTCTGTCGAAGAGCGACGGACCAAATAGACCAAAGTCAGTGGGTACTATCGCTGCAATCCAATGAATATTGGCTCCCCGACCAGGCTCGAACCTGGGACCTGCGGATTAACAGTCCGTCGCCCCCATACGTAATTTTATTGCATCATCAATTGCTTACGGCGTCCGCGCAACTTCGCCATCGCAGTCGGATGCAGTGCAATGCAGGGGTACGCAAAACAGCGCAGCTACATTTTCGTGTACACCTGGCCGTCGATCAACGGGTGCGGTCTGTCGGTGTTGTGAGAGCCCACGCTTAATGCGCGAGTTTTCCGTTCCGTATGAAAGTTGCCTCACACTAATGCAGCGCACGAGTTGCATTGAGCGGTTGGCGTATCGCGCCCAACGACCCCCTAGTTCGTAGTTGGGCGCAATAGACGTAACGCCTTTCGGAAGTCTCGCAGTTCGTCTGCTCCCGACGTTTGTTTCCCTACCGACGCCTCGTCAGGGCGCTTGCCGCAAACAACGCCGCCGTCCAGTCGACGAAGGCTCGCACCTTGGCGCTAAGGTGGCAATTGGCGGATAAAGCACATGGATCGGTAGCGGCGCGGGTTGCCAGGCCGCCATCACCACCTTCAGCTCGCCCTTTGCCACACGCTGCAGCATGAACGCCGGCATCTGTACGATGCCCAGGCCGGCGAGCGCTGCGGCAAGGTGCGCGTTGCTTTCGTTCACAGCAAGGCGATGGCGGCCCTCGATTTCGAAGCGCTTGCCGTCGCGTTCGAACACGAGCGGGAAGAAACGACCGGTCAGGGCCGAGAGACGGCTCACGATCACATGCTGCGATTCGAAGTCGGATGGGTGAGTCGGCGTGCCGTGGCGCGCCAGGTAGGCGGGCGGGGCGCACGTCACCCAAGGGAAATCGCCCACGTGACGCGCGACCAGCGACTGCTCCGTCAACGGCCCGCCGCGAATCACGCAGTCGATGTTCTCGCCGATGAGGTCGACGGGCCGGTCGCTCACGCCCAACTCCACCTGGATCTCCGGATAGCGGTCGATGAAATCCGGCAGCCTCGGAATGAGGAACAAACTCGCGAGTGAGCCGCCGACATCGATGCGCAACGTTCCCTTCGGGTTCGCCTGCGCGTTCGACACGCTGGACTCGATGTCTTCGAGGTCTCCCAACAGCCGCACGGCCCGTTCGTAGTATGCGGAGCCGTCCGGCGTGACCGTCACGCGGCGCGTCGTCCGGTTGAGGAGCCTCACGCGCAAGTGATTCTCGAGACCTTGCACGAGCTTGGTCACGGTTGCCTTGGGCATCTTCAGCGAGTCCGCCGCCTTGGTGAAGGTGCCAGCCTCCACCACGCGCGCGAAGACCTGCATCGCCAGCACGAGGTTCAGCTTCGCATTCACGTTCATCGACGGACATTATTCCCCATTGGGAAACAAAGAATCCACAGAAAGGCTCTTTATTCACGGGCGTGAATTCTCCATAGTTCGTTCAAGCACTTCAACCAACCGCCAGGAGATAGTCATGAACCGGAAACTCGGAGGCAAGGTCGCTCTCGTCACCGGCGGTTCGCGTGGCATCGGCGCAGCGATCGCACGTGCCCTCGCCGAGGAAGGCGCGGACGTCGCGCTCAGCTATGTAGCCTCGCCTGACAAAGCGAAAGCCTTGGTGCGTGAGCTACAGGGCAACGGCGTGCGCGCCGTCGCCTTCCAGGCGGACCAGGCCAATGCGAGTCAGGTGACGCAACTGGTGCGCAAGGTCGTCGATCACTTCGGCCATCTGGATATCCTCGTGAACAACGCCGGCGTGTTCGTCACCGGCGCAGTCGGTGAAGTCGATCCCGCCAAGATTGACCGGCAATTCGCGATAAACGTCCTCGGCGTTGCAGCCGCCGTGCGCGAAGCCTCGAAGGTCATGGCCGAAGGTGGCCGCATCATCTCGATCGGCTCCGGCGCTGCGACCTCTTCGCCGTGGCCCGGTATAGCCGACTACTCCGCTTCGAAAGCCGCCGTGGCCGCATACACGCGCGGCTGGGCGCGCGACCTCGGGCCCAAGGGCATCACTGTCAACGTGGTCCAGCCCGGCCCGATCGACACGGAGATGAATCCGGCCGACGGCGCATTTTCGGACATGCAGAAGGCGGGAACGGCCCTCGGACGTTACGGCCGTCCCGAGGAGATCGGCGCGACGGTCGCGTTCCTCGCAAGCCAGGGCGCGGCGTTCATCACCGGCGCCAGCATCGACGTCGACGGCGGATACAACGCCTGATCCTTCACACGCCTTACACGGAGAACATCATGAAAATCGGAATCATCGGCGCTGGCGGAATCGCGCAGGCCGTTGCAAAGCAGGCGCTCGGCGCAGGTTACGAAGTGATACTCAGCAACAGCCGCGGGCCGGAAACGTTGAAGGCTGTGGTGCAGCGCCTTGGTGCCGGTGCGGCCGCTGGCAGCGTGCGCGAAGCGGCGCAGGCGGACCTCGTCGTGCTCGCGGTGAAATGGTCGAACGTCGCCAAGGCGCTCGCGGGACTGCCAGACTGGAACAGCCGCATTCTCATCGACGCGACCAACCCCACCGGCGGCCCGCCGGACTTCAAGCTGGCGGAGCTGGGCGGCAAGACGTCGAGCCAGGTCGTCGCATCGCTGGCACCGGGCGCGCGCGTCGTGAAGGCGTTGAACACCCTCATCGTCGCGAATCTCAGCGCCGATCCGCACGAAGCAGGCGGCCGACGCGTGCTCTTCATGTCAGGCGACGACGCACCCGCGAAGAAGGAAGTGACCAAAGTGCTCGATCGCATCGGCTTCGCGACGATCGACTTGGGCTCGCTCTCGATCGGCGGCGCGCTGCAGCAGTTCCCCGGCGGACCGCTGCCGGTTCACAACCTGATCAAGCTTGGTTGAATCCCGCCCTGCGGGACATGAAAGGAACTTCGATGAGCAACACGACGAATGCGAAAGCGGGCCTCGATGCGTTGCTGACGCCCGACAACTGCGTCCTTATCCTGATCGACCACCAACCATTTCAGTTCGCGGGCTTGCGCAGCCACGACACGCAGAGCGTGATCAACAACGTCGTGGGCCTTGCCAAGTCCGCGAAGATCTTCGGCGTACCGACGCTTCTCACGACCGTAGTCCAGGACCGCGGCGGCTATCTGATCAAGCAGCTCCAGGATGTCTTTCCCGAGCAGAAGCCGATCGACCGCACGTTCATCAACACGTGGGAGGACGCTCGAGTCGTCGACTGGGTCAAGAAGACCGGCAGGAAGAAAGTCGTGATGGCGGCGCTGTGGACTGAGATCTGCCTCGCGATGCCGGCGATCCACGCGCTCGGCGATGGCTACGAGGTGTACATCGTGACCGACGCTTCGGGCGGCGTGAGCCTCGAGGCGCACGAGATGGCGATCCAGCGCATGGTGCAGGCGGGCGCGGTGCCGATCACCTGGACCGTGTTCGCATCCGAGCTGCAACGCGATTGGGCGCGCACCGCCACCGTTCCCGCTCTCGCCCAAATGCTGGTCGATCACATGGGCAACGTCGGCACCAGTTTCAGCTGGGAGCAGCAGCTACTCGCCACGCCGTCCGAGGCGAAGAGCTCCGCCGTGTCGAAAACCGCTTAGCTCGGGACCTCAATTCACTCGCCTTCGATGAAGTACATCATGAACACGAACGCAATGCACTGCCTCGAATGCGTTTACTTGAAGTAAATTCCATGAAGCGCCTATATCTGCTTTTCTTCCTGGGGGTAATGATGATCGGTCCCGACGCCGATGCCGCGGACGCGCGCGCGGACAAGAAGAACGTCTCGCTCTGGTACGACGCGTTCAGCAAGAAGGATCCCGCCCTCCTCGACCGGATCCTAAGCACAAATTGGGTCGACATCCCGCCCGCTCCGGATCAGCCGCCCGGACCGGCGGGCGCTAGGCAGATTCTCGTGGAGCTCACCACGGCGTTCCCTGACCTCGACATTAAGATCGAGGACGTGCTGCGGGAAGGCAATAAGGTGATCGTCCGTTCGATGATCTCGGGCACGCAGCGTGGCGCGCTGATGGGATTTCCCGCGAAGAATCGCAAGATGAGCATCCAGGCTATCGACATCCACGAATTCAAGGAAGGGAAAATCGTTCGGACCTGGCACACCGAGGACTGGATGAACGGCCTTCACCAGTTAGGTGTGTTCGACAAATGAATTCGCCGTGGGCCTTTGACGCAACACCCGCAAAGACGCGTGAGCTTACAGCGTGTTCAGCGCTTGCTGCGGTCTCCACACCATTCGCTGAAAGGGGACTGATCTGAAGAAGTCGCACGCCTGGAAACACGAGGGGATCGACGTGGTTCCTTCGTGTTCCTGGTTCCCGCGAGGAGCGATCGGTGAAAGATCCACTTCGGCTTTATTCGGGCTGGCCGCTCGAAACGCGGCGCCGGCCCGAGGGTGGCGTCCTTTAGAAAACAACTGCGAGTAAACTCGTGGCGCCTCTCGGCTTCGACGAATTCGCTATCGCAGCCGCCCTGGGATCAAGTGGCTTTGACGGCAGCGATGGTCGGCGTCGGGTGGCCACTCCAGCGGAATCGATAGGTCGTTCCCTTTCTCACGTTCATCACGAGCGCGGGCCGGAAACACACGAGGCAGGTGCCGCCCCCGCGGCGCACGCTCGGATAGACGATGCCGAGCGATCCGCCGTCGAGCAACCGCTCGGCCAGGGCCTGTGACTGCACGTAGGTATCGGGATCAAGGCAGTCGGTCCAATCGTTTGGGCCGCGGAGGTCGTGAAACTCGCCACTAAAATCGGCCCGATAGTCGTCAAACGTGACGTCGTCCTCGAAGCGGCGCACTTCCGCGAGCTGCACAGTCTTGTGGAAGGCGACCTCAGCCTGCGCGGTCTTGATCTCGAACGCCGCGTACCACGCACCGCGATCGGGACCGTTGAACCGGCTGCCAAGCGGATGCGCGTGAGTGAACGCCGCATTGACGACGCGATAGTACGGAACGCCGAACAGCAGCTCGCGCACACCGATGCCGGGCAGCAAGTCGTTCTCGGCGCGCAGACGATCGTTGGTCGCGTTGTCCAGATCGAAGATATCCGCGAGATGCCGGTCGCTGTCGGCAATACGAGCGAGGACACTACTGCCGTCGTCGCTGTACTTCGAGTGGATCAGGCGGTGAGTATCGTTGCGCCGGACAAGTGAGGTGCCGGGCGGCACCGTCACATCCCGCCTCGGCGGGCGTCAAGCAGGCGCCGCACGGTCTGCATAGCCGGCGCGCCGCCTTTCATCATGTAGGCCAGCGGTGTGCTGCCCACGAAAATGCGGTTGGTGTTCGGCAGACGCACCCATTCGTCCGCGAGCGGCTGACCGTGGAGAATATTTAGCGCCTTGAAGATGCCGATGAGATAGGAGATGCGGAGCAGTTTGTCGGCGTCGAGCACCCGGCCTTTCGGGTTCTTCTTCATCTCATAATAAGGGCCGTTGGTAACGCCGCCGAGAAGTTGCCGTGCGTCCTCGTCGCGCACGCCCCATCGGTCGACGATGTTGAAAAACGCCTTGAGCGCCGACGGGCTCAGCCGCTCGCGCTCCGCTTTGGAAGCGAGGTCGATCACCGGCGACGGCTCGTACCGCGTAGCGGGGTAGGTCAAGGCGTCCATCGGACATCTCCTATATGGGAGACTATACTCTCTTAAGAAGGAGTTTTCAAGATTTCAAACGAACGAGGCCAACCGCATCAGCCGCTACTGCCCTTCCCCAAGGCGGCGTACTTTTTCTCCAGACGGTCAAACACCTCTTGGGCTGGAACTCCCGGGCCGCTCACGATCCCAGCTTGAATCGCGTCTTTCAGTTCCGCCACTTTGCGGTCCTCCCGTTTCTCATGCTCTTTCAAGACGCCCTCCCAAAAAACAGTGCGCAGATCCGCAAATCAGTGGCCTGCGATCCTCACCGTCGTCTCTGTCGTCTCACTGAACCTGCTGTCCTAATGAACCCTTAGCAAGAGCGACGGACTAAAAATCCACGGGTCGCAGTTGCTAAGGCCGTGAAGCAAGAGAAAAACGGTGCCGCCGAGGACGCCGCCATCATCGATTTCTGGCTACAGTTTGCTACAGTTATTAGAGGATGTTAGTGGGCGCTACCGCGGAAATCGAGATGGGTGGCTCCCCGACCAGGGCTCGAACCTGGGACCTGCGGATTAACAGTCCGTCTGGTCATCGCCCGGTAAGCCGCGCCAGTCAACGATCTTGGCCAAAAATGGCCGGTAATATTTTCGGTTGGTTTGCCGAGTTTTCCCCTCTGACGGATTAAGACGGCGTCGCAATATTACCGGGTTCGTCGCGACGGTCGCCCCAGTCGACGCGCTCCCCCCGGTTCTAACGCGGTGCCCTTGTGAAGATCGGGCCGCTGATGCGCAGCTTCATCGACACCCCTGGTCGGGAAATGTCCCCCAGTCTGAGGCGCGTCCCTTTTTGCTTTCATCGACCTTGAACGTGGCACGGTCTCCGGCATGGCCAGCGCCAGCACGGCGAATGCAGTGGCCGGCGCGCGCGGGCGAGTTTCTACGTCAACTCCGCAGCGATAGCCTGCCGGTCGGGGGCCGAGGACTCGAACCGAGTGTAAGGTATGCGTGACGTTGAAACCCACCTGCGCAGCCGCTGCGATCTTCCTGTCGCCTTGCAGCAGCGTGGCGAACAGCACCGCTTTGCTGGGCTCGTTCAGGGCGCGCCGCCCAATAATGAATTACAAGTTAGCGCCCGCGCCGCGCAATGTACCCAGCACGACTGCGAGCCCGCCCGGTTTATCTTCTATGGGCGCGGCCCAAACATCCACATGTTCCACGATCAGGTCGATAACGGATTTCTCCTTCCTCATCACGGGCGCCGATTTATAGATCGTGTTTCATGCACCGGAATTTGAAGATCAGGACCATTCCCCTCAACTCCGCTCCCCGGTGATGTAGTGTTCGAGCTGCTCGATGATGAATTTCTGCTCGGAGATGATATCTTTCACTAGGTCTCCGATAGAAATGAGGCCGATCAGCTTGCCGCCGTCCATGACGGGCAGGTGGCGCAATCGGTTTTCCGTCATTAGTACCATGCATTCCTGGCTAGTCTGGTCCGGACGCACGAACATCACCGACGAGGTCATGATGTCACGTACGGGTGTTTCTTTTGACGAGCGCGCCATAAGAATGATTTTCCGTGCGTAGTCGCGCTCGGTAATGATCCCGACCACTTGCTCGCCTTCCGTCACCACCAGCGCACCGATGCTCTTTTCTGCCATCAGCTTAATAGCGTCAAATACGGCCGCTGTCGGTGTGATGGTATAGACGGTTTGTTCAGGTTTCGATCGGAGGATTTGGACTACGCTCGTCATCCTTGCTCCACGTTGGGCACATCGCCATTTCTAACTACGCCCATCAGCGTGACCTCTCTTTTGCAATGCTACTTGCCCCCTGTCGCATGCTGTTGGACGCATTGGTGTCATTGACACGCGGCGGCGCAGCGGCGACGGTACGAGCTTCGCCGCGACGCGCCTGCGATTCGCCGAAACCATCGGCGATAAGCGCAACGATGGCATTCAGCGCTTCTGTCTCGTCCGGACCAGCCGTTTCGAGCAGGAGATGAGTCCCCTTGCCCGCTGCCAACGCCATTAGCCCCATCAAGCTCTTGGCATTGAGCTTGCGCCCGTTGCGCGTCAGCGACACGACACACTGGTACTTGACGGCGAGCTGGGCAAGTTTGCGGGAGGCTCGCGCGTTCAGCCCCCGTGTATTGACGATCTCTACCTCGCGTTGCTGCATGAATAGCCTCCCCCCTCATGGTTCATCTGCCGGTCCGAAATTACGTCAGCGGGGTCGGGGCTTTCCTCAAACGGGACGAATCCGTGCCCGGTAAATAGCGGCCGCGCTGGTGCGTGCATGTGGATAAATCCAACCCGTCTGCGCACGGGCGCCGAGCACAAGCGCTCATGTCCGTCGTACCGGAACGCGCATCGGAAGGCCGGGGCTCGCCAGAAAGGCCGTTAAGCGATGAAAGCAACGCTCGCGGCCGTCGCGCGACGAGCACAAAGCAACGTTCACGCCGGCTCAGCTGCCGGCCGCTACCTTGTTGATCTTTGGCTGAGTGCGGTAGGTCACGCCGTGCTCGGCGAGATACTGCCGAATCAGCTTGCGCACGACCTGTGACGGGGTGACGTCCTGCGCCGCGCACAAGTCCTCGAACGCCTTCTTCTTGTGCGGGTCGATGAGGATCGTCAGGCGCGCGGTTTTCTGTTCCATGCGATGTGGGGGCTAATGTTGATGTGGTTAACATTCTATTAGAATTGCATGCGGTGTCAAGCTTCTTACAATGGTAATATTTTATGCACGAAATGGGAATAGGCTCGTGCCTAGATTTCGCGCACCGCGCCAGTTCGTCATGGGCAGGCGCAGATCAGCTCCGACGCATTGCCAGCCACCGCCTGATCAAGAACAGCTTTAGTCGAAGCAAGAGGATCCGGGCGATCCGATCGCGCCTCGGTTCACCGAACGCGCGTGCCCACGTGCGGATCAAGTGTCCACCGCTCTTGTCTTCCGTGGAAACCCGCGCCAGTCAATGGTTCCGGCCAGTACGCCCGGTAATAGTTCCGGCTGATTTCGGGTGTTTTTCCCTCTGAAGGATCAAGGCAGCGTCGCGATATTACTGGGTTCGTCGTGCTGGAACGATCGGGATGTGCGAACTCACGACCCCTGGTTCGTAGCCAGATTTTCAGGACACCAGCTATTGAATTGCTGTTGTTTTTTGCGGTCACGTCCGTTGCAAACTGCATGACCGTGCAGGACCGTGCATGACTCACTTCGGCAAAAGTCCGGCACGGATTTCGTCGTCAATCGCGTCACGACGGTCGTCAATGATGTGAAGGTCGCATTTGTCTAGGCGACCAGCTGCTAGCCCCACCCACGACGTGTCTTCGCGAGAGCATCGGCTTTGTTTGGCGACCGTCCTTCTCGCAATCGGGCGGAGCTGCTCCTCCACCTTCTCTGCTCAGTGCTCGCGGTGTTCTCGCTCGTCGTGTCTCGCACGGAGTTAGCACAAAACTATACCTACTTCTGTGAGCCATCACGTCGCGGCTTCAATGCAGGGATCCAACCAGCCGCAATTCGGTAGCGACATGTCGCGGCCCCCAGCGAGAATGTTTCACCTCCCCGAACACATGGACAGGACGCGCGACACAGAGCAACTCACGGCTCCCGTTCAGCACCTCTTCAGGAACGATCACCCGGTAAAATGTATCGCCCACCTCGATGATCAGAACGATCGTCGGATTAAACGGCTCTTCCGGAATTGTTGCGTCGATATCGGCGATCGTGCCGCGGAACGCGAAGTGGATCATGGGAGCTGCGTGGTAGCGATGTCCGGACTACAGAAAAGGCACGGCCCAGATGACGGACGGCCCGTGAGATATTCACTCGCGAAAGGGGAAAACCCACGGCGGTGTTCGACCGGCTTACGCATGACTGCGCGTCGTCGAGACCGGAATCGAATCCTGGCGTTTCAAGCATCGCAACAAAAACTAGCTTACCCACCAGCGCGTCCGTCGATAACCCGCGACCGAAACCGGGGTAGATTTGGACGCGCGTTGACCTGGATCGGGGCGCTCGCGGCGACGCCGCTGGAGCGGCATTCGCGCTGAGCCATCATTCGCGGCCAGCCGGGTCGGACGCCGCGTCTGGTCGCAGCTTCCATTGCAGTGAATAGTAGGCGCCTCGCTCCCGCCCCCAGGGGTCGAACGCATTGACGACATGCTCGAGCTCCGGTTGAAGCTCCGGGACGTTGCGCAGCAGGACGCGCTTCAGCGGAGAGACCTCCATCTCGTGCCCGTTGGGCCTGCCCTGCTCCATCATCTTTCCGTACGGACCGTTGTCGGTGACCCACTGCACTCCGAAGTGGGTGTAGAACTCGGGGCGGAAACTCGAGGTGAAGAAACGGTCGCTGAAAAGCCGCCGCGAGGCGTTGAGAATGAACACCTGGAGCTGTGTCTCGGAGATGGCAAACCCGTGTGGACGTGTGAATTCCGCGTGCCATCCCACCACCGTATCCACGTCCTCGATGTTGTCGACCATGGTGCCGTCGGCATACCCGAGACAGTCGCTAATGCGCGTGCCCTCGTCGTTGCGCTGCGCTGTGGTGATGATCTTTGAGGCATCGCAGCGATGCTGTCCGTAGACTTCGCGCAGCAAAGCGATGAGCCTTTCCTGCTCCGCGCGTGCAGACGAACCCGGTGGCAGCCGCTGATCGGCGAAGTCGTCGAAGCTGCGCAGTTGCCTGAGTCCGTACTGGCGGCGGAATTCGTTGAAGCGTGGCACGCCGCGCTCGCGGTCGCGGATGATATCGAGCGCGGCCACGTCGATCCTACCGGTTGCGCTCGACAGGCGCGGCAGGGCGAGGTTCTGCAGGAACTGCGGATGGTTCTGCAGCGTGAGCGACCCTGCACGCTGCTGGCCCATGGAGAGCGCCCAGTTGGCCATTCCCCGCGCGCGCATCGCCTCTGTGGCCTTGCCGCGTACCATCTCGACCACCGGAATCTTGCTCCGGACCACCTTCGGATCGCCGTCCCGGTCGCGGTATTCGATAAGGTCGGGGACCAGCGCGTGCAGGCGGTAGACGGAGACGAACTCCTCCGGAAAGTTGAACGGCGATCCGAAATGGTTCACCCCGCCGTTGACGTGTTGCGGATTTTCGAGACTCCACAGGTCGGTCTTCCCGGGATCGTAGCGGGCGAAGATCCCGTTCCCGGCGTAGACGTGGCTGCCGAGCCCGAAGATTCCCGGGCCCGAGGCGAACACCGAGTACCACTGCGCCGACTGCCGGCCATCGTTCGATCGGCCGAAATTGTTGAGGACGATCGTCGCGAGCGCGGCGGAGGCCGCATCGCCGCCATGGACGAGTCCGCTCCAGTTCGCATTCGAGGCGAGGTACAGCGGCTCGTCGTACAGCAGCTGCGGTGTCCATTCCGTGGTATGGATCTTGGCGATCTCCGCCGCGATGACCAGCCGCGCCACGTCGAAGAGCTCGGCGGCGGTGACGTCGCGGTAGCGGATCACCACGCCGGGATGTGCGGGATTGCGCAACCCGCAGTCGGCGTCGGGCGTGCGCGCGGCGTGCTCCCGGAAAGCCACGACAAAGGCGTTGTGCTCGCGGGCAAACAAGTTGTGGTAGAAGCTCAAGCCGATCGACCAGTTGTCGGGGAACGCGGCGGCCTCCTGGCCGGCCCATTGCGGGTTGATCGGATCGGTGGGCTCGAACACCGGAAGGTAACGCGCCGCTTCCCCATTCCCCGCACGACTGCTTGCGGGTACGAGCTCCAGTTTGGCGGGATCGGTCGGATCGCGCTTCACCCGCCGGCGCGAGGGCTCGTCGTAACCGTAGAGCTGGGAGGCGTCCCACCAGGCGGTGACGTTGTTGCGGGTTGTTTTGTACGCGCGCGTCAGGTACTCCCTGCCCTGGAAAACGAACGCGTTGGGCGCACGATCCTCCGCGATGTAGGCGGCATCCACGCGGTCACCGGAACGACAGCCGAGCTGGGCGATCTCGGCCGGCGTGAGCGGTGCATCGACGCTGCCGCGGCGCTGTGTCGCGCAACCTGCGGCGATCATCGTCGGTTGGTTGTGTCCTTCCTCTAGGTGAGAGAACCAGTCGTGGGTCATGAACTGGATCCAGAACGCCGCCAGCACGTTGAACGCCGGTGCCTTCTTGTAGTCGCAGTGGCCGTCCGCCGCATCGCCCGGCAGGCCTTCGCCCGCATGGCACTTCCCGGGCTGTGACTGCGTGCGCGTGAAAAGCTTCCGGCTGATAACCTGCGGATCGGGTCGGAGCAGGCTCAGCCGATCGCCGTGGCGATTGCGCGCCAGCTCATCCCTGCCCAGATCCGGAAAGGTCGATTCGAACTCGACGTTGCGCGCGAAGGGCTGGCCGGTCGCTCCCATCAGCGGATTGCGGATGTCGTTGCAGGTGCCATCGAGGGTGCGAAAGCGGATGAGTTCGCCGCGGCAGAGCTGCTCGCCCTGTCCGCCCACCGCTTCGTATCCGGGGTGCCCCGGGGGCAGACGCATCGCCTCCCAGGTCTTGAGCGCGGGGCCGGCAACGCCACCCCTCCCCTCAACGTATTCACGGTAAGTTCCGCTGTTGTCGAAGAGGTTGAACTTGATGAGCTCGATGCGCTGATATTCGAGATCGAGCAGCGCGCCGTCGATGCCTCGGCCATTGGCTTCGAAGTGTGTCCCGACGGCAGTGGATCCCGGCGAGGT
>WNFV01007761.1_pt1 | contig 12308 bp, 18 predicted proteins | sample 5400101 | NCBI WGS metagenome assembly WNFV01 (sample SAMN13153361, study PRJNA577476) | soil metagenome | isolation source: 115 cm soil or saprolite under grassland replicate 1 | place: USA:California | collected 2016-06-15
CCCCCACCGGCGTCTTCACCCGCGTCGCCCAGCGCCTGCTCGCCCTGGCCGCCGGGATCTGGAACAACTGGAACACCGGAACCACCAGCAAACGATCACTGATCGCCTACGACCACTAACACCCACCAAGGAACGCTAGTGGCCGGCGCGGGCCTCGCCTGAGCCGCATGCTCCTCGCGGAGAGCATCGGTACGACGAAGCCCGCGCCCGCGCCCGCGCCACTCAGTGCCAGTCGCTGATCTTCACGTCGTCCGGCGCCGGAGCGCCCGTACCCGTCTCCAGGAGCGACTTCAGGCTCATCAGGAACGTCGCCCACTTGGTGCTGCAGTGGTACATGAACTCCACGGGCTCCTTCCACCCCTGCTGGGCGAACATGACGATCGTGAAGTCGCCCTCGGTCCGCAGGTCCCAGCTGACCTGGGTGCCGATCCACTCTTCAGGGCCATCGACGACCTCCCACAGCACGCGCTCGGCCGGCTTGGCCTCCAGCACCTTCATGTCGAAGCCACCAGGCTCGCCGGTGCCAAGGTCGAAGCGGAACTCGAGTACGCCGCCGGGCGCGCCGTCGCCGCGCGTGTCGTTGGTCCACCAGGCCGCCAGGCCCTCGGGCGTCGTCAGTGCTCGGTACACCGCATCCCGCGATGCCGTGATCCCTACTCGGTGCAAGATGTCCACCATTGATCTATCCTCGTCTCCCTGCGACCGCGGTCGCGTTCACTGGCTCTTCTTGTTGATGGCTTCGGCGATCTGCTTGATCCGCCGCAGCCGGGCGTCCCAGGTATTGCCGACGGCGTTGAGCTGTGCCACGGCGCGCTCGAGCTGGGCCTCGTCGATCCGGTAGCGCTTCTCACGCCCGGCCGGCGTCGCATGGACCAGGCCGACGTGGTCAAGTACGCCGAGGTGCTTGGCGACCGCCTGCCGCGTCACCGGCAGCTGCTCGCTGAGCGAGGTGGCGGTCCCGGCGCCGGTCGCCAGCAGCAGGTCGAGCATCCGCCGCCGGGTCGGATCCCCGATCGCCGACCACAGGTCGTCGTTGATCACGACCGTCATCGCGCCGATACCAGGCCCTTGGCGTACGCGGCGATGCGGGGCACGAACGTGTCCCAGCCGGTCACGTGCTCGTGGTACGTCTGCTCCAGCTCCGCGAGCTCCCAGCCCCGCTCACGGAACCCGGTCTCGGTGAGTCGGAGCTGCGTGCCGGAGCCGGACGGCTCGAGCTCGAAGGTCACCAGCAACGAGTTGCCGTCAGTCGCGGTCTCTCCCGCGGGATGCGCCCAGCGGAAGGTGAACAGCCGCGGCGGGCCGGCGACGACCACGGTCATCGGGGTGACGTGGGCGCGGGGGTTGTCGCCGTCGGCCCACACCAACTCCCCCGTCGCGCCGGCCGTTGGTTGGACGTCGGACTCGGCCGACCACCACTCCCGGACGTGCTCGGGCCGGCTGATCACCTCGAACACCACCTCGGGCGGGGCGTCGATGTGGATCTCGCGCTCGATGCTGGCGAACTCCATGGGCTTCTCCCTGATATCGCAACCATTGGTTGCAGATCAGGCTAGCGCTGCTTTCGACGACGCGCAACCATCGGTTGCGCGAGTTTGGGCGAGACTGGCCTCGACGGGCTTCAAGGAGGGCAATGGACGACAACACGTCACGCGAACAGGCGACCCCCGAGGTGCAGGCGCGCGTCCGTGCCAGTTTTGAACGCCAGGGCTTGATGCGCCATCTCGGTGCGCGCCTCGCTCACATCGGACCAGGATGCGTGCACATCGTCCTCCCCGGTCGGCCCGAGGTGACCCAGCAGCATGGCTACTTCCACGCGGGAGCCACGAGCGCCATCGCCGACAGCGCGGGTGGCTATGCGGCCTTCACGTTGTTCCCCGAGAACACCTCGGTGCTGACGGTCGAGTACAAGATCAACCTCCTGGCGCCTGCTGTGGGCGACCACATCGAGGCCGTGGGAACGGTGCTGAAGTCTGGACGAACGCTGACCGTGTGCCAGCTGGAAGTGTTCGGCGTTCAAGGCGTTGAGCGGTCGCTCGTGGCGACAGGCCAGCAGACGCTGATCTGCGTGCATGGACGATCCGAGCCGTGAGTGGTCCAATCCCTCTCCGGCTCGGCGCCACCTACGGACTCAGCCGCTGAACGTCACGTCCTTCGTGTCCGTGACGCCGGCGGTGCGGCCGGGGGCGGTGTGGTACTGCCAGTAGAGGTTCGTGTGCGCGATGACCTTGTCCGGCGGCGGAGCGCCCCACTCGCTCTGGTCCTCGGTCGTGTGCGCGTCGCCGACGAGCGTCACGTCGTACCCGCGCACGAACGCGCCATGGATCGTGGACCGGATGCACTCATCCGTCTGCGCACCGGTCACGACCAGCCGTCCGATGCCGGCCCCGGCCAGCACCTCCTCCAGATCGGTGTCCTCGAAGGAGTCGGCGTATCTCTTGTGCACCAGCGGTTCCGAGTCCTGGCGTGCCAGTTCCGGGACGTACCCCCACGCCTCACTCCCCCGCTTCAGCCCCTGATCGTCGGAGTGCTGGACCCAGACGACCGGGACACCCTCTTCGCGTGCCTTGTCGACGAGCGTGCCGATGTTCGCGACGACGGCGTCGCGCTGGTGTGTGCCGGCCACGACGCCGTTCTGGACGTCGATCACCATCAAGGCGGTGTTGGGTCGGTCTGACAGCGTGGTCACGACGATCTCCTCTGCCTGGTCGGTCGGGTTCTTGCCGCGTGGATCAGGCTAGGACGCCCCACCGACAACCGGCTGCTGTCGGCGGGCCGTCGTACTGTGCCGGTCATGATGTTCTGGCAGCTGACGATCGACGCGAACGACCCCGCCCGGCTGGCGCGGTTCTGGGCGCAGGCACTGGGCTACCAGCCGGTGCCGCCGGCCGAGCCGGACACGACCTGGAACGCGCATTACCACTCCCGGCTGGGCGGCAAAGCGGCTTTCGACGACCGGCTGTTCGACCCGGCCGGGCTGCGCCCGCCGATCTGGTTCCAGCAGGTGCCGGAGACCAAGGCGGGCAAGAACCGCCTGCACCTCGACCTCTACCCCACCGGCCGCGACAACGCACGGCCGCTCGAGCGGCGGATCGAGATCGTCGAGGCGAAGGTCGCCGAGCTGGTCGGGCTGGGCGCCCGTGTGGAGCGACGGACGCGGTACGACGATCCGGACGACCCGGTCTACTTCGTGGTGATGCACGACCCCGAGGGCAACGAGTTCTGCGTCAGCTGATCCGGCGGACGGCGTCGGCGAGACGGGCCGCGAGAAACTCCCGCTCCGCGTCGTTCGTCACGAGCTCCAATGCGGCGCGGTAAGACTCTGCCGACTCACCGTGGCGGCCGAGACGGCGCAGCAGGTCGGCCCGGATGGCCGGAAGGTAGTGGTACCCAGCGAGACGGCCGTCCCGCTCCAGCGCCTCGATCTCGGCGAGAGCGGCCGCGGGTCCCTCGACCATCGACACCGCCACCGCCCGGTTGAGCGCGACGACCGGTGACGGCCACACCGCGAGCAGCCGGTCGTAGAGCCCGACCAGCTGGCGCCAGTCGGTCGTCTCGTAGCTGGCGGCCACGGCGTGCAGCGAGGCGATCGCGGCCTGCAGCGCGTACCGGCCGACGCGCCCGGTCCGGAAGGCGCCGACGACGAGGTGGTGGCCCTCCTCGATGGCGGCCCGGTCCCACGCCGACCGGTCCTGCTCCTCGAGCACCAGCAGCCGCCCCTCGTCATCGGTACGGGTGCCGCGGCGGGCGTCGGTGACCAGCATCAGCGCGAGCAGCCCGCGCACCTCCGGTTCGTCGGGCATCAGCGCGAGCAGCATGCGGGCGAGGTGCAGCGCACGGTCCACGAGGTCGGCCCGGACCAGGTCGGTTCCGGACGGTGCGGTGTACCCGGTCGTGTAGAGCAGGTGGATGACGGTCAGCACCGCGTCCAGCCGGTCCGGCAGCTCACTGGCCTCCGGCACCCGGTACGGGATCCGGGCCGCGGCGATCTTCTTCTTCGCCCGGGTCACCCGCGCGAACATCGCCGGCTCGGCGACGAGGAACGCCTTCGCGATGTCGCCGGTGCTCACCCCGCACACCAGGCGCAGGGTCAGTGCCACCTGAGCCTCGCGGGCCAGCGCGGGATGGCAGCAGGTGAAGATCAGGCGGAGCCGGTCGTCGGGCACCGCGCCGTCCTCCGACTCGTCCGGCTCGGCCTCGTCCGGCTCCACCAGCAGGGGCATCTTCGACCGGAACACCCGGTCGCGGCGCAGGACGTCGATCGCCTTGCGTTTGGCAGTGGCAGTGAGCCAGGCACCGGGGTTACGCGGTATGCCGTCGCGGGTCCACGCGTCCAGCGCGGCGACGTACGCCTCCTGGACGCACTCCTCCGCGATGTCGAGGTCGCCGGCGACGCGCGCCGTCGCGGCGAGCACGAAGGCCCACTCGCGACGGTGCGCGTCCGCGACGGCGCGTTCGACTGCCGTCGTACCGCTGTCGTTCACTCGGCCGGCGGGAAGTACAGCGGCCGGACCTCGACGCCGGCCTCCCGGGTCGCCGGGTTCAGCTGCGCGGCGCGCAGGGCCACATCCAGGTCGGGCGCCTCCAGGATGTAGAACCCTGCGACGACCTCCTTGGCTTCGACGAACGGGCCGTCGGTGATGACGTCGCCGCGGATCGACGTCGCCGTCGCGTTCCCCTGCAGTGCGTACCCGGTGACGATGTGGGCGCCGAGCTCCTCGACCTGCGACGGGTACCGGTCGAGCAGCTCCAGGTACTCCGGCGTGATGTCCGTCGGCTCGGCCGACTCCGGGGCGTAGACGAAGACTCCGTACTGGGTCATCCGGTCCTCCTGTGATCGGTGTTGTGGGTCTGTTCTCTGCCTACCCGACGAGCGGGGCGGGCCCGATTCAACAACACTCCCCCTGAAGTTTTCCGCAGCCGCGACCGGACGTGTGCGTGGCTGGGGCGTACGGTGGATGTGTACGGCTGCCCTGGACCTCGGTGGCGACGATCCGACCGATCGGGAGTCCAGGGATGTCTGTCGCCGAACGAAACCTTCTGTCCGCCCGCGAGCTCAGCGGGTACGCCCAGCTGGCCGCCGAGATCCGCCGGATGGGTCTGCTCCGGCGGCGGCCCGGGTTCTACGCCTGCCTCATGTTCGCCAACCTCGTCGCCCTGGCGGCTGTGGTGACGGCGATGGTGTTCCTCCGTGAGTCGTGGTGGCTGATGTTGCTCGCGGCGGCGTTCGCGGTGGTGTCCGCGCAGATCGGTTTCTACGGTCATGACGCGGGGCACCGGCAGATCGCGCGTCGTTCCGGTCCGAGCAGCGTGCTCGGGCTGCTGCACGCGAACGTGCTGAGCGGCCTGAGCTTCGGCTGGTGGGTCGGCAAGCACAACGCCCACCACGCGCACCCGAACGACGTCGACGCCGATCCCGATGCGCAGCCCGGCGTCCTGGTGTTCGACGCCGAGAGCGCGATGTCCCGGCGCGGCGCCGCGGCGTGGCTCACCCGGCACCAGGCCTGGCTGTTCTTCCCGCTGCTGCTTCTCGAAGCGCTAAGCCTCCAGGTCGCCAGCGTCATTGCCGTGGCCAGACCCGGGATCCGCCGGCGCGGCGTGGAGGCCGGCCTCCTCGCCGTTCACTTCGCGGCCTACGCGGCGCTGCTCGTCACGACGATGACGTGGGGGCAGGTCGCGGTGTTCGTCGTCATCCACCAAGGCCTGCTCGGGGTCTATCTCGGCTGCGCGTTCGCCCCCAACCACAAGGGCATGCCCGCGTTGCCGGCCGACCAGGCCCGCGACCCGCTGCTGCGCCAGGTCCTGACCTCGCGCAACATCCGCGGCGGCGTCGCGACCGACCTCGTGCTGGGAGGTTTGAACTACCAGATCGAGCACCACTTGTTCCCCAGCATGCCGCGGCCCAACCTGCGCCGGGCGCAGCCGGTGGTCCGGCGGTTCTGCGAGCGCCACGGCGTTCCGTACGAGGAGTCCTCCGCGCTCACTTCCTACGGCATGGTGCTCCGGCACCTGCACGATGTCGGCGCGGGACTGCGGCACATGAGATCCCAGACCGGCTGACCGATGCTTCCGAGCGACTGGCCGCAGCGACTGCTGGCTGCAGAGGCCACGGCCGGCGGCCGGATCGCGCAGCTGTGCGAGCTGTGCGTCGACGGTCTGGACTGCTGCGCTGCCAGTGTGCAGCTGGTCGGAGCCGCGCCGCACCGGTTCACCGTCCACGCCACCGATCTGGTGGCCGAACGGCTCGACGACCTGCAGCAGGAGCTCGGAGAAGGCCCGGCCGTGGAGGTGGCGCACAGCGCCGGCCGGGTGGTCGAGGCTGATCTCGGCGGCACCGGGACCGCTCGCTGGCCGTGGTTCGCGCCGGCCGCGGCCGCGCTGGGAGTCCGCGCCGTCGTCGCCAGCCCGGTGCAGGTCGGCGCGACGACCCTCGGCGTACTCCAGCTCTATCGCCGGCGCCCCGGCACACCGCGGTACGACGAGCTGGCGGAGGTCGCCACCGTGGCCGACGCCGCGGCCATGGTGCTGCTGGACAACCCGGTGATCAGCTCGGCCGAGGCGTTGGTGTGGCTGATCACCGACAGCACCCGGTTCCGTCCCGAGGTCCACCAGGCGACCGGCATGCTCATCGTCCAGCTCCACCTGAGCGCCGTCGACGCGTTCGCCACGTTGTGCGCCGCCGCCTACGCCACGGACCGCCCGGTGGCGGCGGTCGCCCGCGAAATCGTCGCTCGCCGGCTCCGGCTCGACGAACGCTGACCGCGCCACCGGTGCCCTGGGACAATACGACGCGTGAACACCGAGCGTCTTGCCACGACCTTCGTCGAACTGGCCGACTCGTTGGTCGACGAGTACGACGTCATCGAGCTGCTCCAGCTGCTCACCGAGCGCTGCGTGGAGCTGCTGGGCGTCGATGCCGCCGGACTGCTGCTCCGCGATCAGCACGGCGTGCTGCAGGTCGCCGCGTCGTCGAGCGAGCAGGTGCGGCTCGTCGAGCTGTTCCAGCTCCAGAACGACGAGGGCCCGTGCCTGGACTGCTACGTCGAAGGCCGGCCGGTCGGGACCGACCGGCTGAGCGGCGCCGACCAGCACTGGCCGCGGTTCGCGGCGGAGGCCACCGCGGCGGGCTTCGCGGCGGTGCACGCGGTTCCGCTGCGGCTGCGCGGCGAGACCATCGGTGCGCTCAACCTCTTCTGGGCCCCTCCGGCGGAGGTTCGCACCCCCGACCTGCGCGTGGCCCAGGCGCTCGCCGACGTGGCGACCATCGCGATCCTGCAGGAACGGCTCGCCCGCGGCCGTGAGCTGCTGGCCGGGCAGCTGCAGGCCGCGCTCAACAGCCGGGTCGTGATCGAGCAGGCCAAGGGCGTCCTCGCCGAGCGCGGCGGGATGGACATGGGAACGGCGTTCGATCTCCTCCGCCGCGCGGCCCGTTCCTCCAACCGCCGGCTCGCCGACGTCGCCGCCGACGTCGTCGAGGGCCGCGACAGCCTCGACGGCGAGGAGATGTGGCGGCCGGGGTAGTGTTGACGGGGTCCGGACCGATGGCATCCCACGCGGAATGTCGGGAACCGGCGGCCGATGAGGCGATGCCCATGACCATCCATCGACATCTCCCTCCGCCCGGTGCGTTCCACAGATCCGCTGTCGACCAGACTCTTGCCGCGCTGTTCGCCGACCTCGCGGCGGCCCGCGCCGCCGACCACCTGGCCAGGTCCCACCGTCCAGCTATCCCCACCACGGCCGAGTCCGCGCGGCTAGTCGCCGCACTGCGCGACTGCACGGCCGCGCTGGAACAGCACTGCATCCCCGTGCCACGAGAGATCCGCGACGAACTCCGCCTGCGGTGCGGGCTGAGTTCGTGACGGACCCGCCGGAGGGCGTCCGGTCGCAACGGGCGCATGTCGCCTGGGTACTGCGCGGTCTCTCGTTGCCCGGGCACGTGATCGTGCTCGTCGGCTCGCGGTGGCGACGCGGCTGGCTGATCGCCAGAGAGAACGGCCCGGACGGCTGGACCGGACTCGTCCAGTACGACAACGCCGGCGCCGAGGTCACCGAGTACCTCCCCGCCGAGCGCATCGCACCACCCGAGCTCTGGCTCGCCGACCGAGCCGGTCAGCCCCGCGCGCTCCCCCAGCCGCAGACGCCGGCGCGCTGACCTCGATCAGCGTGGTCACCGAGGCGCATTCCGGAAGTAGATCGTCCGGGATGGGCCGTAGCATGCTCGTCATGAACGACGAGACGGTTCTGCGGGAAGCGCCGGTCGCCGGCAGTGAGATCGACTCCCTGGTGGGGTCCCTGGAACGCCAGCGCAGGCTTCTTGCGTGGAAGTGCGGCGGCCTGGACGCCCGCGGGCTTAGCGCGAAGCACGCGCCGTCGTCGATGACCCTGGGCGGGCTGCTGAAGCACCTGGCGCTCGTCGAGGACGAGTACTTCTCCCGGCGGCTGCTGGGCAGGGAGCCGGGACAGCCGTGGGACGCGGTGGACTGGGACGCCGACCCAGACTGGGAGTGGCACTCCGCGGCCGGCGACTCCCCCGAGCAGGTCTACGCGCTGTGGCACGACGCCGTGGCTCGCTCCCGTGCCGCGGTCGCCGAGGCGCTGTCAAGCGGGGGCCTGGCCCAGCTCGCTCGATTCACCGGGCACGATGGCCGCGCGCCCAGCCTGCGCCGCATCCTGATCGACCTCATCGAGGAGTACGCACGGCACCTCGGCCATGCCGATCTCATCCGGGAGTCGATCGACGGCCTCGTCGGCGAGGAGCCACCGCGGTGAAGCCGGCTACAGCCCCATGTCCTTGGCGATGGTCAGCTTCATCACCTCGCTGGTGCCGCCGTAGATCCGGGTGACCCGGTTGTCGGCGGACGCACGTCGCCACCTCTTCCCGGTCGAGCCGATGACCCGATTCTCGCCAACTCTGCGACAACCCGCCGGGCCGTGACGCAACCCTCCACAACCGGCGACAATTGTTGCTTCAGGCAACGATATGACGATGGGTCCGGCCAGCAGTTGAAGACTGGTGGGTCAAGAACTGGATCGAACGCGAGCAGCTCTCGCTGCCGCTGCCCACGTCACTGGCGCTCGAGGCCTGGCGGGACCGGCGGCGCTGAGAAGGCGGCCGCCGGTCCGGCCAGGAGCGTCGTACTCAGTCTCGCGAGCGGCGGCGGAACGCCACCACCGCGAGCGGGGCGAAGGCGGCGGTGAACACGATCGACCAGGCGATCGATGCGAGCACCGGGTGGTGCATCGGCCACTGCGCGTCCGGCAGCGGGCCGCGCGGGTCGTTCCCCCACAGGTCGCGCAGCGCGGCCGTGAGGGCCGAGACCGGGTTCCACTCGGCGATCACGCGCAGCCAGTGCGGCATGTCCTGCGGCGGCGCGAAGGTGTTCGCGACGAACGTCAGCGGGAACATCACGGTGAACATGAAGCCCTGCACCGCCTCGACCGACCGCATCAGCGAGCCGACCCAGATGCCGAGCCAGATCATCGAGAACCCGAACAGCAGGAGCAGCAGGTAGGCCAGCGCGGCGTGCACCAGGCCGTCGCGGATACGCCAGCCGACGACCAGCCCGGTCAGGCCCATCACGACGATGCCGATGCTCGAGTGGATCAGGCTGGAGATGCTGCGGCCGATCAGCACCGCGGACCGCGACATCGGCAGTGACTTGAACCGGTCGACGATGCCCTTCTCCAGGTCGTTGGTCAGCCCGATCGCGACCACGGCCGACGAGAACACGATCGTCTGCGCCATGATGCCCGGCAGCAGGAACTCCTTGTAGTTCGAGCCCGCCACCTTGATCGAGCCGCCGAACACGTACGCGAACAGCAGCACGAACATCACCGGCTGGATGGTGACGTCCATCAGCATCTCGGGCATCCGCCTGATGTGCAGCAGGTTGCGCCAGACGACGGTCAGCGACTGCTGCACGATGTTGCGTCGCTGGATCGGCAGCCGCACGGTGTCGGCAACGGCGGTCATCGAAGGGCCTCCTGCTTCGCCGCGCCGGCGGGCACGGGTTCCTTGATCTCGTCGGTGGGTTCCTCGGCGCGGTGGCCGGTGAGGTGCAGGAAGACGTCGTCAAGGCTCGGCCGCTGCAGGCCGAGGTCGTCGACGCCGATCCCGCTGTCGGCGAACAGTGACGCGATCCGGGTCATGTCGTCCAGGCCGCTCGCCGGCGTGTGGAGCCGGCGGCTGGCCTGCTCGACGTGCACCTCGGTGGCGCACTGCCTCAGCAGCGTCTCGGCCTTGGTCAGGTCACCCGGGTCGGTGACCGTCACGACGACGGCGGCGCGGCCGGCCTCGTCCTTGAGCTGGGTCGGCGTGCCGGCGGCGATCACCTTGCCCTTGTCGATCACGACGATCTTGTCGGCCAGCTGGTCGGCCTCCTCCAGGTACTGCGTCGTGAGCAGCAGGGTCGTGCCGTCCTTCACCAGGCGGCGGAGCACGTCCCACAGGTCGGCGCGGCTGCGCGGGTCGAGGCCGGTGGTCGGCTCGTCCAGGAACAGCACCGGGGGCGACGCGACCAGGCTGACCGCGAGGTCGAGCCGGCGGCGCATGCCGCCGGAGTACGTCTTCGCGATCCGGTCGGCGGCATCGGTGAGCAGGAACCGCTCCAGCAGCTCGTCGGCGACCTGCTTGATGTGCCGGGTCGGCAGGCCGTAGAGCCGGCCGATCAGGCGGATGTTCTCCCGGGCGGTGAGCAGCTCGTCGACGGTCGCGGCCTGGCCGGTCAGGCCCATGCTGCGCCGCACCGCCTCGGGCTCGCGGAGCACGTCGTGCCCGTTCACCCGGCCGGTGCCGCTGGTCGGTCTGCTGAGGGTGGTGAGCATCCGGACGGTGGTGGTCTTGCCGGCGCCGTTCGGGCCGAGCAGGCCCAGCACAGACCCTCTGGGGACGGTGAAGCTCACCCCGTCCACGGCCCGGGTCTCGCCGAAATGCTTGACCAGATCGATCGCCTCGACGGCTAGGTCTTGTGACATGCTGCCCAGCCTAGGCAGGCCCTCAGACAGTTTGCGACCGAGTTTCCCGCAACGTTGCGGACCGCTCGCCGAACGCCGCCTCGGCGAACATCACCGGCTTCGCGCCGGCCACCGAGCCGCGCTTCTCGAACACGAAGCGCACCAGCTGCGCCACCGGCACAACACAGTTGCCGAGGGCAAGGTTCCGGCGCTCCGACACCCAGTCCACCAGCCCGGCCGGGTCGGCCGGGTCCGCCGCGAAGTGCAGCAGGTTCGCGTACCAGATGGTGCGCTGGAACCCTGCCCCGAACCAGCCGTCCTCCCCCCCAGCTCGTCGGCCAGCACCGCCATGAACTCCCAGGCCGCGTCGGCCAGCGGCTCCGCGCACGCCATCACGGTTCCGGCGGTCAGCGTGAGCCCGGTCAGCCGCAACCCGACCGGCCGGCAACAGGCCTCCGCGGCCGTCATCGCCGCCGCCCAGCGTGGTACGACGTCGTCGGCGGCGGAGGCGATCTCGCGGTACGTCTCCAGCGCGCGCACGGTGAAATGCGCGAACCCGCGAGCACCGGTCCAGAAGTGACCGGGACCGGCGATCCTGGCCGCCTCGGCGGTGAGGTCGTACAGCTCGTCGAATCGGCAGGCCACCGGCGGAACTCTGCCACAGCACCGCCGGCAGATCCGGAGGTCAGGCGGTCAGGTGCGCGGGCTCGTGCGTGATGGACTCGATGTCCTCGGCGCAGGCGTCGAGCAGCGTGTGCGCGAGCGCGGACAGCGCCCGGGCCACCGCGAGCTCGTCACCGATCATCGGGACCTGCGGGTCGTTCGGGTTGCGGCGCGCCTTCCCGGAGCCGGACAGCCGGCGGTCCGAGGGGGTGACCAGGGTGGCCACGGCGGTCGTCTCGTCGCCCTCGGAGATCGCGATGTCGACGGTCCACTGATTCGTCGTCATGGTATTGCCTCCTTGCCACGAAACACGGTGCGGGAACAGGGATAGCTCCATACTCACCCCGGGCGACCTTCGTGTCAGGCCCCCGTGTCAGGCCCCCTGGCGTCAGCGGACGACGCGACCGCGCAGGACGACCCGGACCGGGTGATCGAGAACGCGCAGGTCGGTGCGCGGGTCGCGGTCGTAGATGACCGCGTCGGCCGCGGCGCCCTCGTCGAGGCTCGCCAGTCCGAGCACCGCACGCGCGGCCCAGGACCCGGCACCCAGGGCGGCGTGCGCCGGCAGCCCGGCCGCGGCCAGCGCCCGGACCTCGTCGCTGACCCGCCCGTGCAGCTCGGCCGAGTCGGTGCCGGCCAGCACCGTCACGCCGGCCTCGTGCATGGCGGCGGCGGTCGCGGGCATCGCC
>WNFV01010333.1_pt1 | contig 12307 bp, 13 predicted proteins | sample 5400101 | NCBI WGS metagenome assembly WNFV01 (sample SAMN13153361, study PRJNA577476) | soil metagenome | isolation source: 115 cm soil or saprolite under grassland replicate 1 | place: USA:California | collected 2016-06-15
CTGGCCCGCCGTGACTTCCCGCCCTCCCGAGCTCGAGATCCTCCGGCGCGGTGTCGTGGACTTGATCGAGGAAGAGGACCTCGTCCGCAAGATCGCCCGCGGCCCCCTGACGGTCAAAGTCGGATTCGATCCGTCGGCGCCCGACATCCACCTGGGGCACACGGTCGTTCTGCGCAAGATGCGCCAATTCCAGGATGCCGGCCATCGGGTCGTCTTCGTCGTCGGAGATTTCACGGGGATGATCGGCGATCCCTCCGGCAAGAAATCCACGCGGCCGCAGCTGACACGCGGGCAAATCGAGGTCAACGCGAGGACCTACACGACGCAGGCCTTCAAGATCCTCGACGAGAAGAAGACCGCGATCGAGTTCAACAGCCGCTGGCTCTCTCCGCTCGGCGCCGAGGGCTTCATTCGCCTCGCGTCCAGGATGACGGTCGCGAGGATCCTCGAGCGCGACGACTTTCAGAAGCGCCTGGCGGCGCGCCAGCCGATCGCTCTCCATGAGCTCTTCTATCCGCTGGCGCAGGGATACGACTCGGTGGCGCTGAAGGCGGACGTCGAGTTGGGCGGCACGGACCAGCTCTTCAATCTTCTGGTCGGGCGGGACCTGATGCGGGAAGAAGGGCTCGAGGCCCAGGTGGTCATGACACTGCCGCTGCTCGTGGGCACAGACGGCGCCGAGAAAATGTCCAAGTCGCTGGACAACGCGATCGGCATCCAGGAGTCTCCCGCGGAGATCTACGGGAAGCTCATGTCCATCCCGGACAGGCTGGTCTGGAGCTACTACGAGCTTCTGACCGACGTGCCCGCCGCGGAGATCCGAGAACGGCGCCGCCGAGTCGAGTCGGAAGAGGAGAACCCGCGGGACGTCAAGGCGGGCCTCGCGCGCATCGTGACTGCGCAGTTTCAGGGAGAAGAGGCCGCGGCCCGCGCCGAAGACGATTTCCGCCGCGCCTTCTCGAAGGGAGAGCTGCCAGCGGAGATCGAGACCACGGAGTTGCCGCCGGACGAGCCTTCCGCCGCGCGCGTCCTCGTCGCGGCTGGGCTGGCCGCTTCCATGCGCGAAGCGCGGCGCAAGATCGCCGAGGGCGCGCTCGCCGTCTACGAGGCCGGCAAGCCGCGCGCCGTCAGGGACCCGGAGGCACGGCTCGACACGTCACAGGGGGCTACTCTGCGCCTGGGGAGGCGTTTCCGGCGAATCGTCTGGAGGACGTGACGCCGGCATGTGGAGCGCGAAGGCGAGCGCGAAGACGAGGCCGACCGCGGCGTGGAGCCATCCGGTCGCCTTGCGCGCCGGCTCTCCCGTGAAGACTTCAACGAGATAGCCCGAGAGAACCAGCGGCAAACCAATCACGAGAAGTGCGAGGCCCGTCGCCCGCCCCTCGCGCTCCCCGCGTCTGATCCGCGGCAGGGCGTGGCCCCGGAGGAGGAGTCCCATCCCGAACACCGCGGCCGGGCCCGCGAGAACGTGCGCCGCGAGGAGGGCCGGCTGCCAGGGGTGTCCCACGCGCGAATCGGGATCGGGATTGGCGAGAAAGTACTTCATCACGCCGTAGAGGATCCCGCTCGCAGAAGCCAGGCCGAATCCGACGCGGATGACCCAGGCTTCCCAGCGCGTCACTGGCCCTTCCGAACTCGCCCTGCCACGACCTGGTGGAGCGCCAGGACGCGCCGCGCGGCTTCCGTCGTCGCGCGCGCGGTCAGTGTCGCGCCCGAGACGGGCCGGATACCGCGTTTGATGGAGATATCGTCGTCCAGCCCCTTTCCCGGGAACTGCGCGTACCAGTGCTCGCGCGGCAGGTACTCCTCCGGCTCGGAGAAGGAGAGGACCTCGATCCGCGAGATCGCCCCCGCTGGGGAGACGACGACCATCAGAGTTTCGGCCAGCGTGCGCACGACGTGCGTATCGAAGTACGCCGTACCGGCGAGGCGCCCGTCCCTCGTCGCGACATAGGCAACGGCAAGTGCCGAAGGCAGCGGCCCTCCCGAGAGCGCAGCGGCTTCCTTCTGCTCGGCCTCGGTCAGGAAGGCCGTCCGCCGCACGACCACTGCTCCCGGAAACGCGAGCTTCAATGCCTCTTCCTGCGTGAGGAAGACCTTCGCTAGGCCCGGCGATGCCGGGCCTAACAAGACCAGAGCGAGCGCGAGCCGAGCCTTCGTCATCACCGATTGCTTAGAAGAGATAGCCAAGACCCACGTTCCATTGATTGACGCCGGTGCGCGCCGCGTTCCTCCTGCGCTGCCAGTCGAGTTTGATCGCAATCGGCTCGATCGGTTTCAACACGACGCCGATCGTCAGGAGCTTCACGTCGTTCTCGGGGTTGCGCGAGTAGCCAGCGGGGACGTCCGACTGCGTGTCGTAACGCTCATAGCGCACGAAGGGGATGAGCGACGCCCGCGCGCCGGGCTTGAGCGACAGGACATCGAAGCCTCCCTGCAGGTACCAGCCGCGCTGGCGGCTTCCCACCGACTCGTCCCCTTTGAAGCCGTTGACTTCATTGATGGCCGCCGCGTCGCCTATCGTCGTGCGAACGTAGAGTCCTCGCAGCCAGAGCCCTCTCCACTTCCAGTCCGCATGGAGGTCAAAGAGGGTCGTTCTCCCGGAAAAGGAGTGGCCCGAGGGGGTGCGCTCCCCCTGATCGGAGTCCCCGGAAAAGAAAGAAGCCCCGACAAAGGCGCCGGGGACCGGCGTCCAGTCCAGCCGTCCCGTCACCGCCCAGTTCTCGGCGGCAGCCTCGGAGCCCTCCTGACGGCCCTCCTCGATCCCCTCGGCCGTGTAACCCTTCGAGTTCAAGCCGTTGACCGCATAGAGGCGATAGGAGAACGGTCCCGCGTCTCCATAGACCCCGGCTCCCAGCTCCCGCCAGGTCGAAGGGATGAGGACTCGCTCGACGTCGGGCCGCAGCGCGCCCAGGAACGTGGGCGGCTCGTGCAGCTCGTTGATAAGACCCATCGGGATCAAAACCAGGCCCGCGCGGGCCCGCACGGGCCTGGAGAAGAGATAGTCGAGGTACGCGAACTCGACTTCGAACTCACCTCCCTTGTCCGAGGCGGTCACGGCGTGCTCGGCTTCGAGCTCGGAGTTGAAGACCCAGCGGTCGTCGAACTTGTACCCGAAATAGAAGACTGCCCGCAGCAGATCCACCTGGCTCCTGGCGTCCGACGGCTCGCCATCCTGCCGCTTGCCGTCGAAGTTCTGGTAGAGAAACTCGCCATAGCCGCCGATCGAGACGCCCTTCTTGCCATAAACCTTGGAGGCCGCGGGGCCGACACCGTAGCGAAGCTCCTTGCCTTCCGCCGCGGCCGTCGCCGCCTCGCCGAGCTTGAGCTGCTCGATCTCCCGGGCGAGGACTTCGATTTGGCGCTCGATCTCGGCCAGGCGCTTCGGGTCCGCCGCCGCGGCCTTCGCGGCCTGGAGCTGCGCGCGGGTCTCGGCGAGGAGCTTCTCGAGCCGTTCGACCCGCCGCTCGAGAGTTTGAGCCGGCTCGTCCGCCCGCGCCGGCGCGGACCCCGCCAGGGCTGATGAGATGAGAACGAGGCAAAAGAAACCGACTTTGAGTTTCACCCGTCACTCCTTCTGAAAGCGGAATCTCAACCCGGGTGAGGCGAGCTTCCTGACGCTGCCGTCCTTCACGACGAGAAAGAGCGCCTCGTTTTCGAAGCCCTGATCCCGCAGCCTCCGAGAAAGCTCGAGCCCCTTTTCCGGCCCCAGCACGAAGAACGCGGTCGAGAGGATGTCCGCCGCGAACCCGGAGGGGGCGACGACCGTCACCGATCCAAAATCCGGCGCCGGATGTCCCGTGCGCGGGTCGAGCAGATGGCCGATCCGCCGCCCGGCCACGAAGATGCCGCGCTCCGAGTTGCCCGAGGTCGAGACCGATGAGTCAACGATGTCGAGAAACGCCGCCGTCCGGCGCCGCTCGCGCGGATCCGCGACGCACACCGCCGAGCCTCCCAGGACGGTCACCTGGCCGCCCAGATCGAGCAAAGCCTCGCGGACGCCCGAGCCCTTGAGCTGCAACACCGCGCGGTCGAGCGCGTAACCCTTTCCCCACGCGCCCTCGTCGATGCCCGCGTCGGCAGAGAGGCGCAGCATCCGGCCCGTCGCGGCATCCAGGGCAAACTGTTCCTGCCCGGTCGCCGCGAGCGCGCGGGAAAGGGCCGCCGCGTCGGGTACGCGCCCCTGCCCGCGGAGGTCCCAAGCGCGCACGAGGGGCAGTACGGTCGTGTCGAAGGCTCCTTCCGTGCGCTCCGACCAGCCGAAAACCGCATTGAGCAGCTCCGAGACCTCCGCGTCGAGAAGAACGGTCTCTCCGGGCGGCGCGGTATTCACCCTGTCGAGCGGTCCGCCGGGCCGCCAGGTCGTGATCAGCGCCTCGACGCGCGCGATCTCCCGCACCGCCATCTCGCTCGACTCGATCGCGGCGGCGCGATCCGGGCCGGTCACCGAGATCCCGAGCAGCGTGCCCATCGCCTCGAGATGCCGCTCGACTCTCGCCGGCGCCGTTGCCGGCCTGTCCGCCGCCAGCACGAGGACGACGCCGATAAGACAGAGACTCAGTCTCAATAGGCGGGACACGGGACTCGAGACTCGCGACTCGAAGAGCACGGATCAGCGGTTCGGCAGGATGCGGAGCTTCCCGGAACGGGAGCTCGCAGCCGATTCGCGGCCAACGCGCGGCCGGCACTGCCGGCAGATGCCTCGCATCTGGTGACTGTGCGACAGCGGCAGGAACCCGTAGCCTTCGCAGACCTCGTCCTGCAGGCTCTCGATGCGGGGCTCGTAGAACTCGATGACGCGGCCACACTCGTTGCAGATCAGGTGGTCGTGGTGCTCCCCCGCGCGAAGGCGTTCGTAGCGATACCCGGACTCCCTGATCCGCACGCGGCCGACGATGCCCGAGTCCACGAGCAGATCGAGCGTCCGGTAGATCGTGGCGCGCGAGATCTTCTTGTGCTTGGCCCGCAGCCGCACGAGGAGCTCGTCCGCTTCGAAATGCTCGTGCCGGGCGAAGAGCTCGTCAAACAGGGCCTGCCGCTCGGCTGTCAGTTTCAAGCCTCGCCGCTCCAGGTATTTGCGGAAAATGTCGCGTTCCCGGTTTTTCATGCGATTGCGACTCAGTCTCAGTTGCGGTATTCTTCCGCGCTTTCCGGGCTCTGTCAAGCCCGGCGGAGGCCCGCAAGCCGTGTGGCAAGGATTCACGATCGCGCTGCGCGAGGGGATCGAGATGTTCCTGATCATCGCGCTCATCCTCTCGTATCTGGCGCGCACGGGCCGGCGCGCCCTCTCTCGTGCGGCCTATGCCGGCACGGCGGTTTCGCTGGCCACCTGTTACGTGGCGTTTCTCTTCTTTCAGCGGGCCGCGAACCGGTCGCTCTGGGAGGGGGTCCTGGCTCTCGTGGCGGCAGCGCTCGTCGCGAGCCTGCTCGTTTACATGAAGCGGGTCTCGGCTCACCTGAAGGCGGACATCGAGAATCGCGTCGAGGCGAGCGCGGGCTCGGTTTCCGCTCAGAGGGCCTTCTGGGGAGTCTTCGGCTTCACGCTCTTGATGATCACGCGGGAGGGGATGGAGACGGCGCTCATGATCTCGACCGCGCTCTTTCAGATGCGCTCGGCGATGGTCTCCCTCGGCCTCGCTCTGGGCCTCGTCGCGGCCATCGCGATCGGCCTGGCCTGGACGCGCCTGGGCCGGAGCGTGGACTTGAAGGCGCTCTTGAACATCCTGGCGGTCTTTCTCTCGATCTTCGTCGTGCAGCTTCTCCTCTACGGCGTGCACGAGCTTTCGGAAGCGCGCGTCCTGCCCGCTTCCGAAACAATTCACAACGCGACGGAGATCCTGGGCCCCGACGGAAAGATCGGTCACCTGCTCGCCTACTCCCTCGCCATCGTCCCTACCGTCTGGCTCTTCCTCCTCTGGTGGAAACGCCGCCGAGCCGTGAGCTATTGAGTCCGGAGCGAAGCGAAACCGTCAACGAATCTTGACATCTGATGATACAGCAAATAGCATCATTGCATCATGCGAACGACTGTGGACATCGACGATCCCATTCTCAAGGAAGTGAAATCCCTCGGGAAGAAAGAGGGGAAATCACTCGGCCGGATCGTCTCTGACCTGCTGGCGAGCGGCCTGAGGGCGCATCGCGCCGCCCCGAAGGGACGCAAGGCCCGCGGCTGGATCACCCGCCCGATGGCATCCCGCGTGGATCTGGCGGACAAAGAGGCGGTCTACGCCGCGATGGAGCGTGAAGAGCCCTCCAGGAGCGCCTCCCGCTCTTGAGCTTCGCCCTCGACACGAATCTTCTGCTTTACGCCTCTGACGCGAGGAGTCCATTCCATCCGCGTGCGCGCGCTTTTCTCGAGTCCTGCCTGCGTGGCGATGAGGTCTTCTGCCTGGGCTGGCCCACTGTGATGAGCTACCTGCGCATCTCGACTCACCCGGCGATCTTCGAACAGCCCCTGACGCCTGGCGAAGCGATGACGAATATTGAGGTCCTGCTCGAGCATCCTCACGCGCGGTTCCTGGCCGAGGAGGAAGGATTCTGGACCATCTACAGGCAGTTGACAGCCGAGGTGCCGACACGCGGTAACCTCGTGCCGGACGCGCACCTGGCGGCTCTCCTCAAGCTGCACGGAGTCAGGACTCTGTATACCCATGACCGGGATTTCAAGAAGTTCGCCTTCCTCGACGTCCGGAATCCGCTCGCCTAAGTTCCCCGGGAGGCGCGTCGGCCCCGCCCTTCATCCGCTGGAACCCGAGATACGCGACCGCGCGCGCGTCGAGGAGGATCAGCGCCCACGCCGCCGGCCGGATCCACGACGCCCGCGCACTCGCCCCGAACGGCTCGCGTCCGTCGATGTCGTGCCTCTCGATGCTCACAACAGGTTCCATCTCGCCGAGTCCTTCGCCCTTGCCGGCGACACGAATCGGGCGCTGGACGTGCTCGAGCAGGCGGTCGAGGGAGGCTTCTACCCGTACGCGTTCATGGCCGAGCACTGCCCGTTCCTGGCTCCGCTGCGACCCTCACCGCGGTTCGCGGGGATCCTCGCGAAAGCGCGGGAGCGGGCGTCGGCGTTCCGCAAGAGCGAGAACCAGAATGTCTCGTCGACGCGGATCGGAGAGACGCGCTGATCGGAAAGGGGATCAGCCTTTCCTGGCGGTCCCGGTTCCGGCCTTGGCCCTCGCTCGTATGAACGCGTAGTTGACTTGCGGCAGCGAGTTGAAGTTCGCGGCCTTACCGCAATACTCCTTCGCCTTCTCCGCCTCGTCCTTGCCCTGGTAGGCCTGGCAAAGGCGGTAGAGGTCCTGGGGATTCTGCTGATTCGCCTGCTGGAGCTCGGCCACGGCCTTGTCGTAATCCTTCGCCGCCAGCGCGGCGATTCCGTCGAGCTCGTGGGCGTTCTTCGCCTGAATCGGATTCTTCGAGGCCAGGGCTCCTTTCCGAAATTCGTCCGCTTCGCTCTTTGCCGCGGCGGAATCCTTCTTCGCCAGCGCGACGCGAGCGAGGTTGTAATGGTGGACGAGCCTGGCGTTGTCCTTGATCTCCTGCGAGAGGTTGGAACCCTCGACGAGTTTCACGCCGCCTTCGAACTCGGCTCGGGCCTGATCGGGCTTTCCCATCTCGAGGTCAATGTTGCCTTTCAACTGGCGGTCGAAGGCCATCGCCGGCACGTTGTTGGTCTTCTCCGCAAGGGCGTACTGCTTGCCGACGTTCTCGAGCGCCCTGGCCATCTTTCCGCCGTCGAGGTAGGCGACCGTCAGGGCAAAGAGCCCCGTCCGGCGTTCCGCGTCGGTCCTCGCTTTCCTCGCGATGTTCTGCAGCTCGGATTCCGCCAGCGCGGGCTTTCCCTGGTACAGCAGATCCATGGCGATGCCCTGGTGAGCGTTGAGAAAGTTCGGGTTGATCTCCAGCGCCTTGCGGTACTGGGCAATCGAGTCGTCGAATCGGCCCATCTTCAGGAGCAGCTCGGCGTAGGAATCGTAGGGATTGGGGTCCTTCGGGATCAGCTCGATGTACTTCTGAAACGCTTTCTCGGAGCCCGCGTAGTCGCCGCTCTGCCGGTAGGCGTACCCCAGAAGGTTGTAGGCGGCGGAGTAGCTCGGAGCGAGCTCCGTGGCCTTCTTGTAGTGCTCGATCGCCGAAGGGTAGTCCTGCTGGCCGAAGTGATAGCCACCCAGGTTGAAGTGCGCCCGCTCGTCGTTCGGGTACGCCGCAACGAGCTGATCGAGGTATTCCTTCTGCTTGACCGCGTTGTTGTTCGCGCCGGCCTCCGTTGCGAGGATGAGGAGCTTCTCTCCGTTCGAGGCCTTGTCGGCCAGGCCGACGGCCTTGTGCAGGTGCTCGAAGAACTCCGTGCCGGTCGGCGCCGAGTTGGCCAGGCTGAGCTCGGCCCAGGCGAAATTCGGATCGAGCGAAACCGCCTTCTGAAAGTGCGCGATGGAGTCGGTGATCAGCAGTTTCTCGACCATGTCCCGGCCCTGCAGGAACTCGGCCTTCGCTTCGGCCGACGAAGTCGTCACCGGGATCTTTCCATCGCCGGCCGGCGTCGGCTCCGCGGCCGCCGCGACCGCTGGGGCCGGAGCCTCCTTCTTCGCGCAGCCGCTCATCGCAAGTCCGATCGCGATTCCCAGCGTCAGGAACAATCCGAGGGTTCGGCTTCCGGGCATGGCGTCCTCCTTCACGAGAGAAGAATCGTGGGCCTCATCGACGAAGACGTACGAATGCGCCGTCAGAATGTTGCGAGGGAGGCGTCCGCGGCGAGCGTTCGAGGACGAGACGGAGAATTCCGAGGACCGGATGCCCGCCGCGGCGGACGAGGACCGAGAGTCCTAAAGAAATCCGGCCTCCCGATCCTTCCGGCGTCGAGCGGGTCGGCCCGATCCAGATCCGCCCGACGAGAGCTCCCACGGTATCCCTGCCGGCGCACGCTTGATGACCTTTATCTGGCGACGGGTCTGAGGTGAGTCACCCTCGACCATTCATCGCCGGGGCCCCTTACCGCGCCAGATGGCATGTTGGGTACCGTAGTGAGGCACGGCACACCGCGCACCGACTTGACCCTACATCTCGCTGACAGCGCGCTGCGAGAAGAAGAGAGTCGGGAAGGCCTGGCGGAAGTGGGCGGTGGCATCGAGGACGAGCTTGTTGTCACCGTTCTTCCAGCCCGGATCCCGGAACCGGTACTCCTCTCCCGTATGCGTCACGAAGCCGAACTCGAGACAGAGGTTTTGAGCCGGGCGAAGCACGCAGGTGTTGAAGACTTCCTTGATGTTGCGGGCATAGATCGAAAAGTTCTTCTTCGGGTCTTCTGCGTCGAACCAGGAGACGTTCTCTCCGTCCACGACCAGGCGGCCGACCTTCCTCGCCGATGTGCTGAGGCCGAGAAAGCCCTTGCCCACTCGAGCGAGACCCGAGAACTCGGCCTTGCGGGCGACTTCCATTCCGCTCGTCGCGGCGGCAGGCTGGCCCGACCGCATCATCTCTTGCAGGACCGTCTCCGAGATCCCCGCAGTGCGCAGCTCCACGATCTCCGGCGTCGTCAACTGGTAGGGGACGTTGTCCGCGCGGATCTTGTTGAGGAGAAACTCGTCGGAAAGGCCTGCCTGTTTCAATTTCAGGATGTCCTGGTAGGGCCGGGGCGGCACCACGACCGTGAGGGCCGGCGCAAGAGCGGCGGGAGGCGTAGCGGCGGAGACGGATACGGGAACAGTTGCGGGAGCCGCGGTCGCCGGCGACACCGCCACGGAGGGAACGGCTGTCGGCACAGGCGACACGACGGGAGACGGCGGCGCGGGATTCGGATTGGGCACCACGGGTGGAGCCCCCGTCCCGGGAGCGGGCTGTCCGGGTGGAGGTGGAGCGGGGCCGGTGCTCCTGCAGCTCATCAACATCAGGCTCATGCCAAAAAGTAGGGCCCAAAGCCATCTGTTCATAACTCTCCTCCTCAAAGGCAGCGTCAATTCTGCCACTTTTTGGGCGGCGCGAGACGAGAGTCCTACGCATGGAGGCTCGGCGTAAAACTTGCTTTGTGAAGCCCTGGAGGAGAAACCATGAAGTGGAGCGGTCTCTACCTCGTCGGCTACGGAGTGTTCCTGATCGGAGCCCTGCTCGCCCTCTGGAAGATGGGAGTCCTGGCTTCCATCGGACCCGTCTGGACCGCCATCGGAGTGATCATCGCGATCGGTCTCACAGCGGTAAGGGTTGCGCTCACACATCCTCAGCGACACATCGAATAGACCACCGCGGGCGCAGATCCCGCGCGAGCGCGGAGCGACGGTCAGGCGCGGCTGTTCCAGAGGACATCGGGGATCCCCCGCCGCTTGTTCTCGTGGCGGGCCATCACGAAGAGGGCGTCGGAAAGGCGGTTCAAGTACCGCACGGTATGCGCCCCCACGCTCTCGCGGCGCGAGAGCGTGACCACGAGCCTTTCGGCGCGGCGGCAGACGGTCCGGGCGGCGTGGAGCTGCGCCGCGCCGGGCGACCCGCCGGGCAGGACGAAGTTTTCCAGCGGCGGCAGCTCCTCCGAGAGGCGGTCCATCAGACTCTCCAGGGCCGCGACGTGGCGGCCTTCTATGCCGGGGACGGGGCGGCGCTGCTTGTCCTCTTCGAGCGTGCAGAGGTCCGAGCCCAGATGGAAGAGATCGTTTTGGATCGAGCGCAGGGCCGGGGCGATCAGATCGTTTACTCCCATTGCGAGCACGACACCGATCTGGCTGTTCAACTCGTCCACCGTGCCGTACGCGGCGATCCGCGACGAATCCTTTTCGACGCGGCTCCCGCCGCCCAGGCCCGTCGTCCCGTCGTCGCCCGTCTTCGTGTAGACCTTCGTGATCCGCGGCATCAGAACCTCACCTCGAGGCCTCCGGCCACGAGTCTGCCCGCGGCCGGATATCCCGCCGCCTCATCGTACTCGCGATCGAAGGCGTTCGTCAGGCGCACGTAGGGCGCGAGGACCGGCGTCGCCTGCCAGCGAGCGGCGAGGTCGAACCGCGCGTAGGATGGGTCTTCCACCGGGCGGCCCGTCAGCGGATCTCCGTCCGGCCGGCGCCCCACGAACAGGATGCGCGGCAGGATGTCGAGGCTGTGCAGCGGTCTCCAGTCCAGGCCCAGCGCCGCGCGGTGGCGGGGGCGGCGCGCAAGGGGGGCGTCGGTGACACGGTTACGCGCGTCGAGGTAGGTGTAGGTCGCGTCGGTGGAAAGCGCGGCCAGAACCTCCTGCCGCCAGCCCGCCTCGACGCCTCGCGTCCGCGCCCTGCCGACGTTGAGGTTCTTCGACTGCGCGAAGTCGTAGACGATCAGATCTCTCAGATCGTTCCAGAAGAGGGACACTTCGGCGCGGCCGCCGCCGACGTACCTCTCGACGCCCAGCTCCCAGGAGACCGAGCGTTCGGGATTCAAGTCCGGGTTGCCGACGAAGGGGTAGTAGAGCTCGCCGACCGTGGGGGCGCGGAATGCGCTGCCGCCCGAGGCCCGCACCTTCCAGAGCGAGCCGGGGGAAAGCCACGCGATCGTCCCTCGCGGGCTCCAGGCATTGCCGAAGACCGAATGGTGATCGAAGCGAGCTCCGGCCGTCACGATGACGGGACCCAGGGTCGCCGTGTCCTGCACGCCGGCGCCCCAGAGGGTCGTGCGTTGCCCGTCGAGGTTCGTTCCGAAGTTGCTCGCGTCGTCCACTTTCCACCGCTCCCAGGAGGCGAGGACCGTCACCGCGTGCGCGCCGATGTGCGCGGTGTCCGCGACGCGCGCCTGCAGCGTCTCAGCGTCTGTCTGGGAGGAGAATCCGCCGTCCTTGTCGCGATAGCCGGGCTTCGACCGCACGTCCGCGAGCAGGACATCGAGACGGTTCGCGCCGGAGAGCGGGAAGCTGCCCGGGATCGCAAGCCGCTCCTCTCGAAAGAATCCGCGAGCGGTGCTCGGGGCACCCACGGGACCCGGGTTGCCGACCTCGCCGTCAAGGACGGACCCTTCGATGGCGACGCGGCCGCTTCCGGAGAGTCGGGCCTCGAGGCTGGCCGAGCCGTTGCGCTGCCTCCAGTCGGTGTTGGGGCGATCGCCGTCGAACGCGGCGTAACGGAAGCCGCCTGTCGCGGAAAAGGGTCCCTCTCCCACCGAGACGAAGGCCGAGCCCTGGCCCTGGCCCTGATTGCCCGCTTCCCCGATGGCGCGGCCGGACACGCCTTGCTGGGCGCTCCGCGTGAAGATCTGCACGACGCCGCCGATCGCATCGGACCCGTACAGGGCCGAGAACGGACCCCGAACGATCTCGATTCTTTCGATGTTCTCCGTCGTCATGGCCGAGAAGTCGTAG
>WNFV01007764.1_pt1 | contig 12305 bp, 12 predicted proteins | sample 5400101 | NCBI WGS metagenome assembly WNFV01 (sample SAMN13153361, study PRJNA577476) | soil metagenome | isolation source: 115 cm soil or saprolite under grassland replicate 1 | place: USA:California | collected 2016-06-15
TTCGGCGAGGACGGCCGCCTGCAAGGCGTGCTGGAGATGGCGGGCGTCCCGTACGTCGGCGCCGACCACGCGGCATCGGCACTCTGCATGGACAAGGACCTGTTCAAAGCGGTGATGCGCGACCAGGGAATCCCGGTCACGCGCAACGTCACGCTGCGGGATGGAGCGGCACCCGAGAACCCGTTCGGCTACCCCGTCTTCGTCAAGCCCGCACGGCTCGGCTCGTCGGTCGGGATCTCGAAGGCGCACGACGCGGACGAGCTCCGCGCTGCCGTCGAGCTCGCCTTCCGGCACGACGAGAAGGTTCTTGTCGAGGAGTTCGTACCGGGTGTCGAGGTCGAGGTCGGAGTGCTGGGCAACCGAAACCCGGTCGCGTCGCTCGTCGGCGAGATCGTCGTCACGCGCAAAGAGTGGTACGACTACTCGGCCAAGTACGACGAGGGCGAGATGGATCTCATCGTGCCCGCCCGGATTACGCCCGAACAGACGCTGCGGGTGCAGGAGCTCGCCGTCCAGGCGTTCGTCGCCACCGAGTGCGAGGGGATGGCGCGCGTCGACTGCTGTGTCCGCGACGACGGCACGGTGCTCGTCAACGAGCTGAACACGATCCCCGGCTTCACCGCGACAAGCGTCTACGCGAAGCTGTTCGAGAGCTCGGGCGTCCCCTACCCGGAGCTGCTCGAGCGCCTGATCGAGCTCGCGCTGGAGCGTCACGAGCGCCGCTCACAGCTGAAGTACTAGGAGAGCTAGAGCGTCGCGGCGAGGCGCATGGCAACCGCCTCGAGCACCTTGCCCTGGATCACAGACGACTTGCGCAGCAGCTCGCGGAATTCCCGATCGGTGATCACGAGCGCCCGCACCGGGCTGGTGGTCGTCACCGTCGCCGTCCGTGGCGCATCCGTGACGAGCGCGATCTCGCCGAAGAAGTCGCCCGGCCCGAGAGCAGGCAGCAGCCGGGTGTTGCTGCGGACGTCGGCCGTGCCCTCCAGTAGCACGAAGAATTCGCGCCCGCGCGTCCCTTCCCTGGTCAGCACCTTTCCCTCGCGCAGGTCGACCTCGTCGGCAAGCTTGGCGATGCGGCGGAGCTCTCCCTTCGACAGGCGCGCGAAGAGGGGCACGTTCGCCATCGCGGCGACCTTCGAATCCTTGTCGAGCATCACGCGGAGTCTAAAACGCTAGCCCCCCGATGTCACTTCGTTGATGTGGGTTCGCGGAGCGCCGGGCGCAAGCCGCGTGATCCAGAGGAGGTAGTACCGCTCGGACACGGGCACGGACAGCTGGAACGTCGTCTCGCGACCGACCGTCTGAGAGGCCGAGACGGTGTCGAACGGCCCGTTCGAGGATGCGCCGGCCTTCACGTCCGCGATGAAGCCGGGAGTGTCGGAGACGACGGCCAGTGCCGGCAGCTTCACGGGCCGGCCGGCGTCGAAGACGATCCCGACGCCGTCCTTGAGGTTGCCGAACGTCACGCTGTGGTAGCGCTCCGTCTCCCAAAACGTCGAGGGATTACCGTCGGTGGCGTTCGGGACGAGCTCGTCGTGCTCCCCGCCCGTGCCCTCCGGGTCATAGGCATTCGACGCAACCAGCCGGATGGGGGCGTTACCGCCGCCTCCCCCACCACGGTCCTTGAGCCCGAGATAGGCCGCGGCCGCAGCGGCGATCACCGCCAGCCCCAGCGCAAGCACGAGCAGCGGCGCCCGCCGGCTGCGGCGCGCGCGGCCGCGGGGCCTCGGCGGAGGAACCGGCGCCGGGATGATCGCGGTGCGGTCCGAGTCGGGCCGTCCGAGTCCCTCCAGGCACGCCTGGAGCTCGGCGACGAACTCGTTCATCGAGCTGAAGCGGTCGCCCGGGTCCTTCGCCATCGCGCGCCGCAGCGCCGTCTCGAGCCGCGGCGGGACGTCGGGGCGCACGCTCGAGATGCTCGGCACAGGGTCGTTGACGTGCCGCATCGCCACGGCGAGGAAGCTCTCGCCCGTGTACGGCGGCCCCCCGGCGAGCAGCTCCCAGAGCACGATGCCTAGCGAGTACACGTCGCTGAGCGCGTCCACGGGCCGGCCGCTCGCCTGCTCGGGCGCGATGTAGTCGCTCGTCCCGAGCACCGTCCCAGTCTCGGTGAGCCCGCTCTTGACGTCCACTGACCGCGCGATGCCGAAGTCCGTCACCTTCACGTCGCCGTTGCCGAGCAGCACGTTCTGGGGCTTCACGTCGCGATGGACGAGGCCGCTCTCGTGCGCGAACGCAAGTGCACGTCCAACCTCGATCCCGAGCTCGAGCGCTCTGCGAACGGGCAGCCGCCCCTCCCGCTCGACCAGCTGCTTCAGGTTCTCACCGTCGACGTACTCGAAGACGATGAACTGGCGCCCGTCGGCCTGACCACGGTCGATGACGGTGACGATGTTCGGATGCTGGACGCGCGCGGCGGTGCGCGCCTCCCGGCGGAACCGCTCGACGTAGTCCGCTTCGCGCGAGTGATGCTCGTGAAGGATCTTGATCGCGACCGTGCGCTCGAGCAGGCGGTCACGCGCGCGGTAGACGCTGGACATGCCGCCCTTGCCGACGAGCTCCTCGAGCTCGTACCGGCCCGCGATCAGCTCGTCGACCATCGGGCTTCCATTTTCCCAGCGGGGTACGTACTACGCGCCAGTGAGCACGCGTTCGAGCGCGTGCTCCCAGACTCCGAGCGCTTCCTCGAGCTCAGCGTCCGAGATCGTCAGCGGCACGAGCACGCGGACGACGTTGGAGTAGATCCCCGCGCTCATCAGGAGCAGCCCGCTCTGCAAGGCCTCCTCACAGACCTTGGAGACGAGCTCGGGTGCGGGATCCTTCGAGTCGCGGTCGTGCACGAGCTCGATCGCCAGCATCGCGCCGAGGCCGCGAACGTCGCCGATCTCGTCGAACCGGCCCTGCCACGCGTGCATCCGCGACCGCATCACCTCGCCGATCGCCGCGGCGCGCTCGACGAGCCCTTCCTCGTCGATCACGTCCAGGACGGCCAGGGCCGCCGCCTGGGCGACCGGATTGCCGACGTAGGTGCCGCCTACCGCGTTGGGATCGGGCGCATCCATGATCTCGGCGCGACCGAGCACGCCCGAGAGCGGCAGCCCGGCCGCGATCGACTTCGCGACCGTGATCAGGTCGGGCTCGACGTCGTAGTGCTCGATCGCGAAGAAGCTGCCGGTGCGCCCAAACCCGGTCTGCACCTCGTCGACGACGAGCACGATGCCGTTGTCGTCGCAGATCCGCCGCACCCCCGCCATGAACTCCTGCGGTGCGACGATGAAGCCCCCCTCGCCCTGCACGGGCTCGATCACGATCGCGGCGACGGTCTCCGCGGCGACCTGCGTGACGAGCGTGCGTTGCAGCGCCTCGAGCGCTTCGCGAGCGTCGGGGCCGCGGTAATCCTGGGCGAACGGCACGCGGTAGATCTCCGGCGAGAAGGGCCCGAGACCTGCCTTGTACGGGTGCGTCTTGGATGTCAAGGACAGCGAGAGCAGCGTCCGGCCGTGGAACGCGCCCTCGAAGGCGATCACTGCGGGCCGCTTCGTGTATGCGCGCGCGAACTTGACTGCGTTCTCGACCGCCTCGGTGCCGGCGTTGAAGAACGCGGCCTTCGTGGGTGCCGATACCGGAACCTGTTCGAGCAGGCGCTCGGCGAGCGCCACGTACGGCTCGTAGGGAATGATCGTAAAGTCGGTGTGGGCGAACCGCCCGAGTTGCTCGCGCGCGGCGGCGACGACCCTGGGATGCGAGTGACCCACGTTGAGACAGCCGACGCCGCCCGTGAAGTCGATGAACGTGTTGCCGTCGACGTCGGTGAGTGTGACGCCGCTCGCCTCGGCCGCGACGAGCGGGAAGATCGACGCGAGCGGCGACGCGACGGCGCGCTGCTTGCGCGCGAGGATCTCCTGGGAACGCGGGCCAGGCACGCCGGTGCGAAGCTCGATCGAGCGCGTGACGGCCACGTAGCCACGATATCGGAGGCACTGGCCGTACCGACATAGAATCGGCGGCGTGGTCCTCTCTGACCGGACGATCCAGCGACTGCTCGCCGAGGGCCGGATCGAGATCGACCCGTACGACCCGGCGCTGCTGCAGCCGTCCAGCGTGGATGTGCGCGTCGACCGCTACTTCCGCGTCTTCCGCAACTCGCGCTACCCGTTCATCGACGTCAAGCAGGAGCAGGAGGACCTGACCGAGCTCGTCGAGATCGACGGCGACCCGTTCATCCTCCATCCCGGCGAGTTCGTGCTCGGCTCGACGCTCGAGCGCGTACGACTGCCGGACGACCTCGTTGCGAGATTAGAAGGTAAGAGCTCGCTTGGCCGCCTCGGTCTGCTGATCCACTCGACCGCCGGCTTCATCGATCCGGGCTGGGACGGTCACGTCACACTCGAGCTCTCGAACGTCGCCAACCTGCCGATCACGATCTACCACGGCATGAAGATCGGGCAGCTCTCGTTCGTGCAGCTGTCCGAGCCGGCTGCCTCTCCTTACGGCAGCGACGGCCTGGGCTCCAAGTACCAGGGTCAGCAGGGCCCGACCCCGAGCCGCTACTGGCAGAACTTTCGGGTTACGCCCGAACGTTCTAGGGAGAGGCGAGGAGCCTGACCGATGCGCGCAAGCCAGCTTCCTAGCCACCGACTTCGCGCAGCGGAGGCGGTGGCGTGATCCTCGTCACGGGCGGAACGGGCTTCATCGGGCCCAAGGTCGTCCACACGCTTCGCTCGGCAGAGCGAGACGTCCGCTGCCTCGTTCGCCGGCCCGCGAAGGCGACGACGTTGAAGGCATGGGGGTGCGAGCTCGCGGCCGGCGACGTCACCGACCCAGGGAGCCTGAAGGAGGCGGTGGCCGGCTGCGACGCGGTCGTCCACCTCGTCGCGATCATCACGGGCAAGCCGGCCGACTTCGAGCGTGTGATGATCGGCGGCGCGCAGAACCTGCTCACCGCGGCGACGGAGGCGGGCGTCCGCCGCTTCGTCCTGATGAGCGCGCTCGGCACGAGCGATGAGACGAAGGACCTCGTGCCGTACTACGGGGCGAAGTGGGCGATGGAGCAGGCGACGAAGGCCTCCGGCCTGGAGCACGTAATCTTCCGGCCGAGCTTCGTCTTTGGACGCGACGGCGGGGTGCTTCCGCTCTTCGTCCGCCAGGTGCGCTGGTCGCCGGTGACGCCCGTCGTCGGCGACGGCGAGCGGCGGCTCCAGCCGATCTGGGTCGAGGACGTCGCCGCCTACCTCGCGAAGGCGGTCGACCTGCCCGGGGCCGCGAACCGGACGTTCGAGCTGGGCGGGCCGGACCGCGTGACGTGGAACGAGCTCTACGAGCGGATCGCCCACACGCTCGGCAAGCGCCGCGCGCGGGTGCACCTCCCGGTCCGGCTGATGCGCGTCGGCGCCGCGGCCGCCGAACTCCTGCCCCGGCCGCCGATCACGCGCGACCAGCTGACGATGCTCGAGGCGGGCGACAACGTGTGCGACATCGCGCCTGCCGTGGGAGCGTTCGGGATCGAACCGTTGCCGCTCGACGAGCAGCTTCGCAGAGCCGCATGAGGTACGTTCCCGGCGTGCGCCGGCTGATCGTCGTCCTAGCGGCCATCTCACTCGTCCTGGCGGGCTGCGGCGGCGGAGGCGGCAAGTCGAGCAAGCCGCTGACGAAGGCGGAGTACCAGGCGAAGCTCGAGCAGATCGCCGAGGACGTGGGAGCGCAGCTGACGACGAGCGCGTCCGCCTCGAAGACGCCGTCGAAGGAGGATCTCGCGGAGGCCAGGAAGGCGCTGAACACCTTCGCCGACGAGCTCGAGCAGGTGACCCCGCCGGCCGAGGTCGCCCAGGCGCACCGGCACCTGATCGACGCGATGCACCGGCTGAGGGACGACCTCGAGGGGATCTTCAAGAAGGTGGCCGAGGCGAAGACCCCGTCGGCGGGCATCTCCGCGCTCTTCGGCGCGCCCGCGATCCAGCTCCTGCTAAAGGCGCAGCAGGATTTCAAGGCCAAGGGCTACGACCTCAACCTGAGCGGCTGAAGAGAGACCGAGGGCCGCTTGCGCGGCGCCCTACTCACAGAAAAGAAAGCGGGCCGCTTGCGCGGCCCGCGATCCGGTTACCAGCCTGTATTAGCAGGGGCGCTTCCAGCCACCCTCCTCTCGGGCGGCGGCGCTCTCGGCGAGTCCCCCACGCCGGCTAGGCGGTTCCCCTCTTCAGGTCCGGGGACACACCCCTACCGGCTGGCACCTCCACTGCCCGTACTGTCATCGCTCAAGTCGGACCACCTCCTTTCCGCGGTTGAGCTCACTTTAACGATTCGCTGAGGACGACGCTGACCTCCAATCCGCGATCCAGAGGGACCGTCACGCTCTCCAGGGTCGGGTCCGCCTGCCGCGCACGCGAGTAGGCGCCGAGCGTCTCCTCGTGCGAGAGCACGTTGTCGGCCACGACCACCGCGCCGGGCTCGAGCTTCCCGCGCACGAGAGCGAAGAGCCGCTCGTAGTCGCCCTTCTCCGCGTCGAGGAAGACGACGTCGAAGACGTCCTCGATCACCTGCAGGGTCTCGAACGCGTCGCCCTCGACGAGCTCCGCCCACTCGTCGAGGCCGGCGGCGGCGACGTTGCGCCGCCAGGCCTCGCACTTCGCGGGATCGTGTTCGAGCGACAGGACGCTGCCTCCGAGCATGCGCACACCCGCGGCGAGCCAGATCGACGAGTACGCGCGCGAGCCGCCGATCTCGAGCACCTCGCAGGCGTTCTGCGGCGCGACGAACGCGAACAGGAAGCGGCCCGTCGTCGGAGCCACCGACCTGGCCCGCTGCTCGCGAGCGACGCCCCGCTCGCGCTCCTCGGCATCCTCGCGCTCGAGCCGCTCGAGCACCGCCCGCACCCGCTCGTCCAGCACGAGTGCCAGCTTAGGACATGTCAGGGGTCAGACCCCTGACATGTCCCGTCAAGACACTGCGGCCCGGGCTCGGTGGGGTCGTCCCCGGGCCAGCGCCTCGCGCAGCTCGCTGACGGTGAGCAGCCCGGCGGCCGCGAGCAGCGCGACGAGCAGTCCCCAGCGCGTCGTAAACCCGCCGATCTCGGTCCACGGCGTGCCGGGCACGGACGTCGACCAGGCGACGAACGCGACCAGGCCGGCGGACATCCTCGAACAGCGGCGTGCGGCGGCGGGAACGTCGCGACCGCACCTTCTTCAGGTAGTCGATCTCGACCCACAGCGGTGTGATCTCGGCGATGACGCCGAACAACGTCCAGCGCACCCAGCCATGGGTCTCGCCGCCGACTGCGGCGAGCGCCGCGATGAACAGCGCTACGGACTCGGCCGGGCTGAACGCGATGAGAGACCCGACGATTCGCTCCTGCGCGTCGGCGGCGCCGGGGATCCGGCTCGGTCGCGCCCGCCCCTCGGCGACCGCGTCCTCCTGCAGCGCGCGGACGGACGCGAGAGAGATCAGGCTCATGTTGCCTCCTTCGGGTACTGACGGCAGGCGGATCGTGGCCTACGCCACGACGCCCGTCAAGCGAAGCTAGACCTGGACCTTGACGGTCCCGTCCACGACCCGGACGGAATAGGTCTCGACCGGCGCGTAGGCGGGGAGCGTCAGGGCACGGCCGCTGCGGATGTCGAAGTTTGCCCCGTGGCGCGGGCAGATGACGACGCCGGTCTCGACGTCGAACTCGCCCTCGCAGAGGGGGCCGTCGTCGTGGGAGCAGCGGTCTTCGATCGCGTAGTACTCGCCGTCGAGGTTGTAGACGCCGAGCGAGATCAGTCCGGCGTGGACGATCTTCACCTCACCCGGCGGCAGCTCCTCCACCGGGCAGACATCGATCTCCGGCACCGCTATCTCAGCTCGAGCTCGTCGAGCTCGGCGAGGCCCTCGGGCAGCGGCGTGCCCCTGCCCTTGTGGAGCGCGAGCTTCAGCGTGGTCAGGCCAAGGATCGCGCACTTCAGCCGCACCGGCGTCAGCGGGATGCCGATCTCCTCGAGCAGCTCCTCCTTCGGCATCTCTGCCACCTCGCTGGCCCTCCGGCCCTTGACCAGCTCGGTGAGCATCGAGGTCGCCGCCTGGCTGATCGCACAGCCGCGGCCGGAGAACATCACGTCGTCGATCGTGTCGCCGTCCTCGCCGAAGGCGACGTAGATCGAGACCTCGTCGCCGCAGAGAGGGTTCTGGCCCTCCGCTTCGGCGTCGGCGTCCTCCATCACCCCGTGCCCGCGCGGGTTCTTGTAGTGGTCGAGGATCACCTCGCGGTAGAGCTGGTCGAACTCGCTCATTGAAAGACCTGCTTCACGCGGTGCAATCCGTTGACGAGCTGGTCGATCTCTTCCTGCACCGTGTACAGGTAGAAGCTCGCCCGGTTCGTCGCGAGCACGCCGAGCTTCTGCATCAGCGGCTGGCAGCAGTGGTGCCCGGCGCGGATCGCTACGCCGTCGAGGTCGAGCACCTGCGCGACGTCGTGCGGGTGGATTTCCTCGACGTTGAACGAGACGATCCCCGCGCGGCGGTCGGCCGGTGGTCCGTAGGTGGTCACCCAGGGGAGCTCGCCGAGCCGGTCGAGCGCGTAGGCGGCGAGCTCGTGCTCGTGCTGCTCGATCGCGTCGAGCCCGGCCGCGCTCACGTAGTCGATCGCCGCGCCGAGGCCGACCGCCTCCGCCATCGGCGCCGTCCCGGCCTCGAACTTGTGCGGCAGCTCGCCCCACGAGGTCCCGTCGAAGCCGACCTTGCGGATCATGTGCCCGCCCGTCAGGAACGGGTCCATCGCCTCGAGCAGCTCGGCGCGCCCCCAGAGGAAGCCGATGCCGCTCGGCCCGCACAGCTTGTGCCCCGAGACGGCGACGAAGTCGGCGCCGAGGGCCTGCACGTCGAGCTTCCGGTGGGGCGCCCCTTGCGCGGCGTCACAGACGACGATCGCACCGCGCTCGTGCCCCCACTGCGCCAGCTTCTCGACCGGGTTGACCGTCCCCAGCGAGTTGGAGACGAGTCCGGCTGCGACGACCTTGACCGACCCGTCGCCAACCGTCTCGTCGAGCAGGTCGAGCCGCAGCTCACCCAGGTCGTCGAGCGGGAGCATCCGGAAGTCGGCGCCCGTCTTGCCGGCGATGTACTGCCAGGGGACGTAGTTCGAGTGGTGCTCGAGCTCGGTGACGAGAACGACGTCCCCGGGGCCGAGGTTGTTCAGCCCCCACGCGTACGCGACGAGGTTGATCGCCTCGGTCGCGTTGCGGAGAAAGATGATCTCGCGGACGTCGGGCGCGTTCACGAACGTGCGACTCTTCTCCCGCGCCAGCTCGAGCGCCTCGGTCGCGCGCTCCGCCAGCTCGTAGACGCCGCGGTGGACGTTCGCGTAGGAGGTCTCGTAGAAGTGGTTCATCGCTTCGAGCACCTGCCGCGGCTTCTGGGAGCTGGCGGCGGAGTCGAGGAAGGCGAGCGGCTTCCCGTGCGACAGCTGCTCGAAGATCGGGAAGTCGGCCCGCAGCTTGCGGGCGTCGAGCTTCTTCTGCGCCGCGACGGCCATGCACAGATCGTACCCCGCGGGCGGTTTTCCTCCGTGTGGTCGAATGGCGAGGTGACCCATCCCGTGCTGGACAGCGTGGTCCCGGTCGTGCGCGCATCGCGCTACGTCACCACCGACCTCGACCGCCTCGCCGAGCACGCCGGGTGGCTGGCCTACGAGGAACTGCCTAAGCCGGCATTCCTGCTGCCGTTCCCGCTCGAGCTCGACCACGACGGGATCGTCGACTTCGTCCTCACCGCCACCTCGATCAACTTCGCTTTCACCGACTTCGAGACGCGGCAGCGCTGGGTGGTCGTCCAGGACGGGCGCGTGTTCGCCGACGCGGACGGGCTGCACGCCTGCCTGCACCGCGCGCTCGCGGAGGGAGTGGCGGTGCTCGACGGCGAGTGGCTGGCACGCGTGACCGAGGACGACCTGCGCGGACTCTTCCGCGGCGGCACCTCGGAGCTCCAGCTGCTCGACGAGCGGGCGCGGATCCTGCGCGAGGTCGGAGCGACGCTGGTCGAGCGCTACGACGGCCGCTTCTCGAACGTCCTCGCCGCTGCCTCCCCGCGCCTCTACGACGAGGGGAACGGCTTCCTCGAGCTGCTCGTCCGCGACTTCCCGCGCTTCGACGACGTCGCTGAGTACGACGGGCAGCCCGTCCGCTTCTGGAAGCTGGCGCAGCTCTCGGTCTGGATCCTGCAGGCCTCGCTCCCGGGCGGGGTGGGCTTCGCGGACCTCGACCGGCTGACCGCGTTCGCGGACTACATCGTCCCGGCGGCGCTGCGCGTGCTCGGGATCACCCGGTACAGCCGCGAGTTGGAGGACGCGGTCGCCGAGGGCCGGCCGATCGAGGCCAGCTCGCCGTGGGAGGTGGAGATCCGGGCGCACACGATCTATGCGTGCGACGAGCTCTGCCGGCTGATCAACGAGCTCCGCCCGCCGGAGCTGCAGGTGATCGTGCCCCAAGTGGACGCCCGTCTCTGGGTGCCGTTCCACCGCACTCACTACCCGCACCACCTGACGCGGACGATCTTCTACTGAGCCATTCTCGCTGCTGCGAGAATCGCTTAGGCTCGACTCGTGCCAGTTTGCGCGAGCTGCGGCCACGAGAGCGCCGCCGACTTCAAGTTCTGCCCGGAGTGCGGCACGCCGAGCGCCCCCGCGCTCGGGGGGCAGCGCAAGACCGTCACCGTCCTCTTCTGCGACCTCGTCGGCTCCACGGCGCTCGGCGACCGTGCAGATCCGGAGATCTTGCGCGAGAGGATGGCTCGCTACCACGCCAAGCTGCGCACGATCCTGGAGCGGCACGGCGGCACGGTCGAGAAGTTCGTCGGCGACGCGGCCATGGCCGTCTTCGGGATCCCGCAGGTGCACGAGGACGACGCCCTTCGGGCGCTGCGGGCGGCGGACGAGATCCGGCGAGCCGTGGCGGAGCTCGAGCTCGAGGCCCGGATCGGCGTCAACACCGGCGAGGTCGTCGCCGGAGCGGGCGAAACGCTGGTTACAGGCGACGCGGTCAACGTCGCCGCCCGGCTGGAGCAGGCTGCAGTGCCGGGCGAGGTCCTGATCGGCGAGGCGACCGAGCGGCTCGTCCTCGGCGCCGTCCGCTCAGAGCCGGTCGCGCCGTTCGCGCTCAAGGGCAAGGCGGAACCCGTCCCGGCCCACCGGCTGCTCGAGGTGCTGCCGGACGTCCCCGCCTTCACCCGCCCGATCGAGGCACCCTTCGTCGGCCGAGAGCAGGAGCTCGAGACGCTCGAGCGGGCGCTGGGGGCGGCGGTCGAGCAGCGGCAGCCGCAGCTGGCGACGATCGTGGGCCCGCCCGGGATCGGCAAGTCGCGGCTCGCGCGCGAGCTGATCATCCAGCGCGCCGATGCACGTGTCCTCGTTGGGCGCTGCCTGTCCTACGGCGAGGGGATCACCTACTGGCCGCTGCAGGAGATCGTCTCCCAGCTCGGCGACCTGCGGGCAGCGCTTCCAGACGAGCTCGCCGCCTGCCGTATTGACGCCGCGCTCGGCGAAGGGACAGCCTCGTCGGAGGAGATCGCCTGGGGCTTCCGCAGGCTGTTCGAGGCGGTCGCGCAGGAGCAGGCGCTGATCGTCGTCCTCGACGACGTCCACTGGGCCGAGCCGACGCTGCTTGACCTGGTCGAGTACGTCGCCACATTCGCCCAGGAGGCCCGTCTCTTGCTGCTCTGCATCGCGCGTGGCGACCTGTTCGAGATGCGACCCGCCTGGGCGACGCCGAAGCCGAACGCGACCCTGCTCACGCTCGAGCCGCTCGCGGAGGAGCAGACAGAGACGCTCGTCGACGAGCTCCGCGACCTGCCCGACGAGACGAAGGCCCGGATCGTGGAGGCAGCCGAGGGCAACCCGCTCTTCGTCGAGCAGCTGGTCGCGATGCAGGCAGAGCAAGGAAACGGGAGGCTCGTGATCCCGCCCACGATCCAGGCGCTGCTGGCAGCGCGGATCGACCGGCTCGAGCCCGAGGAGCGGGCCGTGATCGAGCGCGCCTCGGTCGAGGGGCCGCTCTTCCACCGTGGCTCGGTGCAGGAGCTCTTACCCGAGCAGGCTCCGGAGGGCGTTGGCGGGCACCTCATGACCCTCGTCCGCAAGGGGTTCGTCCGCCCCGACCGCTCGCAACTCCCAGGCGACGACGGCTTCCACTTCGGCCACATCCTGATCCGCGACGCCGCCTACGACTCGATCCCGAAGCGGCTGCGGGCCGAGCTGCACGAGCGCTTCGCGGACTGGCTCGAGTCGAAGCTGGGCGACGATGCGCCGGACGAGATCCTCGGCTATCACCTAGAGCAGTCAT
>WNFV01028418.1_pt1 | contig 12305 bp, 9 predicted proteins | sample 5400101 | NCBI WGS metagenome assembly WNFV01 (sample SAMN13153361, study PRJNA577476) | soil metagenome | isolation source: 115 cm soil or saprolite under grassland replicate 1 | place: USA:California | collected 2016-06-15
GAAGCGTTGATGGGGGAGGTGAGGCAATTCAGCGACAATGTGGCGCACGACCTGCGCACGCCGATAACCCGCATGCGCGCACGGCTGGAGAAGGCCTACGATGGTCTGCGCGACGGCGATTCCCACCAGCTGCTGATCGGCGACACCATGGCGGACCTCGATGGCGTCCTGCGGATGTTCTCCTCGCTCACGCGCATCTCCCAGATCGAGGCGAGTGATCGGACGGCTGCGTTCCGCACCATCGATCTGGCCGAGATCGTGCGCGAGGTCGTCGAGCTGTTCGACGCCGCGGCCGAGGAAAAGGGCGGGCATCTCGATGCTGTCGGGGATCAACGCGTGCCGGTCACCGGCGACAGGGACCTCCTGTTCGATGCGGTGGCCAATCTGGTGGACAATGCCATCAAGCACGGCCGCGACGGGGGTCGGGTGACCGTGGAGGTGAGGGAGCGCGACGGGACTGCCGTTATTTCTGTCTGCGACGACGGGCCCGGAATTCCCGGCGACGAACTTCAGCACGTGTTCAAGCGATTCTACCGGCTCGAACGAAGTCGCCAGACCCCCGGCAACGGCCTCGGGCTCAGCCTGGTGGCAGCCGTTGCCCGGTTGCATGGGGCGGATATCGAGATGCTGGACAACGCGCCCGGCCTCGAGTTCCGGCTGCGGTTTCCATTGCCCACGCGGTCGTGACGGTCTGCCCTGCTGGGCCGGTTTCCCCATCGCGTCGAACGGGGCCGGCGAGCCGCCGCCAGCGGTCGCAGCGATCGACTGTGCGCGCGGCGATCTCGGTCGCTCCCTCTCCCCGCTCTTCGCGGGGAGAGGGTGGGGGTGAGGGGCGCTAGGTTAAGCTCGACGTGTCCCGGGCGAGTGAAGCGAGCGCTCTTGCGCGAGCGGAACGAGACACCGATCTCGGGTTTACCCGAGATCGGCATTCAAAAGCGCGCAAGTCGGGTAAACCCGACTTGCGTGGACCCAGCGCAAGACTCGCGAAGCGCATCATTGGGAAGGCGCGGCAACTGTGTTCAAAGAGCGTTATTTGCGAGGCAACGATCGATCTGCCTTGCACCGAGCTGGTTGGCACGCCAACTGCAAGGCTCGTGCCTTTGAAAGGGACTATCGAATGACAATCGAGCCGATCGTCTTGCCGCGACGCACTTGGGTCCTGTCCACGTTGGAAGACGCCAAAGACTATATCGAGAAACAAATCAGTAATAAGAGACGATCTGAGCCTCTTTGGTGCAAAGCTATATACGATATCAGAACTGCCTTGGTCGACAGCGACTACGCCGCGACCGCACGCACATCGGTTTATGAGGCGCTCAAGTCCGACGGACTCGTTGACTGAAATGCGGTCATCGCGCTCATGCCGACGTCTCCGCGTGGACCGAGATCACGATCGACTCATTCCCGCCACAAGCTGGCGCTTACCATTTGCGCCAGTTGCCAAGCGCGCTCCTCAGGAAGAGAAGGTCCGCTTGCCGGGCTTTTGACGCGGCTTCTGCTTGGCCTTCTTCGCAGCCGGGCGTTCGGGGCGACCTCCCTTGGGAGCGCCCCCCTCATTGTCCCACCTTTGAAGGGATTTCTGGCTTGGGTTGTGCGAACCCTTGGAATGCTTGCCGACCATGGTGCGCAATTTGCGGGCTGGCGTTAACATCAGTGGCGGTCGCTACGCAGCCCAATGGGGGCTGGGTTTCCGGCGCCGCTGCGCTGGGATACCGTGGCGTGCCGCCAAGCTCTGGCTCGTGGACACTTCCGCACACCGATTCCATCGCTCTGCCATCCGGCGCCAGGTGGCCTTGCTTTTCGGGTCGCGCGTGAATTTGGCCATAAGCTCGCATTCGGCGGCGTGTCTCAGAAACTCCTCAGGCGGATGCATCGGGTGATTACGCTCCCTGTTGCCCCGACCCCTCAGTCAGTCACCATACATAGGTGTCACCGAGAAGGGCAAGGAATCATCCCAAAGAGCGCGCTTTTCGAGCGCGGCCAATGTGATCAAATCAGACAGCTTGAGACTGGCCTGTGGTACCATCGCTTGGGGCATGCCCATTTCATCGGCATGCCGTCACCCCCAGACTCGTCTGATGGGGAGGCCAGTCATGAGGCGGCGCGAGTTCATCACCCTGCTCGGCGGCGCGGCCGCCGGATGGCCCGTGGCGGCGCATGCGCAGCGGATGCGACGCATTGGTGTGCTCGTGGCCGTTGGGGACGACCCAGAATCACGCAGCCGCATTACGGCGTTCGTGCAGGCATTGCAGGAATTGGGTTGGACCGAAGGTCGCGATATTCGGATCGACGCCCGCTGGGGCGGCGGCGATCCTGACCGCTTTCGCCGGTACGCGGCGGAACTGGTCGCACTCGCGCCGGACGTCATTCTGGTCTCTGGCGGCTCGGGCATGGGGCCGATGCTGCAAGCGACCCGCACCGTGCCTATCGTGTTCGTGCAGGTCACCGATCCGGTCGGCGCTGGCTTCGTCGACAGCCTGGCTCGGCCTGGCGGCAACGCCACGGGGTTCACCCACTTCGAATACGGCATTAGCGCGAAATGGCTGGAACTACTCAAGCAGATCGCGCCGGGCGTGACGCGCGCGGCGGTGCTGCGCGATCCTGCGATAGCCTCCGGGGTCGGACAGTTCGCCGTCATACAGTCGGTGGCACCGCCGCTCGGAGTGGAATTAACCCCTGTCAACGTGCGCGATGCCGAAGAGATCGAGCGCGCCGTTACAGCTTTCGCGCGCGGGTCGAATGGTGGCCTGATCGTGACGGCGAGCGCGTTGGCGGTGGTTCATCGCGATCTGATCATCACGCTTGCAGCCCGTCATAAACTGCCTGCGATCTTCCCGTTCCGCTTCCACGTCACCGGCGGCGGTCTGATCTCCTACGGGCCTGATACCATCGACCCCCACCGGCGCGCGGCCAGCTATGTCGATCGCATCCTCAAGGGCGAGAAGCCGGCCGACCTGCCGGTGCAGGCGCCGACCAAGTACGAGCTGGTGATCAACCTCAAGACCGCCAAGGCGCTCGGCATCGACGTCCCGCCTGCGCTGCTCGTGCGCGCCGACGAGGTGATCGAATGAAGCGGCGCCAGTTACTCACGCTGCTCGGCGGCGCGGCGGCGTGGCCGCTCGCGGCTCGCGCGCAACAGTCGGCGATGCCGGTGGTCGGTTTCCTCCGCTCCACGGCGGCGGCCGGCTCCGAGCACCTTGTCGGTGCGTTCCGGCAGGGCCTGAGCGAGGCCGGATTCGTCGAGGGCCAGAACGTCGCTGTCGAGTATCGCTTTGCCGACGATCAGGATGACCGGATTCCAGGGATGGTGGCAGAACTCGTCCGCCGCCAGGTGGCCGTGATCAAGGCGAATGGCATTGCGGTGCCGGCTGCCAAAGCGGCGACTGCGACGATTCCGATCGTCTTCACCACCGGTTTCGATCCGGTCAGAACGGGCTTGGTCGCCAGCCTCAGCCGGCCCGGCGGCAACGTTACGGGCGTGGTCTTTACCCAGACCGATTTGGCGGCCAAGCAGCTGGGGCTGTTGCACGAGCTCGTTCCCAAGGCCGCCATCATCGCCGTGCTGGGGGACGCGAACCAGCCGGAACTCGATGTTGAGTTGCGAGAGATAGAGGCGGCAGGGCGCGCCATCGGGCGGCAAATCCTGGTCGTGAAAGTGGCAAGTGAACGCGAATTCAATGCCGCCTTTGCGACGGTCGCGCAGGGTGGCGCCGGCGCGCTGCTCGTCCGCGGTAGTCCGCTTTTCCTCAGTCGGCGTCGGCAACTCATCGCGCTGGCGATCCGCCACGCACTGCTCGCGAGCTATACGTCGCGCGACTACGTCGAGCTCGGCGGCTTGATGAGCTACGGACCCAGTCTAACCGACGCCTATCGTCGCGCCGGCATCTACGTCGGCCGGATTCTCAAGGGCGCCAAGCCGGCCGACCTTCCGGTCGAGATGGCGACGAAGTTCGATCTGGCGATCAATCTCGCGACTGCGAAGGCAATCGACCTCGACATTCCGCCGATGCTGCTGGCGCGCGCCGACGAGGTGATCGAATGAGGCGGCAATGACCGCTGCGCAAGACAGGGGAAAGACGAAAGCGCCGGCTCACAAAAGGGCCCGGGGAGTTCCGGGATATGCGCGGCGACCTCCCAAAGCCGAAGCGCTGAGCGTTCCTGCAGAAAATTCGAATTGGGGGACGACCCAATGACCCACAAATTCCACGTCGGCGAGACCGTGACCATGAACCCCGCCACCAGTCGCAATGTACCGGGCGGGGTCTATGAGGTGATCAAGCGCCTACCCGACAACGGCGGCGAGTGCCAATATCGAATTAAAAGCGCGAGCGAACCCCATGAGCGCGTCGTGCGGGAAAGTGAGCTGACTAAGGTATAGCCCAGCGGGCGGCGCGGCTTCGCCTGTGTGAATTGAATTCACGGTGTCGCCGTCAGGCCCTGGCGACCCCGCGCCAGTCGTGGCGCTCCCGGCACAGCTCATTTCTGCGGCACCCTAGCACGCCCGCTTTGAATCGGCCCTCCAGGGCGGACCCCGCCGCGAATTCCTAATTTCTAATTCGCGCTAGCGCCCGCCTTCCAGCGGGCTTCGCCGCGGCTTTGCCGGCGTGCAACATCGGGCGAGCGCGGCCAGCGCATCAGTCGGCGTTTCCACGGGGCAAACACCTGCCAGCCGGTCCAGCCGCGTTCGCCCCGGCGCGACTTGCCAGCACAGAAAAAATCCGCGGCCTGTGTGAGGTCCGTCACATTGCGAGCGCCGCACCCGCACCAATTCTAGGCCTAGGGGTGAAGTTTGGAGGTTTCAGATGCGCAAGATCAGTTCATTCGTCATTGCTGTAAATTTAATCCTAGCCGCCACTGCCATTGGAATCTGGGCTGCGTCGAGGACGACTAATCAAGCGAACGTAAATATCGAGGACGCCCGCGTCTTGGCCGCCGCACGAAAGACGTGGATGCCCGGCACAAGGCCGGGCATGACGTTGGAGAGACCCGAGCGGAACACGCTCTGACCGACATCGCAAGCACACATGAGGAATTTGCCTGATATTGGAATCGCGTGTTCGGTATTGAGGGTGTCGGCGGCAGCAATAGCTCAGCCGCGTCAAGCTACGCCTTCTCCTGCTTGTCCGGCGGATAGCCGTATTTGCGCAGGATACGCTTCACGAGTACGCGCAGCTGCGCGCGGACATTGTCGCGGACAGTCAAGTCAATGGTGACGCTCGCCCGAACGGACGCAACGAGCTCGCGCGCGATCGTGCGTAGCGCATCGTCCCCCAGCACCTTCACGGCACTGTCGTTCGTTTCCAGGGCGTCGTAGAAGGCGACTTCGTCTTCGGTCAGCCCGAGCGCCTCGCCGCGCTGCGACGCTTGGCGCATGTCCTTGGCGAGCTGGATCAACTCTTCGATGACCTTGGCCGTCCCGATCGCGCGGTTCTGATAACGGCGCAGCGATTGTTCGAGCAGCTCTGCAAAAGAGCGCGCCTGCACGACATTCCGCCGCGATCGATTCCTAATTTCGCCCTTCAGCAGCTTCTCCAGCAGCTCGACCGCAAGGTTTCGCTGCGGCATGCCGCGGACCTCGGCCAGAAACTCGTCGGACAAGATCGAGATATCGGGCTTCTTCAGGCCGGCAGCGGCGAAGATGTCGATGACTTCGTCCGAGACCATCGCCTTCGAGATGATCTGCCGGATGGCGTGGTCGAGCTCCTCGTCGGTTTTGCGCTCGCCGGGCGCGCTCTTGGCCAGCACCGCGCGAACCGCCTGGAAGAAACCGACATCGTCCCGGATTCGCAGTGCCTCGTCATGCGGCACAGCGAGGGCGAAGGCTTGCGACAGCTCCGTCACGGCCCGCAGCAGCCGGTTCTTGCCATCCTCCTGCGCAAGAATGTGCTCCTGCGCCGCGGGCAGCAGCGAAAGCTTTTGTCCCGCTGTCCCCGTCAGCCAGCGCGACCGATCGAAGCCATGGAACAAGGCGAGGCAGACCTCGTGCTTGGCCAGCATCAGCGCCACCGCCTCGGCCTGGTCGAGCGCGGTCTTTCCGGTGCCGCCGGCCTCGGTATATATCGCCAGTGCGCGCCTCAGCTCGTCGGCGAGGCCCAGATAGTCCACCACCAATCCGCCGGGCTTGTCCTTGAACACGCGATTCACCCGGGCGATCGCCTGCATCAGCCCATGCCCGCGCATCGGCTTGTCGACGTACATGGTGGAAAGGCTCGGCGCGTCGAATCCCGTCAGCCACATGTCGCGCACGATGACGATCCGGAAAGGGTCGTCCGCCTCCCGGAAACGGTCGGCCAGCTTTTCGCGCCGTGACTTGTTGCGAATGTGGGGTTGCCAATCGAGCGGATCGGAGGCGGAACCGGTCATCACGATTTTTAGCGAGCCCTTCTGGTCATCGTCGCTTTGCCAATCGGGCCGCAACGCAATGATCTCGTTGTAAAGCGCCACAGCGATGCGCCGGCTCATCACCACGATCATGGCCTTGCCGTCCATGGCGGCAAGGCGAGCCTCGAAGTGCTCAACGAAATCTTTCGCGACGAGCTTGACGCGGCTCTCAGAGCCCACCACGGCCTCGAGCTGCGCCCACTTGCTCTTGAGCTTTTCCTTGCGCTCGATTTCCTCGCCTTCCGTCGCCTCCTCGAAGTCGGGGTCGATGTTAGGTCGCTCGGAGTCCTTGAGCTCGAGCTTCGCGAGCCGACTCTCGTAGTAGATTGGCACCGTGGCTTTGTCCGTCACAGCGCGTTGGATGTCGTAGACGCTGATGTAGTCGCCGAACACCGCACGGGTGTTGGCGTCGGTCTTCTCGATAGGCGTGCCGGTAAAGCCGATGAACGACGCATGGGGTAGCGCATCGCGCATGTGCCGCGCGAACCCGTCGATGAAGTCGTATTGGCTGCGGTGCGCCTCGTCGGCTATCACCACGATATTGCGGCGTTCCGAGAGCACGGGATGGCGGTCGCCCTTCTCCTCGGGGAAGAATTTCTGGATGGTCGTGAACACCACGCCCCCGGAGCCGACGGAGAGCTTGGCGCGCAGATCGGCGCGATCGACGGCCTGCACCGGCGGCTGGCGCAGCAGATCGCGGCAGCGCGCGAAAGTGCCGAAAAGCTGATCGTCGAGGTCGTTGCGGTCGGTCAGAACCACGATCGTCGGATTCTCCATCTCTGGCGCGAGGATCACGCGCCCGGCGTAGAACGCCATGGTCAGGCTCTTGCCGGAGCCCTGGGTGTGCCAGACCACGCCGATCCGACGGTCGCCCTCGTCGCCGCCCGGCATGGGCCGTGCCTCGTAGCGACCGGCGTCTTGGGCGAAGCCCTGTGATTTACGCCAGCTCTGCGCCGGGATGGCCGCGCGCAAGGTTTCATCCAGCGCCACGTTCACGGCGTGGAACTGGTGGTAGCCCGCGATCTTCTTGGCGAGCTTGCCGCCGCCGAAATCCTCGAACACGATGAAGTGGCGCACCAGGTCGAGGAAGCGGCGCTTCTCGAACACGCCCTCCAGCAGCACCTGAAGCTCGGCCAGCTTGGCAGCGTCGTCGCGGCCGGTGATCGTGCGCCAGGGTTTGAACCATTCCTTGCCGGCGCCGAGCGAACCGATGCGAGCCTGCGTCCCATCGGAAGCGACCAGAGCGGCATTGGTCGTAAACAGCGCCGGAATTTGCGCCTGATAGGTCTGCAGCTGGCGGAATGCGGCCCAGATGTCGGCGTTCTCGTCGGCCGCGTTCTTCAGCTCGATCACGGCGAGCGGAAGACCATTGACGAACAAAAGTACGTCGGGCCGGCGGATGTGCTGTCCCTCAGCCACGGTGAACTGATTAATCGCGAGCCAGTCGTTGTTGTCCGGATCGTCGAAGTCGATCACCCGCGCCTGCGCGCCTGCGATCGAGCCGTCCTTGCGGCGGTACTCCACCGTGACGCCGTCGACCAGCATGCGATGCACGGCGCGATTCCGCTCGATCAGCGACGGCACGTCGGATTTGGTCAGCTTCCGATAGGCGTCTTCCAGCGCTTCAGGCGGTAGCTCTGGATTGAGACGGACGAGCGCCTGCCGCAGGCGGCCGTCCCATCGTCTCCAGCCAGGCGAGGGCGGCATCCTCGACGACGGATTCAGTGAAAGCGCTCACCTGGCCTCACCTAAGCCCTCTCATGCCGGTCCATCGCCTCGCGCAATTTGGGCGCCACTCGTTCGTAAAGCAGCGACAGTTTCTCACCGAGCCACGGATAGACTTCCGGCCATGAGGCTTCGATACGGAGATCGGTGAGAGAATGATCGATGAACATTCGTACGCGAGTGCGCCCTTCGACCTGCTCGAACTCCCATTCCGCGCCGATCAATGCATTCCAGGCGGCAGGCTCATTGTGAATGAGCTCCCACACCGGAATCGAAGCATCGCGCCAGAACCACACATCGATGCCAGCGTGGTGATGGCGCAGACTAAAGCGTAGCTCGAATCCAATATGACGAATGCCGGACGGCAGCCGAATGGTCCAATTCGGCCGCGCTTCGAAGTCGGGCAGGTCGGGATGCTCGGCAACAAGATAATCATTGAGCCCGCTCCAGAAGCGCCGCCGCAATTCCTGACGGCCCGGCCCCTCGTCGTCGTCGTCCGCTTCAGGCTCCGCGCGCACGACCTGTTCCTTTGGCCCGATCCAGATTTGCGCGGCTTCCTTCGCGAGTTGGTGGCCGCGAGTCTGAATCTCGCCTTCGGTCCAGCGATCATAGCCCTCAAGTTCGCGCGTCAGCACGATGTTACTTTGCGAGTATCGCTCACGCTTCTTCTTGAAGGGATGATTCCAAAGCTCCAGATTGTAGGCGCTCAGCGTCAAATTTCCTGGGCGATGCAGCCAATCAGCATGAATGGACTCTGCATTGGAGCCAAGCGTCTCAACCCACGCATCGTTCAGCGTTTGCGGTAGGATGTGCTCCACCTGAGCGGCCTCCAATGCCGCTGGCTCCCGATGACCACGGGCGCGTTCGAGCGTCTCGAGCACTTCCCGGGTATAGCCGCGCTCATAGAGCGGAAACTCGACGAACTCCGATTCAAAACGGTGGTCGTCTGGCCAGCCTCGATCAAGTAGATAGGTCTCCATCGACTTGACCGGATCGCCCTCGTCCTTGGCGAGTGCGCGCACGAACATCTGGCCATATCCGCGCGAAGTCTCGCCGCAGATGAAGCGACGGAGGATAAAGCCGCGCAGCATCTCAATTGCTTGCGCGAGGCGGTCAGAACCGATGATGCCGCTTCGCCGCTTTTCGAACAGAGCAAGCAGCAACGGATAGGTCGTCGAACTTTCCAGCAGATTGAGTCCGGCGAGCGCTTGGGTCACGCGCTCGTCCTGGTCCCGCTTTTCACCAGCAATGATCGCGTAATCGTCTACACTGATTTTGAGCTCGCGTGCCAGTTCCTTCGGCGAAAACCCGGTGGCCTCGTAGCGCGACTCGAAATTCGAGAATGTTTCCTTGGGCGGCACATATCGGCCGTCCGACATCAAGTAGTCGCGGAAGAATCTGGAGAACCGCTCTTCGTCCAGGGTGCCGTCCGAATTTGCGAAGTGGTCTTCCAACGACCTCCAGAGATCGCGGTCAAACTCGTCGTGATCCTCCGGAGCAACGTGCATAAAGACGAAGTTGCGAATGAGATCAGACGGCCCGAGCGCAACGCCGGTCGAGTTCAGGCTCTTGAAGATGTTGTAGGCATTCTCGGCCTCCAGCGTCGCGCACATGAACTCAAGGCGCTGGCATACGGTATCGAAAACCTGCCGCAGCGATTGAGGTGCCTCTGCCGACAAGTCTGAGATTTTCTCTTCGAAATAGGCGAGCGCGTCGGCCATGCGCCCCGTGGGCTGTCCCTCGCCGGTAACGATCGACAGATAGCTATCGTGGTCACGCTCTTTCGGCAGCAGGCGATAGTGCTGCTCGCCTTTTTTTAGCGGATGGGTGAGGTAGTACTGATGGATTTCGTCAGCGAGGTCATTTTGCCCTTTTTCCCGTGCGGCATTGCGGAGTGCGGCCAATACGATTGAAGAAGAGGTGAGTCGTTGCTGCCCATCGACCAGATGAAATGTTGTGTGTTGCCCCGGCTGCGCGACACCAGGCACGAACACCAGAAATCCCATAAAATGATTGCCGTGTTTGTCCGGCGCCTGAATATCGATCAGGCTTCCCCAGAGCTTAGTCCACTGCGGTGCTTCCCAGCGGTAGTTCCGCTGAAAGACAGGAATCACATACTGGCTGGGTGAATAAAGGATCTCGCCGAGTGTCCGGATTGACGGCTTCATGCGACCACCTCTACCAGGCGCTCGGCCTCCTTTACTCGCAACTCGCCAGAGATGAGCTTGGGCAGCAGCGTGTCACGCAGGGTAACCAGCGTGTCCGACTGGCCTATGTTTGCGGCAATCTTTGAGTTCAGGTTTGCCAACGGTTCGGTGAGCTTGTCACAGGTTGGCGTAGTTGGCGCCGCGAAAGAGAGGCCTTCAAGAACGTCGGTTGGTAAAACGCCGGTCCCGTGCCCCGAAGCCTGAACCTTTGAGAAGAGGTACGGGGACGCATCAAGAAGAGCGAACAGCAAGTAGGTGCCGTCACCCCACTTGGGGACGAATGCTTTGACGTCCTGATTAAATGTCACATCGCGTTGCGCTTGCGAAATCCGTACTCCCTGATGTAGTCCCATGCCTCGGACCATCACGAGTACAGGCCCCCAATTCCGAATCCACGAACGCATCCGGGAAAAGATCGGCGATTGGCTTCGGGAAGCCTGGCTCGCGGCCTTCGGCCTTGGCACGGACGGGGTCGAAGTCCACGAACCAGGACTTGAACAGCGCCCGCGCCATCGCCTCCAGCGTCTCATTCATTATACGATTCAACTCGATCTTGTCGTCCAGTGTGCCGAGGATGTGGACGATGGCCTGTTGTTCGGGGAGCGGAGGCATGGATACATGGAATGCCTTCGCTTCTGGATAGTAGATGGTCTGATGGGTGGTGCCGCTGGCGAAGCGCATCATGCTGTCGTGCTCAGCGAGGAGCACGTATTTCAAGAAACGATGATCGATCGCATCGGTGCAAACCCAGTTCACGAAGTCTTGGCTGGTTGCCATTGGACGGCCCATGACCACCACGTAGCCGACGGAAGCAGTGCGTGAGAGACACACGGTGCCCGCCGGCAGTACGCGAGCCGATGAATTGTCTATGCCAGCTTGTGAGACCGTCTGATTGGTGCGCTCAAGCGTTCGCCCGTGGTTCTCGGTGGCGTCACGAATGCCGATCCAAGGAATATCCCCATCCCAATACTCAGGCACATTTCGACTGGGCGTGTGGCCGCTTTCCAGCCGGGCGACCTCTGAGAGAGCCGTCCACCTCCATCCTTCAGGCGGCTTGACGTCTGGCTTGCCAACTGAAAGGGCATACCGACCTGCAATCACGCCGGCGGTCGCCTCACGTCCACCGGTTTGCGTTTGACGCTGCGCGCTACTCGCCATACCCAAGCGCCTCCAGGTTGGCGGCGATTGCGGCGTCCAATTTTCTCGCTTCCTTCTGTTGCTGGCGCAGCACCGCGGCTAGCCGTTTCATCTTGTCCACGAATGGTTCGCCATCCTCTTCGGTTGCTTCGGCGCCTACGTAGCGACCGGGGGTAAGAATGTGGCCATGCTTCCGGACCTCATCGAGCGTTGCAGCCTTGCAGAAGCCCGGCACGTCGGTGTAATCGCCGGCGTCCTTGTCCCCGCGCCAAACGTGGTAGGTGCCGGCGATTCTGGCGATATCGGCGTCGCTCAGCTCGCGGTGGACACGGTCCACCAATGTCCCGAGCTTGCGTGCGTCGATAAACAGCGTCTCGCCGCGCCGGTTACGGAAGCGGCCGTTCTTCTTGTTGCGCGCGACAAACCAGAGGCAGACCGGAATCTGCGTCGAGTAGAACAACTGCCCCGGCAACGCGACCATGCAGTCCACAAGGTCGGCTTCGATAATGGCCTTGCGGATCTCGCCCTCGCCCGATGAAGGAGACGACATCGAGCCGTTCGCGAGCACGAAGCCGGCGAGCCCGGTCGGCGCGAGGTGGTGGATGAAGTGCTGCACCCAGGCAAAGTTGGCGTTGCCCGCCGGCGGCACGCCGTAGACCCAGCGCTTGTCGTCCTTCAACAGGTCGCCACGCCAATCGCTGTCGTTGAATGGTGGGTTGGCGAGGACGAAATCGGCCTTGAGGTCGGGATGGCGATCGTTATGGAAGCTGTCGCCATGAGCGATCTGCGCATCGATGCCGCGGATCGCGAGGTTCATCTTGGAAAGCCGCCATGTCGTGTAGTTCGACTCCTGGC
>WNFV01016122.1_pt1 | contig 12304 bp, 13 predicted proteins | sample 5400101 | NCBI WGS metagenome assembly WNFV01 (sample SAMN13153361, study PRJNA577476) | soil metagenome | isolation source: 115 cm soil or saprolite under grassland replicate 1 | place: USA:California | collected 2016-06-15
GCTGCTTGCTCTGGTCGTTCGTGTATCTCGTTGTCCGGAACCTGTTCGCTCTGGTGTGGCTGCTGGGGCGGCCCCGTCGCTCGAAGGAGTTGGAGATCCTCGTCCTCCGCCATGAGCTGGCGATCCTCCGCCGACAGGCCTCGCGACCGATGCCGACGCGAGCGGATCGCGCGCTGCTGGCGTCGCTGAGCCGCTCGCTCTCCCAGACGGCGTGGGCGACCTTCTCGTTCAAGCCGGAGACGCTGCTTCGCTGGCACCGCCAGCTGATCGCGCGCCGGTGGACATACTCGCACCGGAGGCCCGGGCGACCGCCGCTCGAGCGCTCGCTCCGCGAGCTGATCCTTCGCCTCGCGAGGGAGAACCCGCACTGGGGATGCAAACGGATCGTCGGCGAGCTCAAGGGCCTCGGGATCGCGGTTTCGGCGACCTCCGTGCGCAAGGTGCTGCTCGAGGCACGAATCCAGCCGGCGCCGCAGCGAACGCAATCATCGTGGCGAGCCTTCTTGCGAGCGCAGGCGGCGAGTATGCTCGCCTGCGACTTCCTCACGGTCGAGACCGCCTTCCTGCAGCGGATCTACGTCCTCTTCTTCATCTCGCTCGCGTCCCGGCGGATCGAGTACGTCGCCTGCAGCTCGAACCCGGACGGACGCTGGGTCACCCAGCAAGCGCGCAACCTCGTCATCCAGCTCGGCGACGAGCAGCCCTTCCGGTTCCTCATCCACGATCGCGACACGAAGTTCAGCCACGCCTTCGACGAGGTCTTCCGGACGGAGGGCATGAAGGTGATTCGCACGCCGGTCCAGGCCCCGAACGCGAACGCGCACGCCGAGCGCTGGGTCCGCACCGTTCGCGCCGACTGCCTCGACCGGATCCTCATCCTCGGCCGCCGCCATCTCGAGCACGTCCTCCGCGTCTACCGCCGGCACTACAACGAGCACAGGCCACACCGTGCGCTGCGCCTCCTACCACCCGACGGCCGGCCTGGTGGCCGCGACCCAACGCCGCTGACCGCGCCTGCCGGCCTTCGCCGTCGCGATCTCCTCGGCGGACTCATCCACGAATACGACGCCGCCTGAGTTTGCGAACCCTACGGGCTCCGGCGGCGAGAAGATCCGGGATACGAGTGGGGATTTCCCTGGCGCGAGTGGCATCGCCTGACTCGCAAGATCGGAGACATGCAAAGCCGGCCAGCCACCCGAAAGGAATCCGCCATGAACGCCAGCTTGAGAGAGCTCGCGCACCGTGAGCAGGACGGCCTCGAGGTCACCCTCTTCTGGGACGCCCGCTCGAACAAGGTCTCGATCGAAGTAGTCGACCAGCGCCACGAGAGCAGCTTCCTGCTTCCCGTCGCCGGCCACTCCGCGCTCGACGCCTTCCATCACCCCTACGCCTACGCGCTTGCAAACGACGCCGCCTCGCACATCGGCTCGGCCACGTCAGCCCCGGTGACCTCATGACCGCCCACGCGCATACCAACACCTTCCCGCGTGAGATCGCCGGATGAAGCTGCTCGGACGCTGGAACTGGTACCTGCCGGGCTGGCTCCGGTGGCTGCCCGACCCGCACGTCGAGCACGAGGCAGCTCCGCACGCGGGGTAGCGCGCCTCGCAGAAGCTCAGGGTTCTCGTGCCTAACCGACTGGTCAGAGCTGAGTGGCGATATCTCGTGAGCCGCCCGACCTGCACGCGGCGATCCCGCTGGTGGTCGGATAAACGGCGTGCGGCCGCGACGGCGCTTGACCCTCGGCAACGCGCGTCGCATCCTCGGGTAGAGATGGCGCGGCAAAAGGCCCGACAGGAAACCGAGCTCGTCAGAAGGCTGATCGAGAACGCGAGCGACATCATCGCGGTGATCGACCAGGACGGCACGATCTCATTTCAGAGTCCTTCGGTCGAGCGGATCCTCGGCTACCGGTCGGAGGAGCTCGATGGCACAAGCGTGTTCGACCTCGTCCACCCGGACGACTTAGCGGGGGCTTGGCTTCGGATGCAACAGGCTCTGACGGAGCCGGGTCCGACCCGGACGAGCCTCATTCGGCTACGGCACCGGAATGGCTCGTGGCGAAGCGTCGAGGCTGTCGGTACGGCGATGTTCGGCGATCCGCTCGTCCGCGGAATCGTTGTCAACGCTCGCGACGTCACCGAGCGGGTGGCGCTCGAGAATGAGCTGCGGCATGCCCAGAAGCTGGAGGCCGTGGGGCGACTCGCCGGCGGCGTCGCCCACGACTTCAACAACTTGCTCACCGTGATCCTCGGCTTCTGCAACCTGCTCAGGCAGTCACTCGACGCTGAGCACGCGGGAGTCGCGTATTCCGATCAGATCACGAGCGCTGCCCATCGGGGCGCGAAGCTGGTTCAGCAAATGCTCGCGTTCAGTCGCCGGCAAATCCTGAAGCCGCAGGTTCTGAACCTGAACTCGCTGCTCACCGACGTCGAGCCGATGCTGCGCGGACTCCTCGGCGACGGCATCGTGCTCGTGCTCGTCCTCTCGTCGCCGCTGCGTGACGTCCGAGCGGATCCGAGCCAGCTGACGCAGGTGGTCCTGAACCTCGCCGCCAACGCGCGCGACGCGATGCCAACCGGCGGGCTGATACGGATCGAGACGGCAAACCACGACGCGCCTGCCGACCCATCCGGCAAATCCTCGCTCTCCCCCGGCTCGTATGTGCGACTACGAGTCGTCGATAACGGGATGGGCATGGACGCCGTGACCTCAGCGCAGGCGATCGAGCCGTTCTTCACGACCAAGGACATCAGCGAGGGCACTGGGCTGGGTCTTTCGACCGCCTACGGCATCGTCCAGCAGTCGGGAGGCACGATCGAGATCGAAAGCGCACCAGAAAGCGGAACCACCGTCTCGATCTACCTTCCTCAGGCAGCAGGCGCGATTGCGCAGAGACACGAGCCGGTCGCCGAGCCGGTACGGGGAACCGTTCTTCTCGTCGACGACAGCGACTCGCTCCGCTCAGTCGTCACCCTCGTCCTGTCGCAAGAAGGTTTCCGCGTGCTCGAGGCCGAGTCGCCGGGTCGCGCGCTCGACCTCGCCCGGGATTATGAAGGCTCCCTCGACCTGCTGCTCACGGACGTTGTCATGCCGGGCATGGGCGGCCGAGAACTCGCCGAGCGGCTCCGACAGGTGCGTCCGGGCCTGCCGGTCCTCTACATGACCGGCTACGCATCGGAGCCAGCCGAAGGGCGTGCGGGCACTTCCGGCAGCGAAGAGATCTTGCACAAGCCATTCGACCCGGACGTGCTCGTCGCCCGGGTCGCGCAAGCGATCGCCCGCTAGCCGGAGGGCTGCCGGCTAGGCCCGGAGGGCTGCCGGCTAGGCCCGTTTTCCGCACGTGCAGCGGTGGCTGGGTGACGGCCGGGCGGAGGTGGATTGTCAAGGGACGAGGATCTGAAGGAGAAGCTGCTGGACCGGGCGCGGTTGGGCGAGTCGGGTGGGGCCGTCGCGGGCGCGGACGGCGGCGAGGTCTGGGAGCTGGTCGAGGATCTTGGAGGCGGTCGCGCGCCCGATCCTCTGCCGCAGCAGCCGCTGCTCGGCGGCGCCGAGCGTAGGCAGGGCGCGGCGCACCTCGCGCTCGATCAGCCCGTAGAGGAGCAGCGCGAGGCTGATCACCGCGAGCAGGGCGGCGATGCGTTTGTTCGAGTGCAGGAAGACGGGACGCACCTGCAGCGGCCCCTTGAAGTCAGCGAAGCGGCTCTCGATCAGGTGCTGGCGCTTGTAGGCGGCAAAGAGCTCGTCGGCCGACAGGTGCCGGTCGTTTGTGACCAGGCAGTAGCGTCCGTCGAGCCGCTCGGCGGCGGCGAGCGCCTGCTCGGCGCGCCCGATCCGGGCCTGTGCGTAGCCGCCCTCGTCGACGACCTCGAGCCGTACCAGCTCGGCCAGGCGCCGCCGCTCGAGGATCGTCTGCGCCCTCCGCTCGACCTCGGCGGCGCTGCGGTGTCGCTCGCGGACGCCGCGGTTGAGCCTGCCGAGCTCCTCCTCGGCACGGGCGAGTTGGCGCTCGCGCTGGGCGCGGGCGGCTTCGCGGTCGTCGAGCGAGAGCACGTAGAGGGCACGCAGCTCTTCGCTCCCGACCGCGAGCGTCCCCTCCTGGACGAGGTAGCGGGGCTCGCCCGCTCGCTGGCGCTCGGAAGCGTAGGCACGTGAGCTAAAGGCGCTCTCCTCCAGCGCGGCCAGGCGTCGCTTGAGTGGGCCGTGCTTGGGGTGCGGGCAGAGGAAGCGCAGCCGGCGCTCGGCGAAGGCACAGACGTTGGCGGCCGAGAGCAGCTTCGAGTCGCCGACGACGAGCGGCGGCTCGCCCTGCGGAAGCGCCGCACGCAGCGCCTCGAGACGAGCGAGCGCCGGCGCGACAGTCGAGACGTCCTCGGCGTTGCCGTCGAAGCCCTGGCCAGGCAGCGGCACCGCTCCCTCGGCCGCAAGCCAGAAGCCGGCGTGCAGCTGGCGCTCGATCGTCCGCTTGGGCGTGCGCCCATACCTGACCTGCGCGTAGTCCTCCTCCTGCTCTTCGTAGCAGCCGCAGAAGCTGAGCTGGGTGACGTCCCAGTGCAGCTCGGCGATCGAGATCCCGAAGCGCTCGAGCGCCCGCCGGGCGAGCAGGTTGAGCACCTCGTCCAGATGCTCCGCGAGCGCGTCGAGCGTGCGCCCAAGGCGGTCGTCGTTGAGCTCGCAGGCAGCGATCCCGAGCGTCTCCGAAACGGCGAAGCGCTCGCCCCAGTCGGTGAAGCTCGAGAGCGGGCGGGGATGCGTGAGTCGGTTGCAGACGAGCGCCTCGACCACCTGGCCGTGCGTGTACCCAGCGACGGAGCGGATCGGGCAGGAGCGATCGACCGCCTCGACCAGACCGAGCCGATCGCAGAGCCCTTTCACGACCGACAGCGCCCCGACCGTGCGCACAACCAGCTCACGCTCCCGCTCCACGACCGTCTCCCTCGACGGCGGAAAACCGGTCCCTACCGGCTAAGTGCGGAAAACGGGGCGAGGCGGCCGCCTCGCCCACGTCCGTCGGCTCGCCTCTGCTCGGACGCGCTCGACTTGTGCGTCTTGCTCGCCTAGCAGGACAGGCAGCGCTTCCGGCGTGCCGCTGCTTCGGTGGTTCCAGCCCTTCATCACTGAACTGGAGATCTCGCTGCAAATCGACGAGATCGCGTAAGCGTTCAGGTCCCCGCTCGGTTCAGGCGAGCAGGGGGATCGGATCGCCGCGGATCCTGGCGTTGAGGACGTCGGTGAGATAGGCGAAGAGGGAGCGTCCTTGGAGGCGGCAGGTGACGGAGGCCGAGAGCAGCCGTTCGATCGTGCGCTCGCCGCGCTCGGATTGGCTGCCGAGTGAGAGCTTGCGGTAGATGACGGCGCCGCGCAGGCCGCGCTCGGCGTGGTTGTTGGTGGGCTTGACGCCTTCGGTGTGGGTGAAGGTCCACAGGGCCGGCCAGTGCTTGAGCAGGTTCTTGGCGAAGAGGCGGTGGTACTTCGTCTTCGTGCTCTTGCGCGCGGCCTGTTCGAGCAGCGCCCGCAACTCCTGCTTGAGCGGGGCGAGCCGCTCGTGCAGGCGGGCCCGCTCGCCGTCTCCTCGAAACTCCTCCCAGGCCTCGAACAGGGATGCGGCAACGACCAGTCCGCCCTGGCCGACCTCCGTCTGAGCGGCGAGCCCCTCGCTGTGGAAGGTGAAGTCGCGCATGAGGTGTGACCAGCAGAGCTGGCGCTGCTTCGGATCGAGGTAGTTGTAGGCCCACCAGCGATCGGAGCAGGCGATGCCGGCGAAGCCCTCGCCGAGGAGCGCCCTGGCCTCGCGCTCGTGACGGTCGGGGGCGATGCGGAAGACGGCAGCCCGCTCGCTCAGCGCAGCCCAGAGCGTGCGCCGCTGCCCTGCCGTGCGCCAGCCGGTCTCGTCGATGTTGACGGCCGAGGCGGAGCGGATCTGCTCGCGCAGTCCGGCGTGGGGTGCTGCGAGCGCCTCCCCCGCCCGCTCGACGATCGCCTCGATCGAGCCGGTCGAAAGCTTGACGCCGAACAGCTCCTCCATGAGCTCAGCCCCGTCGCGGCGGGAGACGCGGTTGCGGACGGCGAGGGTGACGACCGCGGCCTGCAGACGCGGGCCGAAGGCGAAGCGCGGGACGCCGGCGGGAAGCTCGGCGCGCGTCCCGGCGGCACAGGCCGGGCAGCGCAGCCGGTGCAGGCGGTGCTCGGTGACCGTGACCGCGATCGGCGGCAGCTCACAGAGCTGGTGGCGCTGCACGGCGGCCGCGTCCACGCGCTCCTCGGCGGAGAAGACGTGCGCGCATGCCCGACAGTGCTCCGGCCAGTGCTCGACCACCTGATCGACGCGCTCGAGCGGAAGCAGCGGCCGGTTCGTGCCCTCGTGCCCAGGCTGGCCGCCAGGCTTGCGCCCACTCGCCGGCTTCTTCGCGCGTGACGGCGCAGAGGGCGGATCCTGGGAGGGCGGAAGCGAGGAGTTGCGCGAGCTACGGTTGAGGCGCTGCTCGAGCTCGGCGACGCGCGCCTCCAGCCGCCGGTTCGCCTCGATCAGCTCGCCCACCCGCATCAAAACCGCGACCGCCGTCTCCCGGTCGCCATCGAGGATCGCCTCCGCCTCGGCCCGCTCCACAACACCGAGTTCGCCACAGAGAAGCGGGTCCCTTCAGGAGACCTGAACGCTTACGAGATCGCGGAGGCGTGGAGAGTTTGTGCACCCCACGGGCGATGTCGCCGACGGCGTCGCCGACGCGCCCGCCTTGGCGCAGGCCGATGTTGGGATCGCAATCGGCGCCGGCACCGACGTCGCGATCAAGACGGCCGACGTCGTCCTCATGTGCTCCGACCTGCGCGACATCACCACCGCCGCCCAGATTGGCCGCGCAACGGTGCGCAAGCTGCGTCAGAACCTCGGCTGGGCGATCGGCTACAACTCGCTGGCGCTGCCGATCGCCGCGGGTGTGTTCGAGCCCCGCGGCTTCACGCTCCGGCCGGAGATCACGGCGATCTCGATGTCCGGCTCGAGCGTGCTCGTGGCGGTAAACGCGCTCGAGCTCAAACGGCCTGCGTCTGCCGAGGAAGGAGGCGGCGCCTGGCGAGCCAGAGTCTCCCGATTCGCCTCGACGCGCTCTCGGCTAACCGATAGTTCCGCGACCCGCGTGCGTGTGACCGCGCATCCTTGACCGGCGGCGACGAGAGGCATAGGACCGGGCCATGAAAGATCTCACTATCTCACTGACCGACCAGCCGGGCTCGCTCGCAGCGCTCGGCGAGGCGGCCGGACGCGCGAACATCAACATCGAAGGCGCGTGTGCGTACGTCGAGGACGGCAAGGCGGTCGCGCATATCTGCGTCGACGACGCGGACGGCGCGCGGCGCGCGCTGAAGGAGGCGGGGCTGCAGGTAACCGGCGAGCAGGACGTGATCGTCGTCCAGCTCGAGGACCGGCCCGGCGTCCTCGGCGGCGTCACGCGACGGATCGCGAACGCCGGCGTCAACCTCAGGCTCGCCTACCTCGCCACGGGAACACGGCTCGTCGTCGCTGCCGACGACCTCGACCGAGCCGAGACCGCAATCTAGTCCCTACGCACGTCTGCCCGTGCATCGTGCGGAGAGCCTGGCGACGTCCGGCTGTTCTTCGTGATCATCAAACCCGAGGCCGTGTGCATTCAGACGCTACGGGTTCGATTCCGATTCACTGAAGGGCGCCATTATTAGTGTTACGTCTCAGGCGGCGGCTCGGTAGTACTCGTGGATGAGGCCGCCGAGTCGGTCGCGGCGGCAGATCTCGCCGACCGGTGAGCTTTCCCGTCGCTCGCTCGCCGTCGGCGGGCGGAGTTCGAGCGAGCGATACGGCCTCCCTCGGTTGTAGTGGTCGACGTGGTCGTGGAGCACGCGTTCGAGGTGACGCCGGTTGAGGATCAGCCGCCAGTCGAGGCATTCGGCGCGCACGGTGCGGACGAAGCGCTCGGCGATCGCGTTCGCCCTGGGCGCCCGCACCGGCGTTTTCACGATCCGCATGCCCTCGCTACGGAAGACGTGATCGAACGGGCCGCTGTACTTGCCGTCGCGGTCGCGGATCAGGAAGCGGATGCCCTGGCCAGCGAAGTCGAGGCCGAGGTTTCGCGCCTGCTGAGTCACCCAAGGGCCGGTCGGGTTGGTCGTACAGCCGGCAAGCCAGACGCGGCGGCTGGCGTGCGCGATGAAGAAGAGCACGTAGTAGCGGCGCAGAAAGATGGTCTCGACCGGTTGGGTCGAGCCGGGGCGCGGTGCCGGCGTTAGCGCCGGGCCGTTTCCCCGGCCCGCCCGCCGAACCGGGCGTGCCAATTCCTCGGCACCCGGCTCTCCACAGGACTGCGCTGTCCGTTCTCGGGTGACTGGTCAGGCACCAGCGACCGCGGCCCTGTGGTGGTTCGGGTTTGTCCGCGGGTCGCTCCACGGCGAGGGAATGCGGTAGCCCCGGTAGCGGTAGCGGGTTATCGCGACCTCGGCGGGCCAGGCGAGCCTCGCGCCGTTGACGCCGCTCCATGTGCGTTGCCAGTACGGCCGCTTGATCTGTTTCCAGGTCAGACGCGGGTACTTCTTGCGCAGCCAGCGAACCACTCGCCACCACAGGTAGTGGCTGAGATAGGCGAAGCAGCGCTTGCTCGCGCCGTGGCGGTGGTAGTTGGTCCAGCCGCGAAGGACTGGGTTGAGCACATGGATCAGCGCTTCCAGCGACAGGTTCGTCGTGGTGCGTCCGGTCAGCTCCTTGATCCGGTGCATGACCTCGCGCAGCGCTCGTTTGCTTGGGAAGCTGTAGGCGACAGGCGCACGACCGGGCCTCGGGCGGCGCACGATGCGAAACCCGAGCAGGTCGAAGCCGTCGTCGACGTGGGTGATGTGCGTTTTCTCGGGCGAGAGCGTCAAGCGCAGCTGCTCGCGCATGAACTCGGCCGTCTGCTCCTTGAGCGCCTGCGCGTGGGCCTTGCTGCCTCGTACCAGCACGACGAAGTCGTCCGCGTAGCGGACCATTCCGTAGCTGGGGAGGCCCTTGGCCCGGCGATGCCGGCGAAGTCCTCGCCGAGCAGCGCCTTCGCCTCGCGCTCATGCCGGTCGGGCGCGATCCGGAAGACCGCCGCCCGCGCGCTCAGCAGGCCCCAGAGCGTGCGCTGCTTGCCGCGCAGCCGCCAACCGGTCTCGTCGATGTTGACCGCCGGGGCGCCGCGGACGTGGCGGAGCAGCCGCGCGTAGGGTACGGCGAGCGCGCCGCCGGCGCGGCTGACGATCGCGTCGACCGAGCCCGTTGAGAGCTCGGCACCGAAGAGATCGCGCACGAGCTCGGAGCTGTCGCGTCGGGAGACGCGGTTTCGAACCGCGAGCGTCGCGACCGCCGCCTGCAGGCGCGGGCCGAACGCTGCCCGCGGAACAGCCGCCGGGAGCTCAGCCCGAGTCTCGGCGGCACATCGAGGGCAGCGCAGCCGATGCAGGCGATGCTCGGTGACCGTGACCGCGATCGGCGGCAGCTCGCAGACCTGGTGGCGCTGCGGCGCAGCCGCGTCGACCCGCTCCTCCTCCCTGAAGTCGCGCGCGCAGGCCCGGCAGCGCTCCGGCCAGTACTCGATCAGCTCGTCCACCCGCTCGAGCGGAAGCAGCGGCCGGTTCCTGCCCTCGTGACCGGCTTGGCCGCCGCGCGGTCGGCCCGACCCCGGCCGGCGCGGGCGCGGTTGCGCCGAGGGCGGATCCTCCGAGGGCGGAAGCGAGGAGTTGCGCGAGCTCCGGTTGAGCCGCTGCTCGAGCTCGGAGACGCGGGCCTCGAGCCGCCGGTTCGCCTCGATCAGCTCACCGACCCGCATCAGCAGCACGATCGCCGTCTCCCGGTCACCGTCGAGAATCGCCTCCGCCTCGGCACGCTCCGACACACACGTTCGCCGGGCCGAGGCAGGTCCCTCCCCGCTTGACCGGACACAGGAAACCTGAACGCTTACCCTTTCTCGTCGGCCCCGGCGCAAGTAGGGCGCGCGGTGGGCAACGAAATGGGCTACGCGGCTATCGTGCAAGCCGATGACTCGCGGCGGAAGTCGCATCGTCGGCTCCTCGCCTGCCGTCCAGCGGGCGGCGCAGGTGAGGTCCCGGCAGCCGCTGCAGCAGTCGAGGATCATCCGACCACCGATACCGCTCTACCACGACCAGCTACTCGCTTCGGCGGTGCGGTTCCGAACAGACGGCGAGAACGAGATCGCCGTCATCCTCGCGCAGACAGCTTGCGAGGTCGCCGGCGAACGCACATTTCGTCGCTCTTTCAGCTGAAGGGGGATCCAGAACGACCTCGAGACCGCGATCGGCACGCTCCTACCGAACTTACGACCTCGGAAACGCAACGGTCGGCGACTTCTACATCGCCGCCTCCGGGGACAACGACGATTCGCAACAGACCTTCTGGATGCCGTACCCGAAGCATGTCAAGCGCCGGAACGGCATCGTCCACCGAGGCGCGAAGGCGACGAGCGCCGACGCAAGCGACTCAATCGACATCGCGAGACAGTTCGTCGCGCACCTTGAGTCCGTCATCGCGGCAGCGAGTTCGAATACGTAGCACGCGAACTCAGCGCGCCGCGCCGAAAATCCCGCTCCGCGCAGGCCGCGGGATGTCGCGCGCTACGAGTCGTCTTCCTCACGTCGCTCTTCGACCGCAGTGATCGTCCGGTCAACGAGGGCGTAGAGCAGGTAGAGAGACCAGACAGCGGCGAAGAGTGCGATCGAACCGCCTGCTGCGCTTCCCTGACTCGCGAGCCTCTCGATGTAGCTCAGGGTTGCGAGAATCGCCGTTCCGAGTCGCTCGAGCATCGCGCGGCGCTCCCAAGGCTCCATCTCATCGAGGAACTCACGAAGGTCGTAGCTCGCCTCCTCGAACTCCTCGCGCTCATCCTCGGTTAGCGCGCCCGCGGCGTCCTCGGCACTCGCGCCGAGGCTCAGGGCCTGGCGGCGGTCGAGTCCGATGTCGAGCTCCGGCGACGATCGGAGCTGCTCTAGCATCTCTCGTGCCTGTTCGGCATTGGGAACGCGGGGAAGTTCGCTTAGGAGGTGCGTTCGGAAGAGATCCAGCGTCGGCTGGAGAGCGCGTGCAAGCGAGTCAGCCTGTGACGCTGAAAGCGTCGGAATGACCTTCGCTGTGCGCTCGAGAGCTTCTTGCTGCCCCGCAGTGAGCCGACTTGCTCGCTCAAACGTCTCTGCGACTTGTCGAAGAGCTTCCGGGTCGATCCGCGGCATGCGCTCGAAGGCTTGCCTTAGAGCCTATTCCGGTAGGCAGGGACCCGGACCTCGATAGCGAAGTCCGACCTCGTTGCTGAAATCAACGAGGGAGGGCGTGATGGGACTCGTGGTCAAAGACGACGGTTGGCGGATCCCGGACGAGGTGTGGGCGCAGATGGAGCCGCTGTTGCCGGAGCGGCCGGCGCACCCGCTCGGCTGTCACAACCCGCGGGTGCCTGACCGGGAGGCGATGAACGCGATCCTGCTCGTGTTGCGGACGGGCATGCAGTGGAACGCGCTCAATGCGACCGCGATCTGCTCCTGCTCGTCGGCCTACCGGCGTTTCCGCGAGTGGGCAGAGGCGGGTGTGTTCCTCGAGTTCTGGCGGCGCGGGCTGCTCGCCTACGACGACGGCTACGGGATCGAGTGGAGGTGGCTGGCGATGGACGGTGCGATGGGCAAGGCACCGCTCGGCGGTGAGGAGATCGGTCCGAATCCCACTGACAGAGCTAAAAAGGGGCGAAACGGAGCCTCCTCACCGAGGGCAAGGGCATCCCGCTCGGGATCGCGCCAGCGGGCGCGAACCTGAACGACTTCAAGCTCGCCGCCACGATCGAGTCGATCCCGATCAGGCGGCCCGAGCCGACGCCGCAGTCACCGCAGGGCCTCTGCCTCGACAAGGGCTACGACTACGACGAGGTGTACGAGCTCGCCGACGAGTTCGGCTTCACCGCGCACATCCGCTCCCGCGGCGAAGAGGCGCAAGCGCTCAAGCACGAGGCCGGCTTTCGCGCCCGCCGCTGGGTCGTCGAGCGCACCCACTCCTGGCTCAACCGCCTCCGCCGCATCCTCACCCGCTGGGAGAAACGCGCCGACACCTACCTGGCGATGCTCCACCTCGCCTGCGGGCTGATCACCTGGCGTGCCGCCAACTGGGGACGCCTACCGGAATAGGCTCTTAGGCCTGCGAGGGCCTCGGGACTGATGCGGATCGCCGGACGATCGCCAGAGCGCGCGGCAGGGTCGTCGATTCCGAGCAGTGTCTGACGCAGAAGAACGAGGCCGGCGTAGTCGCCTAAATCGACATCGCGCAAGAGAT
>WNFV01010481.1_pt1 | contig 12302 bp, 11 predicted proteins | sample 5400101 | NCBI WGS metagenome assembly WNFV01 (sample SAMN13153361, study PRJNA577476) | soil metagenome | isolation source: 115 cm soil or saprolite under grassland replicate 1 | place: USA:California | collected 2016-06-15
GACCGATGAGGCGCTTGAGGCGCGTCACGCGCTGTTCAAGCGGCTCTGGATGGCGGAGACGGGGGCCACGAGTGTCGCTGACCAGATGGAGGGCCCCGACCTGCGGGGTGATTCGCAGGGGGTACATGAGGTGGAGCCCGAGGACCCGCGGGCGGGGTTGCCCGAGTGGGCGATTCGGGACCGTGAGGGAACGGCGGTGGCGTTGGTGCGGCAGGCGCCGGAGCATCTTCAGGGTGATGTGCGCGCGGTGATTCAGCTGGCGATCCAGTCCTACGACCACGTGGCGGCGCTGTCGCCGGAGGAGATTCACGAGGCGCTTCGGGAGCGGTGGGGCGCGCAGTATGGGGACAAGCTCGCATGGGCACGCTATCTCTTCGATCACTTGCCCAAGACGGTGCGCGAGGGATTCGAGCGGGAGCGGCCGAACGGCCTGGGCCAGGTCCGGAACATTCCCGACGTGCTGGACGCCGTGGCGGCGCTGGGCGAGCGCGTCGCGCACTCAGAGGTGCCCGATGACTGGATCAAGCGCTGGCAGGCGACCATGCGGGAGCAGAGGCCCACGATCTAGGACGCTCGACATGTCGGGCGAGAAAGGGAGTGCGGGATGACGAAGAAGGCGCGAGGGGAGTCTGGGGCGGTGGCGGATGCGCTGGACGCGATGGACCGAGCCATCGGGGACGTGGAGCGGCAGCAGGTGGCGGCGGAGCGGGCGGAGACCGAGCCGGTGCGGGCGCGGCTGGCCCCGGTCGTGGCGCAGGCCTCGTGGCGGCGGAGCACATCCGCGAGGTGGAGCGCCGGGACCGCGCGGAGATCGAGCAGACGCTTCGGCGCTACGACCGGCTGGCGCCGACGCTGGCGTGGGGGGGTGCGGGCGCGCGGCGCCTGGGGGATCTCCAGGTGGAGGCTCGAGCCATGCTCGGGATCTTCGAGGACACGCCGAGGGCCATCGAGGCCAGCCGGCGGCAGATCGACGAGATCACGGCGGCGGAGCTCCGGCAGCGCCCGAGGTTCGAAGCCGACCAGCGCGAGTGGCTGCGGGCGCAGGCGGCCAACGCCGAATGGCTCGACAGTCGGGCGGGCTGGCGCGTCGGCCGGGACGAGTTTGTGGCCGCAGTAGAGTGTGGGGCGGTGAAGCTGGCGGAGCCCGGCGCGAGGATTCCCGCGGTGTCGCGCGCGGCGGAGCCGCTGCGGATTCACGGGATGGACGAGTGGGATACGTTGAACGCCGCCGTGAGCTGAGGCCGGCGGGGGATGTTGTGAATATTCACAACGCGGACGTGCAGGGGCTCTGATGCCGCCTCCCGCCGGGCGGGTTGAGGCGATCAGGCTGTACAGGCCGCTCTCTCACGGCGGGCCGCGATTCTCCGGCCCGGCGAAAGGGCGAGCGTCATGCCCGACGAGCTGAAGGCGAGCCAATGACGCCAGATCGGTGGGGCTGGCGGCCTTTTACTCCGACTGGCCCTCATATTTCGACGCTTGAGGTCGTGTCAGCTCGCGATATAGCATCCTTGGCACAATGCCGTGGTCATGGCGGAGGCTGTTTCGGTGGGCTGATTCAGCGTGGAAATGGTCATCAAGGCTGTGGCCAATTGCTTTGGCGCTCTTCTGGCCCGCTGCGATAACCATGGTCGGGTTCGTGACGGCACTTCCCGCCGAAAGGATAGTGATCCTTGCTGGGAGTCTTTTTGCCATTGGTTCTGTCGGATCGCTAGGGCTGTACGCCCTCTATGCGCGAATCCGAAAGGCGCATGTTCGGGCCAGGATCGTGGGCCTTCTTGATGAGGGAGAGGCTATCATCAATCGTCGCCAAGTGATGGATTCCCATTCCTATGCGCGCGCAATTGATGAATGGCGCGCGCGAGTCGGGCGACTGCCACAGGCAATTCACCGGCATGTGCTGGGCGGGCTGGCCGGCCAGGCCGGTGATCTCATCACACAGCCCTTACTGCGGCTGAGTGGAGTATCGGAGAATTTGAGCCAATGGCTCGACTAGGCCAGCGCCGCGATCTCCCCTCCAGCGGCCACACGTGATCCGCCTTCCCCGCTTCCATCGCGGGCGTTACGCGGAGCGTCTTGTGCAGCCGGCCAAAGTTGTACGATCCCGGCCTTGCGCCGGGCCACGATCAGCGGGCTGTCTGGCGTCCACGGGCGGATCAGGCGGCGCCTCCCCGGTTGCAATCTGACCCGATGAGCCAGTCGAGTTGAGTATGCCACGGGCGGGTGAGCCCGGGGGCGCGACCACGGCGGTATAGCTCGGAGCCTCCCCGATGCCAGAATCCCCATCTAGCAAGGGCTCCCTGGCCGAACGTTCGGCTGTGGTAGCCTCCCTGGAGCGAGGCCATCGGCTGGCTTGCCCGAGTTGCCCTAGCGCGGATGGACACGCAGCCGGAGACCCGGCTCGACTGACCTGAAGGAGGGCGCGGATGAAGCGAGCGCAGACTACTCGGGCGGAGCCAGCGATGCTGATTATTCGACGTACGTGCTTCGTGTGCGCAGTGGCGTTACTGGCGTTCGTGTTTGGATTGCTCGGGACCGGCGGACGGGTTCCCTTACGCGCGGCCGACAAGAAGATTACTGAGGACGAACGGCTTGAGCGCATCCGGTGGGGATCCGACTTCTACAAGGAATACAGAGAGATCAAGTACTGGGGAATCGCGCGACTGTTTGTGGGTGACTTTGAATCTGGCGCGGGAGATGCGGAGCATCTGAAGCTCGTTGTGAAGGAGACCCAGTCGAAGTTTCCTCGCGCAGTCCCGAGTAGCGATCTAAGGCAGCACTTCATGGCTGAGTTCAAGCGCCTATTCGGGGACATACCCTTCAACGATCTTGGCCGGGGTGAGGACCAGCGGTTTCAGAAGTTCAGGGAGACGAACCGTGATCTCCTGGAGGAGAACCCTGCCGCGTTCCGCGAACGGTGGCAGGCCGAGGAAGAAGCGTATCGACGGTCCCTATACGTCGGCCGAGCAGGCGCCTTGTACTGCGATGTCGAGGTTCACAGAAGGACCTTCCCGGTTCTCTATCTGATGTCCTGCAACGTATCAGCACAGGATGACCTCTTCCATCTCGCATTCAGATTGAGCCCCGACTGGGATACCGCCAAGGTTATGGGCTTTGGTTCGCCAGACAACATAGCCGGGATCATCAAGCGCTCCCTGACTGAATTACTTACGCAGAAGAGCGCGGAGCTGGGTAAGATCCGGCGCTATGGTCCCCAACAGTGATCCCGATTGCGGCTCCCTACTTCTCGCTCCCGCAGGCCCGCCTGGGTGCCGTGCGTGGTGACGTGGGACCAGGACACCGGCGAGCTGCGGGGCGTCGAGGGGCCGCGGGGCTTCGAGACGTATCGAGAGGGGGTGGAGGCGAGCCGGTTCTTGCTACTTGACACGTGTTGGAAACTATAGTTTACTAATGCCCACACCAAGGCGAATCGGAATGAAGCTCAAAAAGCTGCGCGAGGCGAAGGGGCTGAGTCAGTATGCGCTGGCGAACAAGGCGAAGATCAGCCGTGTTTACGTGGCGAAGCTTGAAACCGGGCGCTCGGACCCGACCGTGGGCATGCTGACCCGTCTCGCGAAAGCGCTGGGGGTGCCGGTGACGGAGCTGCTCGGATGAGCTCGGCCCGGCTAAGCCCTCGACTGCCGCTGCTGTCGCGAGACTAGGTTCAAGTCAACCGCTGCGCCTCAGAGACTCATAGGAGGAATTCCAAGTGCTGGAAGTCTTCAAGGACCTTACGCTCAAGGGTGATGCCACAAGACTTGACCGGTTCATCGTGGAGCTAAGTGAGAGCCTCGCCCCTGGCTGGTCAAGGGCCCGAGACCGAGAGCAAGAGCTCGAGAGGGGGGATCCGATCCCCCGTGCAAGCCCACACGAGGGCCACTATGTGTTCGAATACGCCCGCAGGATCGATATGCCTGCGGTCTCCCTCTTCATATGGCGAACCGGGGAAACTCTCAAAGTGAGCAACATCGTCCCGGAGCACGGCGGGTTGACCAGGAGCCAGTACAACGCGGTGCTTGATGAGTTTACGGAGCAGAACGCCCGTGGCATCGCGGAGCGGCTCGGCCTTGAAGTATCTGTCACGCGGGATCGCCAGCCAATCACGCACTGGCTTAGCGAGGAGGCAGCACGTCGTCTACGCGTCTTCTCTCTAGCCGCTAACAAAGGCACGGGGTCAGGGCATCCCATGGACTTTGAGCGGTGGGCGGCCTTCCTCATCAAGGCGCACGAAGAGCGTGCAGCCCTTGACAGCAGCACGCTGCAGCGCTGGCTGATCGAGGAAGAGGCGTGGCCCGAAGAAACGGCCGTTGACCTCGCAGTGGAGTATGAGTTCGGGCGGAACATACTCAAAGCCTATGACGCACAGCGGTGATGCTCACGACAAGGGAGACGGTTGAGCAGATCCGCTTCGGCGGGGAACCTGTTCTGTGCCTCGACACGTGCGCGGTGTTGGATGTCGTGAGGGATCCGACACGGAAGAAGTTTGGAGGAGCCCAGGTACGAGCCGCGATGGAGCTGCTCAGCTGGGTGGAGAGTGCGCCAAGAGGTCTCTCACTTGTAACCAGCGCGACGGTTGGGATGGAAATTGATGCGCATTTGAAGGATGTCGAAGAGGAGAGTTTTCGCATCCTGAAGGCCCTTGACGAGCGTACCTTGCGGGCCGCAAGCATTTTCGAAGCGATCGGCGTCAGCATATCGGGTGTCCCGAAGCTCGCGGAGCTGGGATTCCCTGTTCGGGCTCGTAAGGTGGTCGAGCGGTTTGTCCGTGCGGCTCACCTAGTGGAGGACGAATCCGTCTCGAAGGCGCGGGCGATGGATCGCGTCTCGAGGGGCGTCGCTCCAGCTACGCTCGCGAAACAGTCCGCTAAGGACTGCCTCATCGTCGAGACGTACCTGTATCTCGCGCGCGAGCTGAGAGCCGCCGGCTTTGGCGAGAAGATTGTCTTTCTGACGACAAACACCCGGGACTTCACCGCTGACCAACGTTCTAGTAGGCTACACGGTGACCTTGTTGGGGACTTCGAATCAACTGGGATGATCTTCGCGACCAGCTTCCTCAGCGCTCGCTATGCATTCTGAGCGGCTGACGCGATAGCCGGTGTCGCCGGCCCGCGGGCTGGAAAGGAGACCCAGATGCCCATCTACCACAAGAAAGTCAACGGCCGGAAGGTCTGGTGGGTCCGCGTTGTTTACTGCGGGCTGAACGCGAGGGAGTCTATCCGTCCCCGGAAGAGTACCGAGCAGACCACCGCCGACAAGGAGTGATACCCCATGTCCATTCGTCGCGTGAAGGTGAACGGTCGCAAGATGTGGCAGGCCCGCGTCGCCTACCGCGGACTCCGCAAGAGCACGATCCGCGAGAGCAAGGAGGACGCGAAGATGGCCGAGGGCGAATTGCGCAGCGCCCTCCAGGCGCAGGCGGCGCAGGCCGAGGTCGCCGGCCAGCGACCCGCCACGCTCAAGGCGCTGCTGGAGTTCTACGCTGAGGACATGGCGGCGCGCGGGAAAGGCGAGGAGAGTGTCGGGCGCGTCGAGTACACCGCCCTCGCCGTGGAGCGACTCTGCCCGGAGATGCTCACGAAGCCGCTGGGCGAGCTCCGCGACGCGGACCTCTTCGCCTTCCGCAACGCCCGGCTCCGCGAGGGCAAGGTGATCACCGAGACCGTCGGCCAGGAGCGCCGTCAACGGAAAGGGCCCGCGAAGCCGAGCACGATCAACCGAGACTTGCGGACACTGCGCGCCGCGCTCAAGAAGGCGCGGCCCGAGTACCACTTCCCCTCCGGTGCCTTCTTCAAGGAAGACGAGACCCGCGTCCGCTGGCTCCGGCCCGAGGAGGAGTTGACCGTCCTCGAGCCGATGCCCTCGCCGGTCCGAGAAATTGCCAAGCTCGCGGCGCTCACGCTGATGCGCTTGACCGAGGTGCGGCAGCTCCGATGGGACATGGTGCACGTCGAGCAGGGCGTGATCCTGCTCCCGGAGGCCAAGGCGGGCGCGCGGCCGGTGGTCCTGAGCGATGCCGCCCAGAAGATCCTCCGGGGGCAGCACGACGCACACCCGGGTAGCGAGTGGGTATTCCCTGGGCGGCATGGCCGGCCGCTGAGCCGGGAACACATCGGGCGCATCTTCCGCAAGGCGACGCGGGGGGCGGGCCTCAAGGATTTTCACTTCCACGACCTCCGTCACCACGGGGCGACGATGGCGCTGAACCGGGGCTTCTCAGGCCCGATCGTGATGGCGCTCGGCGGGTGGAAGACGGAGCGGATGATGCGGCGCTACGCGGCCGTCACGGATCACACCCTGCGGGCTGCCGCGGAGGCCGTGAGCGGCGCCGAGAGTGGCAACGGCGAATGGCAACGGTCGCGCAACTCCACGCCAGCACTGGCATCCCAGTGACCCTTTCAAGGTCGAGATCGCGGGTTCGAATCCCGCCGGGCTCACCACCGAACTTGTCCCGGCCAGTAGTGGTCAGATCTGAACGCGGCGCGCTTTCTCGGCATTCACTGGGGCACGTTCTCGCTGGGCGAAGAACCCTATGATGAGCCGCCCCGCCGGCTCGCGCAAGAGGTCGAGGCGTGTGGGCTCGACGCGAAGGCTGTCTGGATCCTGAAGCCGGGCGAGACTGTCCGGTGGTGACGGTCAAAACACCTCGGCGATCAGTTTCGCCCAGGTGGTGCTGATGATGCGCTCCAAGGCCGTCATGCAGGAAGAGATTCGAATCTCGAACAAGGCGACGTACTGGCCGGTCGCGCCGATCGACCTCGTGGTTGGGGCGCCGCTCATTGCTCGTCTCCTGCTCGGCGCCACGCCGATGGGGCGCGTCGTGCAGGGCGCGGCGCTCGGCGTATACCTCGGGAGCGCCATCCGCGATTGGCGCGACCGCCAGGGGATCCGGTACATCGACTTCCGCCGGGAGTTTGGCGCCGACATGTGCCACCTCGTGTCGATGCCGCGCGACGTCCGTGAGGCGGAGGTGAAAGCCCTGACGGAGCGCCTCAATGATGAGTTCACCCCCCAGCGCATCCCGCGCCGCGAGCTGGCAGTCGAGGCGGACCGGCATCTGACCAACTACATCGCGAGCATCACCGGGCAGCACGTGCGGACGAGCGCCGAGGTGCGCAGCTTCGCCCTGGTGGGGCTCGCGTTGCCGTTCGCGCTCGGTGCCTGCGACGTTCTGTCCGGCGACGTCGCGATCTTCAAGGACACCGGGCCCTTCGAGCCGCACATCATCGCGCACGAGTTCAGCCACCGGAAGGGCTACTGGAAGGAGCTGCACGCGCAGGCGCTCGCGTACCTCGCGCTCATCGCGTCCGGGGATCCGGTGTTGATGCAGTCCGCGCTCTTCGAGCGGCTGCACCGCAACCTGCGTGTGCTGTCGGGCGACGACGGGGCGGTGTTCAGCCGGCTCGTGGCGTGCGCCGAGCTCCGTCCCGAGCTGCGGAAGCCGCTCCTCAAGCTGCGGCCGTTGTCGGGTCGCGTCGTGCGGCGGCTGGAGGCCGCGATGCGTCGCCTCTACGATACGCGCATGCGGCTCACCGGGCAGAACGGCATCGCCGACTACGACCTCGGCTTCACGAACTTCCTCTACTCCTTCGAGACGAGCGCCACCGCGCGGCTGACGCCGCCGGCCGGCGCGCTGCATCGGCAGGCCCGGGAGCGGAGGACGCCATGAATCATGGGCCGACTTCCTGACCCGGCGCAATAGGTCGCCCCTGTCGCCCCTCAGGCCCGCTGCGCTCGCTGGAGGCCTGACGGCTCCCAGCCCGCTCGATGTCAGTCACGGGCCAGTCGCGTGAAGGAGGTCTTCACGCTCTGTCCAAAGGCGAGCCCACAGCGGTAAGAAGAAGTGCCGAGGTGACGAGTTCCGGGCGGTGGAGCGCCGCCACGCCGATTGCCCTGGCCTTCACCGTCTCGAGGAAACCGGGCCGCGAGGACCACGAATGCCTGCCCGGAGCGCTCGCCCAAGCTGTGGTCCCCTATCCCGGAGCCTGCCTTACGTGAGGGCAACGTGCGGGTCAGAAGGCGAGGCAGCATCCAGTAGGCGGCGCACCATGCGGGCCAGGGTGTTTGGGGTGAAGGGCTTCTGGAGAAATGCTCCGGCCGGCTCGATCGTGTCCGGCGAGCCGATGATCTCGTCGGTGTAGCCTGACACGTAAAGGACGCGCATCCCCGGATCGAGCCGCAACAGCCGCTTGGCGAGCGCGGGCCCGCGCATGACCGGCATCACCATATCGGAGATGAGCAGACGGATGTCGCCACGATGCTGCTCGCCGATCGCGATGGCCTCGCGAGGGTTCCCCGCCTGGAAGACGGTATAGCCACATGCCGTGAGGGTCTCCACCGCGAGGTTTCGCACATCCTCCTCGTCTTCCACCAGCAAGACCGTCTCCTGGCCTCGGGCCAAGTCGGCCACACTGGGGTCAACCTCCGCGGTCGCGGCGCTGGCTCCGGTCCGAGGCAGGTAGATCGTGAATGTGGTGCCTTGGCGGAGCGTGCTGTCGACGCCGATGAAGCCGCCGCTCTGATGGACGATCCCGTGCACGGTTGACAGGCCCAGCCCCGTCCCCAGTCCAGGGTCCTTGGTCGTGAAGAACGGCTCGAAGATCCTGCTTAGCGTCGTCGCGTCCATTCCGCAGCCGGCATCCCGAACACTCAGGACCACGTACCGGCCCGGCGGCACGTGCCCCTGAGCATGCCGTCCGACCTCATGGAGGTCTCGATTCTCGGTTTCGATCCTCACAATGCCGCCGTCCGGCATGGCGTCGCGGGCGTTGACGACCAGATTCATGACGACCTGCTCGAGCTGCCCGGGATCGGCCATGGCCCGCCCGAGCGTGCTCCCGGGCACGATGACGAGCTCGATGTGTTCGCCGATCAACCGCCTGAGCATGGGGGCCACCCCCTCGACGAGACCGTTGAGATCCAAGGGCTTGGGCTGCAGCACCTGTTTTCGGCTGAAGGCAAGCAGTTGCCGCGTCAGGTCGGCGGCACGCTTCCCCGTCTTCTGAATCAGCTCGACGCGTTCGCGCAGTAGGCCCTCCGTGCTGAGGTCGTGCAGGAGGAAATAGGCCTGACCCGTGATGACGGTCAGGAGGTTGTTGAAGTCGTGGGCGACGCCGCCAGCCAGCTGGCCGATGGCCTGCATTTTTTGCGACTGGACGAGTTGGTCCTGGGTATGGGAGAGCTCCTGGAAGGCTCCCTGAAGCTCCTGGTAGAGGCGGCTGTTCTCGAAGGCGATGGCCGCTTGGGATGCAAAGGCCCTTGCCATCTCGACAAATTCCACCGAGAAGCCCTCGTCCCGGCAGGTTCGGATCGTGAGGACACCGATCACCCGTTCGTCAATCCTGACCGGTACGCCGAGGAACGCCCGGACTCCGAGGCGGCGATAGCTGTCCCGATGGGCGGGGGCGAGCCGTGGGTCGCTGACAGGATCCTGGACGACCAGCGGCTCTCCGGTCGCGGCGACGATTCCCGTCAAGCTCTCTCCGATCTTCAGGCAATCGGGGGTCACCAGCTCTTCGGGGGTCAGACTCCAGTTCCCGCAGGGCACCAAGTCCTCGCCCTCCACGAGGACAAAGGTGGCCGAGTTGGCCTCGAACAGGCGCCCACAGGTTTCGGCGATTCGTCCGAGCAGGGACTCCACCGGCTGGATACGGGACAACTCATGTCCCACGCCCAGCAACGCTTGCAAACGGGCCTCCTGCGCTTTCAGGTCCTCGACGAGACGGGCATTCGCCAGGGCGATTGCAGCCTGGCGGCTGATGCCCTCCACCAGGCGAAGCTCTGCGGGCGTGAAGCGATGTTCCTCCTCGAGCCACGTGACGAACAGCGCGCCGATGGGCTCCCCCTGGACGACCATCGGGCAGAAGAGGTTCGACCGGTGCGGGAACCGCTCGAGCAGCTCTCGGTCGACACCCGGATCGGCCGCGACGTCGCTGCACGCAACAGCCCGGTGTCGCTCCCACGCCTCTTCGAGGACGCGAGATCCCTTCAAGGGGATCGCGAAGTTCATGAACTTCCCGACGAGGTGTTGGGGGACGCGGTAGCCGGCGATCGGGCGAAGGCACGTGTGGTCAGCACTGGCCAGGAACGCGCCGGCCATGTCCGCCCCGAGGGCCCGGGCCGCATTCTTGGCGACGCGCCGCATCATCTCCGTCACGTCCAGCGTGGCGCTCACCTCCTGGCCGACGGCCAGGAGTGTCTCGCTCTGGGCCAGTCGCTCCTGGGTCTCCCGGTGAAGCCGGGCATTCTCGATCGCGATCGCGGCCTGATCGGCGAACGCCTGCGCGATCCGAACGTCCTCGGCATGGAAGACCCGTCCGGCACCATGGCCGACGCCGAGGGCCCCGATCGGCTGCCCCCGGACCATCAGCGGGACTGCCAGCGTCGCGCGGTATCCGGCCTTCTCGACTCGTGACCGGTAGTCCGGGGTCACCAGGATCTGAGGATCAGCAAGGATGTCCTCTGTCACCACTCCGCGGCGTTCGCGCACGGCGAGGCCTGCTGCGCCGATTCCCGCAGGAAGAACCACATCTCGAACGAGAGGAGCGCCGGATTCCCCGGAGACGGCCAGGGCCGCGAGATCTTCCCGCTCGGGATCCAATCGATAGACGATCGCAGTCGACGCGGACAGCAATGTCCGGACGCTGTCCACGATCCGCTGGTTCACCTCTTGAGGATCCAGCGACTGGGAGATGGTCCGGCCCACCTCGGCGAGCCCTTCCGCGGCGCGGCGACGTAGTTCGGATTCTTCGAACAGCCGCGCATTTTCGAGCGCCACCGCGGCCTGATCCGCGAAGGCCGAGAGCAGCCGCAGTTCCTCATCGGCCAACACACGACCCACGTCGTAGCCCAGCGCCAGGACCCCAAGGACCTGCTCCCGTACCCTCAGAGGCACGCCGGTCACCGCGCCGTACTGTTCCTGCTCCATCCGTTCACGGATCCATGGAGGAAGCGCAATCGCGGGATCCAACCGAACATCGGAGGAAGAGAGCAAGCGCCTCTCGGCAAGCACCCGACCGGGGACCCCCTCTCCCTTCGCCAGTCGCCGTCCCATCCACTCCGCGGGGTCAGCGTCGCCCGCCGTGGCTACGCAGACCAAGTCGTCCCAGTCACGATGGGCCCGATAGAGCGCGGCCCGACGCACCTGAAGCAGCTCGTAGCCCGCGGAGGCGATTCGAGCCGCGACCTTCGCGAGGTCGAGTGTGCCCGCCAGCTCTCGGGCGACGGCAGCCAGCCGCGCCGCGGCGGCCTCCCGTCGCTGCCGCTCCTCGCTGGCCTGCGCCATCGCCCGGCCGACCTCATTCACTTCGACAAGCGCCGAGTGCCCCGGGGTGACTTGTTCGCCCCTTGCAAAGGCGGCGGCTGTGGCTGACAGCGACGCGATCGATCTGCCGATCTGCCGCGCCCCGTGCACCGCCGCGAGCACTCCAAGCAGCGTTGAGCCCGTAGCGACGATCAGTAACAACCAGAGGGAGGAGCGCAGGGGCACATCCGCGGTGGCAACGGGAACGCCCAGCGCGATCGTCCAGCCGGTCCGGGGAGATCGGCTGATGCCGGCATACACTGCTTGGCCCTCCGTCGTGAGGTTGAAGAGGACCAGCATGACGGCCGAGAAGGCCAGCATCGGAATGAGGGTGACCAAGACCAACATCGCCAACCGGGAGCGGATTCTCATCCTAGGCGGCCCTCTGTCCGTTCAGGTCACCCTCGACGGCGCCAACGCGTCACGTCAATTGACGCGACAGCGACCTCGGGACCCACACACTACTGTTTGTGATCTCCTTCCGCCCATTACCGTGCACGAAACGAACGTGCAAAGGGCAAGCGGGAATCATCTCCTTGGGCGAAATGCAAGATGAGGGCCAGGAGAGACCTGTTCGATATTCAGGGCGTTTAGGCCGCCGTCCGGGTCCGTCGGCGCTCTTGGAGTGTCATGCGGGTGCCAAAATTCAGGAGTCGAACCCGCGACGCCCGCCCACCCGGGAGCCTCCGATCCAGGTCCGGCCGGGCGGGCCAGCTCCAGTCGTTCCGCTCGCGCGATGACGGCGACGCCGCCCATGGGCGCCGCCGTCATCCCTGTCAAGGCCGCATCACGGGATGAAGTTCAACGTTTCCGGGAGCGGGCCGGCGATCGGTGTTTCGAAGAGCGGCTGGACGATGACCGGCTTGGCTTGCATGCCGTCCAGCGGGCTCTTTCGGATATGCGGCGCGTATGCGACGGGGTTGCCAGCCTGCGAGACCCACTCGGTGTTCTCGATCACCTCCTGGATGGCGGTGGCGCCGGGGACGGTGTTGATGAGCGGCGG
>WNFV01007774.1_pt1 | contig 12291 bp, 11 predicted proteins | sample 5400101 | NCBI WGS metagenome assembly WNFV01 (sample SAMN13153361, study PRJNA577476) | soil metagenome | isolation source: 115 cm soil or saprolite under grassland replicate 1 | place: USA:California | collected 2016-06-15
GGGTGCCAAAATCCGACGCGCGGCTCGCCGTAGCGCCAGCAGAGGTAGACCTCGACGCCGTCGCGCAGCGTCGGAAAGTCGAGCAGGCCGGTGGCCGGATCCTTGAGATCGACGCCGAGCGCCTGGATCGCGACCATGGCGTTCTGCGCACGGACTATGTCGGCGGCGGCCTGGGTGAGCGGCGGGCCGCCGAGGTCGGTGCGCGGCTTGCCCTCGAGAATCGAGACAACCGGCGCCTGCGCCGCGCTGAGACGCCGCCAGGCGGCGATCAGCCGCGCGACCTGCGGGCGCAGCACTGGGAGCAATGCATTCGCCTCCGCGACGGTGAAGTAGCGCGCCATATCAGCCCTCGCGATCGATAGCAGTGGTTGATTCATTATAGCATACCTGATAAAGGCCGTCCTTGACGCCCCAACCTCCCGCGCTATGCTCGATCCATCGCCCACCCTTTACGCCCTTGCACCGGTTTAGCCGGGGTGAACCCCTTTTCACTGCCCCTTTTCGGTTGTCTCGACGCTTCGGCTGTCAATGCTGACGCCACGTGGTTCGGGATGACGGCCCGCTTGGATAGGGACCTCGCGACGTAAGAGGGCATTGATACGCCCGCGCGTTCTATCATTGCGTCATATCCGATACTCATACCAAATACGAAAGCCAACCAGCCGATTATATGACGAATCTACTCGGGCGTGCCGAACGGACCGACCATATATTGCGAAATGCAGAGCTACCGTCGGTGCAGTACACTCGGCGCACATGCCGCACCCGTGGTACAAATATAGTTGGGCGGGCCAATAGAACGCTCGTGCCACAATCATGCCCGATATAGCCTCACCGAAAATCATCCTCTCTCCTGATGATTAGTGGATTTTTCTCTGATTACCAAAAAAAGCTTTACAACTATTCCTTCCGCATTACCTTGACTGCAAAACGCTGAACGGTTATACTCATTAAATCAGTATACCAGTGAGTTTGGAAGCACCGAGGATGACAATAGTCCAGAACATCGATGGGAATGTAACATATGCCTACCCAGGAAGAAATTGGTGAGCAGCAAAGATTATTGGCGATTCACCGTAAAACGTTGCGGTTTTCTGCTCCACAAAGCGATTGTCCTTCTTCTGATACGGACGGGAGCGCCTTAAGGTCAAGCCGGTGATTTGCTCGCCCCAGATGCGGACCAGATGATTATTCAGGAATTCGCAGCCATTATCCGAGTGCAACTCGCGTACGCCAAAAGGCAGACGGGCCAGGATGCGCCGAAAGCCGCCTTCCATGGCGCGCTGAGAGCGGCCCAAGACCGCGACGCGTTCGCTCCAGCCGGTCGCAACATGAATCGTGTGGAGGGTGTGGACATACTCCCCGGCGCCTTCCCGCCCACCGTGATCTACTAGATCGATCTCAAAGTGGCCGGGCTCAGTTTCGTCCCAAGCAATTTTGCGCATGGGAATGCTACGCGCGACCCAATTGGCCTGCTCAGGGCCACGACGCAGCAGGCGGGGTGTGTCCTCGGTAAAGCGGCCGAGGCGGCGCTGGACGCTCGCGATGCTGATCTGGCCAAGCTGCGCCTGTAGGGTCTCGGTGAGGACCAGTTCGCCATGCTGGGCCAACTGCTCGGCGGTCACGAGCAGGGCGGGCGTGAGCTGTTCGGCACAGATGTAGTCCAAACTCACCCAAATCAGCCGGATGGCATCCTCGACCTGAGCGCCATAGATCTTGGCGCGTTGGGTGGTGCGCGGCCGCCGCGCCAGGTCTGGCGCATGGAGCAAGCGCAACAAGCTTTTCCGATACATGCTAGTCACCGCTTGCATCTCATCGAGCAAGGGCCCGCGCCCGAGGCGGTCGGCGAGCACGTAGCGGGACCGCATACGCCCGAGGTATTTCCGTCGTTCGGCAAGCGTCATCTGGGTATCATCCTGCATGGATCCCCCAGTAACATTATCTCTTGAGGGAACTATTGTAGCCCGGTAACATTTTAGATGAAGGAATGCGCACCCTTGACATTTCTTAGTTGATTCTGCTATACTACCACGGTATCTATCCTCTACCTCTCCACATTCATAATCGCACAGCATACCACATCCGTGTGACGGGAAACTGGCTATTAATACCAGAAACCCCGCACTACGTTTCACTACACGCCTGCTTGTGCCTATCAGGTGACGTGAACATTCTCATCCTGCCCCGAGGCGCTTCACGCTCTTGCTGGCAGCGCCATGGCACAGTGCTCGCACTCCGTCAGTTCCGTCGTTAGATACAACATTCGCTGGGACGCAAAGGGAAGCAACAGCGTTCCATACGTACTGGCGTTCTAATGATTTGAGTGAATATCTACGCATCCTGATGGCGTTTTCTATTGGAAGAAGGATTGACATGACCCGCAAACCTGGAGACAAGACACCTGAGCCGCTGGGAGATCACGCTGCGGAACGGCTGCGCGAGTTCATCGATCAGCGATTCCCGGGTGGAGGCCCCTCGCCGGAAGGCGCACCTGAGCAAGCAGCGGATGCGGAATCTGACGCGGCACATGGCGACTCCGGCCAGCACGCCGAGGCGCGCCTGGCTCGACTTGAGCAGATGGTTCAGCAGCTTGTCCAGGTTCAGCAGCGGAACGAGGCACGGCTAGCGGAACTGGCCGAGGCTCAGAGCCGGATCGAGTCGCTCCTGAAGGAACGCGACAGCACCAAGTAGGGTAAGGATGAGGCTGGCGATCGTGAGGGATGGCGAACCAAGCGACAGTACCCTGGGGAACCCAGGATCTGCATTGGCGCTGAATTAACGCTGGACGCTTTAGTAGACGCGAAGGAGGCCTTATGCAAGGGCCGCTTGACGATGCCATTGAGGCCCAGCAGGCACCAGTCAGCGCTGCGGGCACGCTCGCGGCAGGTGAAGCGAGGCCTCGCCGACCACCGGGCGGTAAGGCACTCATCCGGTTGCTCCAGGTGCTGGAAAGTGCTGGTTACACCGGGGCGGCGAACGAAGTTCTCGACGTTGCCGTGAAGGAGGACAACAGGGAGACGTTCAGGGCACAAGCCATGCAGTTCACGTCCGCACCGGGTGGCGAAACACCGGGCGAGAGGCCAACTGCGCGCGCGCGCCGTACGCGACGACGCCGATCCTTGGAAGAGGGCGAAACTGCGGAGTCCGACGCCGGTTCGGCGGAGGCTGAGAATGTGGCCCAAATGTACGCTGAGGTGGCCGATCGCCTCGCCCCGGCAACGGGGCCTGGTCCCCAATGGCGATCGCTCGGTCCGTGGAACGTTACCAATGGGCAGACGTATGGCGCGAGCCGGGTGAATGTCTCCGGCCGGATAGCAGCCATCGCGGTCGATCCGAGTGACCCGGAGCATGTGCTCGCTGGCGCTGCTAACGGCGGCGTGTGGGAGAGCCGCGATCGTGGCGCAAGCTGGGCGCCGCGGACAGACTTCGCCGCAACACTCACGGTTGGCGCGCTTGCTTTCGATCGCCGCACTCCTTCGACCGTCTACTGTGGCACGGGTGAGGGCAACTGGTGGGCGTGGCTCGGTGCGGGCATCCTACGCTCAACGGACGGCGGGACGACATGGTCGACCCTCTGCACGGCCCCGTTCGTCGGCCTGGGTTTCTATAGTCTGATCGTAGATCCGGCGGACGGCCAGCATTTGGTCGCTGGAACTACGAACGGACTCTACGTCTCGACCGATGGAGGCGCCAACTGGACGCGCGCCCGCACGGCGACAACGTGGTCAGTGTCTCTGGCCCCGGCGGGTGGTCCGTCGGCGGAGATCCTCGCGGCCTGCAGTGATGGGCTGTGGCAATCCACAAATGGCGGTACGACGTGGAACGCGGTGGCGCTACCAGGGATCTCTGGAGCCTTTAATCGACTCGCCTGCGAGATCGCGCCATCGAATGCTGCTATCGCCTATGCGTGGGGAGCAGGTCCTCCATACGTTGGTATCAACCAAGTACCGACGGCGTACCTGTGGCGGCGCGTGGCAGGCACATGGGCCGCTGTGGGCACGCCTCCAGGCGTGGCAACCGGGCAGGCTTGGTACGACTGGTTCCTCGCGATCGCACCCGACCGTGACACGCAGGTGTACTGCGGTGCCATCGAGGTCCATCGCGGCGATCTTTCCGGCACGACATGGACGTGGACCAACCTCACGAGCAAGGGGACGACTGGCGACTCAATCCATCCCGACCAGCACGCTATCGCCTTCGAACCGGGGCGCCCAGACACCATCTATGTCGGCAACGACGGTGGGCTCTTTCGCAGTCCGGATCGTGGCATCACATGGCAACATTGTAACAACGGGCTGGTCATCTCGGAGTTCGAATATCTCGCGCAGGACTATGGGTCGTCCCGCTGGCTCATTGGTGGGACTCAGGACAACGGCACCGAACGGTGGACTGGCTCGGCGGTCTGGGAGCATGTCGCTGACGGTGATGGTGGTGACTGCGGCGTGAATCGGGGTAACCCACGGACGGTGTTCCATACCTACTACGGGATGAGCCCAGATCGCTCAACCAGCGCCGGCGACTGGGGCTCCTGGACCTATATCCCTCCGCCGGTCCCTACGGGGGAAGGTAGCCTCTTCTACCCGCCGATTGAGTGCAGCGCAACGACGGGGGACACCATTGCGATCGGAGGCGACCGCGTCTATGTTTCGCGCAACCACGGCACAGTCTGGTCTCCCCTCGCGTTCCCGAGCGCGGCCCGGTCGAGTGCCCTCTACATCCCCGACGCGAATACGGTGTACGTTGGCGTGACCGATGGCCGGATCTTCCGGACGAATTGGAACGGTACGAGTTGGGCGGCGCTCGCCGCACTGACGACGCCACGCGCCAATGCGGTCGTGAGTGACCTGTATATCGATCCAAACAACACGAGTCGCATATGGGCTACGTACCGGACCATCGGCGGCGGGCGCGTGTTCCGCTCCGACAACGGCGGCTCGTTATGGACCGACTGCAGTGCTGGGCTGCCCGGCCTGCCGATGAACGCGGTTGAGGTGGATGCATGGAACGCCAACCGGGTCTGGGTCGCGGCCGACTTGGGCGTGTACCAAAGCTGGGACGCAGGGGCCACCTGGGCGGATTTCTCGAATGGCCTGCCGAACATGTTCGTGGGTGATCTCGTCTTCCACCTGCACGCGCGTGTGCTGCGCGTGGGAACCCGCAATCGCGGCGTCTGGGAGATCCCAGTCGACGGGTGGATGCTGCAGCCGACCTGCGGCGTGCAGTGGAACGGCAGCCTTGCTGGCAACGAGCAGCGGCGCTGGTTCACGTTTAACTGGCCCGCAACGTGGCATATCATCTGGACCATCATGCCTACGACACCGCAGCCAGGCGCGCCGCAGGTTTCATGGACTGTTCAGGTCGAGCGAGCGAGCGCCGAGTACGTGACCTACTGGATCACGGTACGCAATCTGACTCCCAACCCGCTAACCTTCGAGGGTCGGTACTGCATTCTTAGCCGCTATTGAGCCGGAAAGGAGACGTGATATGTGGACGGGTGTACAGTGGACGGGAACGCTTGGTCCGGGCGCAAGCAACCGCTGGTTCACATATGGTTGGCCAACATCGTGGCATATGGTGTGGTACATGATGCCGACCTCTGCACAGACGGGAGCTCCGCAGCTCGATTGGGACGTCGCGGTCGAGCGCGCGAACCCAACGCAGTGCACGTACTGGATCACCGTTAGGAATTTGACCTCGAACACCGTGACATTCGAGGGGCGGTATGCCGTGCTAGCGTGAGAAAGGGTTGAGACATGCGCATTATCATCGAAATTGAGGGCGTGGAGGGCAGTCTGAAGACGCCGATAGGTGTCACCGCCATGACGGTGCCGCTGGCATCCGCCGCCCCGACATCGACCCCGGCTGCCTCGACAGCGCCTGCGGAGGCAGTGGCGGCAGATGCACGGATTGGGGCTCAGGATGCCGGCGCTGCGCCCATCAGCGCCTTGCAGTCGCCAGGTGTGCCTCCGATCCCAGGCGCTTCGACAGCGCCTGCGGAGGTAGTGGCGGCAGATGCACGGATTGGGGCTCAGGATGCCGGCGCTGCGCCCATCAGCGCCCTACAATCGCCCAGTATGCCTCCGATCTCGGGCGCACCGCCCCATGCGGGCGTTCTGGTAGGTGAGGCCAGAGTCAGTGATCTGGCTGCGGGAGCTGCCCCCGACATTCGGACCCAGGCGCGGGCTCCGGGCGAGAATGCGGCTGGCCAATGAACAGGCAAGAGCGATTCCTTTGGTACGATTCCTTTGGTACGTGACCTTCTCGGGTCGCTCCTCAGCCTGATTCCGCAGTCGCTCGGTGGTATTGACATGACACAATGCGGCATCGGACACATTCGCGTCAGGAGGCAATCTCCATGCAAGAGGTATTTCCACTTGTCGTCGGCGCCCTGATCGGGCTGGCGATCCAAAGGATCCACGCGCATAGCCTCAGGGCCATTGCGCTGGTCGTGCTGTGCTTGTTCTTCGGAGTCCTGGCCAGCTACATGAGCGGCGAGCTAGCGATGAGCTGGGGCTTCATATCGATAGATACAGTCCTGGTCTGGGTCGGCGCGCTGCTGGCATCGGTCATCGTCGCCCTCTGGCGCCATCGTGCGTCACTCGGTTAGCGAAGTAGCTCGGCTGGAGCAGCGTACAGTGCAGGACGCTCAACAGATCTCGATCTGGTCCAGCCATGAGGCATTCGTGGACAGCCAATAGAACTACCAGCAGCCCCCGGCTTTGGTGGACGGTCTGTTTCTGCCACGATAGCGCCGATGGGTGTCACTCATGGGAACCTCCGTCTCAGTGTTCGCGGCTACGAACCACTGGACGAGTATATAGGAGTAGCACCCATGACGCACATGATTGGCATCGCCTCACCACAAGTTCAGCACAACCTTTCTGCAGGGTAGTCAGATTCCTCATCACTGAGTGGAACGACAATGAGGTGCGCCTATGTACATGGCCGAGCGCTTCGGGGCCTGGCAGGTTGGCACCCACGCCGACCGTGGCCAGGTCGAGTTTAAGCTCTTCTTCCCAGACCGCACCAGAGATGCCGCGCAGTACGAACCGACCCGGCTGGACGAGCTGGGACAGGCGGTTGCGCAGTTCGGGGATCCGCACATCGCCGCCATCCAGGTGGCGGGCGACTTTCAAGCCCACCTTGGCCAGCGAAATTGGGATGTCGCGACAGCGCCCGCACTCCACAAGGAAGAGCACGCCAACGGATGGGTGTGGCGCTACCGTTCTGACGTCGAGCTTCCCGCTGGCTATTACCAGTACAAATACGCCATGACGTTCCACAATGGGGAACAGCGAAAGGTTGGCGATCCGTGTACGCGCTATGGCGGAAGCGAGAATCAGAATTCTGCCTTTGTGATCGGGGGCAGCGATCCTGATGTCCACCCGTTGGCCGGTCCGCGGAAGCACCTGCGCGATCTTGTCGTCTACGAGCTCATGATCGATGATTTCACCGATGAGTTTCGGGGCGCCCGCGCGCCGATCGACGCGGTGCGTGAGAAGCTGGACTATTTACAGCACAGCCTGGGGATCAACGCCATCCTGTTCATGCCTTGGACCGCTTGGCCGGGTGAAGGATTCAGTTGGGGCTACACGCCCTACCAATACTTTTCCGTCGAATACCGCTACGCGAATGCGATCAACCAGCCGGCCGAAAAGCTCTCATGGCTCAAACAGCTCATCAGTGAGCTCCACGACCGTGGCATCCACGTCATCATGGACGGGGTCTTTAACCATGTTGGCGATGTGTCGCCCGCCGCTGGCAGCGCTGACGGCTTCGCCTACCGCTGGCTGTATCAGGATCCCGATGCGTGCCCCTATGTAGGCCGCTTTGGCGGCACATTTCCTGGGCTGAAGGATCTCGATTTCAACCAGGGATGTACACAGGAGTTTATCCGCGACGTGTGCTTCTACTGGATGGACACCTTCCAGATCGATGGAATCCGATTTGACAACACGGTCAACTTCTATATTCCCGCCGAGTCCCGTGGCCTGCCCAGGCTGATGGCCGATATTCGTGAGCATGGCAATGAGCATGGGCAGCACTTCGCCTTGATCATCGAGCACTTGCGGGAGGACGCCGCCCAGGTCACGAACGATATTGGTGCCACAAGTTACTGGAATAATGAACTCTGGCAGCGCTGCTTCGACTACCTCTGGACTGGACAGATCGACTCGCGGATCATGGCAGCGCTCGACAGCCACCATGGCCTCCAGGACGACAAGGTCGCCACGCTATATCTCAGCAACCACGACCACTCGCATGTGGCGTGGCAAGCCGGCGCCCGCGAGAATGCGGGTGCGCTCCAGTGGTATCGGACCCAACCCTACGCCATCGCCCTGTTCACGAGTCCCGGCACGGTCATGATTCAAAATGGCCAGGAGTTTGCGGAAGACTACTGGCTGATGGAAGATGACCAAGGCAGCAACCGACGAGTGAAGCCACGTCCCTTGCGCTGGGATTTCGCTGGCGACAGCATTGGGGTACGGTTGCTCGGACTGTACGCGAAGTTGATCGCGGTTCGGAAGGCCCACGCCGGCCTACGTTCCGATAACATCTACCCGAGCGGTTGGGAAACCTGGCAGACGCGGTTCAACCCCGAAGGGTACGGGGTGGATGTCGCGCAGGAGGTGGTGATCTATCACCGCTGGGGCAATGATGTGGATGGGATACTCGAGCGGTTCATCATCGTGCTCAACTTCTCGCCCCAGGCTCGGTATGTAGATATTCCCTTTTCTGCCAATGGTACCTGGCACGATCTGCTCAATGACCGCTCCGAGATCATCACCCAGCACCGTCTGGCCAATTATAGAATCGAGTCATACTGGGGCAGTGTGTTCTTTCAGAAAGGCTAGCCGCTATCGATAGGTAACGATCCCAAGCTGACGGGCCAGGATCGTCAAGCGGTCAGAAAGCGCGGCACGGAATTATCCACCACCAATCGAGGGAGCACCTTGTTTTGGGTAGAGGGGCGCATAATGGTGGGGCGCCCCTGGGATGCTGAAAATTGAGGCGGGTTCGTGTACGATCTTCCAGTGTTCACAGCACAAGGAGGATCGTATGAAGGTGCAGGACGTATTCTGCCCGAACATGGCCTGTCCCGCAAGAGCGCAGGTCGGTCAGGGCAACCTGATTGGGCACGGTCGAAGTCGCCGACGCTATCGCTGCACAGTCTGTCGCAAGACGTTTGGCCCGCGTACCGGCACCCTGTTTCATCGGCGCCACACGGCCATGCGGCTGATGGTCCAGATCATCACGTTGGCGAGCTATGGCTGTCCCGCGCTGGCGATCGAGGCGGCATTTGGTATCCAGGCGCGCACCGTCCGCGATTGGGTGGCCGCAGCCTCTGGCCAAAGCGCGGCGGTGCAGCAGCAGTTGGTGCAGCAACCACTTCCTCCTTCCTCCTTCCGCCCTTATCCTTGAGCGCTGGCGCGCGGATTCCCCCTACACTGTCAGGTTTATTCCGGACAGGCGATGCGGAGTTTCCCCGCTACAGAATCCGGCGCCGCGCTGCTACACTGGACGCACCGACGGACGGCGGTTCAGTGGACTCGTCGCGCGGGCGCGTCGATGGCACGCGGCGTTGTGTCACAAGGGGGAGCGGATCTATGCCGTCTCAACCTTTCTGCTCCTGGCTATAGTGGTGTAGATCTTCCGCCGGATCTCGGATGGATTGTCGAACGCGGGAGGAGCCGTCTAACAGCGGGCTTGAGGCAACACGGTTCGGCCGCGCACCTCAGCCCGAAACGCTGGACGGACCGTGGCGGATATGGGGCGATGACGATGCAGATGAAGGCGGGGCAGCTCACGGTCATTTGGATCCTCGCTGGCCTGGCCCTCCTGCCTTTCGCTGTGTCTACGGCTCCAGCGCGGCTCCAGCGTGCGGGTCTGGGGGCCGACGTCATGGGGACGGGGCCAAGCCGCGGGCAACGAGGGCGGAGGACGTTCGTGTTTACTACGCTCCCTTGACAACAAGCGCGACGTCGTGATGTTAGGAGTCGCTTCAACGCCCTAACCACACGACAACGAGTCGATTGCAGGGTCGTCGGAGGGATTTCGCACCGTGGCCGACGCAATAGCACCGGAGTTCGCGCGCTTCATCAACGAAGAGCGCCGCGCCAGTAGGCTTCCTGCCTCACGGGGGCAGCTCGCAGAGGGTGAGCTCTCGCACCCGGTCTTCGTCGAGACTGGGCGCGCGTCGGAATTCCTGCGTGTCGCGGCGAAGCGAGCGGTGGGCCTCTTTCGCCCGACCAAGCGTACCGAAGTCGTCTGGGTGCATGGGGATAGCGAACTCGCCGTCAGCCTGGCCGAGCTCGATGTGAAGCTCTCGGACGGCCTCATCCGTGTGCTCATTCCGGTGCGCTGCGACCAGACGGGCAATGCGACGATCGAAGTCGCCTTCGCCGTCGGCACGCCCGACGAGCCCGCGGGCCTCTACGCCTCCACCTATCGGCGCCCCAATGGCCCCCCTCTCATCGTCGGGGCATGGGGAGAGGCGCTCGTCGCCTTCGCCTGGCAATGCGTGCTGGGGATGATCAGCGGCATCGCGGGGGCGACAGGAAAGGATGCGCGCGGAAACGTCCTCGTCCCGGTCGAGCTGACCGCGTCGGACAAGGGGATCCAGATCGTGCCGATGGCCCGGCATCGATTCGCCGGATCGAGCGGGCTGCGCACCACCACAAAAACACGAGGTGCGCGATGACCATCGCCGCCAACGACCTGGGCGTCCTGGGCAACCTGGCCGTCGCGCTCGGGGTCTTCACCCCCACGGGCCAGCCGAATCCCGACTGGTTCGGCGACCCCGAAGCGTCGCTCAAGACGGTGCTGGCGAACGACGAGCAGCGCGTCGCGCTGGTCGCCTTCGTCGACGAGGCGATGGGCGGGGCCGACCGCACCACGGATCCGACGGGCGTGGTCTGGCTCCCGATCGTGCATATCGACGACCCGGATCTCACGGTCGCCGTCACGATCGATGACTCGCAGTCGGATGAGATCCACATCGGCGTCGGCATCTCCGTCCGCACGACCGATCCGAAGTCGAACAGCTCGCTCGCCATTCCGCTCTTCCGCGCGAAGAAGGAGGGGGGGCCTAACGTCTCGGTTCCACTCCTTCTCGGCTCGCCCGGCGGGCGCATTCGCATCGCCACGGCGATCACGATCGACGAGACGGCGCCCGTCCCCGGCGTGGCGCGCCTCGGGGCGGTGGGGATCGACGTCGACGTCCCCACCTCGGCGAGCGATTTGCGGGCTCCGGTCTTCGGCCTGAGCCTGACGGGCTTCCAGCTCCCCGGCGCCACGCGCCCGCGCGACATCCGCGTCGCCGCCGACGGACTCGACGAGCTCGACGACGCGATCCTCGATCTCGTCCTCTCGCTCGTGAAGGCCCAGGCCGACGCCGCGGCGCCCGGCTCGCTCATCATCGCGATCGGTGGCCTCCTCGGGCTGAAGAACGGCGATGACATCCCCGACTTCCCGATCACGCAGCTCCCGGCGCAGGGCATACACGCCATCGCCACCTGGCTGCACGGCGTGATCACCGCAACCGACAGCCGCAACGATTGGATCGGCTATCTGGCCGACCTGCTCGGCGGGACTCACGTCGGCGACAGCGTCGCGTTCGATCTGGGCGGGGACGCCGACCTGACGATCGGATTGCGCGTCGACACCGGCCCGACCGGCAACGCGCGCCTCACGCCGACGCTTGGCGTCGAGCTTGGCAACGCCACCGCCCGCGTCGAGGCGCGCGCGGATCTATTCCAGATTGACCTGGTCACGGGCACCGCCGTCGCGCTCCCGCAGTTCGGCATCTGGGCCGCCGCAGGACGTCCGGGAGTCGGGAATCGCATCCTTGACGTCGCTAATCCACCAATCGTCGCGCGCGCCGATACCTTGCGCGTGGGCTTCGCGCTCGATGCAGATCGCCGCCTGACATTAGTGCTGGCCGCCGATGGCGTGTTTCTCAATAACCACCCCTACGGCACCCTCGATCTCACGTCGCCCGACGCGGTGATGGATGCGGTTGGGAATACGGTGAGCGACGTCGCCACGCAGCTGCTCGCGAATTGCGGCAGCGCCCTCGGCGTCATCCGGCTGCTGCTCGGCCTCGACGCGCCTCCTGGCGTGGCGTCGATCACTCTGCCGGCGCTGATGTCCGACCCGGTTGGTGCGGTGAGCGGCTACTGGCGCGACCTGATCGCCGCCCCTGCTGGGGCCACGACCACTGTCCTGGCCGCCCTGCGCGACGCCCTCGCCGACGCGAGCGCGGCTCCGACGATTCGGGGGACGGGCACA
>WNFV01009524.1_pt1 | contig 12290 bp, 15 predicted proteins | sample 5400101 | NCBI WGS metagenome assembly WNFV01 (sample SAMN13153361, study PRJNA577476) | soil metagenome | isolation source: 115 cm soil or saprolite under grassland replicate 1 | place: USA:California | collected 2016-06-15
GGCCTCGACCTCGCGATCGAGCGCGCGCTCCGCTACCTCGACTCGGGCATCCCCGACCTCGTGTGGGCGGAGCTCCCGACGAGCGCGCGCGGCCCCGCCGTCCGCTTCGCCGAGGAGGTCCACCGCCGCTTCCCCGACGCGCGCTTCGCGTTCAACTACTCGTCGTCGTTCCGCTGGGACAAGGACCCGGATCCGATCTCGTTCGAGGAGCTCGGCGCGCTCGGGTACCGGTTCATCTTCATCACGCTCGCGGCGCAGCACTCCGCGTCGCTCGGGATCGCGCGGCTCTTCAAGGGCCTCCGCGAGCGCGGGCACGAGGCGTACGTCGCGCTGCAGCGCGAGGAGTGGGCGGAGAAGGATCTCCCGACGAAGAGCCACCACTTCTTCTCGGGAGTGCCGTACCACCAGCACCTCGGGAAGGCGTACGACGCGTCGCGTCTCGGCGACGTGCGCGAACACGAGGCCGCGCCGGAGGACGCCCGGGTCTAGCGGGCGCGGAGACGCGGCCGCCACGCCCGGATCTGCGACGAGGCCGCCCATACCGAAGTAGGTATACTGGTACCGATGGAGGTCTCGGCCGCGCTGCGCGCCGCCCGGCTCGGAGCGGGTTTGTCCCAGGCGGCCCTTGCGCGGCGCGCCCGAACGTCGCAATCGGCGATCGCACGGTACGAGTCGGGAGCGACCGCGCCGACGCTCAGCACGCTCGATCGTCTCCTCACGGCGTGCGGGAAGCGCCTCGAAGAGGTGATCGCCTCCCCTGCCCGGCGGCGACCGCGAACCGCCCGCTCTCTGGTCGTGCGCGAACGGGACCGCCTGCTCGCGTCGGCGTCTCGGCACGGGATCAGGCGGGTCCGTCTCTTCGGCTCGGCCGCTCGGCGCACGGACCGCGCCGGCAGCGACGTCGACCTGCTCGTGGACCTTCGACCAGACCGTTCGCTCCTCGACGCGATCGGGTTCCAGCAGGATGCGGCAGAGATCCTCGGGATGCCCGTGGACGTCGCGACGTCATCGATCCTGAAGCCGCACGTGCGCCGCCGGGTCATCCGCGAGGCCGTTCCGTTGTGAAGCGCGCGGATGGCGAGCGCCTTCGCGACATCCAGGACGCGATCGCGACGATCCGCGCGCACAGTTCAGCCGGCGGCGATGCGCGCCTCCGTCGTGACGCCCTCCTCTACAACCTCGTGATCATCGGCGAGGCGGTCAAGCGACTCGATCCAGAGACGACCGTGCGGCATGACGAGATCCCCTGGAAGAGCGTCGCCGGGTTGCGGGACCTCCTCACGCACGAGTACTTCAGGATCGAGATGGCCGAGATCGAGAAGATCATCGATCGTGATCTCGGTCCGCTCGAAGCCGCCGTCAAGGACCTGCTGCGCCCTCGATCCGATACGTCGAGGTCGTGATGGCGATCAGCGATCCCCTCGATCCGATACGTCGAGGTCGTGATGGCGATCAGCGATCACTGGATGACGGTCGCGCGGTGCGCACGCGTGTGATCGTGATCACCCGTGCGCCGTCGTCGATCTCGTAGAGGATGCGGTGGTCGCCCACGCGAGCGCGGTGTGCGCTCTGGCCGGTCAGCTTCTGAGAGCCGCGGCGCGGCTCCATGGCGAGGCTCTTGATCCGTTCGTCGACCCGGCTCCGCGTTGACGGCGCGAGCCGCTGGAAGTCGCGTCGCACGGATGCAGCGAATTCAACGCGATAGGCGGGCACGCCTTACGTGCGGCCTCGCCTTGCGCCCGGTCGCCACGCGCCGCGCGCGCAGATCGCGCATGAATTCGTCATACGGGATGGTCTTCTCCTCTCCGCGCTGAAGCCGTCCACCGAGGCGCGCGAGGATCTGCGCCATCTCGGCGCGCAACTGGGCCACGGTGATGAACTCGTCGGCCACGGTTGAACTGTACATGCGAGCGTACGTCGGCATGTACTTGCCGGACATTCGGCGAGCCCGCGGTCCTCGCGCAGACGGCAGGTTCGCTAGTAGCCCAGGTTGACGGTCACCGACTTTCGCTGCGTGTAGCCCTCGAGCATGCCTTCGAGCGACACCTCGCGGCCGATGCCGCTCTGCTTGAAGCCGCCGTACGACTGGCCCGGGAGCTGTCCGCCGCCCTGTCCGATCTGCACGAAGCCCGCGTCGAGCGCGTGTGCGGTCCGGAACGCTCTCCCGACGTCGTGGGTCCACACATATGCAGCCAAGCCGTAGTGCGTGTCATTGGCCATGCGGATCGCGTCGGCCTCGTCGCGCCATGGGATCGCGACCATGACCGGCCCGAAGACCTCCTCACGCGCGATGCGCCAGTCGTTCGCGACCCGCGCGATGACGGTAGGCTCGACGTAATAGCCCTGCGCGAGCGGGCCCTGCGACGGCGGCGACCCGCCGATGACGACCTTCGCGCCCTCTTGCTCCGTGCCTTCCGCGATGTATCCGCAGACCTTCTCGAACTGCCGCTTGCTGGCGATCGCGCCCATGTCGGTCGATTCGTCGAGCGGATCGCCGATGCGGATCTTCGACAGCTTCGCTGCCAGCGTCGCGAGGAAGTCGTCCGCGATCGACTCGTGCAGGAAGAGCCGTGAGCCGGCCGTGCACGACTGGCCCTGACGGGTGAAGCGCATGCCGGCGATGACGCCGTCGACGGTCTTCTCGTCGTTCGCGTCCGGGAAGACGATCTGCGGGCTCTTGCCGCCGAGCTCGAGCGAGACCGGCACGATGCGCTCGGCCGCCGCGCGCATCACCGACCTACCCGTGTCCGTGTGCCCCGTGAACGAGAGCTTGCGCACCATCGGGTGCTCGGCGAGGGCCGCACCGCACTCCTCTCCCAGCCCCGTGATCACGTTCACCACGCCGGGCGGCAGGTGCTCGGCGCAGATACGCCCGAGCTCGAGGACCGCGAGCGGCGCGTCGGCCGACGGCTTCAACACGATCGTGTTGCCGGTCGCGAGCGCCGGGGCGATCTTCCACGACGCGATCGTGATCGGGACGTTCCAGGGCGAGATCGCGCCGACGACGCCGAAGGGCTCACGCAGCGTGTAGCTCAGCGTCCCCGGACCGAGCGGCACGGTCTCGCCCTTCACCTCGCTCGCGACGCCCGCGAAGTAGCGGAAGACATCCACCGCGCCGCGCACCTCGGGCCGCGTGATCGTCCGGAGGGCGTTCCCCGTCTCCGATGAGAGCGTCCGCGCGAGGTCCTCGGCGCGCGCCTCGACGGCGTCGGCGATCGCGTTCAGCGCGCGCGCGCGATCCTTCCAGTGCGTCGTCCGCCACGTCTCGAAGGCCTTCGCCGCCGCGCGCACAGCACGGTCGACGTCGGCCGCGCCGGCGCGCGGGACCTCGGCGATCGCGCTGTCGCGACGCGCCGGGTTCTCCACATAGAAGGTGCGGCCATCGGCCGCGGGGACGCGCTCGTCCCCGATGATCATCGTCTCGCGCCGGGCGGGCGCGGTGGCCGGTCGTGCTGCCGTCAGAACACCCATGTCATCGCCTCCCCTGTCCTGACATTCTCTTCCCGATGGGTCTCGGGCGGCTGCGTGACGGCCTCGCGCCCACCCCGCCGATGGGCTGGAACTCGTGGAACCGCTTCCAGACGAAGATCGACGAGCGGCTCTTCCGCGAGACCGCGGAGGCGATGGTCGAGACCGGGATGCGCGACGCGGGGTACCGGTACGTCGTCATCGACGACGGATGGGAGGCGCCTGAGCGCGACGGCGAGGGCGACCTCGGCTCGGATCCGGAGCGCTTCGGGTCGGGCATCGCCGCGCTGGCGCAGCGGATCCACGATCTCGACATGCGCTTCGGCATCTACACCGACGTCGGCCCGAGGACGTGCGCGGGATATCTCGGCAGCCTCGGCTACGAGTTCCGCGACGCGCGGCGATTCGCGTCGTGGGGCGTCGACTACGTGAAGATCGATTGGTGCAACACGAACGGCCTCGGGACGCGGGCCGCCTACTGGAAGTGGTCGCAGGCGTTCCGCGCGGCCGGCCGGCCGATGATCCTCAGCCTCTGCGAGTGGGGCCGCACGAGGCCATGGCAGTGGGGCGGCCGCGTCGGCCACCTGTGGCGCACGTGCTGGGACATCCAGGACACCTGGGAGAGCCTCACGGCGGTGATCGAGCGGCAGCGCGGCCTCGCGCCGTATGCCGGCCCGGACCACTGGAACGACCCCGACATGCTCGAGGTCGGCAACGGCGGCATGACAGCGGACGAGTACCGCGCGCACTTCAGCTTGTGGTGCCTGCTCGCGGCGCCGCTCATGGCGGGCAACGACATCCGGACGATGTCGGACGAGATCAAGGGGATCCTCACCGCGCCTGAGGTCATCGCGGTCGACCAGGACCCGCTCGGCTTCCAGGGCGACCTCGTGCGAGCGGAAGACGGTGCCGAGGTCTGGGGGCGCGCGCTCGCGGACGGGTCGCGCGCTGTCGTCCTGTTCGATCGCTCGCCCGAGCCGCGCGAGATCGCCGTTCGCTGGACCGACCTCGGGTGGGATCCGAAGGAGCGCGTCCGGGTCCGCGACCTCTGGGAGCGGGCGGACCGCGGTCCGGCCGTCGAGGCCTGCTCCGTCACCGTACCTGCACACGGCGCCGCCATGCTCAAGCTGACACCGCAAGCCACCGTGTAGTCGCTTCGCTCGTACACGCGTCGCTCGTCCTCACCCGGAAGCAAGCTTCCGGTCTCGGCCTCGCTAGCGTGTAACAGCCAGCCAGACGGTATGCTCCGAAGCGATAGGGGAGCGGGAGCCGTGCCTTCGGGCGCGGTCCCGCTTCTTTGCGTTCGCGAAGGAGACGGCGTGGCGATCGAAACGGCGACCGAAGACGTACCCAGACTGTTCCCAGACCCGCTGCAGCTCGTCACGCACGTCGGCCGCGACGTCTTGGCGAACGCGGCGCACTTCGCGACCGTCCCGAAGGCGGTCTACGAGTACGTCAGCAACTCCATCGATGCGACGCACACGGGCCGTCCCTGCACCGTGCGCGTGAGCATCGTGGTGGCGGGGCCGCGGCGCCGCATCGAGATCGCGGACGACGCGGCCGGCATGTCACGCGAGCAGCTGCGCAGCTTCTTCACCATGCACGGCGAGAATGCGTGGCGCCGCGCGGGGCGCAAGGTGCGCGGCCGCTTCGGCACCGGCAAGATCGCGGCGTTCGGACGCGCCGACCGGCTGCGCGTCGACACCGTGCAGCGCGGGATCCGGAATGTCGCGGAGCTGAGACGCGCCGACCTCGAGGCAGCACAGGCGGGACGGCCGGTGCAGGTCCACGAGATGATCGCCCTGGAGCCCACCACGGCGCCGGACGGCACGCTCGTCGTCGTCGAGGACCTGCAGCGCGGGACGCGGGTGGACCGCGCCGAGATCGTCCGCTACCTGCAGCGCCAGCTCGGACGTCACCTCGTGCGCCACCACGTGGTCGTCGAAGGGGACCGCGTCGTGTATGCGCCGCCGGCATCGACCGAGGAGCACCGCTTCCCCGCCCCGGAGCACGTCGCGGCGCTCGCGGGGCCGGTCGAGCTCGTGGTCCGCGTCGCCGCGCGTCCGCTGACGGAAGAGGAGAACGGCGTCGCCGTCCTTTCGGACGGCTACCTGAACGCCATGACGCTCGCGGGGATCGAGGGGAAGCCGGAGGCGCAGTACCTGTTCGGCGAGATCGACGTCCCGGCCCTCGACGACGACACCGCGCCGATCCCCGCGTTCCTGTCGACGCGCGACCTCACCCTCAACCCGTGGAACCCGATCGTTGCCGAGCTCGTGCCCTGGATGCGCGCGTCGCTCGAGAGCGTGCGCCGTGAGCTCGTGCGACGTGCAGGTGAGCGGCGCCGCGCCACGGAGCAGCAGGAGCTCGAGCGCCTCGGATCGGAGCTGGCGTCGCTGCTCGGGAACATCTACCGCGGCGAGCGGGTCCGTCTCGTCGCGGCCGCACCAGCCGCTCCGAACGACGTGCCGGTCGCGGTCGAGCCGGAGCCCGTCGTCGAAGAGCGAGCCCGACGGCCGCGCAGGGACAAGGGCGTCGTGCGCGGGCCTCGACCGCCTCGGGAGACGCCGGTCGAAGCCGTCCCCGAGCCGCTCATGGTCACGATGCCGTCGCTGTCCGGCGACCGCGCGCCGACGACGTTCCGTGTCGCGTTCCGCCACGCCGGGGACGCGAGCCCGCGCGCGTTCTACGTCGCCGAGGAGCGAGGCATCGTCGTCAATCTCGACCATCCGGAGGCGGTGGCGTCGCTCGCGAACGGCGGACCGACGTCGCCGTTCTTCGCGCACTACTGCATGCGCACGACGCTCGAGGAGTTCACGCTCGTGATGGTCTCGGAGCTCGGCTATCCGGACGCGCCGGAGATCGCGCGTGAGATCCGCGAGCGGTCGGACCGCTATTCGCGCACGTTCGCCCCGGCGATCCTGCGCTTCGCGTTCGCCGAAGGCACCGAGGGGGCGAACACTTCCAACTGATGACTGCCCGAGCTCGCGCCGCGCTCGTCGCTGCGGCCCGCTGACGGCTTTGACCATGGAGACCGAACATGACACGGCCGCGCCGCGAGCGCGTGACGATCGGGCGTATCACTGCTCATCGTCGGCTCGGGCACCAGGGTCTGACATCTTGACGACGCCAAGGGCCACCGCCCGGGCCGCGAGCTCTGCCCGGTTCGCACAGCCGAACTTTCGCAAGAGCGACCTCACATGGGCGTTGGCCGTTGCCTCGGTGATGCCGAGCCGGCGGCCGATGGCGTAGTTCTTCAAGCCCTCGCACAGCAACGAAACCACGGCCGTCTCTTGCGGGGTCAACTTCTCCACGCCTGGCGCTAAAGTATCGCATGTGCCTGGAGCGTCAGGCTGAGCGTCGGCAGGACGATGGCGGGCTCGTCAGGGCGGGTGCACGACAAGCGTCGTATTAGTCGAAGAGCCAATGGACATGCGCACTTCATGGTGACAGCGTGCCGCGCCAGTGGACTCGCTGGTCTCCGTTGCGGCCGGGCTCACGCTTCGCTGGGCACTGGGTGCCGTGTTCCTCGCCGCCGCTGTGGCGAAACTCCGCGATCCGAGCGCATTCGCCCGCGCGGTCGAGGGTTACGGCCTGCCGGAACAGTGGCGTGGCTCCGTCGGATTGGTCGTGCCGATCGCAGAAGCAGTCCTGGGGCTGTTGTGGTTCAGCACTGTCGATCCAGGCATAGTCGCGGCCCTGACGGGCGGGGCACTTGTTGCCTTCTCCGTAGCTGCGGTGGCGGGACCCTCAAGATCCGGGACGTGCGGGTGTGGCGGGGTCCTGCTCGATGACCAGCGGGGCTGGAACGTCGCCGCGCGGAACGGTGTTCTGCTTGTGATCGCGACGGCAGCCATCGTGCTCGGGAGTCTCGGCTACCCACACTCGGTGTCGATGCTGCTCGCCGCCGCGATGGGTGCTCTCGCGCTCGTGTGGTTCATCTCTGCACTCGACGCGACCCTCGCCACCGAGTCAAGTCTCCGGCGAACAGTGGCAGTCCATGTCTGAATTCTTCCTCTTCACATACGTGCTCCTGTGGGTCGTGGTCCTCGTCAGCGCGGTGCTGCTTCTCGCGACACTCCGGCACATGGCGCAATTCGTCAGTGCGAGTGAGCCGCTTCTGCGATTCAAGAACGAACAGACTCGTCTCGTGCCAGGACGGGGAGTGCCGGCTATCTCCGTTTCAGATCCAAGGACCGGCCAGCCCGCCACGGTGCCCGCTCCCAGCACGGCATCCCTAGTTCTCGTCGTCGATCCGACATGCAGCCCATGTCATCGTTTGCTCACCGAGTTCGGGCCCGAACTGAGCAGCGGGCTCACCCTTGGCTGGCGGACCACCTTGGTGCTCGTCGGCAGGGCACACGAGGCGCTCCGGCTGCGCGAGACCTACAAGATCGACAGCAACATCGAGATCCTGGCCGATGAGGGAGGCCACGTTCGGGATGAGTGGGGGATCACGTCGACGCCTGCAGGGGTCACAGTCGGCAGCGATGGTCGCCTGCTTCGTGTATTCGCCGCCGTTGACGTAAGGGCGCTACGCAGCCTCTTCACCCGAATCCCAATCGAAGCTACGGCTCACTCTGAGCCTCCTGTTCTTGCAACTGGAGGACGCTCATGATGACGGAGACGACCGCCTACGCTCGGCTCCTGCGTGCGTTCACGCGACGCTCATTCCTCCAGCGGACCGCGCTCATCGCGGCCGCGACGGTTGCCGTGACCCTGACACGGTTGGGCCTGCCGGTTCCACCAGCGTTCGCATCGTCGTGCAACTGGTGTTTTGGGAACTGCCACCCCTGTTTCAGCGCGATCTGGTATTGCTCCTCACCCAACGGAGCATGGGATTGCGGCCCCGGCGGCTGTGTATGCAACAGCTGGGAGGCCTCCGGACAGTACTGCTCACCCCCTTACTTCTATGCATTCATGACTTGCTGTGACGACGGAACCCGCACGATTCAGTGCAACGCGTGCCCATAAGGAGGCGACGGACATGAGCCAGGAGCCGAGGGCGGTCTGGGGACCTCTCAAGTCTGGATCGGGCGTCAGCTCTGCGAGCAGACCGCTGATGGGCCCGCGTGAGGGCTTTCAGGGTCGACTCGTGATCGAGGCATGGGAAGCGAACGAGTCCAGCGGCGACGGCCTTCGATTCACCGTCGAAGATGCCACGGTCTCGACGCCCGAGGGGGCTCAGGCCTTCGTTCGCGACGTCGTTGCGCGAATGCATCAGCGGGTGAACAAGCCTTAGGCGTACCGATACGTGCGGCTGCCCTCGTGATCGCCGCCATGGTCCTTCGTTCGGATGGGACCGGCGGCGCTCACGCTGGCGGCGACTCAGCCGCGATCGTGCGTGGCACCGCGCTCTATGTAGCCCACTGCCAGCCATGCCACAGCACCCTCGTCAATGCCAGGCCGCTTGCGGGGGTGCCGAGCCACGGGGCCGCAGGACACACCTGGGGGCACCCTGACTCGACGATTCTGCGCATCATCCTGGACGGTCGCCCGCCGCTCCCGTCGACGCGTCTAGCCGACTCTGCCGCTCCGACCATGCCTGCTTGGCGGGGCCGCCTATCTCCAGCCGATGCCGAAGCGATCTTGACATACATCAAGAGTTCTTGGACGGACGAACAGCATGCCGTGCGCGAGGGATGGTATGGCTGCCGTCGCGACGGCGTCGTGACGTGTTGAGGTAGATCGACGGCGAGCCCTCGAAGCAGGAGCGCGACGTCTCACCATCGCGGGACTTGCTATCAGGACGACCGGCAAGACTACGTACGAGCACTGAGGCCGTACGAGCGCTTCCGGATCAGGCCGCTGCGCCTCTCCCTCGAACGACGCGGCCCGGCGTCGCGGCGGTGTGCTCGCCGCCCCGCAGGACCTGCGTTCCGTTCACCAGCACGTGCACGACGCCGGTCGCGTACTGGTGCGGCCGCTCGTACGTCGCGTGATCCTGTATCCGCGCGGGGTCGAAGACGACGACGTCCGCGAGCATCCCGCGCGCGAGCGTGCCGCGCCGCGCGATCCCGAGGTTCGCGGCGGGCAGCGATGTCAGGCGGCGGATGGCCTCGGCGAGCGTGATGACGCGCTCATCGCGAACGTACTTCCCGAGGAGTCGCGCGAACGTCCCGTACGCTCGCGGGTGCGGGCTCGAGCGCAGGAAGACGCCCTCGGGCGCGAGCGACGCCGCGTCCGAGCCGAAGCTCATCCACGGCAGCGCGATCTGCCGCCGCACGTTGTCCTCGGAGATCGTGAAGTAGATCGCGCCGACGCGGCTGTCGTCCTCGATGACGAGGTCGATGATCGTGTCCTCGGCGGAGCGGCCGCGCATGCGCGCGACGTCGCCGACGGTCTTGCCCGTGAGCGGCTTCAGCGCGTCGCTCTTGAACGACGCGAGGAGGATCCCGTCCGGCGACTCGACGGCGTGCAGGAAGTTCTCCCAGCCCTGCGCCGGACGTCGCATCTCCTCGATCACGCGCGCGCGGGTCCCACCGTCGCGCAGGCGCGTGACCCACGCGTCGTGCCCACCCTCCTGCACCCACGGCGGCATCGTCGCGTACAGGCCGGTCGCGCCGGCCGTGTACGTGTACATGTCCGACGTCACGCGCAGGCTCGCCGCGCGGGCGTCCTCGATGCGCCCGATGACCGTGTCGAGCTTCCCCCAGTGCTCGCGGCCGGCCTGCTTCAGGTGATAGATCTCAGCACGGATCCCCGTGCGCCGCGCGATCTCGATGACCTCGTCCACCGCGTCGAGCAGGCCTTCCATCTCGCTGCGGATGTGCGACGTGTAGAGGCCACCGAGCTCCGCGGCGGCGGCGCAGAGCGCGACGAGCTCATCCGTCTCCGCGTAGGCCGCGGGCGCGTAGATGAGCGACGAGCCGACGCCGAGGGCGCCCTCGCGCATGGCCGCGCGCACGAGGTCCTGCATGCGCCGCAGCTCGTCGGCGGTCGGCGGACGGTCGTCGTAGCCGATCTCGTGGATCCGCACGGTCGTCGCGCCGACGAGCGACGCGACGTTGCACGAGATCCCGCGCGCCACGAGATGGTCGAGGTAGCCGCCCAGGGTGCGCCACGGGATGTCGAAGCGGATGTCGCCCTGGCGCTCGAGCCGCTCGCGGCGCATCTCCTCGGTGAGCGGACCCATGGACCAGCCCTCGCCGAACACCTCCAGGGTCACGCCCTGCCGGACGTCGCTCTGCGAGCGGCCGTCCTCGATGAGCGACTCGGTAGCCCAGCTGAGCATGTTGATGAAGCCGGGCGCGACGGCGAGACCGCGTGCGTCGATCTCGCTGCGGCCACGGTCGCCGACCCGCCCGACGGCGGTGATCGTGTCGCCGTCGATGGCGACGTCGGCGACATGCGGATCGCCGCCACCGCCATCGTGGATCGTGCCGCCGCGGATCACGACGTCGTGGCCGGGCTGAGCGGGCACGCGAGCACAATACGGGCGCGATGGAGCAGGCGATGCTCGTCTGGGTCGTCGTCGGCGCGGGGATCACCGGCGGTGTCTTCCTGCTCGCGCGCGCGGTCGTCGAGGTGAGCGCCGTCGCCTACGCGTACGTCGAACGGCAGATCGGCGGGCCCGAGGCCGCGCGGCGCAGCGCCGCACTGATGGCCGGCGCGGGCGCGGCGCTCGCGGTGACCGCCGTCATCTTCGCCGTCGCGCTCCTCGCGATCTTCGCCGCGCTCCTCGCGTTCCAGTTCGGCTCGTAGCGACGCCGTGGATCGCCCGCACCGCCCCCTCGACCGTCCCGCCGCGCTGAACGCGCTCGGAAAGCGCGCGCTCGAGGCGGCCGAGCGCGGTCTCTCGCCTCGCGGGCTCGCGCGTCTGCGGCGCGCGCTCTGGACGTTCCGGATCTATCTGTACGTCACGCCCGGCGCGCTCCTGGTCCAGCAGGCGCTCGCGATCTTCCCCGAACCCGTCCGGACGCTCGGGTCCGCGTGCCCGTTCCACCGCTTCGCCGCGCGCTCTGGCGGCGGCTACTGGCCGGACCGCAACGAGGTGTATCTCGCGGCGGGCGTCGAGACGTATGAAGGGCTGCGGCAGGTCGTGCTCTCGTCGCGCCACGAGATGTTCCACTTCGTCGCGCACAACGATCCCCGCTACCGCGCCGACGACGACGCGAGCTGGCCCGCGCTCTGGGGCGCGCTCGAGGCGAGCCGGCCGTACGTCGAGGGATACCCGCGCTATCGCGACTGGATCCGGCGGTCGTTCATCCCGCAGGGCGGCCACGCGAACCCGGCCGAGCTCTTCGCCGACATCCCGACGAACTTCCCGGACGCGAGCCAGGTCCCGCCGCCGCTGCGCGCGTACTTCGCCCCGCTGCTCGTGGGCGGCGACGGCGGTCCCGACGCGGTCGCGCGAGCGGATCCGCGCGACCTCGCCGCATTCCATACGTTGATCCAGGGCGTCTGATCCGGTGATCGCGGGGACGTAGCGGCACGATCCGTGCACCGCTCGGTCGCATGGCGACCGAACGGGATCCGTTCGATCCGCGCTGCGCCGCCTTCTACTGCCGCGCCATGGAGCTGCTCCATGAGGCCAAGGTACCGTTCATGGTCGGCGGCGCATTCGCGCTCGCCCGCCACGCGGGCGTGTCGCGCTTCACGAAGGACTTCGACATCTTCATCCGGCCGTCGGACGCGGAACGCGCGATCGGCGCCTTCGCTGCCGCGTCCTACCGCACCGAGCTCACCGCGCCGTACTGGATCGCGAAAGCGTTCCACGAGGACCTCTTCGTCGATCTGATCTGGAGCTCCGGCAACGGCGTCGCCACGGTCGATGACGAATGGTTCGATCACGCCACCGAGGACGAGGTCCTCGGCATGCC
>WNFV01023763.1_pt1 | contig 12290 bp, 6 predicted proteins | sample 5400101 | NCBI WGS metagenome assembly WNFV01 (sample SAMN13153361, study PRJNA577476) | soil metagenome | isolation source: 115 cm soil or saprolite under grassland replicate 1 | place: USA:California | collected 2016-06-15
ACACGGCGGACATCGCCGCTCCCATCGGCATTCGCCACACACAGGTCATTCGCGTCAGAACAGTGAAAGGCGATCAGCCTGCCGTCCGGCGACCAGGCCGGACTGAAGCTCTCGACGTCGGTGACCCGGCGACGTCGCCCGTCTGCGATCCTCACTGCGACGATTCGATCGCTGCCTGACTGAACCGCGATCTGGTGGCCGTCCGGCGACCAGGTCGGTTCGCTCGCCGCGCTCAAATGCAGTGACGTGAGCCGCCGGATCCCGCTTCCGTCGACGTTCACGATGTAGACACCGGTTGTGAAGTCGCGCTTTTCCTTCACGACCGCAAGCTCGCGTCCATCCGGCGCCCATGCCGGGTACGAGAACCGTCCACCGCGCAGGACACGCATCGGGCGCCCACCCTCTTTGCGCACTACGTAGATCCCGTCCGTACCGACGAAGACGAGCCGACGCCCGTCGGGCGACCAGTCGACGTCGCTCGCCACGCCCCGGAACAGTTGCCGCAGGCCGCTCCCATCCGGCCGAATGACGTAGATCCCGATCCCGCCCAGGCCGCGGTCGCTCGCGAACGCGATGAGCCGGCCGTCCGGAGACCAGTCGGGACCGGCATCAATCGTGCTGAAGGAGACCTGCTCGCCGTGAAGCGGGAAACCGCACGCGCTTGCAAGCAGCGCCAGAAACGCGATCCAGACGGTTCGACGCATACGCGGCGATCGTAGTCCTCGCGCAGCACGAGTAGAAACTGGCGCGTTTGCAGCAGCCGGTTCGGCGAAGCACACTGGGGACGTGGAAATCCCCGACGTGCTCTACGCGCGCAGCGGCGATGTGTCGATCGCGTATCAGGTCGTCGGCGAGCAACCGGTGGATCTCGTCTTCGTTCGCGGCTTCGCAGGAGACCTGTTGTCGGTCTGGGAGCAGCCGCTGCTCGTTCGCTTCATCGACGCACTCAGCGATTTCGCACGTGTGATCCTGATCGACAAGCGCGGGACCGGGCTCTCGGATCGCGTCCGCGAAGTACCGACGCTGGAGACGCGTATGGACGACCTGCGCGCCGTGATGGACGACGCCGGGTCCGAGAGCGCGATCCTCTGGACGGCCCAGGAGGGCGCCCGCCTGGCGACGCTCTTTGCGGCGACTCACCCGGAGCGCGTCGCGGCCCTCGTCCTGTTCGACCCGACGGCGAAGGGGCGGCAAACCGAGGACTACCCATGGGCGTTGAGCGAGGAACGCTGGCGCAGACTGCTCAAGGAGATCCGCGACGGCTGGGGACGGACCGAGTTCCTGGAGGCGCGTCTGGCGGAGTGGTCGCCGGACCAGCGCGACGACCCACAGTTCCGCGCCTGGTTCCTCGCGGACATGCGGCGCAGCCTCAGCCCCGGCTCGGCATTGGCGTTCTTCCGGATGATGAGGGACTCGGACGTGAGCGACGTGCTCAGCAGCGTCCGCATCCCGACGATCGTCCTCTCGAGCCCTTCAGAACAGGGTCCGAGTGAGTACTTCGCACGGCGCATCGCGGGAGCGCGGCTGGTGGAGCTGCCAAACCTCCGGAGCATCTACCACTGGGTCGACGACGATGCGCACGAGATTGCCTTGCGCGAGACGAGGCGACTTGCGGCTGCCGCGCGAGAAGGGCACAGCTCGGAGCGGGTGCTGTCGACGGTGCTCTTCACCGACCTCGTCGGCTCCACCGGGCGGGCAGCCCAGATGGGCGACCGCGCCTGGGCCGAGCTGCTCGAGCGTCATCATGCGCTCGTCCGCCGGCAGCTCGACCGGTTCCGGGGCCGCGAGGTCGACAATGCCGGCGACGGATTCCTCGCCACCTTCGACGGTCCGGCGCGCGCGATCACGTGCGCGCATGCGATCGCCGAAGCAGTTCGCGACCTCGGCCTCGAGGTCCGGAGCGGAGTGCACACCGGCGAGTGCGAGCTCGTCGGCGACAAGGTCGGCGGCATCGCGGTTCACATCGGCGCGCGCGTGGCCGCGACTGCGACCGCCGGGGAGGTGCTCGTCTCCTCGACCGTGCGAGACCTCGTGGCCGGGTCGGGGATCGAGTTCGAGGAGCGAGGCGAGCACATCCTCAAGGGTGTTCCCGGCGCTTGGAGGCTGTTTGCCGTCAAGCTCGGTTCCTCGCAGGACCCGCGAAAGACGGGGTTTCCGCGCCGTAGCCCGTGAAATAATCCGCTCCGTCGAGGGGGAGACAGATTGGCCGAGGGGTCATCGAGGGGGACGAGGGCTTCAGCCTCTCGGAAGACTGCTCTCGGCGCGCTCGCGCTGGCGCTGTGCACGCTCGCGCTCGCGGGGCCGCGTCAGCACGCAGTTCCGGGAAGCGAGGCGGCGGCGGCGCACGGCGCCGTGCAGGAGGCCTACGGGCGATTGCCGCTGAGCTTCGAGCCGAACCGCGGCCAGTTCCCGAGCGACGTGCGCTACCTCTCCCGGGGCCGCGGCTACTCGCTCGCGCTACGCGGCGACGAAGCGGCACTTGCGCTCCGCCGGGCTAAGCGCGGGCGCACGACCACGCTGCGCGTCCGGCTGCTCGGCGCGCGGCAGAACGCACCCGCGCGCGCGGCAGACCGGCAGCCGGGCGTCGTCAACTACCTCCTCGGGCGCGATCGGAGCCGCTGGCGGACAGGCGTTCCGACCTTCGGCCGCGTTCGCTTCGACGACGTCTATCCGGGCGTCGACGTCGTCTGGTACGGCAGTCGCTCCCGGGCGGAGCGCCGCGCCCGTCCGCCTGTTCTTCGCCGGAGCGAAGCGGCTGCGAGTCGCCGGAAACGGCGACCTGCGTGTCGCACTTCCGGGCAGAGAGCTGCGCCAGCGGCGGCCGGTCGTCTACCAGGAGGTCGGCGGCAGGCGGCGCCCGGTCGCAGGCGCGTATGTGCTTCGCGGGCGGCGCACGGTCGGCTTCCGCATCGGGCGCCACGACCGCTCGCGCCCGCTCGTGATCGACCCGATTCTGCCCTTCTACTCGACCTACCTGGGCGGCTCGGGCGCGGACGCCGGCGAGGCGATCGACGTCGACGCGGCCGGCAACGCCTACATCGCCGGTTGGACGTTCTCCGCCGACTTCCCGCTCGAGCGCCCGGTCGACCGGGAGTTGCACGTCGACTCCCGGTTGTGCAACGACTGGTCCGACCTCTGCCCCGACGCCTTCGTGACGAAGCTCAACGCGGCCGGCACGGCGGTCGTCTACAGCACCTTCGTCGGCGGCGACCGCGAGGACCGCGCGCTCGACATCGACGTCGACGTGAACGGCAACGCCTACGTCACCGGTCGCAGCAACTCCGGCAACGACTTTCCGACGGTCAACGCGTGGCGATCAGACGCGCGTTACGGCGACGCCTTCGTCTTCAAGCTCGATCCGACCGGCCAGAACCTCGCTTACTCGACGTGGCTCGGGGCGACGGAGGGACGGGCGGTGACCGTGGATGCAAGCGGCGCGGCATACGTCGCCGGCGGGGGCAACGGGAACGTGCCCGTGACCACGGGTGCAGCGCAGACGAGCTGCACGGGAGCCTGCGGTTTCGTGACCAAGGTCGCGCCGAACGGATCCTCGCTCGCCTGGTCGACGTACCTCGGCGGAGGCGGCCCGTTCGGGAGCCAGGCGAACGACCTGGCGCTCGACGCCGCCGGGAACGTCTACGTCGCGGGAACGACGTGGGGGAGCTTCCCGACGACGCCCGGCGCCGTCAGCGGCACGTGGAAGGGCTACGGCGACGCCTACGTCGCGAAGCTGAATCCGACGGGCTCGTCGATCCTGTACGCCACGCTGCTCGGCGGCGGCTGGACCGACGACGGCACCGCCGTCGCGGTCGACGCCGCCGGCGATGCGTACGTCGCCGGGACGACGCGCTCCTCCGACTTCCCGACGACCCCCGGTGCGTGGTCGAACTCGTGCAACGGCTGGGGCGAGCTGTACTGCCAGTACACCGACGCCTTCGTCACGAAGGTGAACCCGACCGGGACCGCGCTCCTCTACTCGACGTACTTCGGCGGCTGGGCCGACGAGGTCGCCGGCGACATGCGGCTCGACGGAGCCGGCAACGTCTTCCTGGCCGGTGCGACCGAATCGAGCAACTTCCCGGTTGTGCACGCCTTCCAGGCGGCCGGTCGCTTCGAGGGCTGCTCCGGTGCCGCCTACACCGTCTGCTACGACGCCTTCGTCACGAAGCTGAACACCGACTCGTCGCTCGGCTGGTCCACGTACCTCGGCGGCGACTCCGGCGAGGACGGCTCGGACTTCGCACGTGGCCTTGCGCTGGATGCCTCGGGCAGCGCCTACGTGACGGGCTCGACGAGCGCGACCGACTTCCCCACGCTCAACGCCGTGAAGGCCAATTGCGGGACAAGCGGCGACGGGCTCTGCGACGGCGGCGCAGGCGACGCCTTTGCCGCCAAGCTCGGCTTCGTCTCGCCCGCGACGTCGTGCAGCCTCGACGGGCAGGTGCTGACCGTCGCCGTGCCGCCGAGTGGTTCGGTCACCTTCTCGCGCTCGGGCTCGAGCCTGACGGTCACGGGCGCCGGCAGCTGTCCCGCCGTCGCCCTCGCGGACGTAGCGACCGTGAACGTCGTCGGCTCGACCGGCAACGACGTTCGACCTCGCCGGCGGCCTCTTCACGCCCGGAGCGCGAACCGAGCTCGACAACGATCCCGAGATCGAGTTCACCGCCTCGCTCGGCGCGGGGACCGACACGCTCGTACTGCAGGGCGGCCCGGCGGACGACGTGATCAAGCTCTCCTACTACGGCATCGACCTCAACGACGACGGCGACGGAGACATCACCCGCTTCGACAACGAGCGGACGGTCGTGACGGGCGGTCCCGGAGCGGACACCCTGTGGGCACGCGACTTCTCGCGGCCCGTGTCGATGAGCGGCGGTGACGGCAACGACGTCATGAGTGGCAGCTACGCGAGCGGCGACGTCCTCCACGGCGACGGTGGGAACGACGACCTCGACGGCTCGTTCGGCGACGATGCCGTTTACGGCGACAGCGGCGCCGACATCGTGTTCGGCGGCGACGGGAACGATGCGCTGGACGGCGGCGACGGGGACGACAGGTTCGACGCCGACTACGACTTCGGCGCCGACGTCTTCCGCGGCGGCGCGGGCGTCGACTCCGTCTTCTACCTCGACCGTGTGACGCCGGTCCACGTCACGCTCGACGATGTCGCGAAGGACGGCGCAAACGGCGAGGGCGATGACGTCCGCTCGGACGTCGAGGAGGTCTACGGCGGCCAGGCCGGCGACGAGCTCGTCGGCAGCGCCGGCGACGACACGTTCTTTGCCCGCGACGGCGTGGCGGACATGATCGCCTGCGGCGCCGGGACCGACACGGTCAGCGCCGACGGCGTCGACAACGTCGCGGCCGATTGCGAGAGCGTCGGCGACGTCGCGCGCCCGCCGCCGCCCCCGCCGAACGACGACTTCGAGAATGCCGCCGCCCTCTCCCGAGCGGCCTGGAGCTGGTACGGCTCGACGACCGCCGCGACGAAGCAGCTCGGCGAGCCCAACCACGCCGGCTTCGCGGGCGGCCACTCCGTCTGGTTCCGGTGGACCGCTCCGCGCGACGGCCGCGCGCGCGTCAACGTCTCCACCGACGCGAACTGGGACAGCCTGCTGGGCGTCTACACGGGTGCGAGCGTGGGCGCGCTCACGCAAGTGGCCGCGAACGACGACGCGCCCTACGGCAGCCAGGTCAGTTTCACGGCGATCGCAGGGACGCGCTACTGGATCGCCGTCGACGGCAAGAGCGGCGCGACGGGCACATTCTCCATCCAGATGCAACTGGTGGATTCGGCCGTGCCGAACGACGACTTCGCGGATGCACAGGTGCTGAGCGGCTCGAGCGGCAGCGTCACCGGCACCCTCGCCGGCGCCACCACGGAGCCGGGCGAGCTCAACGCCAACAGCGCTTCGATCTGGTACCGCTTCACCGCCCCGCAAGACGGCGCGCTCACGCTCGACCTGTGGGGCAGCGCCTACAGCATGCCGCTCGAGGTCTACTCGGGCGCGAGCGTCGGCGCCTTGACCCGCGTTCCGATCGACCAGAGCACCTACCAGCGCACCGTGGGACTGAAGGCCGGGGTGACCTACGGCATCCAGGTCTCGGACGATTCCTACGGCGGCGTCGGCCGGGTTGCGCTCGCCTGGAGCTTCGGCCTCCCGGTCAACGACAACTTCGCGAGCGCACGCTGGATCAACTCGTGGAGTGACTCCACGTACGACACGACGTCCGGGGCGACGAAGGAGGCCGGCGAGCCGAGCCACGCGGGCCAGCCCGGCGGCCACTCGATCTGGTTCCGCCTCACCGCGTACACGACCCAGCCGATCGAGCTGCACACGTCCGGCTCGACGTTCGACACCCTGCTCGCCGTGTACGCGGGCTCCTCCGTCGGCGGCCTGACGCTCGTGGCGCAGAACGACGATCTCTCGACGTCCGATACGTACAGCTTCGTGCGCTTCACACCCGTCCCGGGGCGGGTGTACAGCATCGCGGTCGACGGCAAGGCCGGCGCCACCGGCTGGGTCTACCTGCACATGTACCCCGGCAGCGGCTCGCGCCTCCGCGACTTCTTCAGCGATCCGACGCAGATCACCGGCGTGAGCGGGAGCGACCCCTACGGCTGGAATGGCGGCGCCGGCAAGGAGCGCGGCGAGCCGGACCACGCCGGCGAGCGCGGCGGCGCGTCCGTCTGGTGGACGTGGACGCCGCCGGCGAACGGCACTGCGACGATCGACACGAGGGGCTCGGCGATCGACACCGTGCTGGCCGTCTACACCGGCGACCGGGTCGAGGCCCTGACGCCCGTTGCGGCCAACGACAACGACGGCGCCCAGGCGACGAGCAAGGTCAGCTTTCCCGCGACTGCCGGCGCGACCTATCGCATCGCGGTGGACGGCAAGTACGACGGCCTCGACGTCGCAGAGGGTGCGATCACCCTCAACTGGTCGGTGACCGCCGAGAAGAACCCGCCGGCCGTCAGCTTGACCGCGCCCGCCGCCGGCTCGACGGTCGGCGGCCAGACAATGATCTCGGCGAGCGCGAGCGACGACACCGGTGTGACGAAGGTCGAGTTCTTGATCAACGGAACGGTCTGGTACACCGACTCGACCGCGCCGTACGCGGTCACCTGGGACACGGAGGAGTTCGCAAACGGCGCGTACACGCTCGCCGCCAAGGCGTACGACGTGGTCGACAACGTCGGCAACTCGGCGAGCCGCACGGTCACGGTCGCGACGACGCCGAACACGATCCTCGTCCAGCGGCCCTCGCAGTACACGACGAGCGCGAGCGCCTCCTTCTCCTTCTATGCCTCCCGCAGCGGCGCGAGCTTCGCCTGCTCGCTCGACGGCGCCGCGTTCGCGGCGTGCTCAGCCGGCGTCACCTACAACGCCCTCGCCGAGAGCGCGCACACGTTCCGCGTCCGCGCGAGCGACGCCGGCGGCACCGATCCGACGCCCGCATTCTGGGCGTGGACGGTGCTGAAGAGCTCGAACGACGCGTTCGCGGCGGCGAAGCCGATCTCCGGCGAGGGCGGCAGCGTGCACGGCACGGTGCTCGGGGCGACGAAGGAGGCCGGCGAGCCGAACCACGGCGGCCAGCCCGGCGGCACGTCGGTCTGGTACCGGTGGACCGCGCCCGCCAGCTACCGCGTCCAGTTCGATACCGAGGGCAGCGACTTCGACACCCTGCTCGGCGTCTACACCGGCGGCGGCGTGTCGGCGCTGACGACGGTCGTGACGGACAACGACTCCGGCAGCTACCGCATCAGCAGGGTCATCTTCGACGCTGTCGCGGGAACGACGTATCAGCTCGCCGTCGACAAGGTGTACGGCAGTAACGACATGTTCGAGCTCCGCTGGGCGCCATACGTCGAGCCGCTGCGCCCGCCGAACGACGACTTCGCGAACGCGCGGGCGCTCAAGGGCGTCGGCGGCAGCGCGTCCGGGTCGAACGGCGGCGCGACGAAGGAGCCGCTGGAGCCGGTGTACGTCGGGGGCTGGATCGGCGGCGCCTCGGTCTGGTATTCCTGGACGGCGCCGGCGAGTGGGCGCGCCTACTTCGATACGGCGGGCAGCCGCTTCGAGTCGGTGCTGGGCATCTATACCGGCTCCGGCCTCGGCGGCCTGACGCTCGTCGCCGAAGACGACGACACGTTCCAGGACGGCGCCTTCGTCACGTTCGACGCCGTCGCCGACACGACCTACTGGATCCTCGTCGACGGCGAAGGCGGCGGGGCGACCGGCACCGTCGTCCTCAACTGGCAGCTCGAGCCACCGCCGCCGCCGAACGACCTGTTCGCGAACGCCCAGAGCATCTCCGGTAACGACGGCTCGGTCTCCGGGTCGACGGTCGGCGCGGGCTGGGAGTACGACGAGCCGTACCACGCGGGAAATCCGGGCGGCGCGTCGATCTGGTACTCGTGGACGGCGCCGCAGACGGGATTCGTCACCGCGGACACGGTCGGCAGCGACTTCGACACGACGCTCGCTGTCTACGAGGGCGACACGCTCTACGGCCTTCAGCATCGCGCGAGCGACGACGACTCGGGCGGCGGGACCGCCTCGCGCGCCTCGTGGCAGGCGATCGCCGGACACACCTACCGCATCGCGGTCGACGGCTACTCGCGCGCGGGTGTCGTCCCGACCGGCACCGTCAAGCTGACGTGGAGCACGGGCGGGCTCCCGCCCGACACGGCGAATCCGACCGTCTCACTGACCGAGCCGGCGTCCGGAGACGTCCTCCACGGAACCGCGACATTCAGCGCAACCGCCTCCGACGACGTGGCCGTCGCCCGCGTCGAGTTCCTCGTCGACGGCACGGTCGTCGGCAGCGACGAGCTCGAGCCCTACAGCGTGAGCTGGAGCTCGGCGACCGTTCCCAGCGGGCCTGCGACGGTGACCGCTCGGGCCGTCGACACTGCCGGGAAGACGGCGACGTCGTCGCACAACGTGACGATCGACAACGAGCCGCCCGAGACGACGATCACTTCCGGTCCCGCCGCGAGCACGACCGATCCCAACGCGCAGTTCGAGTTCACGGCGAGCGAGCCTGCGTACTTCGAGTGCAAGCTCGATGCGGCCGACTGGTGGTTCTGCTCGTCGCCGCAGACCTACTCCACGCTCGCAATCGGCACGCATTCGTTCCAGGTCAGGGCGACCGACGGCGTCGGCCAGCCTGATGCGACACCCGCGACGTGGACGTGGACGGTCACCGCCCCCACCGCGCCGCCCGTCAACGACAACTTCGAGAGCGCCACTCAGCTGACGGGGACATCCGGGAGCATGACCGGGACGAACATCGGTGCGACGTGGCAGTCGGGCGAGCCGAACCACGCCTACAACAGCGGCGGCAAGTCGGTCTGGTACCGGTGGCAGGCGCCGGCGACCGGCCGCGTCACCTTCGAGACGAGCGGCGACTTCAGCCACGGCGTCGCCGTGTACACGGGCTCGACGCTGACCGCGCTCACCCTGGTCGTTTACGACAACGGCTACCTGCGGACGTGGACGCGCGCCGCCTTCGATGCCACCGCCGGCGTGAACTACCGCATCGCGGTCGACGGCGCCTACGGCACCTCCGGACTCTTCACGCTGAACTGGAGTCCGCCGGACACGGCGCCGCCCGAGACGGCGATCAGCGCGGGACCGTCCGGGACCGTCGCGAGCCGTACTGCGAGCTTCACCTTCGACTCGTCCGAGGCCGGCAGCACCTTCGAGTGCGCGCTCGACGCCGGCGTGTTCGACGCCTGCGTGTCGCCGAAGACGTACTGGGAGGTCGCAGACGGCAGCCACATGTTCCGAGTGCGCGCAAGCGACCGCAACGGCAACACCGATCCGACGCCGGCCTCCGTGTCGTGGGTCGTCGATGCGACGCCGCCCGAGACGAATATCGACTCCGGTCCCGCGGGAATGACGTCGACGACGAGCGCGTCCTTCGTCTTCAGCTCGAGCGACGCGGGCGCGAGCTTCGCCTGCGCGCTCGACGGAGCCGCCTTCGCAGCCTGCTCTTCTCCGAAGACGTACTCCGGACTCGCGCTCGGCTCGCACACCTTCGAGGTGCGGGCGCGCGACCTGGTCGGCAACCTCGACCCGACGCCGGCGGCGCGCTCCTGGTCGATCGAGGCCGACACGGCGGCGCCCGAGACGACGACGTTGCCTCCTTCTCCTTCTCGTCGAGCGAGTCGGGCTCCACCTTCCGCTGCCGCCTCGACGACGGGAGCTTCGCCGCGTGTGCGAGTCCGTGGACCTACAACAGCCTGAGCGAGGGCACACACGCATTCGAGGTCGCAGCGGTCGACACGGCGGGCAACGTCGACCCCACGCCCGCCTCCTTCGCCTGGCTGGTCGACACGACTCCTCCGCAGACGACGATCGACTCAGGTCCACCGGCGTCGACCGATGCCGCGGACGCGACGTTCGTGTTCTCGGCGAGCGAGCCCGACTCGACCTTCGCCTGCCGCCTCGACGGCGGCTCATGGAACGCCTGCACCTCGCCGCAGAGCTACGCCGGGCTCGGCTCGGGCTTCCACACGATCGAGGTGCGTGCCACCGATCCGATCGGCAACGTCGACGCGTCCCCTGCGGCATGGAGTTGGAGCATCGGTGCAACGTCGCCTCCTCCACCGCCTCCGCCGCCGGCCGACGGCGGGAACGGCGCGCCGCAGCCCGACCTCGTCGCCGGACTGCGCGCGAGCGCCGCGGCCGCGCGAGTCGGCCAGACGCTCACGCTGACGGCTGTCGTCACGAATCGCAGCGCGGGCGCCGCGAGCGGCGTCGAGCTGACCTTGAGCCTGCCGGTCAACGCCCGCCTCCTCGCCGGCGCCGCGTGCGGCGGGAAGGCGACGCTCGTCTGCGCGCTCGGCGATCTGGCCGGCGGCTCGGCGGCGAGCATCGAAGTCCGCGTGAGCGTCGTGGCCGCCGGCTCCCTCGTCGTTCGCGTCTCCGCCCGCGCCCTCAACGGCGAGGCCAATGCTTCCGACAACGAGGCAACGCTGCGCTTGCCGGCAGGCGCGCCGCTCGAGCCGGCCGTCTACACGCGCCGCGGCACCTCGCGCGCCGATCTCTTGCGCGGCACGGCCAACGCAGACCGGCTCTACGGGCTCGGCGGCAACGATCGGATCTACGGCAAGGGCGGCGACGACCGTCTCGACGGCGGGCGCGGCAACGACCTCCTCGTCGGCGGCCCCGGGCGGGACGTGATCGTCTGCGGCCCCGGCCGTGACCGCGTGCGCGCGGACCGGTACGACCGTGTCGCCGGCGACTGCGAGTCGGTGCGCCGTCGATAGCCGGGGCGGGGCCGCAAGCTGCGGCCCCGCCCATCAACGTTCTGTCAGCCCTCCGCCGCTCTACACGCTTCGAACGTTCCGAGATGCGCCGTCGCCAGGTTCGATGCGATCTCCCCTACCGGCGCCAGACCTGACACTTCGTTTCCGACGAAACCCGGTGCGAGATGCGCTTCGAAGCTCGAGATCGTGGCGACGCAACTGGCGGACGAACTCGGACTCGCCGACGCGTGCCCGGCGGCAAGCGCAAACGCGATTGCCGCTGCGAGCGCGACCGGCGCCCCGTTCATGAGGCGCTCCCGGCCGGGGCGGCCCCAATGGGCCGCTCCTCGGTCAGCTGCCGCGTCAGACCCGCGACGTCGGCCTGGCACCAGTAGCCGACGAACTTGCCGTCCTTGACCCGGTAGATCTCGGCGCTGTCCATCGAGACCTGGCGGCCCGTCGGGGCGATCCCCTTGATCTCGCCGTCCTGGGTTCCGGTCATGGTCGAACGGCAGACGACCTTGTCGCCCTCGGCGATCAGCTCCTCGATGCTCGCGTGCAGGTCCGGGAACGCACCCAGGTACACGCCGCACCCACGGCGGATCCCAGCGGCCAGCGCCGGATCTGCGAAGAACTCGTCGACGGCGTCGAGGTTGCCCGAGTTCCACTCCTCGTACCAGCGGCGCACGAGCTCCTTGTTCTCCTCCGACATGACGCTCCTTTCGTTGCTTGGATGTTCCACAGCTTGCGCGCAAGCCGCGCGCGAAGGTAGGGGCAAACCCCCTATTTCGACCCGAGATTGCGCGCCGCGTACGCGGCGGCTTCTGCCCGGCCGGCAAGACCGAGCTTGGCGTAGATGCGGCCCGTGTGGTGCTCCGCCGTCTTCGCGCTGATGAACAGGCGCTTCGCAATCTCCGCGTTGCTCAAGCCTTCGCCGAGGAGTCGCAACACCTCGAGCTCGCGCCTGCTGAGCTTCCCGTAATCCTTCGGCCCCGCGCGTCCCTTGACGCCGAGGCTGCGGAGCAAC
>WNFV01007782.1_pt1 | contig 12285 bp, 14 predicted proteins | sample 5400101 | NCBI WGS metagenome assembly WNFV01 (sample SAMN13153361, study PRJNA577476) | soil metagenome | isolation source: 115 cm soil or saprolite under grassland replicate 1 | place: USA:California | collected 2016-06-15
GTTGAACCGCAGGGTGTCGGTGCCGTCCTGGCCCTCCACGGTGTCGCTCGAGTCGCCGGGGTCCCAGTTGAAGGTGTCGTTGCCGGCCCCCATGAGGGCGAGGTCGTTGCCGGTGTTGCCGTCGATGGTGTCGGGGCCGGACCCGCCGAGGAGCACCTCGGCGCCCGATCCACCGAGCAGGGTGTCGGCGCCCCCCTGACCGTTGAGCGTGGTCAGCTCCGTGTCGGTGAACACACCGTTCACCTGGTCGATCCGGACCTGGTCGTCCCCGCCCCCGGCATTGACCACGATGTTCGAGAACAGGCTCCTGTCGAACGTGAAGTCGGCCGATCCGTTGTCGCCCACGTCCACCTGGAGCATCGTCGGATCGCCCGACTGGAGGCGAAGCGCCAGCTGGTCGCTCGCCCCGTCTCCGGTGATCGTCAGCGTGTTCCCGCTGATCTGTGGCGAGAACGAGGCCTCCGCCGGGCCCGCGGCGAGTGCGACCGCCGCGCTCAGGGCCAGGCCCACGACGATGACTCGGACGACCCGCCGAACGACAGGACGAGTACCGTCCGCCGGCCGTCCCCGCTTCCTGGATCCCTCACGTGCTCCCGACACCGTGACACCCCCGTGATCGCTCCGGGCCCGGCCAGCCCGATGCGAGAGCGTGACGGCCGAACCTCCCCAGATGGCGCACCCTACCGTCAACCCACGAAATCCGTTGCAATCCGCCGTCCGAGGGACGACTCGAGAGCCAATCGGGCCGGCTATCCCCGTCCCTGAGTCAAACGCCTGGGCTCCTCCCTCGGGCGATCCGGCGCGCGCCGTGGCGAAGGGGTGCCGGAGCACCCCCTCGCCTGTGTGCGTGCCTACGGCGTCGGGTCGGCGAACGAAGCTCCGTAGATGTCGGAGTTCCCGAACGTCGGGAGGCAGTCCGTGTTCGGTGCCGGCTTGGTCACCGTGTCGCCCGTTCGCAGGGACATCCTCCAGGCATCGATGCCGGGGCAATCGGCCGCGTCGCGGACGTCGTTCCAGACGGCCGTGCCGTAGGTCCGGCTGGCGGCGGCGTACACGTAGTCGCCCAGGAACTCTGCGGTGAGGTCGTTCTGGCTCGATCCCCTGGCGTCGCCCGGGGTGCTCCGGTGCAGCTCCGAGAACGGCCCCACGACCCCGCCCGCCCCCACGTCCGCGTGGGCCACGACCCCCACGAGCGGACGATCGTTCGCGGCGCCGATCGTGCTGTCCTTGTACGGCTCCAGCCACGCGTTGTACACGAGGTACACGTCCGAGCCGTTCGGCGAGACGGCCGGCGCGGAGTAATAGCCGCGATCCGACGGGTTCCCGGTCTCCTCCTCCACCTTCCGCAGGGGCGCCCACGTCGCCCCGCCGTCGAACGAGGACGTGAACAGGACGTGCTCGTCGTTCAGGCCGTCCCTGCCGTCCACCCACGTGAGCGCGATCTCGTCCGTCGCGTCGGCTCCGGTGGGGGCGCCGTTGGCGATGTCCACGCTGGGCGCGTTCGACAGGTCGCTGCGGGCCCCCGCGATGCCGTCCATCGTCGCCCGCCCGAGCGCCGGGTCGAAGACGCCGGTGCCCACCGCGCGGAACAGGCGCCGGGGAGCGCCGAACGTGGCGCCGCCGTCGGAGGACGTCGCCAGGTAGATGCCCTGCTGCTTCGTCTTCTGGTTCCACCCCAGCCAGAACACGTACACCGTCCCGTCGCTCGACGTCCGGACCGTGCACCCGCTGTGGCCGCTCACCAGGAAGAACGGCGACCCCGAGGAGGATCCGGGGACGTTCACGAGCGTCGTCTTCGTCCAGGAGTCGCCGCCGTCGGTGGACCGCGCCAGATCCAACGTGTGGGCGTTCGATCCCGCGCTGGGACCGCCCACGTACCTGGCGAAGCAGACGTACACGTTCCCGAAGAAGCCGCTGCCGGCCGCGTTGTCCGCCCAGACCTGCTCCTTGTCGGCGAACGCCGCCGCGCTGCTGCTCCCGGGGATGGTGACGGGAGCCATCCAGGCGGCCTTCCCGGCCGCGCTCCCGGCGGCCGCGGTGGCGGCATCATCGGTCCGCGAGACGCCGATGGCCTCTACGCCCTTGAACCCGGCGTCCCGGCGCTTGGCGGAGAAGTTCGCGGTGAGGTTGGCGTAGTACAGGCGTGAGCCGTTGTCCCACGAGAAGTCCCCCCCGGCGTCCGGGGCGGGACCGAAGGCCACCGCCGGGTCGCCGTCGGACACGACCCCGTTCTCGTAGTACCAGGGCAGTGTGCCGATCGGGCCGACCTCCGGCACGCACGGATCCGGCCCCAAGCACCCCCGCGCCGTGTAGCCGGTGTACTCGGGCTGCGTCCACGACGCGCCGCCGTCGAACGAGAAGTAGATGCCGGACGTCCCGACACCTGGCGTGAACGGACACGTCGTCGGGTTGCCGGCGGCGCAGGTCTCGAGGTCGATCTCCTCGTTCGCTCCGGCGGCCAGGACGTCCGGGTGGGCCGCGTCGATGGCGACGGCCGGTTCGTTCTGCTTGTTCTGGGCGAACGGACTGTCGAGACTGCCGATCGACACCCGTGTGTCCGCGGTCACCGCGCCGGCATTCGGGCCCGGCGCCGCCATGATCAACATCCACGCCAGTGCCAGCGAAACGAGCATCGCCCTGCGCATGGCTCCTCCTTACGCGGGCACCCGCACGGTCCTCACGAGAGGATGAGGGTGGAACGTATGGGAGGTGCCGTTGTGTGTCAAATGGGCGTTTTGTCCGATGGCGTACCGAGGCCGGGTCAGGACGTCATCGTCACCTGCACGCCGATGGGCTCGACCGTGATCCCGCAGTTCACGAGCTCGAGGTAGTACGCGAAGTTGTTGGGGTCGGCCACCGGTGCGGTGATCGTGTTGTCGATGAACTGGCGCGTCACCTCAAGGACGTTGCCCGAGGTGTGGGTCGTCGCCATGACCTTGTAGCCGTCGTCCTTGGAGATCCCCTTCGCGAGACTCTTCCGGAGCAGGTAGACGAACGAGTCGGCGTCGTCCGACTGGTCGACGGCGACGAACCGCAGCTTGGTCACGGTCGCGCCGGGCGTGAGCTGGATCGGGAAGAGCATGCCCCCCTCGAACTGCAGCAGCGACCCCTTGAACTCCCCGTCCGCCTGATCGAAGGTCGGGTGCCCCGGCTCGCACGGCGGCGAGGCGGCGTGCGTGGTCGTGGTGGCGTACGGCACGAACGCGGACACGTCGAACGACAGAGTCTTCGTGGTCGCCCCCGTGGCGGCCTGGCTCCCCACGAACACCCCCACCGCGACGATCGCGGTCAGCACTGCCCAACGTCGCATGGCACTCCTCCTCCTGTTCGGTGGTCGCGCCATGCTGTGCCGGGAGCGCCCCGGCCGCAAGCCAGCCGCCGGGGCGGACTGCAGCTGGGCTCCCGGCCGGCCCCCGATCACCCCTTTCGGTGCAGGAACGCCGCCGGGTCGATGTTCACCACGTTGCCCGGCTGATCGGGAAGCCACAGCTCGGTCGGCTTCATGGTGGGATCCGTAATCACCTCACCGGTGTCCAGCGATCCCATGGCGGTCACCCGCATCGTCGCCGGGTCCACCACCAGGATCTGGTCACTGCCGTCGCTGTTGAACCAGATCCCCGTGGTCGCCACCTCCAGAGGGATGAGGTTGTCGCTGGGCCGGTGAAGAATCCCCGTCACCGTTCCCTTCGATGGGTCGATCCGGTAGACGACGGTGCTGAAGCCCCCCGAGGCTCCCACCGCGACGAAGAGGTGACCGCCCACGGCGCCTCCGAGCCAGGCCAAGCCGTTCTGGAACTGAGGTACCGGCACCTCGTGGACCGCATCCGATCCGACGGACATCCCGACCACGCCGTGCGGTGTCGCGGTCCACTCCTCTGCACCGACGGACGCGAATCCGCACGGGAATCCTCGGACGGGGATCCTGGCCGCGACCAAGCCGGTTGAGGGCTGCACACGGGAGATGACTCCCCGAGTCCCGAGATCCGAGCTCGGCGCCGTGGCCACCCACACGAAGCCATGGCCGAAGGCGATCGAACACGTGGGGGAGCCGCTGCCGCCGAGGCGGATGACCTTCGTCGCGAACGTCGTCGGATCCACGCGGATGAGCGTGTTGTCCGTGCGGCTCTGCACCCAGATCCAGCCTGCACCGGAGACGACCGAACCGGGCTGCACCGTCAGCCCGACCGTCCGCACGATCTGGTCGGTCACGGGATCTATGGCCTGGAGCGATTGTCCGTCGTGGGAGGTCACCCACACCTTCCCGAAAGCCACCGTGACGCCGAAGGGATATGGATCCGTCTCCACGCTCGCCGTCTGACCCCTTGGAAGCGGGATGGGACTGGGAGGCGAGGTCGGACTCGGAGCGTGTGTCGGACTCGACTGAGGCGGCACCGCGCTGGTTCGCCCGGACCGCGAGGACGACGCGGCCGGCGGATTGGAACTCCCCGAACACGCCGCCGCCACGAACGCGACCAGCACCGCCGCAATGGAACACTGACGAACACCCATTCCTCGAACCTCCTCCTCCTCCGGCTGTCCTCGGCTAGGTCGCGAGCACGCTGACTCGCCCGCCCGCCGTTTCCAGCACCCACGCGCCGCCGGCCCGGGCCGCGACCCCGGTCGGCTCCTCCCCCACCGCGACCCGGCCCAGGACTCTCCCGGTGGCGCAGTCGATCGCGATGGCCTCGTTCCCGGACCCGTCCACCGCCCACAGGACCATCCCGGCCTGCGCGACCCCGGTGAGGAACCGGCCGCCCGGTGTCGTGGTCACCTCGCCCGACCGAGGGTCGACCGAGACCACCGATCCGCCGCCCGTCGAGACCCACGGCTTGCCCGAACACTCCGCCACACCCGTGGGCCGGCCGGTGACGTGAGCAGCTACCACAGCCCGAAATCCGGGAACCGTGATCCGGATGAGCGCGCCGTCCAGCGTCCCCACCGTCCACGCGCCCCCGCGATCGAGCGCGACCGCCGACGGAGCTCCGGAAACGGCGACGCGTGCGAGCCGTTGGCCCGTAGTGGAGAGCACCAGAACGGCGCGGCTCGTCTCGCTGGCCACCCACACGCGCCCGTCGCCGACGGCGATGGCGTTCCCGATGACGCCGACCGGGTAGCTGTCCACCACGGAGTCGGATGCAGGATCGATCCGCAACAGCGTGGATCCGGACGAGGACGGGGCAACCGCCCACACCTCCCCGTCACCTGCCGCCACCGCCGTCGGCGCCGACGAGCCCGACGGGATCCGGGTCTGGACCAGGCCGCTCTGCGGATCGACCCTCCACACCTCCCGGAGCGTGCGGTGTCCGATCCAGAGCGAGCCGTCGGCGAACGCGATCCCCGAAGGACGAGGACCTACCGGGAACGAGCTCACGGCGTGCGGTCGCACCTCCGTCACGGGCTGGGAGCCGCCGAATGAGAGCGACCGAGCGAGGATCGCGGCCCCGGAGCCGGCGACCGCCAGGGCGACGACTGCGGCCTGGATCCGGCGCCGCCGCTCCCGCCTCGCGCGCCTTCGGGAGAGGTCGCCCACGTCGAAGCCGGGCGGACGGATCCGTTGCATCTCCCGCTCGAGCTCGGAGGCGAATCTATTCATCGGAGAGGCTCCCGCTCGCACGAAGGGCCGAACGCGCCTGAAAGGCCAGCGCCCGGACGGTGGACGCCTGAATCCCCAGCTCCCGGCCGGCCTCGTCGGCCGTGAAGCCGAGCAGCTCGGTGAGGATGATGGCGGCTCGCTGACGCGGCGCGAGATCCCGGAGAGCGCGCGCCACGGCGATGCGGGCATCGACCGCCTCGAAGACCTCCGTCGTCGACGGCCCTCCCGCCAGCCTGCGAAGCATCACCCGCGACCGTCGGTATCGCTTCCGGAAACAGTTCATCGCGGACCGGTGCAGATAGCCCGGCAGGTCGGACACGGCCTCGAGCCGGTCCCACCGTTCCCACAGCGCGAGGAAGGCGTCCTGCGAGATCTCCTCGGCCTCGTGCCGACTCCCCGTGATCAGGCACAGGACCCTGAAGAGGCGGTCGCGCTCGGCATCGAAGAACTCCTCGAACGTCCCGGGCCGAGCCATCGTCGGCACCAGCGTCCCATGGAAGGGCGCCGCCGAGCCCGTGGGGTGACTTCCTCCGGCCATCAAGGATTCGATCCACTGGGAGCCCGCCGCGTGTAGGTCGACTCGGAAGATCTCTCCAGCCGTCCGGATCAGGAGGCCGAACGAGCTCCGGTCGTCACGCCCAGTTCCGCACTGGGGAATTGCAGACGTCACGGGTTTCCGGGATCGGGCGCGGGTCCGGGACGGACACCATCGGCGGCCTGGGCGGCAACGACACCATCTTCGGAGGGGACGGGAAGGACGCGATCGACGGCGGCCCGGGAACCGACGAGATCCACGGACTGGGCGGCGCCGCCTCGATCGAGGGCGGCCCCGGGAACGACAAGCTGTCCGGCGAGGGAGACGTCTCGACAGCCTCGAGAATGAAGTCACGGTATCCAGCCGCTGCGCGTCCCGGCAGTGGAAGCTTCCTGATCGCATCCCGGCTGTCCTGCGCCACGGCCCTGACCACGAGGATCTCGACGACCGATTCGATACTCACCGCAACTGGGCGGAACAGGATGAAGGCCGCGAATCACTTGAAGGACCCAGGCCGTGTGCTACCGTGGGCGCCGCCCACGTCTGGATGAGGTCCCAACGAGAAGGCTGCCCTTCGTCATCGCCGTCTCGGTGGCTCTGGCCACCGGCGCATGGCCGGCCGGCGCATCGACGCAGCGGCCGGTCGTCTCCGCCCTCCCAGCTGCAGCTGCGGCCAGCGACACGACCTTCACGTTCTACGGCTCGGGATTCGGCCATGGCGTGGGGATGTCGCAATGGGGGGCGTACGGGCTCGCGCTGCAGGGCTGGACGCACGTCCGGATCCTCCGCCACTTCTACGAGGGGACGACTGTCGGCCCCGTCCCGGAGGGAAGGCCGGAGACCTTCCGGGTCGGGCTGACCTGGGACCGGACGAGCCTCCACCTGACGGCGCACGGGGGCCTCGTTCGACTGCGGGTGGGCAGCCCCACCCGCCCCGCGAGGTTCACCATCGCGAACGGCTCGACGTGGACCATCACCCCCGACGGGGGCCACTTCGCCGTACATGCCGGCGGGAAGCTGCTGGGCACGGTCGGTGGACCGAGAACGCCCCTGTTCGCCACCTATGAGTGGTCGGGGGCTCGCGTCTTCATCGCGGAGGCCGGCCACCCCTACGCCCGGGGCCACGTCGAGCTGAACGTCTACCGGACCTGTCAGTCCTGCACGTGGAGCCTCCGCGCGATCGGGGTGATGAGCAGGCAGGAGTACCTCTACGGTCTGGGCGAGGTCCCGAGCGAATGGCCGATGCAGGCCATGCAGGCACAGGCGGTCGCCGCCCGGACCTACGCGCTGGAGCGAATCGAGGAGCGCGGGCAGCACGCCCCTGGATGCAACTGCGGCCTCTACCCGACGAGCCTGGACCAGGCCTACATCGGATACGACAAGGAGCTCGACGGCGGTGGATGGATCGACGCCGTCCGCAAGTCGGCCGACCAGGCCGTGCTGTACCGCGGCCACATCATCCTCGCCAACTACTTCTCGTCGAGCGGCGGCCACACGGACAGCAGCAGGAACATCTGGGGAGACTATCTTCCGTACCTCCGGCCCCAGTGCGACCCGGGGGACTACACGGGTGCCAACCCGAGCCGAACCTGGGTCGCTCGACTGTCAGCGACCGAGGTGACCTCGCGGCTGAAGGCGGCCGGCTACGACATCGGGACGGTGACGTCGTTCACCGGGATCACCAGGAGCATCTCCAGCCGCATCATGGAGATCACGGTGAACGGGACCGGTGGCAGCGACGGCACGCATGTTCACCTTTCCGGGCTGTCGTTCAGCAACGCCCTCGATCTCCTCGACAGCAGGGTGTTCGTCAACCGGAACCTGAACGTCACGCGGGCCATCCGCACCCGCTACGACTCGCTGATGTGCGCTCCGGGCCCGGCCACGTCCCCCAAACGACGCCTCCCGGACGGCGCCACCCAGCGATTCGCGGCCGGTGCGATCTACCACAACGGCCGGAACGGGAGGACCATGTGGCTCCGCGGGCCCATCTACCGCAAGTACACGTCGCTGGAGGGCCCGTGGGGGCTTCTCGGGCTCCCGACCCAACCCGTGAAGCACCTGCCCCGCCTCCACGGCCACCGTGGCCGGTTCCAGGGCGGCAGCATCTACCTCAAGAAGGGGCCGGGAGCGCACGAGCTGCACGGACGGGTGCTGCGCTTCTACCTGTCTCGTGGCGGCGCGTGGGGCGATCTCGGATTCCCCACCTCCGACGTGGAGCGACCTCCGAGCGGAGGTGTGACGGCCACGTTCCAGGGCGGGACGATCGTCTGTCCGCCGTCCGAGAGCTGCCGCGTCGCCTGAGCCCCGCAGCGGATTTGACGCGAACGTTCAGAATATTCTAAACATACAGTACGATGATCGAACAGGGTCCCCTGGACCGGGCGATGGCGGTGTTCGTGGACGGGATGGGGACCGCCTCCGCCACCTCGGGGGTGCTGTCGCAGCTCCAGGGGCGGATCTTCGGGCTCCTCTACCTCCACGAGCGGCCCCTCTCCCTCGACGACATCGCCGGAGGCCTCCAGCAGTCGAAGAGCAACATCTCCACGAACATCCGGGGGCTGGTGGAGTGGCATCTGGTGCGCCGCGTGAGCGTGCCAAATTCCCGCAAGGACCACTACCAGGCTGCGGCGGATTTCTGGCGCGTGATGCAGGAGATCATGGAGCGGCGCTTCCGCTGGAACATCCGGCAGGTCATCGCGGCCTGCGACGAGACGCGGCGCACGGCCCAAGCCGGCCGTGCCTCCGCCCGAGATCGGGCCTTCCTCGACCGCCGTCTGGAGGCGCTCCGGGCGTTCGCCGCGGCGGTCGACGCGGGGATCGAGGCCTTCGCCAGGGGTGAACCCATCGCATCGACCTCCCTGCAGGCCATCCCCATCCGGCCCGGACGCGGGCGGTGATCGCGGTGACGGCGACGCTCCTCGACGACGTCCTCCCGGAGTTCGACTTCGGGAGCCGGCACGCCCGGCGGGTCGGCGCCTCGCCCCAGCAGGTCGCGATCGCGGCCGAGCGCTACGACCTTCAGTGACTCCTCGCCGTTCGTCCGGCTGCTGTTCCTCGCTCGCGGCCTTCGGGTCCCCGGCGGTTCGGTCCGCGGAGCCTTGAGCGCGTCCGGGTTCAGCGTGATCGCCGAGCGGCCGGGCGAGGAGATCGTGGCCGCCACGACGGGCAGGTTCTGGGCCCTCCGGGAGCGGGCCAACATGGAATCGCCAGCCGACCTCGAGGCGTTCCGGGGATTCGCCCGCCCGGGGTGGGCCAAGGCGGCGGCGAGCATCCGTTTCGAACCGGGCGACGACGGATCGACGAATCTGGTGACGGAGACGCGGGTCCGGTGCGTCGACGACGCCGCGCGCCGCCGCTTCGCCCAGTACTGGACACTCATCAAGATCTTCAGCGGATGGATCCGACGGGATCTCCTGCGCGGGATCGCCCGGATCGCCGAGCGGCAGGCTGATCGTGCGGGGGCGCCCCGGTGAACGTTCCGTTCCTCGCAGCGGGGGGGCTGGCCGTCGTGGGGGCGGGGGTCCATGGGTTCGCCGGGCAGATGATGGTCGTGCGGCGGCTGCGCTCCGAGACGCTGCCAGCGACCGTCTTCGGCGGTCGATCCACGACGATGCTCATGATCCGGGTCACCTGGCACCTCACCACCGTGTCCTTCCTCGCGCTGGGATCGGCCCTCGCCGCCTGTGGGTCGTTGGGACCCGGCCCGGCGTGCCGAGGCGTCGGGCTGGTCGCGGCAGGCTCCTATTCCGCCTTCGCCGTGCTGACCATCGGCATGGCTCTGCGCCGCAAGCCTGGAGCGCTGCTCCGCCATCCGGCGCCCGTGCTGTTCGTCGCCGTCGCGACGCTGGCCTGGCTGGGAGCGTTCTGAGGCTCGAACCCGGGACCGACGATTTGGACACCCGAAGTGACCGGTTACCCGGCAGCCGCCGCAAGAGCAGGGCGACCCTCGTGCGCTGCATGTCGGGACTCGCCAGAGGTGACGGGAGAAGGCTTGAAGCCCTTGACGATGAGCCAGACGGCAAGACTCATCTCCCAAGCGAACACCGGGATCGCGGCGATCGCCCCCCACGCTGAGATCTGCTCGTACAGGCCGAACAGCACTGCGGTCCCCGAAGCGAAGACCACGGGGCCTCCGATGAGCCCCAGCACGGCGATCGACCGCGGAACAAGCCGGGACGTGTACATCAGGTACGCCAGCAACAGCGTGTTCACTCCGATGGCGAAGTTGGGTCCGAACAGGAACGTCCAATCATGAATCGCCACGAGCGACTTCCCCACGGTCACAAGCGATGTGGCGTTCGCGCCCGTGGCTCCGGCAAGATCCTGACGCAACGTCACGATGGAAAGCAGGCTGATGATGCCGACGACGATGACCACGGCTTCGAGAACACGACCGGCCACGTAGCCAAGAGCGAAGCCTTCGTGCTGCCGCTTGACGATCGGATACAACGTGACCGCGGTACCGATCACTGAGATGGCGAGGATCAGTTCGAAGAACGCCCCCAACAGCACGCGGGTGTCACCCCCAGAACCGACGATGTAGTGCGGATGGTGCAGAACGGCGTCGTACAGAGCAAGGCCCACGATCGACGCGACAGCGGCAACGATGAAGAACGCGCCCGCAACCACCGCGATCTTCCTGTTTGAGTTCACTTTGACTCCCCCTTTGATGATCCGCAATCTCCCCTTCCCTCCATCGCTTCCCGCCTCCCAGCCGGTTCCCTGGTGTACGCCGTACACTCTTGCGCCAGGATAGGTGTACGCCGTACACTTGTCAAGCGCTTTCGGATCCGCAAGGGAAGGTGGTCGAGATGGCTCAGCAGACGGAGGCTCCGCGCCGGGCGCGCTTGAGCAGGGACCGGGTAGTGCTCGCGGCCCTCGCTCTGGCCGACAAGGGCGGGATCGAATCTCTCAGCATGCGCAACCTCGCCAAGGAGCTCGGCGTGGTGCCCATGGCGCTGTACAAGCATGTGGCCAACAAGGGGGACCTTCTGGACGGCATGGTCGACATCGTGTTCAGCGAGGCCGAGTTCCCCTCCGACGGAGCCGACTGGAAGACGGCCATGCGCCAGCGGGCGATTTCGATGCGCGAAGCCCTGTTGCGCCACTCCTGGGCGATCGGCCTCATGGAGGGCCGGATGAGTCCGGGGCCCGCGAACCTGCGACACCACAACGCGACGATGGCCTGTATGCGGGAGGCGGGGTTCTCGTTCAGAATGGCCGTGCACGCGTACAACGCCATGGACAGCTACATCTACGGCTTCACGCTCCAGGAGAAGACGCTGCCGTTCGAGACCCCTGAGGAATCAGGCGAGGTTGTGCAGACGAAGGCAGCCAACGTGGCGCAGACGATGGGGGCGTGGGCCGATGAGTACCCGTACCTGGCGGAGATCGTCGTCGAGCTCGGCAAGGCGGGCTTCGACTACGCGGCGGAGTTCGAGTTCGCCCTGGACCTCATCCTGGATGGGATCGAGAGGCTCCTCCAGCAAGCGTGAACGTCGACCGCGTGAGCATGCCAAGCGGTGCGGGCACCCGGCGAGAACCGCACGGATCTCCACCTCATGGCCTTATCTCGCGGACGGCGTGCGCTTCTGCACTGTGTCCCCATTCATGACCGCGGCACGAGCTTGAGCGTCGCGGATCGTGCCTCGGCGGTGAGGGTGGAGTCGACGATGCTCGCGGCGTAGCGCCGGTACTTGGTGCGGTACGCATCGTCGATGCGGTCCGCGACGTCGCCGTCGACGTCAACGAAGGTCACGTCCTTCTCGACGCCGCCGGCCCGGATCCGGCCTTCGTGGCGCGCCTGGGTGCCGCGGAACCAGGCGGACGTACGCCCGTTCACGGATCGGACGTAGAGGTCGTCGCCGAGGCGTGCAACCCAGATCGTCGTCGGTGCTCGCAGCGTGCCGTCGGGTCGGACCGACGCGATCTCCAACTCGTCCGCGGCGTCGATCTTGTCGAGCTCGTCAGTCGTCCAAGCGGTCATCGGCGTCCTCCTTCTACAGATCGATCAGGACCTTGATCGCTTCCCGGTCGTTCATCGCCCGGTAGCCGTCGGGCACCTCGTCGAGGCCGACCACCCGATCGAAGACCCGGCCGGGTTCGATCCTGCCCTCGAGGACGTCCGGGAGCAGCTCCTCGATGTACGCGCGGA
>WNFV01007784.1_pt1 | contig 12283 bp, 14 predicted proteins | sample 5400101 | NCBI WGS metagenome assembly WNFV01 (sample SAMN13153361, study PRJNA577476) | soil metagenome | isolation source: 115 cm soil or saprolite under grassland replicate 1 | place: USA:California | collected 2016-06-15
TCGCTGCAGGCCTGTTCACCATCGCGGCGGTATCGGCGCAAGCGCTCCTCGCCCAAGGCGGCGAGAAGGTCAACCGCGCGATCGGTGGGGCTTCGCCGGCGCCTCGCGAATCGGCCCACCTGCAACCGGCCCGCGGGATTCTCCGCAACCTGGTTGGAACGTGGCGGTACGAGATCTGGTTTGCGGGGAATTTCGACGGTGCACCGGACGCGTCGGGAACGCGGGTCGTGAAAGCGCTGTTCGACGACCTGCGCGTGGAATGGACCGAGCAACTGGATCACTCCGAGATGCAGGGTCAGGGCATCATCGGGTTCGACCCCGGCAGCGGCCGGTTTTTCAGCGCGTCGGTGTATAGCGCCGGGTCCGCGCCGGAATTCACGACGGGGATCGTGGACGACGCCGAGCCGCGGATCACGTTCACCCCGATCTCGCTGTCACCCGACGCCAGCCCCGGCCAGCAGCTCATGCAGTCTTCCGCCTTGAACGTGCTGGACCAGAACCACTTTACGTGGGTGGCGCTGAATCGCACGTGGCGCGCCGTCTTCACGCGCCAGCAATAGGTTTCACTTGCGGCAGAAGCCCGAAGGTGAATCTTGTTGTAGTCCTTCAGGAAACCACCCGTGAGCGTCTGGGAAAAGAACGTCGCACGCCCGCTGCGCGCCCTGCACCTCGCCAGCATCAGGAACCAGATCCTGGTGTTCGCGGCGCTGGCGACGCTGATCCCCACGCTCGTGACGACACTGGTGTCGTACCGGCAGACCCAGCGGTTGCTCACCGACCAGATCGCCCATGAGTTGCGCGACGCGAGCTCCGCGACGGCGCGGGAGCTGGCCGTGTGGCTCGCCACGCGGCTGGACGATCTGCGGGGAGCGGCGAGCTCCTACGTGATACCGGAGAACCTGGCCCGGATCCAGGGTCGGGAGGCGGGCCAAGCGCTCGGCCGGCTGCGCGACTATCTCAGCTCGGCCCGCGACCGCTTCCCGGACTACGAAGCGCTGCTGGTCATCGACGAGCGCGGGCGTGTGCTGGCGAGCAGCAGCGGCCGCCCGGGTGGCGTGCAGCTTCCCCTGGACCGGCTGAGCGGCCTCCGGACGGGCGACGCGGTCGTCGGCGACGCATACTGGGACGCGGGGCTCGCGAAAGCCGCCATCACCCTCGCCGTCCCGATCCGCCAGGCGGACGGGCGGTTTCTCGGCGCGCTCGCCGCCAAGGTCAACCTCCGCTCGGTGACCGACCTGCTGCAGCGGCTCTCCCCGGGCGACGCGGGCGACGTCTACCTGATGACCGATCAGGGGAAGCTGGTCGTCAGGTCCCGGGTCAGCTCGGCGGAGCTCATGCGGACGAAGCTCCCGACGACGATGACGCAGGCGCTGTTGGACGAGGAAGGCTCGACCGTGGCGTACAGACGCGCAGACGGGCGGGAAGTGGTCGGAGCCCCGCGGCGCGTGCCCCAGCTCCGCTGGGTGGCGGTCGCCGAGCTGCCGCGGGCGGAGGCGTTCCGCCAGGTTGGCCGGCTGCGGAACGTCACCGCGTCGATGATCGCCGCGCTGCTGGTCGGAGTGGGACTGATGGCGTACGTGCTGGGACTGCTCATCGTGCGCCCGCTCGAGCGCCTCACCGGGGCTGCGGCCAAGGTGGCTGCCGGCGATCTCTCGGTCGATCTCCCCGCGGGTGGGTCCGGCGAGGTGGGCTACTTGACGCAGGTGTTCAACCGGCTGGTCGCGCGCCTGCGCGAGCGGGAAAGTCAGGCGGAGCTGGAGCGGCTCTCCGTCACCGACGCGCTCACCGGCTTGTACAACCGGCGGCACCTGATGGGGACGCTCGCCAGCGAGGCGCAGCGGTCGCGGCGGCTCAGGCGCCCGTTTTCGGTGCTGTTGGCGGACGTCGACCACTTCAAGCAATACAACGACACGCAGGGCCACCCCGCCGGCGACGCGGCGCTCGTGAAGGTCGCGGAGATCTTACGCAAAACGACGCGCGCAGTGGACTGCGTGGCGCGCTACGGCGGGGAGGAGTTTCTCATCGTGCTGCTCGAGACGACGGTCGCCACGGCCGTCATGGTGGCCGAGCGCATCCGCGCCGGCGTCGCGGCGGAGCCGTTCGGCGGCGGGCGGATGACGGTGAGCATCGGCGTCGCCGAGTGTCCGGCGCACGGCGACACGCCAGAGTCCCTCATCGAGAGCGTCGACGCCGCGCTGTATGAGGCGAAAGGCGCGGGTCGCGACCGCGTGGTGGCCGTCGGCGGGAAGCAGGAGCCGGAGAAAGAAAGGAGACGGCGAAAGGGCGAAGTGTGACCGGCGGCGCGACGAAGACTATGGTGCGTCCCGATCGGCTGTGAGGCTCACGCGTCTGCCGTCCGCGAAGATGACGTCGCTGGGTTGCCAGACCACCCTCAACTTGCTCAGTGGCGTGTTTCGCAGCCGCTGATGCTCGGTCCTGAACGGGTTGTACTTGATGATCCGTCCCGGCTCTCGCCACGTCTGCCCCGGGCCAAGCGGCGCGTCGACCTTGAGATACGCGCTATAAATCGTGTCTCCGAAGGCGTCGAGGAACGCCACGTCGCCCTGGAAGGCGCGGATGGCCTTCGTGCCCTTGTTGCGGTACGCGAAGGTTAGCGAGATGTAGTCTTCGTAGCGCTCTGCGTCGGGGTCCTTCGGCAGGTAGCCCTTGTTGACCACCGTTACCGTGAGCAGGGAATCGAGTTGCCGCTTGACCTCCTCCCCACGTGCTCGGGCTGCCGCCGTCGCTTGCGCGGCCGCACTCTCCTTCCGCGCGTGCTCGGCGCGGCCCCACTCCAGAATCTCTGCCAGCGTCATCGTGTCGCGAGGGAGTTTCGCGGCGAACCCGGTCTCCGCGACGATCTCCAGCAGCGCGCGGGCGTCGGCGAGTGGCAGCCGTACACTGTCACCCGCCCTGAGGGCGGAGTCGAGGCCGGCCACGGGTATGCGCGCGGCGAGGAACCGGTTTTCCCTCGCGCGGGATCGACACCCCACAAGCGCTCCGTTCAGCAGGCTCGCGCATGCGATGGTCGTTGTCCAGCGGGATGCGCGCATGCTCCGCATACCCTCGAGGACAGAGGCAGGTCCCGCTCGAGGTCCGCGGCGCGGCGCGCCTCTTAGGGCCGCGCCGGCGCGACGTCCACCCGGATGGCGCGCCACTTCCCCTGGCGGAACCGGAGCACGCTCAGGGCACAGCGCGTCGCGTGCCCGAGCAGGATCGCCGTCCAGATGTCCGCAGGATGCAGGCCCCGCGTCGCCTGGAGCCCAGCGCAGAGGCCGAGCGGCACGGCGATCTGGGACACGATAGAGATGTAGAGTGGAGAGCGCGTGTCGCCGGTCCCCTGGAGCCCGCCCGTGTAGGTGAGCGCTACGGTGACGAAGAGCCCCGAGATGCTGAGGAAGGCGAGGAGCTGCCTGCCCAGGCCGACGACGACCGGGTCGTCCATCCCGAACAGCGCGAGCAGCGGGCCCGGGATCGTGACGAACAGCACGCCGACGACCGCCGCGACGCCCAGGCCGATCCCGGCGGCGACGTGCACGCCGCGCATCGAGCGCTCGGGGCGGCCCGCGCCCAGGTTCTGGCCCGCGACCGCCGCGGCCGCTCCCATCAACCCCACCGACGTCCACGTGACGAGCGAGAACAGCTCGCCGTACCCCACGGCGTAGGCGGCTTGCGCCTCGCCGCTCTGCTCGAGCGAGCCGATGAAGCGCAGCAGCAGCACCCCCGCGACGTTCATCGCGATCCCCTGCACGCCGGTCGGGAGCCCGAAGCGGAACAGCGACCGGATGATCGCCCAGTCGGGCCGCCAGTCCATCCCGCGGTGCCACGTCACCACCAGCCGCCCGGAGCGCAGCAGGTACACGGCGATCCCGCTCACCGCGGCGCCGGCGAGCACGGTGCCGAGGGCGGCGCCGGCCGTGCCGAGGCGGGGGATGGGCCCGAGGCCGCGGATCAGGATCACGTTGAGCACGACGTTGAGGGCGGTCAGCAGGACGCCGAGGCGCAGCGGGGTGCGGGCGTCTCCCGCCGCGCGCAGCGCCCCGCCGACCATGAAGAACAGCAGCATCCCGAAGCTGAACACGAACATGATGCGGAGGTACGGCAGCGCCTCGGCGCGGACCGCGGGCGTGGCGTTCACGAGGCCGAGCAGCGACGGCGAGAGCGCCCAACCGAGGGGCGCGAGGATGCCGACGCACAGGGCGACCGACGCGAGGAACGCCTGGTAGACGGTCCGGTTCACCTGCTCCGGGTCGCCCGCGCCCGCGAACCGGGCGACGAGCACGCTCATCCCCGTGAACAGCGAGGTGACGAACACGATGACGACCAGGAAGATCTGGAACGCGACGCCGATGGCGGCGTTGCCGGTGTACCCGACGAAGTGCCCCACCATGGCGTGATCCACGAGACCCTGCAGCCCGCCGATCACGTTCTGGAGCATGGTCGGCCAGGCGAGCATCCAGACGGCGCGGGCGATCGGGCCTTCGACGATCGAGCGGTCGAACGCTTTTCCGGGGCGCGCGGAGGTGCGGGGGGCGGTCACCAGTGGAGACGGACGCCCGGCCGTGCTTTCCCCGGCACCCGGAGGAGGGGCCCGAACAGAAAGCCCTGCGCCAGGCGGATGCCCAACGCCCGCACCGTGTCGAGCTCCGCGGGCGTCTCGATGCCCTCGACGATCAAGGGCACGCCGGCGTCGGTGGAGAACTTGGCGACCGCCCCGATGAGCTGGCGCTTGAGGTGATCGCTGTCAGCGCCGCGGGTCAGCTGCATGTCGAGCTTGATGAAGTCCGGCTCGATCTCCGAGACGACGCGCAGTCCCGCGTACGCCGAGCCCACGTCGTCCACCGCGACCTTGAAGCCGGAGCGCTTCAGCACCTGCACCGCCTGCCGGAACGTGGAGAAATCGGTGATGGCGGCGCGCTCCGTGATCTCGAACACGACCCGGCGCGCGAAGCGGCGGACGAAGGCGGTGCCCACCAGCCTCGGGTCGAAGACGCACGCGGGCTCCAGGTTGATGAACATGAGCTGGCGACGTTTCAGGCGCGGCAGCCAACGCAGCGCCCGCGTCCAGCAGACCCGTTCCAGCTGCCAGATCAAGTCGGCCTCGTACGCGACCTGGAACAGAGTGTCGGGCGACTGGAGGTCTCCCTTTGGGCCGCGGCTGAAGGCCTCGTACCCGACCACTGTGCGGGAGCCGAGGTCGAAGACGGGTTGATAGACCGTGGTGATCCGGTTGCGCTCGATGATGGCCTTCAGCTGGCGGGCTCGGAGGCGCACCGTCTTGTCCTGCTCCGAGGCCGCGGCGGTCAGCGCTTCGTCGATCGTGCGATACACCAGGCGCTCCACCCGCACCGAGGAGTCCTTTTTCATCACGGCGGCGCCGATGAAGTAGCCGAAGCGACGCAGCAGCTCCGGGTTCATGGTGTCGCCGAGGTAGGTCTCCAGCCGCTTGGACACGCGTCGCTTCAGGGCGTCCAGGTCGCGGGTGGTGATGCGCCGGCGGGTGCGCGGCGGCGCGAGAATCAGGACGAAGATGTTCCCGTTGACGGTGAGCTCCGCGAGCGCATCCTCTTTGCGCAGCGCCGCATCCTTGGTGGCCTTCAGGCAGGCCGCGACCCCGCGGACGATCTCGTCGAAGCTCTCCCACCCGTAGATCTCTTCCAGCTTGGAGAACCGGGCGATGCTGACGGCCAGCAGACCGACGCCCTTGCGTTGTCCCAGGATCTTGCGGATGTGCGGCAGGAGGACCGGGAGCGTGGGCAGGGAGGTGACGGGGTCGAACAGCACCGCCTTCACGTCCTTGGCGTGCGGCGCGTCCAACACGCGTTGCAGCATGCGCAGGAGGAAGCTCACCGGTCCCTTGCCCATTTTCCTCCCCTCCCCTCGCGCCGAGGGTGTGAAATACTGCACCCGAAACCAGGCTGGTCAATCGGCGGTCTTGGGGCGAAGTTGGGCGGGCCGCCCGGCGGTACTCGAGGTGCTACAGGATGGAGGCGAGCGGGCGAGGTCCATCGTCACCCGGCCGGACGGCGGGGGTGGACGGCCACGGGCAGAAGCAGCCGGCCTCGACCGGGAACCTCACCGGGCCTGCCTGGCGGGCGCGAGCGGACCGAGCGACCGCGGCGGCCCGATGCGGCGGGCCTCGATCTGCTGGAAACCCGCGACCCACGTCTTGCCGCCGTCGGTGGAGCGGTCGGCGGTCCAGGAGAAGTGATCCGGCCGGATGTTGTGATAGCGGATGCGCCACAGGGATGGCTGGCCGGCCGCGACACCGAACGTCTGCTCGATGTGCATTTCCGCCCCGACGCGCCGCCCGGTGCCCACGTCCTGCAAGCCGCTCCCCGCGTCCGCGCCGACCAACTCCCACCGATCGCGGGCGCTGTTGTAGTTGCGCAGCGTCGTCGTGACGTAATACGTCTGGCCGCTGTCACCGACGATGCGATACTCATCCAGGATCTGTCCCTCAGCGAGGCGCACGGCGCTCCAGTATCCGCGCATCGCGCCGTACTGCCGACTCACCGCGGTGAACTCCCAGTCGCCGAGCAGGTAGTCGAAGTCGCTCTTGTGTGCGTCGTACGACGCCCGTCTCTGCTCGGCGGTTCGCTGGCCGCCCGCCTGCGCCCCGAGCGGCGAGACGATCGCCACGATCGAGGCGACCAGCGGTCCGGCACACAGGCGGAGAACGGTACGGCGCATGAGGACCTCACGGTTGAGGGCGAGGCGGGAATCAGTCAACGGAAGCTTAGAGCAGGACGAATCTCCCCCCGCCCGTCAGCAGAATCACGAGATTCATCACGAGCAGCATGAGGTCGTAGTGCCAACCGTAGGCTCGGCCTCCCCAAAAGCCGATCTTCCAGACGAAGATCTTTTTCTGTATCGCCCCGAGCATGAGCAGGATCAACCCGATGGCGGCGAGTTGGGTCAAGATCCCGAGCGCCACGCCGATGCCGCCCAGCACTTCCGCGGCGCCGAGAAAGACCGTGAACCCGGTGCTCGCCCCGATGCTCTTCGCCCGCTCGGCGGGGTTCTTGAGGTGATTCCACCCGCTGTCCAAGAACACGACGGCGACCATGAGTCGCAGGAGCAGCAAACCGACGTCGCTGAATTGCAGCAGCGCGGGGAACGTGACGCTCATCTGTTCGCCTCTCAGTCGGGCTGCCGCGGATGCCGCCGCAGCCGTGCCGTCGCCTCGTCGATCCGGCCGAGGTACGCCGGAATCCCTTCGCCCGGCGCGCGGCGCGGCACCACGAAGTGGGGATCGTCAGGCCGCGAGCTCCGCAGGTCGTCAACCATGAGGTCGCCCCCGTGCGCCTCGACGGCGGCCTCGAACCGTTCCACGGCCGAGAGCAAGTTCGCGAGCGCGTCCGAATCCTCGGCACCCGTCACGGCGACCCCACGCTGCCGCAGCCGGGCCGCGACCTCCGCTGCGGCGGCCGCACGCTCCTCGTCTCGATGCGGATCGAGCCTGCGTTCGAGCTCCTCGTAGCTGTCCATACCCGATCCTCCTCGTTAGAGCGCCCGCCGCAGCGCGGCGCCGAGCGTTCGCGCGTCCCCCGGCTCTTGATGGGGACGCCCATTGATGAAGAACCTCGGCGTGCCGCTCACACCGCTGCGCACGCCGCTCACGAAATCCTCGCGCACGCGCGCCGCGTGCACGTGGGCAGCCAGCTCGCGCCGTACCCGGTCCGGGTCCAGCCCCACCTCGCGCGCGTAGGCCACCAGGTCCTCGTCCGCGAGCGCCGACTGCCGCTGGTACAAGAGATCGTGCATCTCCCAGAACTTGCCTTGAGCGGCAGCCGCCTCCGCGACCTCCGCTGCATGCTGGGCGTGCGGATGCTGCTCGCTCAGAGGAAAGTGCCGAAACACGAAGCGAACCTTGGGTCCGAGCTCCCGCAAGACCCGCTTCAGTTCGGGGTAGGCGTCCCCGCAGAACGGGCACTCGAACTCGCCGTATTCCACGAGCGTCACGGGCGCGTCCGCCGGTCCCAGGGCATGGTCGCGCGGGCCGACAGGCGGGGTGAGCAGCGCCATGGGGTCGTGGCGTCCCTAGAGGCTCGACAGGATGCTCATGGAGTCCTCCCGCGAGGTGCGCGCTGCCGGATAGCTCCCAGATGGTACGCCGTGTGTGCGATCGCGCCGATCGCCACGCCCAAAGCGTCCTCGTCCCACGTGGCGTGAGTCTCCACCGCCACAAGCAGGCTCTCGTACTCGCGCCGCAGTCCCGTCCGTAAGGCGACCCACGCAGCTTCATCGACCACGGACACCGTCCAGCTCTGACCTCGATCACGCGAGGTCGACTCCCCGCGAAGTCCACGCGTCGAGAGCGCCAGGCTCGAGCTCAGGTGCTGGACATGGCCGGCGATTGTCGTGTGGCCGGGTCCGCCCTCCTGAGACGCCTGGAAGGCGGTCAACGCACTGATCGTCCCGAATACTCCGGTTCCGGGGGCTGTATCGGTGAAGTACGTCCAGGGACCAGGAGGCCCTTCGAAGGCTTCACGGCGCATTCTCGTCACCAGACTCACCGTCACGGCGGGCGACTTACCGGTCATGGCCGACCGTCCATTTCAGTAGACTCGTGCGCTAGCGGCGCTCGAGGAATGCCCGCTCCCATCCGCCCAAGTCCGCTGCCGCCTCGTACGTACTCTGCGCAAACTGGAGGAGAGCGGCATCCGGATCCGGAGCCAGCCGCACCGCCTCGTACGGCACGATCCACTCGTGCATCCGAACATCGTAGCTCGCGCTGACCGGGGCGATCACGGCGTCGGGGCAACCGGGCGGCTCGGGATACGCATAGGCATAAAACGCGGGCTCGAGAATCGGCGTGCTTCCTCCGCCGAGCCACCACCCGACGCTGATACACTCGTGCGAGTAGGCCTCGCGTGTCACGGCGTCGGCGAGGTTGGGCAAGCCACCCGGGTGGAGGGGAGCCCGACGGCCCGAGAACCGCGTGTGGGCGAGGTCGAAGCTCCCCCACCAGAAGTGGACGGGGCTCGTCTTGCCGAGGAAGCGGCCCCGGAACGGATCGAGGACCCTTTTGATCTGAACGAGCACCTGCCAGACGGCCCGTGCCGCGGCAGGGTCGTAGGAACGATGGATCGTGTCGGCTTCGAAGCGAATCGGGTCCGGGACTTCGACCGGCATGGTCCAGATCCGGGTGCGGACCTCCAGCCGCGCGAGCGCGTCCATGACGAGGCGATAGAACTCGGCCACCGGTCGTGGCTCGAGCGATACCGTGGTGTGACCGCCGTCCGAGGAGTCGATGGCGAGTTGATCCGAGAGGAAGTCGAACGTGACCGTGACGAGGCGACGGTCAACCGTCAGCGGAAGCGTGGCGAGCCCGCGGGCCGTGATCTGCAGGGCGGTGTTCCAGTAATGGTTCGTGAGCGGCGACAAGCTGAGCGCCAGCTTGCCGACGATCTGCGTCCACATGTGCAGCGTGGCGTAGGTGTCGCGCCACTCCTCGAGCGGCAGGGCCGGCCAGAGGTCGCGGGTCGCGACGTCCGTCGTCACCGGTCAGACCTCTACGTCGTCCACGAAGCAGTAACGCCAGTCCTCGCCCGGCTCGAACGACTGCACGATCGCGTGGTCCGACGCGCCGGCATGGTTGCGGGCGTGGCGGTTGGGTGAGGAGTCGCAGCAGCCGACGTGCCCGCACGCGAGACAGAGCCGCAGATGCACCCACCGGCTCCCCATCTTGAGGCATTCCTCGCACCCGTTCGGCGTGCGCGGCTTCACGTCGCGGATTTGATCGAGGTGCGTGCATACCGGGCTCATTTTGCTCTGCGGGCTCAGCGGTGCTTGATGAACGTGCCGTCGTGGAGCTCCGCGTAAGCGCGCTCGAGCTCCGCCGGGGTGTTCATGACGATCGGTCCCTGCCAGGCCACTGGCTCCGCGATCGGCCGGCCGGAGACGAGGAGAAACCGGATCCCGGCGTCGCCGGCGTGGACGGTGATCTCGTCGCCCGAGTCGAACAGCACGAGCGAGCGGTTCCCGGTCAGCTCGGGGGTTCCGCTCGCGTCCCCGACCCACTCGGTTCGAACCGCCCGGGGCTCCGATGCGTCGCGGAAGGTCCCGCTCCCCTCGAACACGTACGCGAACGCATGGCGCGACGACTCGACGGGCAGCGTCTTCTTCACCCGCGGCGGGACCCAGACGTCCAAGTAGCGCGGATCGGCGGCGACGCCCTCGACGGGACCGGTCTTCCCCCAGAATTCGCCGCAGATGACACGCACGCGCGTCCCGTCGTCGTCCACGACCTCCGGGATGTCGCGCGCCACGATGTCCTGGTAGCGCGGGTCGGTCATCTTGAGCGAGCGGGGGAGGTTCGCCCACAGCTGGAAGCCGTGCATCCGCCCGCGCTCGTCGCCTTTGGGCATCTCCTGGTGGAGGATGCCCGAGCCCGCCGTCATCCACTGCACGTCGCCGGCGCCGAGCGAGCCACGGTTCCCCAGGCTGTCACCGTGCTGCACGGTGCCGCTCAGGACGTAGGTGATGGTCTCGATTCCCCGATGGGGGTGCCACGGGAATCCGGCGAGGTAGTCCTGCGGGTGCTCGTTGCGGAAGTCGTCCAAGAGAAGGAAGGGATCGAAGTCGCCGGTGTTCCCGAAGCCGAAGGCGCGGCGCAACTTCACGCCCGCGCCTTCGATGGTGGGCTGCGACTGAACGATTCGCTTGATCGGCCGGATGGACATGGCAATAAGCTAAGGTAACGAAACCGCAGCGCTGCGGGTTCCCGCTAGGCGCCGGAACGCGGTAGCTTTCTCGTCCATGCGATGGCTCATCGGGGTCGCGGGGGCCACCCTGCTGGCGACCGTGCTATGGGACGCCTTCGAGACGATCATCCTGCCGCGGCGCGTGAGCGGCCGCTTCCGGCTCACCCGGTTCTTCTACCGCGCGACGTGGCGTCCCTGGCGGGCCGTCGCTCCCCTCCTGCCGCGACGGCTGGGTGATGCGTTCCTCAGCTTCTACGGCCCCCTCTCGCTGCTCCTGCTGCTGGCCGTCTGGGCGGCGGGCATCGTGCTCGCGTTCGGCATGCTGCACTGGGCGGCCGGCTCGGCGCTCATCATGACGGGCGCCACCCCGCGGTTCGGGGCCGACGTGTACCTGAGCGGCACGACCTTCTTCACGCTCGGGTTGGGGGACGTCGCGCCCCGCACGCCGTTCGCGAAGACCCTCACCGTCATCGAGGCGGGCATGGGTTTCGCGTTCCTGGCGATGGTGATCGGGTACTTCCCCGTCATCTACCAGGCGTTCTCGCGCCGCGAGACGGTGATCTCGCTGCTCGACGCGCGCGCCGGCTCCCCCCCGACGGCGGGGGTGCTGCTGTGGCGGTACCGCTGGGACCAGTCCGGCGACGCCCTCGGCGAGCTGCTGCAGGACTGGGAGCGGTGGGCGGCCGACGTGCTCGAGAGCCACCTTTCCTATCCGGCGCTCGCGTACTTCCGGTCGCAGCACTACAACCAGTCCTGGCTCGGCGCGCTCACGACGGTGCTCGACACGAGCGCCCTCGTGATGGTGGGCCTGGAAGGGTGGTGCGTGCGGCAAGCGGCGCTCACGTTCGCCATGGCGCGGCACACCGTCGTGGACCTGGCGCAGGTCTTCGGCACGCCCCCGCGCGACCCGGCGCCAAGGCTCACCGACGCGGAGCTCGCGCGGCTGCGGGCGCGCCTCGCCGAGGCCGGGCTGCGCTGGCGCGACGACGCGGGCGCGACCGGCCCGGCACAGCAGCTCGCGGAGCTGCGACGCATGTACGAGCCGTACGTCGCCGCGCTGGCCCGCCACCTCGCGGTGACGCTGCCGCCCTGGGTGCGGGAGGTCGAGCGCCCCGACAACTGGCAGACCAGCGCGTGGGAGCGGCCCGACGTGCTCCCGCGCCTCGACCCCTCCCCGCCGGCCGACGATCACTTCTAGCGGCCGTGCCCGTTCGCGTACTCGCCCGCCCCATGTGACCTGAGCAAGGCGTCGACGTGCGCGTAACCTGACGGAAAAGCGACGCCGCTCACCGATGCTCCGGCGCGGAGCAGCGCCTCGACGTGGAGCGCCGTGCTGTCCTCCGCGACATCCCAATACCCGTCGCCCTCCTCGAACACCGCGCCGACGTCCACGCCGAGGTCGAGGAGGTGCCGTACACCGTCGGTATTCCCGACACCCGCGAACGCCGCGAGCACCTGCACAGCGCAAGCTATTTGACAAACGCCGTGTTCGCCGGCCATGGTTGTCGCTTCTCATGCCGCGCACAGTCCAAAATCGACTCCCCGCCGCGCTGCTCCTCCTGGCGCTCCCAAAA
>WNFV01009444.1_pt1 | contig 12278 bp, 14 predicted proteins | sample 5400101 | NCBI WGS metagenome assembly WNFV01 (sample SAMN13153361, study PRJNA577476) | soil metagenome | isolation source: 115 cm soil or saprolite under grassland replicate 1 | place: USA:California | collected 2016-06-15
AACCGGACCCGCAGACGGGGAAGTGCCACTTCGCGGGCGAGCACTGCTCGCAGGACTTCCAGGGGTACATGGAGGGCGGCGCGTCCGAGGGTCTCCGCGCGGCGAACGAGATCATCGCCGACTACAAGGTCGGGATCCTGCCCTGAGTCATCAGGCGGCGGTGGTGCGCTCGGGTATCCGAAGCGACATCGCGCCCCAGGCCATCGCCCCCGCTGCCACCATGCCTGGAGCGAACGCGAACACGGCCTGACCCGTCAGGTCCCACAGCGCGCCCGCGACGAGCGGGATCACGAAGGCGGTCGTGTACTGGATCGTGAAGATCGCCGCGCTCATGCGCGCGACGCCGCCGGGCGGCGCCAGCCGGGGCGGCAGGCTGAGCACCACCACGAAAGCCAGCGCGGTGGAGAACCCGAGCACTAGCGCCCACGCCACGACGCCCGCACCGGGCGTCAGGGCGAGACCGATCTGCGCCACGCCCATGAGGACCGCCGAGCCGATGAACCCGGCGCGGCCCGTCAACATCGCCGGCCACAGCGCGACCGCCGGCGCCGTCAGCAGCTGCGAACCGTTGAGCACCGCCAGCGCCGGCGCGATCAGGTCGTGGCGGCCGGACTGGTCGAGGAAGTCCGGGATGTACGCGTTGGCACCGAAGTACGTCGCCGAAGCCATCCCCATCACGATGCCGATCCGAATCGTCTGGTTCTGCCGCCAGTCGGGCCACCACCGCGAGGGCGCGGTCGCGCTCGACCCACGCGACGGCGCCGCGAACACGATCGCCGCCGCGCTCAGCACCACGAAGGCGGACCATGAGGCCAGCGCCCAGCGCCAGTCGCCATCGACCAGCGGCAAGACTCCGATCGGGGTGGTCAGCGCGGTAGGAACCGTCTCCCCGATCAGGATTCCGTTGCTGTAGACGGCGGTCGCGATGGCGATCCGCCGCGGAAACCACTCCCGCACGATCGACGGGAACGCGGGCTGAGTGACCGCGACGCCCAGGCCCATGAGGAACGTCGCCGTGAACAGGACCGGCTCGCTTGGCCCGTAGCCGCGCATCGCGCCGAACACCGCGACCGAACCGAGCCCGGCGACGAGAGCGCCGCGGACGCCGAGCCTTGCGATCAACAGCGACCCGGGGACGGACGCGATGGCGAGGATGAGCAGCGGGCCCGAGACCAGCGCGCCGACCGCCTTCTCGTCGAGGTGCAGGTCCTGGTGGATGAGTGGCACCAGTGGTGGCACCGCGAGCATCGTCAGCCGGGTGTCGATGCCGCCCAGCCACAGGAGCAAGAGCCGCACCCAGTCGGCGCGCGTAAGCCTCAAGGCTTCAAGCCGTCATCGACCATACTTGGTGGCCATGTCTGGCCTGCTGATCGTCACCGCCGCCGGCCCGGAGAACCCCACGCGCGCGAGCGTCCCCTTCCACATCGCGGTCAACGGCGCCAGGCCGGGTGGCACCGAGGTCGCGATCGCGCTGGCCGGCGACGCCGCCGAGCTGGTCAAGCCCGACGTCATCGCCAATGTGGTCGGCATCGGCGTGCCTCCGCTGCGCGACCTGCTCGACAAATGCCTGGACCAGGAGGTCCCCGTCTACGTTTGAAAAGGGTGTGCCGAGGCCCGTGGGGTCTTGCCGGAGATGCTCACCCCGAACGCCAAGTACATCACGCCGCGCCGGAGATGCTCACCCCGAACGCCAAGTACATCACGCCGCCTGACCTGGTCCGGCTGACCATGGAGGCGGACAAAGTCCTCTCGTTCTAGTCGCGCGTCGCGCCGATCGCCGCCAGGGCGCTCGGGTTCTCGAGCGAGGACAGGTCGCCGGGGTCGGCGCCCGTGTAGACCGACCTCACCACCCTGCGCAGGATCTTGGCGTTGCGCGTGCGCGGAAGGTCGCCCACGAAGTGGACCGCCTTCGGCCGCAGCGGCTTTCCGAGCGCGCTCGACACAAGGTCCTGGAGCTCGGTCGCGAGGGCGCCTGTGGGCTCCTGGTCGGGGCGCAGGATCACGAAGCAGACAAGCGCCTCGCCCTTCAGCTCATCAGGGACGCCGATCGCGGCCGCCTCCGCCACCGCCGGGTTGCCGACCAGGATCGACTCCACCTCCGCCGGGCCCAATCGCTTGCCAGCGATCTTGATCGTGTCGTCGGAGCGGCCCAGCACGTACCACAGCGAATCCTGAGGGTCCACGTAGGCCCAGTCCCCGTGCACCCAGACGTCTTCAAAACGACTCCAGTAAGTCTCGACGTAGCGCTGTCGATCGCCCCAGAAACCGCGCGTCATGCCCGGCCAAGGGTTGCGGATGGCCAGCTCGCCGACCTCGCCGCGCACCGATCGGCCGTCGGCGTCGAGCACGTCGGCCGCGATGCCCGGCACCGGACCCGCGAACGAGCACGCCCGCAGGTGTGTGATGACGTTGCCGCACAGGATGCCGCCCGAGACCTCGGTGCCCCCGGTGTAGTTGATGACGGGCACGCGGCCTCCGCCGATGTGCTTGAAGTACCACTGGAACGGCTCGGGGTTCCACGGCTCGCCCGTTCCGCCGAGGATGCGCAGGCTCGACAGGTCGTGATGCGCGGGCACCTCGTCACCGTGAGTCATCAGTCCACGCACGAGCGTGGGGGAAACGCCGAGCACGGTCACCTTGTGGTGCTCGACCATCCGCCACAGGCGATCCGCCGCGGGATGGTCCGGCGTGCCTTCGTACAGCAGCATGGTCGCGCCCAGCAGCAGGGTGCCGAAGATGAGCCACGGCCCCATCATCCAGCCGATGTCCGTGTACCAGAACACGACATCGCTCTCGCCGATGTCGAAGCAGTGGGCCATGTCCTGTGCGGTCTTGACGGGAAAGCCTCCGTGAACGTGGAGGGTGCCCTTCGGCTTCCCCGTCGTCCCCGAGGTGTAGATGATCATCAGCGGGTCCTCGGGGTCGAGCTCTTCGGTCGCAGCCTTCTCGGGGTGTTCCTCGAGAAGCACCTCCCACACCTCGTCACGGCCATGCGTCCAGGGGATCTCGCGCACCACGCGACGGTGGACGATGACCTTCTTCACGCTCGGGCAGGAGACGAGCGCGCGGTCGGCGGTCTCCTTCATGGCGATGACCTGGCCGCGTCGATAGAAGCCGTCCGCGCAGATGAGGACTTTCGCCTCGCCATCGCGCAGCCGCGTCGCGATGGCTTCCGGGCCGTAGCCCGAGAAGAGCGGGATGATGACCGCGCCGATCTTGGCCGTCGCGAGGACCGAGACCGCGACCTCCGGGCACATCGGCAGGAAGATCCCGACCCGGTCGCCCTTGCGCACACCGAGCTGGCGGAGCGCCCCCGCAAGACGAGATACCTGCCCGTCCAGCTCGCCGTACGTGAGCTCGCGGACGTCGCCCGGCTCGCCTTCCCAGATGATCGCGGTCTTGTCGCGAAGCTCCCCGTCCCGGTGGCGGTCGAGGCAGCTGTGGACGATGTTCATACGCCCTCCGACCCACCACTTCGGCCACGGCTTGCCCTCTGAGAGGTCGACGACCTTCTCGTAGTCGCGATAGAAGGCGACGTCGATGTCCTTGATCGCCGCGTCCCAGAACCACTCGATGTCCCGGTCGGCGCGCTCGAGCAGCTCGGCAAAGGTCTCGATCCCATGCCGGTCCATGAATCGCTTGAGGCGGCTTCGCTCGATGACATCGGGAGGCGGCTCCCAGATCACATCGCCGATGACAACCGGTTGCACGGGTTTAATTGTCGCCACAAGGCGATGAGCGAGCTTCCAGAGGACTTCGCCGACAACCTGAGCCGGGTCCTCGATCCGTCCCAGCACGACGCGGCGGCCGAGATCATCGAGGCGGCGACGATGCTCGACGACATCGGACTGCGGCGCTTCCTGCAGCTGTTCGCGGCCCGGGTCCGCGCGTCCGAGAGACCGGTCAGCGCGGGCGAGCTGCGGGAGCTTCTTCAGAAGGCCGCAGGCCCAGCGCGTCCTTGATCCGCTCGGCGTCCTGGAGCAGCGCCCAGTAGTTCTCCCACGCCACCGCGGCGACTGCGATCGCCACCGGCGGACTGACCCGCAGCCTGGCCGCCCGTACCGCATGGTGCTGGGCGTAGCACCAGCGGTCCCACGCCCGCTCCACGGTCGACTCGACGAGCTCCATCCAGGCGGCGTCCTCCCCGTCGCTCGTGGGTGGTGGAAGGGCGAGCACCTTCCACTTCCGGTCTTCGCGAACCAGGGTGAGGACGGGCTGGCCGGAGGGCCGGCCGAGGTGGCGAAGGGGCCGCGGATTGCGCGGGTTCGCCGCCATGAGCCGCTGCTGGACCGCGAACACGAGGTCGTGGGCCGCGTCCAGCGTGGCCGCGGGGAGCGGCGGGTTCCTGCGGCCAAGTCGGATCTGCAGGGCGCGGATCGCCTCGCGGAGCCGAAGCGGGGCCTCGTTCTGGTCGTGGAGGCGCAGCGTCTCGACATCGTCGAGGAGGGTGTCAGACTCGGTCAGCAGGAGGCGGCGTCGTAACTCGGCGGTGCGTGCGGACACGTCCCGCACGATGGCCCGGGGAATTGCCCGGTGTCAAGTGGGGATTTACAAGTCAGGCAATCCCTAATAGCCGCCTGCCGTTTCCGACCAGTACCTTCTCGAGGATGGGCGGCGGGATCTCGAGCGTCTGCAGCTCATCCAGGCAGCGCTGCGGCTGGATGAACGGGTAGTCGCTGCCGAACAAGAACTGGTCCTGGAGGCGCCCCTTCATGTCGCGCATCACCTCGGTGGGGATGTAGCGCGGCGCCCAGCCCGAGATGTCGATGTGGATGTTCGTCTTGTGCAGGGCCATCGCCAGCAACTCGAGGTGCCACGGGTAGCCGAAGTGCGCGGCGATGATCTTCAGGTCGGGGAATGCGGCCGCCGGCGCGTCGAGCCAGATCGGCCTCGCGAAGTCGATCCGGATGCCCTGCCCGCCCGGCTGGCCGGCGCCGATGCCGCTCGTCCCGGTGTGGAAGAGGACGATCAGGCCGAGGTCCTGGCACCGATCGTAGAGCGGCCAGTGCTGCTCCTCGTTCGGCGCGAAGGCTTGCAGCGAGGGGTGGAGCTTGACGCCTTTCAAACCCAGCTCAGCGATCCGGTCGAGCTCATCGACCGCGCGACCGCCCTTAAGCGGATCGACGCTGCCGAACCCGACAAATGTCTTTGGGTAGGTGCGACACGCGTCGGCCACCAGGTCGTTGGGCACGCGAGGGCGGCCGGTGGCGGTCTCCGCGTCCCACGCCAGGAGCACCGCGACGATGTCCAGCGAGTCGTACTCCTGCGCCAGCTCGTCGATCGTCTTGCGCGCGACCTTGGACCGGAAGTAGGACTCCGCGGCTTCGACGTAACCCTTCATCGAGACGTCGAGCCAGTCCGGCGTCGGCAGGTGGACGTGAAAATCGATGGCGTTCACAGGGAGACTTATGGTGATGGAGGCGACCCTGCTCGTGCTCGCGGGTGGCGAGAGCCGGCGCATGGGCCGGCCCAAGGCCTGGATCGAGGTGGGGGACACGGTCCTCTTGCGCTACATGGTGGAACGCCTCGGTCCGGCGTTCTCCGAGGTGGTGATCTCCTTCGCGGAGCCGGAGCAGATGCAGCAGCACCTGCCGTACCGCGTCGTGTTCGACCGCAAGCGGTCCGCGGGACCGCTCGCGGGTCTCGAGGCGGGCCTGCTCGCGGCGCGCCATGACGTGCTCTTCGCAGTCGCCTGCGATATGCCGTACGTGACGCGATCCACGGCCGAGCTTGCGGTCGCCGCGGCGCGGAGCTGTGACGCCGCGATTCCGCGCCACGAGGGGTTGTTCGAGCCGGTCTGCGGCGCCTACCGCAAGACGTCGTTGCCCGCGATCGTGGGCGCGCTCGACGCCGGCAACTACACCGCGCACGACGTCGTCGAACAGCTCGACGTGACGTGGCTCGAGGAAGTTGACGTCGGGGAGTTCGAGAACCTCAACACTCCCGCCGACCTCGAGCGCTTCCATGCCGCTTTTTCGGCGCAGCGATAATTGATCGGCATCCCTTGAAGATCGTCGTCACCGTCAAGCACGTCCCCGACCCCAACTCGACCCTCACCCTTGAGGCCGACAACTCCATCTCTCGCGAGAAAGAAGCCGTGCTCGACCCGGGCGACGAGTGCGGCGTCGAAGAGGCACTGCAGCTCAAGGAAGCCCACGGCGGCGAGGTGGTCCTGGTCTCGATGGGCCCCGAGCGCGCCAAAGACGCGATCCGCAAGGGGCTCTCGATGGGCGCCGACCGCGGCGTCCTCATCTCCGATCCATCGCTCGCAGGCGCCGACGCGCTGATGACGGCGCGCGCGCTGGCCGCGGCCATCAAGGACGAATCGCCGGACCTGGTGATCTGCGCGACCGAGTCTTACGACGGCAGCACGGGGATGGTGCCGCCGATGCTCGCCGAGCTGCTCGGGTTGCCGCAGCTGACGTTCGCGAAGACTGTCGAGGCAAATGGATCCACCGTCAAGGTCCATCGCCAGACCGCCGACGGCTACGAGGTCGTCGAAGCCGCGACGCCTGCGCTGATCACCGTCACCGCCGCGATCGCCGAGCCGCGATACGCGTCGCTCAAGGGCATCATGGCGGCGCGATCCAAGGAGATCAAGCAGCTGGGCGCCGGCGACCTGGGCATCGAGAAAGGTGAGCCGGCGGAGGCGATCGAGAGCGTCACCGACGCCGAGGCGCGCAAGGCGGGCGAAGTGGTCGAGGACGACGGAACGGCCGTCGACAAGATCGTCCAGGTCCTCGCCGCGGCCAAGGTCCTGTAGATGGCTTCCATCCTCGTCTATGCCGAGCTGACGCAGGGAAAGCTCGCGACGACCTCGCTCGAGCTGATGACCAAGGCGCGTGAGCTCGGCGACGTATATGCGGTCGCGCTTGGCGGTGGGGCCAAGGCCGCTGCTGCGACCCTGGGCAAGCACGGTGCGAAGGTGATCCACGTCAACGAGGACGCCGCGTTCGACGACTACCTCGCGGAGCCCGCGACCGACGCGGTCGCCTCCCTCTACGAAAAGGAGAAGCCGGACGTGATCCTGTTCGGCTTCACCTCCGACTCGCGCGAGGTGGCGGGTAGGCTCGCCGCGCGCCTGGGCTCCGGACTGATCTCCAACGCGAGCGACGTGGTCGCCAGGGACGGCGGCTTCGTGGCCAAGGTGCCGTACTTCGGCGGCGCCAAGATCGCGTCGATGAAGGCCAACGGAAAACCCACCATCGTGCTGATCCGACCGAAGTCATTTGAGGTCTCGGAGAAGCCGGGCGCGGGAGAGATCCAGCAGCTCGACCTCACCATCTCGGACGGGTCACGGCGCGCGCACGTCACCGACCGCGTCGTCGAAGCGTCGGAGAAGGTGAAGCTCGAGGACGCGAGGGTCGTCATCAGTGGCGGCCGGGGGATGGGCGGGCCGCAGAACTTCCCCCTGCTCGAAGACCTCGCGAGTGCGCTGGGCGGCGCGGTGGGCGCGAGCCGGGCGGTGGTCGACGCCGGGTGGGTGCCGTACTCGATGCAGGTGGGCCAGACAGGGAAGTCGGTGCGGCCTGGCGTCTACATCGCGGTTGGCATCTCAGGCGCGATGCAGCATACGGTCGGCATGAAGACCTCGAAGGTGATCATCGCGATCAACAAGGACGCCGAGGCGCCAATCATGAAGATGGCGGACCTCGGTGTCGTAGGCGACGCGCTGAAGATCGTGCCCGCGCTCACCGCGGCGGTCAAAGCCAAGAAGAACGGATAGGACCGAAGCGCAGAGAATCCTCGAGAAGCGCGTCGAGCTCCGTCGGGCCCGCGACTTCCAGGCCGCCGACCGGTTGCGCGAGCAGCTGCATAAAGGCGGTTGGGACATCGTGGACAGCACGACCGGCAGCGAGCTGCAGGCGGTCCAGGCTCCGCCGGCGAGCGAGCGTGCTCCAAGTGCACGCGCGGTCACGCTGCTCACGGTCGTCCACGGCTGGCAGCCCGACGCCGAGCGATGGCTGCTGTCCGTGTTCACCCATACCAAAGTCGACTTCGAAGCCCTGGTCGTCGACAACTCGGGCGACGCGCGGATCGCCGGCTGGCTTCGCAACCGCGCCGCCGAGCGCCTGCGCGTGATCACCCTGGATCCGCGGCTTGGCTTTGGCGCCGCGGTCAACGCCGGCATCGAGTCGGCCGCGGGCGATGTGGTGGTTCTCTTCGATCCGGGCGTGGAGTTGAAAGGCGACGCGGTGCATGGGCTTGTGGCGGCGCTTGCGGACCCGTCGGTCGCGGTGGCGGGGCCGTTCGGCCTTCGCGCGAAGGGCACCATGAAAGAGTTCGAGGAGAGCGGTGGCCCCGACGTCGACGCCGTCGAGGCTTACTGCATGGCCTTCCGGCGCTCAGACGCGCTCGCGGTCGAAGGTCTCGACCCGAAGTTCCGCTTCTACCGGATGGCCGATGTTGAGTTCAGCTTCCGGCTCCGCGACCGCGGCGGCCGGGCCGTGGTGGTGGGTGGCCTGCCGCTCGAGCGGCACGAGCACCGGCTGTGGGAGTCGACCGATCCGGGGGAGCGGGATCGTCTCTCGCGCCGCAACACGTACCGCTTCCTCGACCGGTGGCGTGACCGCGAAGACCTGCTGGTCGGTGGATAACATTCGCCGCGATGGGTGAGGACTTCGCGGCCCGGGTCGGCGAGCTGCACCAACGGCGGAAGAAAAACCTCGCCATGGGCGGCGAGGAGAGGATCAAGAAGCAGCACGATCGCGGCAAGCTGACGGTCCGCGAAAGGATCGACCTTCTCTTCGATGCGGGCACGTTCGTCGAGCTCGGCCTGCTCGCGCAGGGTCGTGAAGGTTCCGACGAGACCCCCGCTGACGGCGTGGTGACCGGGCATGGTGATGTCGAGGGCCGGCAGGTTTGGGTGATCGCTTACGACTTCACCGTGATGGCCGGGTCGATCGGCCAGGTCGGCGAGCAATTCAAGGCCGCTCGAGTGCGCGAGCTGGCGCTTCGCTACCGCAAGCCGCTCGTGTGGCTGCTCGACTCCGCGGGGGCCCGCATCCAGGAGGCGTCCGGCTCGACGTTTGCTGGCACGGGCTGGCTGTTCGCCGACCAGGTCGTGATGTCCGGAGTGATCCCTCAGGTTGCGGCCATGCTCGGCCCATGCGCCGCCGGCACCGCCTACATCCCCGGCCTGGCCGACTTCGTGCCGATGGTCAAGGGCACCTCCTCGATGGCCCTCGCCGGCGCTCGCCTGGTCAAGGCGGCGACCGGGGAGGACGTGTCCGACCACGATATGGGCGGGTCGCAGGTCCACTGCTACGAGTCGGGGGTCGGGGACAACGAGGTCGAGAACGACGCGGAATGCATCGCCACCGTGCGACGTTTCCTGTCCTACCTGCCGTCGAGCAATACCGAGGCACCACCGATCGTGGACACGGAAGACCCCGCCGACAGGCCGGTCGAGGGACTCGAGAGGATCGTCCCGGTCAACCAACGCTCGGCCTACGACGTGCGCAAGGTGATCAAGGCCGTGTTCGACCGCGACTCATGGTTCGAAGTCAAGCCGACGTGGGCGAAGAACATCGTCATCGGACTCGCGCGTGCGGCTGGCCGATCGGTGGGCGTGGTCGCCAACCAGCCCATGCAGAAGGGCGGCGTGCTGGACTCCGACGCGGCCGACAAGGCCGCACGATTCATCCGCATGTGCGACGCCTTCAACGTGCCACTCGTCTACCTGATGGACGTGCCCGGGTTTATCGTCGGCTCGCAGGTCGAGAAGGAGGGGATCATCCGCCACGGCGCGAAGATGCTCTACGCGACGTCCGAGGCGACGGTGCCGAAAGTGACGGTGATCATGCGTAAGGCCTACGGCGCCGGCTACTACGTCATGTGCGGCAAGGGCTACCAGCCCGACACGATCGTCGCGTGGCCGTTCGCGGAGATCTCGGTGATGGGACCAGAGGGCGCGGTCAACATCATCTTCAACAAGCAGGTAGAGGCCTCCGACAACCCAGAGGCGACGCGCGCGCAGCTAATCGAGACCATCCGGGCCCAGATCAACCCATACCTCGCTGCGGGCTGGGCGATGATCGACGATGTCATCGACCCGGCGGACACGCGGCGCGTGATCGTCAAGGGCATCGAGCAGGCGCGGGACAAGAAGGTCGACCGGCCCTGGCGCAAGCACGGCAACATCCCGGTATGACGAATTCGGTCGTCATCAGCGCCGCGCTCACCGGCGTGCTGGCGACCCGAGATCTGTGCCCGGCGATCCCGTATACGCCAGCGGAGATCGGCGAGGAGGCAAAGCGCGCGGCCGATGCGGGCGCGGCCATCGTCCACATTCACGCCCGCAATCCGGAAGGCGGACCCGAATGGCGGGTCGAGACTTTCGCCGAGATCCTGTCCGAGGTGCGTTCACGGACCGACGTGATCGTCAACTTTTCGACTGGGGCGATCGGCATCCCAGTCGAGCAGCGAATCGCGCACATCCGGGAGCTCAAACCGGAGATCGGCGCCCTGAACATGGGATCGATGAACTACGCGATCTACTCGAAGAAGAAGAAGACCTTCTACCACGACCACGTCTTTGCCAACCCGTTCAAGGACATCCAGTTCTTCCTCGAGGCCATGAACGAAGCCGGCGTGCGACCTGAGCTGGAGTGCTTCGACACCGGCCACATCGCGAACACCGGACCGCTGATCGACATGGGCGTGCTCAAGCCCCCGTTTCAGTTCAGCCTGATCATGGGCGTGCTCGGCGGTATCCCTGGCACGACGCGCCACCTGGCGAACCAGGTCGAGACGCTGCCCGAGGGCTCGCACTGGCAGGTGATCGGGATCGGCTTGAATCAATGGCCGCTGGTCGCGGCGGCGATCACCATGGGGGGAAACGTGCGGGTTGGCCTCGAGGACAACTTCTACGTCGAGGAAGACCGCATGGCCAACAGCAACGGTGAGCTGGTCGAAAAGGCGTCGCGGCTGGCTCACGACCTCGGCCGTAAGGTGGCTTCGATCGAAGAAGCCCGCACAATTCTCTGTTTGGAAAAGCGATGACCGAGGTCAAGGCCGAGCTTGTCGGCAACGTCTGGAAGATCAAGACCCAGCCCGGCGCGCAGGTCGCCGAGGAGGATGAGCTGCTCATCCTGGAGTCGATGAAGATGGAGATCCCTGTGACGGCGCCTCGCGCGGGAACCGTCAGAGAGGTGCGCGTGAAGGAGGGCGAAGTGGTCAAGGAGGGCCAGGTCCTGGTCGTCCTCGAATGAAACCGGCGCAGCTCCTTCTCGCCTACATGCGGTTGGTCGAGAAGGAGAGAGAGCTGCGCGACGAGATCGAACGCGTCGAGTCGTTGCTCGCCTCAGATCCGAGCGTGGTCCACGCCGAAGAAGCACTCGCCAGCGCGCGCGCCGCCCAGCAGGCGATCCAGCTCCGCCTTCGTGAGTCGGACCGCGAGCGTGAAGCTCACCGCACGAGGTTGCGGTCGCGCGAGCGCGAGCTGATGAGCGGCCGCATCCGCAATCCCACCGAGTTGATGCAGATGAGCCGGGAGGTGGAGCACATGAAGGCGAGCTTCGCCGAGGAGGAAGAGGCAGAGTTGCGCCTCATGGAGGAGGGCGAGCTCGCCGAGCAGGCGATGCTCGAGGCCTCCGAGCGGCTGCAGGAGGTGCGCACTCGCTCCACCTCTGACGAGCCCATGCTCCGCAGCGACCTCGAGTCATGGCAGAGGGAGTTGGCCGCGGTGAAGGCGGACAGCGCGGCCGTGTGGGCCCAGGTGCCTAAGGCGGCGCAGAACGCATACCTGCGCGTGCGAGCCCACCCGCCCGTGGCCGAGGTCGACCACAACCAGTGCCTGGCGTGCCACGTGACGGTCACGTCCTCCGGCATGCAGGTGCTGCGCAAGGGCGACGAGATCTACCAATGCGACAACTGCGGGCGCATCCTGGTGATCGCCTGAAGGTCCTCCGCCTCTATACGGACGGAGCCTCGCGAGGCAATCCAGGGCACGCGGGGCTGGGGGTCGTGATCGAAGACGACCACGGCATGCGCCTACGCGGCTTTCACCGCTACCTCGGCAGGGCAACGAACAACGAAGCCGAGTACCACGCACTGCTCGAGGGCCTGCTCGCCGTGAAGGACTGGAACCCCGATCGGCTCGAGGTGTACCTCGACTCGAAGCTTGTCGTCGAGCAGATGAACGGCCGCTACAAGGTCAAGGCGCCAGAGCTGATTCCACTCCATCAGCGCGCCATGAAGCTCCTGAGCCAGTTCAAAGAACGCTCCCTGTCCCACGTGGAACGCGTCAAGAACCGCGGCGCCGACTATCTCGCGAA